>Ga0129333_10003039_pt1 | contig 15691 bp, 20 predicted proteins | sample CPB6_08_DNA_FD_94474 | JGI IMG/M metagenome (GOLD analysis project Ga0129333, IMG submission 94474) | Freshwater to marine salinity gradient microbial communities from Chesapeake Bay, USA - CPBay_Sum_0.6_0.8_DNA | ecosystem: Environmental > Aquatic > Marine > Coastal | place: USA: Chesapeake...
ATACTTAATACCAATTTCTTTTAGAGCATTAGATGCTGTATAGTCTACAAAATCTTTCAAAATATTTGAATTAAGTCCAATAACAGGACCTTTTTTGAATAAGTAGTCTGCCCAGGCCTTTTCTTCGCGAATCACATCTTCATACATAGCATATACTTCTACTTCACACTCAATTTTGGCACGAACAAATCTTTCATCTTCTTTAACTACTGCATTGATAAGCATAGCAGTCCATTCTTTATGTAATAATTCGTCTTGTAAAATTAAACTGATAATATTACCGTTACCAATAAAGATTTTGTTTTCTACCATGGCCAAACTTGTGGCGAATGATACCATAAATCGAAATGCTTCCAGGGCATAACTAGCATTTAATGCGAGCCAAATTGCCTTGATATGTTCTATTTCTGTAACATTTTCAGTTAATTCTTTTCTACAATTCAATCTATGTAGTAGATCATAATATTTGCCTACACTACTAGCCATATCTACAATCTCTTTAGTGTCGTGAATGGTATTAAATACTTCTTTAGGTACATTGTAAATATTACGAATAATGTGACTGTAACTACGACTATGAATATTAGTTTCAAAAAACGACCAATTGTACATCAAAGCTTCTAACTCGGGCAAGCTAACACATGGTGTAAACACTTGTGCAGGACCTCGTCCTTGCAAACTGTCTAGTGCAGTCTGACGTAACAAATTACTGGTAAAGATATGCTTCACTGCATCACTAGCATCTTTAAAATCTCCGGCATCTTTGGTTAGACTGATTTCTTCAGGTACCCAAAAGAAACCACGTGCTGTTTGTTCGATCTTCTGTATCTTAGGATACTTTACTTCTTCAAATCTCTGTATGGTTACCGGACCTTCTGGGTCTAAAAACATTTTACGACTAAGATAATCTGTTTTTGTCTGTAAATTATATTGCTGTTTGCTCATTTATATGATTCCAATTAATTATTTTCCATTGATTTTCTAAATATTTTTTCTTATCTGATTGATAATCTAATGCCCAGGCATGCTCCCACCAATCAATTAATAATACTATATCCTTCTTGACTTCGTGATTTTTTATAGTTTTAATTTTACCACTTTTACTCAGATATACCCAACCACTACCTTGTATACTCATTGCTTCTTTTTCGAATTCTTTTTTAAAATTATCAAAATTTTTAAAATGTTTGTTAATAAATTCTTCTATCTTTCCTTGAGGTTTATTTTTAGCATTAGGTATTTGATATTGCTGAAACAATATATTGTGTAGGAAAACCCCTGCTTCATTAAACACAGGATCCCCTTCTCCTTTATTATATCTTTCTGCATAAGTCTTGGCTAACTTTTCATAATGATAGTTAATAGTATTTTCACTAATACTTGGACTTAGGTCATCTTTTTTATAAGGTAGAGGTTTTATACTTAATTTTTCATTACGTCCTTCTACTATGAATCCTTTTATAAATTCATAACTCATAGTTTACAAGCCTCACAGTCAGCATCGTCGATTGATTCTATATTAATTTCATGAAATCCATTCATTTTTGGTTCGCCGAGATCTTCTTGTGATTTAGAGCCAGTTTTATTAATCAAGCTATAATAGAAAGTTTTAATTCCCCACATATGAGCCTGCATTAAGTTTTTAGCAATTAATGTAGTAGGGACTTTACGGTCTGTATAATGAGCAGGATTATAGAAAGTATTAGTACTAATACTTTGATCTACATAGGCTGCTAATACTGCTGCTGTTTTAATATAACCAGCACAATCTTTTTGATCCCACATTAATTGATATTTGTTTTTTAATTTGTGATACTCAGGAACCACCTGTGTAAATGATCCTGCTTTACTTTCCTTAACACTGATTAAGCTCATAGGCATCTCAATACCGTTCGTGCTGTTTATAACAACACTACTACTTTCGACTGGAGCGATAGCCATTAAGGTAGCGTTGCGAACACCGTGCTGTTTCATTTCGGCACGGAGAGATTCCCAATCGAGTTCAGGAGAGAAATCAGTTAATTCATTAACACCTGCTGCACGTAGTTCCCAAGGAAAAATACCTTGTCCGTATCTTGTTCTGTCACTGTCTTTGCACTTACCTCTTTCTTTTGCCAGCTCAACTGTAGCTTCAGTTAAGTAGTAAGCTTGATGCTCGATCCAGGTCTTAACCTCTCCCAATGCATCGGCTTCTCCATATTTAAGACCACGTTTAGCATGCCAATAAGCAAGATTAGTAACACCAATGCCCAAAGGTTGAATTTCGTCATTGCTTAGTTTACTTTGAATTGATAAGAAATCTTGATAGTCCAGGATATTACATAGACTGCGTTGTAAAATACGACAAGCACGTCGCATATCTTCTGGGTTACGAAAGGCACCCCAGTTGATACTACCCAAGGTGCATAAGGCAATACGTCCTTCTTCATCATCTAATCTCTTAAACGCCTTTGTAGGCAATAAAATTTCACAACATAAATTACTTTGATATATTGTATGCCATTCAGGATCAAACGGTCCTTGGTTCATCACGTTGTCGATAAACACAAGATAAATGCGTCCTGTATCTGTACGTTCTTTTAAAATTCCACCTTTAAAAACTTCTTCTGCTGAGATAACTTTCTTACGCAGTCCAGGTGTTTTTTCGTACTTGGTATATAAATCTTCAAACCTTTTGGTATCTCTATAGAAAGCTTCATAAAGATCTGGTACTTCATTGGGATCAAAGAAGGTAATAGATCCTTTATCTTTAAACCTTCTCCAGAAGAAAGCACTGAGCACTACTCCGTAGTCCATGTGTCGTACTCTTGTTTCCTCTGTTCCTTGATTATTTTTAAGAACAATAAGATCATCGAACTGATGATGCCAAATTGGATAAAAAACTGTGGCACTAGCATTTCTAATTCCACCTTGACTACAACTTCTTAAATCTGCAAACCATTTTTTTAAGAAAGGCAGCATGCCAGTGTGCATGATTTCACCACCGCGAATTGGGGAACCTAGTGGACGTAGTCGACCGATTTCCAATCCAATTCCTGCACGTTTACTGGCATATTTGGCCATCATTTCTCCGGAAGCGAAGATACTATCAAGGTCATCATCGCTACGAATAAGGACACAGCTACTAAACTGTTTGGTAGGCGTGCCCAGACCAGCAAGAACGGGAGTAGCCAAAGTAAAAAGACCGTCACTGGCCGCTGCATAATATTCTTTAATATAGCGTATACGTGCGGTATTTGGTTCTTCACGATGGAATACTGTTGCCGCAGCCACCATATAGCGAACTTGAGGTGTTTCATAAATTTCCTTTGTACTGCGATTTTTAACTAGATATTTTTCAATCAATTGCTCAATAGCAGCATAACTATATTGTTCGTCTTTTGAATGATCAATTATATCATTCATTTTATTCCAATCTTCTTCACTATACCATTCTAAAAGATCAGAAGAGTAAAGTCCTGTTGCAACATTTTTTTTGATTATATCATAAAGATGTGGAGGAGTATATGAACCATACACGTCTTTGCGTAACATACTTAATCGTTGTTTACCAGCCACATATTGATAGTTAGTGTGTCCTAAATCGGGATTACTTTCTATGTCAATTAAATCTACTATAGCTCGTAGTGTAATTTCATCAATTTCCTTAGTGGTTATTCCGTCATAAAAATGTGGTTGACTTTTTATTTCTATCATGCTTTGACTAACATCTGCAATGCCACTACAAACTTTGGCTATTTGTGTCTGCCATTTTTCTATCATTAACGATTCTTTTTTGCCATCTCTTTTGATAACGGTGATAATAGTCATATTCTTGTCTTCTTGAATTGTATAGGAATTTATTTAGTGAAGACTTTTTCGCTCGAAAAGTCTTTTTAATTGGTAACCATATACTTTATCTTTTATAATTAATAAATTATATACAAAGTTATTTCTAAGGTCAATAATTAAATTTATCTATATTACTGTTCAAAATAACAAAATTAAGGTAGATAACTAAGGGCTTTGTATGTGAATATCATCTTAGAAACATCGCCTATATTGGTATTTGTATATCTCAATTCTATGGCACCCGAAATTATAGTAGCACTAAACTGAATTGCCTCGGCAGCAGCCGAACTACCTACAAATTCGTAATCGTCAGACAATTGAACATTTGTTGTGCTAATATCAACTGCTATGGAAATTTTTCCTCGTCTTACTTGATCATAGGTATTACTTCTAATCACGTAATTAATTTCATAACCAAAATCTGGTGAACCGCCGCCTACATTAGTACCTAAGGGTAATCTAAATTTTGGTAATGGAGCACCTACGTTTGTTGTTATGTCTACGATCCTTGTTTCTGTATTTTCGGAAGATACGTTGCCTCCGACATCAGATTTAAAAACACTAGATAGATCTGATGTTATTAAATCAAAAGAATCAAAATTGTCCTGAAAACTAGTGTTGCCATCTGCTATAAATTTTATTTTGTTATGATAGGTGTCAGGGAAAAGATTAGCACCATCCTTACCTACACCTATAAAGGTGTTACCTCTAGACTTATTGCCATACCCTACCCAAACAATAATGCCTTCTTGTTCAATGTCATCAAAATGACAGTTAGTAATAGAGTTATAGCGTGGTCCAAAAACTTGGCCTACTGTTGATCCGTTTGCAGGATTAGTCCCGTTGCCGTCACTTGCGCCAAAACTTATTCCCCATTTATTTCTTATAAATTTACAATTGACAAATGTATTGTCGTATATGTCTTCTTTGGCAAATACTCCGTAAGTAAATCCATCTGCTACTAATCTATTAAAAGTGTTTCTTTGTGATGTTACCGCTGTGCTTAATGAATAAAGACCTATGGCCACACCGTTAGGACTAGAAGCAGCACTGTCACCAAAACCTCCAGTAATTTCAATATCTGAGAACACACTGTCTCTTACAGAATGTAATTTAAAACCATGAACATCCACAGCACCTGTGTTGATACTAAAATTGCTCATATAGATATGTTTAGGCTGTTGTAAATATCTATCTGTATCACTGCCAGCAAGCTCTGTAATTCTATTTGTACTAGTAGAGAGATCACTAATAAATTCAAATACATTAGAATTAGATCCTGTAAACTGAAAAATAGTTTTCCTCGGACCTGCACCACTTAAATTAACATAACTAGGAATATAAATTGTACTTGCGATCCAATAAGTTCCTGGAAGAAATTCTAATATTACTCTATATTCAGGACTTAATTTTGTAGATGCACTTAGGTATAAGTTGTCAATTGCTCTTTGAATATTTGCTGTTTGATCTGTGCCATCTGCGACGATTCCATAACTAGCACAACTTACTCTTTCATCTAATCTTTCTTGTAAAGTTCTTTCAACAGGATAATTGACATTAGAGGAAGTTTGTATGTTTGCATCATCTTCTTTGTATATGTAATCTGCAAAGTCTAAAAGATTATCTACATCTGTCAAAATTCTAGTATTACCAACAGCCGGTGCACCTTCGCTTACTGCACCGTTTCCAATATATAATTTTTGAGTATCTATCGCCCAAGCCATTTCACCACTTGAAAGTTGTGGAATACCTTCGGTTTGCTCTCTACCTCTACGAATTTGAATTTTTGAAATTTGAACAACAGCCATTGTAGAAATCCTTATTATTTCGTATTTAGCTGTTTAATCTGTAGTATTGGCTTACCCTATCACACCACCTGTCTGTCCAGTAATCAAAATCTTTAGATTCTAAAACAAATTGTTGATATTCTGGTACTCCCCATTTTCCAGGTTCTATTTCTGGAGGTTTCACACACATCATAATTACACCTTTGCGTATTTGTGTGCCATGAACTTCATTATGAGCTAGAGCATAGGCGGTAAGTTGAAGAAAATAGTCTTCTATCCACTCTAGTTTTTTGGGTTTATTAGTTTGTTTAAAGTCTAAAATACTTTCAACACCATCGTGTATACCTACACAGTCTGTAGTTCCAGCATATAGTTCCGGAAAATACAAAGGAACTTCACTGCCCCATACTTCTGATATTAATGGAAATCCTTCTGCAATAACTTTTTTAGCCATAACAAGACTTTGTTGTGCAAAAGGGTTGGTTACGCTTTCTTTTAAAGTTTCTCCTTTAATGTAGTCTTCAAGAAACTTATGCATTCTAGTTCCTCTACCGGCGGCTTCTGTAGTGATTTGTTGAGCTTTTTGTTCTCCAATAGCTTTTTTCCAATTTGCTAGAGCAGCTTTGGCTTCTGCAGATTTTGTCTTATCAAGAATTGTGGTTACACTAGGTACACTGGTTCCGTCTGGACAAGAATAAAGTCGTTTGCCCGAACTATCATCTCTAACTAATTTAGAATAGGTAAATTTAGGTTGTAATAATTGCATAGTAACATTATATAGTTACTAATACTTAATGTCAACCTGGTTGTTGTAACACATTCTTGGCTGCAGATTTAGCAGCTCCGAAGTCTATGCCTGGACTTTTTCCAAATTCAGTAGGTGCTTCTTTAGCTTTAGTATTTAGAACTACACCTTTTCCACTGTAACTTTTAACAAGTTTTTGTAATTCTGGTGTAGATTGAATAATAGGATTTAGTGTATCGTAATCTAACTCTATACCTATTTGATCTCCTATCATGTTACTTATTGCAGTCCATGAATAGGATGCTTGACTATTTTTACTATTTGCTCTTTTTTGAAGAATTCTAAAAGCACGGATTAATTCATCCGTGCTCTCCATTACTTTTTTTTTGAGTTTAAAATTTGACCTAATTTTCTACTATATTCAATGCTTTCTCGTCTAGCTCTACCAGCTGGCTCTGTCCCGCCGGCTGCTGGAGCACTTGCAGCAAATTCATCTCCTACTGCTGACATTTCATCTTCAAGGCCTGTTTCAGGTGCCATTGCTTCTGGTGCTTCTCCGCCCATGCCTGGTGCTTCTTCGCCTGTTAATACAGATACTGCCTGAGCTAATGTTGTTCTTGTACTTTCTAATGCTGTATAAATTTCATCTAAAGCTGGTTTTACTTTTTGTTCAAATTGTCCACTTATTTCACTGCCCATTTCGTCTCTTATAGAGTCTAATAATTGTAACAAAGTCTCACTTTTCATAGATGCCGTGTCATCTAACCATCCTGTGATCTTGTCAACCATGTCACGTGCTGACATAATTAAAGCTGCTTTTTCTTCTTCGCCTTCTGTAATCATTTTATCTGATAACGCTTCACGGAGCACATTCATTGCCTCTTCTACACTTTCTTTTTTAGCCATTTTAGTAGCAGTAGCGTACATTACTTCTTCGCCTCGATCACCATAGCGTTTTTTGAAATCGCCTTTTACTTTTTTCATGCCTTTTACATATTTTTCACGTTTGCCTTCTTCACCTGGGCTTAGTTTACGCTCTTCTAACGCCTGTAGAATCACATCTAAAAAAGCACGATCTTTATGATATTCGTTGCTTTCATATACAGCATCATATTGTCTGCTGCTTTCAAATGTAGCTAATTTTTCAGAAATCTTGTCTCTAGCTACCATAAGCTGAGCATCTGAAAAACTATCTAAATTTAATTTGTAACCAAAATGTTTAGCTACGTTTTCATTTAAAGACTTGCTATTTTTTGGGTGTGAAAGATCTTTTACTTGCATTTTAATGGTTCCTAAAAGGTATTAAAATTATTTATCAAAAATTATTCCTAAACATACTGCTTATTAACAACTTGTATTTTTCAGCTCTAGCAGATGTAAGACTATTTCTTGCTGTAAACAAAATTTTTTTATCAATATTACTAGTTTGATTAGCTCTGCTCAAAAATCTTATACTATCTAAACTATTATTCCAATATCCTGTATCTAAGTTTTTAACTTCATTATATCTATCAAATCTACAAACATCGTAGAATTTAGCTGCTAATAATGCTGTAGCTTTCAAATAAAATTTGTCTATTGTATCGCCTGTAATATGACAAAATGCCCAAGTTCCATCGTTATTTTTATGTATTTTAAATCTTCTATATAGAATGTCCTTATTAGACAGAATTACTACAGGTATTTTTTTACTGAATTCATCCTCTAAAAACTTTTCTAATTTTTCTGCTTGTTTTTTAAAATTCATTAGCGATCACTTTCGGATTTTTGTCTCCTATTTTAATTACCAAACTTTTACGGATCAGTCCTTCAATTGTGAATTGATCACGTTCGCTAAAACTGCTCAAAAACTGTGGATAATCAAGTCTTTTAAGAATATCTTTTTCTGTATTAGAAGTGTATATTTCAAAAGACTTAACAAGCTCATTTAATTTCATAATCCAGATAACTTTTTCAAAATTGCTAAATCTGCAGATTCTTGTGCAGGAGCAGTTTTATTACCTCCAAAGAAACCTTTAATTGCATTCCAATTCTTTTGACCTGCTTCTAAATCTTTCTTGCTTCTTCCAGTTTTTGGATCCCAATTTCCTGGACCAGGATACTGTTGTCCTGTCATTGCCCATTGAGGGTTCTTTTGTCTCCAAGCCATTTCATCATCAGAACCAGTAGTTACATTGGTAGTTCCAGCTACTTTTTTAGGTGTTGTATCTAGTCCAGTGTCTGGGTTAACTCCACTTCCGGTTCCATCTGGATTAACTTGGGGTTGTGCTGCCTGGCCAGCTGGTTGTTCAGCAGATCCTTGTGGTGTAGTAGCACTGGCTAATCCTGGTGGTAGTTCTTTAGCTGGTGGTGGTTCTTTAGCTGGCGGTTGATTGTATGACGAACTTTGATTATTAACTGTAGGAGTGATGCCTGCTAATTTTTGAAAATCTGCCATAGCCTTATTTTGATCTACTTTACCGCCCCATGGTGTTGTTGCTGATTGTGCATAACCTCCCTGTGTTGCAGGTGCTGCTGTATTAACGGGAGCAGGTGTAGAAGCTGCTGCTTGTGGTGGCTGATTACCTCCTATCGCCGCTTTTTTATCTGCGTCAGATTGTGCGGTTTGAATAGCTGATTGCGGGGTCATTTGAACATTAGGATCTTTATTTGGATCATACGGATCTTTTGTTGGATCGGCTGCTGTCTTCTCTCCTGCTTTTGTTGATGCTTTAGATGTTTTAGTTGCTACAGGTTTAAATCCTTCTGGAGGAGTCACTCCGGCCTTTTGTAGTGCTGCCATGGTGTTTTTGCCAATCACCCCATCGACTTTTAATCCATTAGCTTTTTGAAACGCTTTAATTTCAGCAGCAGTAGTTGGCCAACTTGCAAGAGCTGCCGGACCTTTTTGACCGGCTGCGTAATAATCGGCATATGCTTTACCCATCTCAGATGCTGATGATCCCGGTTTAGTAGTTTGAATTGGTGGCGGTCCGCCAGGAGCATTTCTCATTGCATATGCATCTGCAAATCCTGCTTCCTTGATAATAACATCATTAATTTTCATAATTCTTTCCTTATTTTAATCCTGCTAATCTTAATAGGTCTTCTGTAGTTTTACCTATTTCTACAGCATCACCTGTTTTAATTGTCGACGATTGTGTCGATTGTTGTGCAGGTGTACCTTGTGCTTGAGGTCCTACTAATTTTAATTTTCCCGTAGCAGGATCTTTAGTTAAACTTGTAGGATTCTTTTTTAGATCTACTATTGTAGTCATTCCTGGACCGGTATTTAATGTTGCAGTTTGTCCTGGTTTATAATCAATTATCTTGGCCATCTCAGCTTCTTTAACATCGTCATTTTGATCTGTGGCAGCTTCAATATCTTCGATATAATCATCTAAAATGCCGGCAACGACTTCTTTATCCATGTCAAAGATTTTAGCAATTTCTTCGTCTGATGTTCCGCCAGCAGCTAACTTAATCATTGCTTGTAATTTTTCTTCATCACTAAATTCTGTATTACGTAATGCTTTTAACTCTTCAGGATCCATATCATACTCTGGAGGAATCATTTCGTCACTTTGTTGATCCCACTCGCCTTCTTTTAACATTAAGTAATGTCGAATTCGAACGGCTCGCGCTTGTTCATAAGTTTCAGCCATTTCTTTATTCTTATGTTTTTGTCCTCGAACTTCTTTGCTGGCTTTTTTCTCATCTTTATGTTTACCTGCACCAGCAGTTTTAGCATTTTTAGCTACAAAATTGCGTGGTTTAGGAGTTTCTGAGTGTTTAGTTTCTTTCATATCATTATCTTCTTTTACTTTATATTTCTTTTTTAATTCTGCTGTTTTGCTATGTCTTTCTTCATCAGGAAGATCGTAAGTTGCTTTAAGTTCTTTGTAATAATCAGGATCAGGTAACCCTGATTTTTTACGTAGTTCTTGATGTCGTTTATGTAACTTATCTCTTGTATCTTCTCCCATTGGTGACGATTTAGTAGCAGGTTTAGAAGTAGTTAAATTTTTATGACGTTGTAATTCGGTTTTCGGAGGAGTTTTTTGTTTTTCTTTTTTCTTTAAGGCTTCTGGTCCGACAAGAGGCACAGCTTTCTTGGTATATTTTTTTGCTTTTAGTCCTTTTTTAAATTCTAAAAGTAGCTGTTTGATTTTCATAACTCTTTAAGGCTTAATGCCTCGTCCTCTAAATTATAAATGTGCTGTCTTAATTTATCTATCAGTCCTCTTCCCCTTAATACCTTAAAGGTTAAATTTTCGACACTAAATTCTCCGCTTTTATCTAACCCAGACTTACGTATTTTAGCTAATTCGTCCTTAACTTTTTTGGCTAAATCAATGTTTTTACTACGTAAAGCTTGTGTGATTTTGTTAGTGTAATTATTTACCTTATCTTTTACGTCATCATCGTTGATATTCACTCGCTCTAGTTTTGGCTCGCTAATCCAACGATTGTCTAAAATACTGTATATTCCAGCACTATGATGTACCTGCTTACTATCCTGAACATAGACTTCTACATCAATACCTTTAACTTTAATATTATGATTAAAATTGTATTGATTTTTCTTAGCATCAAATAGATTTTTAAGATAATATTCTTTATCTGAAGAAATGTCTACAATTAGATGTAAATCTAAATCGCTGTGAGGGGTATAGGTATAAGCTGCGTTACTGCCGCTGATTGTAACATCCTTTAAATTTAAATTAGGGATATCAATAAAATTTATAAAATGTTTAGCTATTTCTAATAACTTAAGTCTAACTACAGGTTTAAGTTGATCGTTCTTCCACAGAGCAGGATTTAGAGTATCATGAAAGATAACCGCGTCATCTACTACAGCTTCTTTTGTTAATTCTCTTAAATACATCGTTCATTGTGCTAAAATTTTTACTACAGTTTCCCAATAAGCTGAGATCCATCCTATAACTGCTATACCGCCTAAAATTAGATAGGTCCATTTTACTCTAAATTGTTCCAGATCATTAATCTTGCCCGCAAGTTCATGATGTTGAGCTGTTTGCTCCTCATGTAACTTATTTGCGTGAGCATAAAATTTTTCTCTATTATCTCGATATTCTGCTAACATTACATCTAATTTCTCGTTTACTTGATCTCGTGTCCTATCAAGACAATCATGCATATCCTTTACATCAACTTTTAGATTATCTAATTTTTCATCAATAGCTTCTACTTTAGTTTCTAGTACGCTCACACGCTCTTGAGTAGGTATTACTGTAACTTTTGCTGCTCGTGCCATCGGGGCATCTCCTTGTTATTTTCCGTATTTCAAAATGCCAAAAAGGTGCCTAGTTTTGCCTAATACAATATTTATTGTTTAAAATCAAAAATGATATTGCTGCCTAATTTAAAATATGGTTTATCGAATATAACTGATTCCGTTAAACCCGCTATAAAAGGCACGTATTCGAACATATCTTTTAATCTACCTATGTTATCGTTATTTTTATAAAATAATTCGTCTAATTCCATAGTCCATTCAAAGAACCAACACTTGTTGTTGGGCTGTCCAAACAAATCTGCTTGGATAATTATAGGATTTTTATCATAATACATATTACCAGCTAGTTGTATAGTCTGGGTAATTGTATCAAAATTTTGTTGTTGATTACGTTCTAGTTTTTCTCCGCTACGATGATGTCCTGTGGCAGTAATATCAACTAATGTATATAAACTATAAAGCATTAGTTTATTTAACAACCATAAAAAAAGCCCTACAAAAAGTAGGGCCCCTTCCCATCCCAAGGAAAAACTATTAAACGTGGTTAGCTAATAATGGGAAGCCAGTACCACGCACTACGGTTGCGCTGGTTAAATCAATGCTGTTGGCACCAACTGTTGCACCTAGACCTTGAATTAGATCTTCTAGATGTGCTGCAAACGTTTCGCTTGCTGTACCATCATATGTGTCAGTGCCGAAGTCGCCTTCTACATAGATGTCAATTAGCTGACCAGGATTGCCGCCACCGTCAGCACGTAAAGCACTGTGACCAACAATGGTACACATTGTAGAAATGGTACGTAGAGCAATTTGTACGCACTCATTTGGTCCCATTTCTGTTGAACCAAAGTTAGTAGCATTGACTGCGAAGTCAAGTGTGTACATGTCTAGGGTTTTACCTAGAAAACTTCTAGCTGTATTTGCTAATTCTGGATTAACTTTTGTTTGAATCGCCATGATAAATCTCCTCGTTTGGCTTTGCTTGCCTCTGCAAGCAGCCTACCCCATGTAGGCCTATGTAATCTTATTTACCAAAAAAAAGTAAAATAGTGCGGATATGCTAGATTTTGAAGATTTAGGTTGGAGTCCAACGACGTCTTGGCACTAGTTTTATATTACCAAATTGTTTTTCTGTGCCAGCATAACGTACACGCCCTTCGCCCTCGGTATCCCAAATTTCACCTCTACCCTGTTCTACCTGATCAATTACTTGATCTTTAAGATTCATTATGCGAGTAACCAGTCCAAAAATAGCTTCTAAGGCTTGAGAATTTGCTACACTTTTTAGTTCTATCTTAGTTTGCTTAGGTGTACTAACTTTACTAGATTTTAACCAATTAAAGAAATGATTTGCTCCTAAATTATCTAACTGATGTCCTTTTGCAGTTTGATTAACGTAGGTGTACAGAATATTTTTGAGATCACCTAATCCAGGTGTTTCTTGAAGGAAACTATCAATCTCCTTACTATGTTGTCCTAGATAATTTTCAACCGATTCGATTTCTTTAGTATCTAAGCTTACTGGATTACTATTATACACCGGACCTTGAACTATTAATCTAGGATTACGATTAAACATACTAAAATCATCCATTGGCTTTTGTTCACTATCATCTTGACCAAATTCTGTAAAATATGCATGTCCTACAACCATTACCTGAGCTTTACTAATACTCTTTCCTAATGGACTGTCCTGTCTTACGTGATAACAGGTTTTACTTTTCGGATTAGGACAGAATGTATATACACCATTTTCTAAAGAAGGAGGAGCTAGAAACAATCCATCTGCATAGACAAACCCTACAAATTCTTTAGGAGTTGCAGCATCAAATAGAGGATAAAGATTGGCAAATTGTTTGGCAAACATTTTACGTGCTCGCATTTCTTCAGGAGTTTTAGGACTACCACTTTTATTTGCAATAAAATCTTCTAAATCTGCAGGGTTACTTGTTTTTGCACCTCTACTCCATCCATTATGTCCAGAAAGAATTAATGGTCCTCCTTTAGTTTCTCTTCCCCAGTATATTTGAGGATTACCGTCCCATTTCATTCTAAGACTTTTACTACCTTCTGTAGACATTAGTTCTTTTAAATGTTCTAGTGCTTCTATAGTTCCCCTACTGCCGTAAAAAAATACAAGATCCTCAAGATGGTTAAAAGCTCTTCCTAATTTTTTTATTATAGGTGTTGTTTCTTCTAATAAAAATTCTCTTGCTCTCATTCGAATATATCTCTATGTAATTTACCGTATAACTTCATTAAATATCCTGCTTTGGCATCGGCCTCTACTTCTAATGGACTCCCTGGACCATGCACTTTAGCTTTTTGTATTTTACCTATTTGTCCTTGTTTAACATGCACAAGTTCATGACAAACTGTACGTAATATATCAACCATATTGCGATTACCAACATATACTACCATATGATTATTTTGATAGTCCCATTGTCCAGTTCTATGTTGATCTTGAGCATCATCTTTGTCGTAACTAAAAACAATGTTCATAGGTTCATCAGCAAGTCCTAATCTTTTTTTAGTCCATTCAATAAAATGTTTTACTCTAGCTTCTCTTTGATTGCTAGGTTTAACGACATCTTCAATTCTTTCCAATTCTTGAAATCTCATTGAAGCCTATCCATCATCATACGAAACCAATCTGTTGTTCCAACACTGACGCTTTCATTTTGTTTAGGCCAATTTTCATCTGCCAAGGCATGTTGAACTCTTGGGTCTTTTATTCCTTGAGGCATCTTTTCTAAAATTCTTTCAACACTACCTAAGTCTTTAGCAGTAGCACCTGCGCCTAAAAGTATTGTAGCTACTTCATCTGCATCTTGTGTGATTAGGTCACCTTTTTTACCATCTGCTCCTCTTGTGAACAATCCTTGAAATCCACTCCACATCATACCATTAGGGTGCTCAGGTGTTCGTGTTTCTTTAGCGATACTGCTAATTAAAATATGTTTATGCACACCTTTGAATGGAGTATTTTCCACACTATAATCATGTTGATGGAATTTACTAACTTGCCCAGCATTTTTTACTAACATGATATCTACCTGAGCAAATTTATCTCCATTAGGAACTTTAATGTGTACGTTTATACCAGTCTGTGCTGCTGAGTATCCTCGGTCTAGGATGTAATTCTTAAGAGCTGCTCTAGCAGTTTTTTCATCTTTAGTTCCAGTAGCCTTAAGCATTTCTTCTGCATCTACCATTAAATCCATATCACCTGAACTGGCTTTATGACCTGCACTACCTACAGGAATTAAATTGATTCCCGGAGGCATGATTTTTTGTGCAAATTTTAATATTTCTGCTGCTTCTTGTTTTGAGAACGGATCTACTCCATCGAAAACATTGCCACCTTCGTTAAGTATCATGTTTACCTTCCTGAATTTTTCTTATTCCACGTTTAAATTTAGCAGGTTCGCCGGATCGTATAGCATTTAAGAATCTACGTTCTAATTCCGCAGCAGTTTCTAAATCATAATGTTCACGTATCAAGCTGAGTAGATTAATAGAACTTTCGATTAAATTGCTACCTCTGCTTTCGATAACTTGATCCTTATCTCGGCTGATACCTAAATCGCTTAATTCTTGCAGAATGCTTCTTGTGCTTTTCCTCATGGAACCTGTTCCTTTTTTATATTTAACCTTTTTTACAGTTGCATTACAGTATAAATACTGCACACACTTACATATAGGAGTAGTAAATGTTAGCATTTTTTGAACCGCTAGTCAAATCGTTCCATCATCATACCGAATTAGAACGTTGGATCATAAGCCAATACCCTAAAGATCCAGCTGATGTTGAACGTCTAATTAAAGAATATAATTACAATTCTACAAGGGCATGGATATGATATGTTCTTTTATTCAATCAATAATTGCAGCTAGACAACGTCAAGCCGAACATTATTTAAAATTTTTATTAACGAATGAGCGAAAAGATAGTTGAATTTTTTCGTTTAGAGATATATAATACTACAACACACTTACACAAGGAGAATAAAGATGTGGATGCAATATTTTACACAACCAGAAATTACAGCTGATTATGTTATAGACACTATTCAAGGTGTTAAG
>Ga0129333_10003040_pt1 | contig 15689 bp, 13 predicted proteins | sample CPB6_08_DNA_FD_94474 | JGI IMG/M metagenome (GOLD analysis project Ga0129333, IMG submission 94474) | Freshwater to marine salinity gradient microbial communities from Chesapeake Bay, USA - CPBay_Sum_0.6_0.8_DNA | ecosystem: Environmental > Aquatic > Marine > Coastal | place: USA: Chesapeake...
CGAAGCATGTACACTTCGTTGACCCGCATCTACTTTTGGAATTTCGTACGCTGCGTTACGAGTACCAAACAAATCCCACCACATATCACCACCGTTAAATAATTTAGTTCTAACGTTGTTGATAGCTAAGTCGATTTGTGAACTTGGTGGATCACAACCAGCAGCTACTTTCATCACTGTTGAGTTTGGCTTCGGACCTGTTTTGCCAGTATAATACCTTGCAAAACTAACTCCTGAGCTAAGTAACAAGGCAACCGTACCGATTGATGTTACTAGTAATGCTTTATTTATATATTTTCTCATTTTCTTTTTCCTTTCCATTAGAAGTTATAAATAGCACCTAATCTAATTACTCGTGGTAAACGGAAGTTATTAGGATCATTTACTCTAATCTTGTATAAGTCGATGTATGAATCGATGTTACCTGCAGTACCAATTCCATTCAAGAAATCAATCGACTGTGTTGATGCTAAGAATCCATCATCATCAGGTAAACCTGTAGCTGGGTAAACGTTAGCTACACGCTCTGTATTAAACAAGTTTTGCACCAAAAGGTAAACGTTTAAGGTTGTATTTCTACCTTTTCCTTCTGCATTTTTAGAAGTGATTGAAATATCCTTGTCCATACGTAAATCGATGTTATACTGCCATGGTAAACGCGAACCATTAATTTCACCAATTAATCTTCTGAAACGAGTATCGTCAGCAGCTAATATATTTTGCACTAAGTTTTGAGAAATTCTTGAGTATGGTGTACCCGAACCTGCTCTGAAAATGAAGTTAAGTCCTACATTTTCTAATACTTTTTGCATGCTAGCTGGACCAGTATACGCTGTTCCTGAACCATAACGGTAATCGATTGTAGTTACAATGGTATGACGTTGATCGTAATCTAATGGTAACGCAATACGAATTGGCTCCTGCTCACCACTTGAAATTAAGTTAGCGGCAGAGTTAATGTCAGAACCTGTACCGTTAGCAAATTGTAAGGTATAGGCTGCATTCACCTGAATATTGTTTGTTCTTCTCAAGTCATATTGTAAAGTGAAACCTTTGATAGTACCAAAGTCTCTGTTTTCATATGTTAAATAAGAAGTTGGGAATGCTGTAGAAATTTGCACTTGTTGGAAATTATCTTTTAACTCTTTATAGAAAGCAGTTAATGTAATAGCTGAAGTATTTCCTACTTTTTGTTTGAACCCAAATTGGTAGTTAATTGTACGTTCTGGCAATAAATCAGGACTAACAATTACTTGACCTTGACGACCTAATGATTGTAGGTAGTAAGAAATTGGGTTCGAAAACACGTTTGCACGTGGACGTTGTGTTAATACGTCGTAGTTAGCAAAGAAACTTGCCACATCCGAAATAGGGAATGAGAAAGCAATACGAGGCATGATTTGTGATTGTGGCTCGTAATCTTTAAATGCACCACTAGTTAATACTGGTTTATTTGCAGAGTCTAATGCTGAAGCTGCTAACCAAGGTGTTGGTCTACCTGTAGTAGCACTTCTAATTTCATTGAAATCTTGTACAACGTTACCTTCTGCATCGTAGAACACATCTCCAGAACGGAAACCTCTAACAGTACTTGCAGAACTTACATCGTCAACGTATACAGTTGCATCAGCTGGAATGTTTGCTGGGCGTGATGCTAATTCACCTGCTGTACGAGTTTCATACAATGAGTATTTGTCTTTTAATACTTGTTGGTTCGCGTCGAAACGATCCACACGTACCCCTAAGTTGAACACGATATCTTTGAAGGTAAATTTATCTTGGATATAACCCGCAGTGTAGATTGGACGGAAAGCACCGATTGGTCTATTATTGACGTTCGCAGGATTTAAGAAATCTTCCATCGTAACGTTATCATTCGATTTTCTACCATCGTATGTGTAACCACTGTAAGTATATCCTAAACCAACTGGGTTAAACAAATCTAATAAGTTAGATGCACTGAACATATCTAAGCTAAACGTGCTAGGATCATATGCATCAACATCTACGAAGTCACCAGGATTTAACCCTAACTTACTACGTAAGTTTCTTGCAAACAAGGTAGTTGCATCATTGTAGCTGTTTTGAGTACCTAATGCAAAAGTGTTACCATTTATAACTGTAACCGATGGATCAGAAACGTTTAAAGTCATGGTATTATAATCAATGGCAGAATCATCCACTCTCAAATATGCATTCTGTTGCTGACGCATAATGGTCCATAATCCTCTAGGGTTAATTCTGAAACGACTTTCAATTCGTTGCTCATATTCAATACCCACTTGGATTGCGTGACCCTTGATATCCGCTGATGCCATCGCAGTAACCCTGTACTGGTCACTGTTATTGATGTCATATACGTTTGAAATTGTTCCTGGTACGTTAAATAAACCACCATATACTTGTTGTGGAGTACCACCGTTTGCAATACCAGTTAATGCAGTAAAGGTTGAAATATTAGTAATAGTAAATAAATCAGTTCCTGCTAACGCTTCTTGCTCGTTAATATAGTTAAGCAAGTTGGTATTGTATTGTGATAAATAAGGATTTAAAGTACCTGCAGTAAAGGTTAAACCTGAGTCAACTCTACCACCAGTACTTGAGAATGCTAAGTTTGATCTGGTGTAAGTATTACCATCAGAACCCATGAATGTATCCAATTTACTATCGCCATTTGCATCCGACAAACCTTGGAAGAAACGACGATCGGTATTGAATTGACCTAAATGTCCGTACTCGAAGAATCTATCTCTGTGGTTGATGTCTTGTTGTACTCTGTAGTCTCTAGAAAAATCTGCTTGTATAGTATAGTAAGCATTCTTTAACAAAGATTTTGAATCTTCGCCCGATTGGTTGAATTTTTGAGTATAACGACCATATACACGAACGTTTGTTCTGTTGAACAATGCATTGTTCTCAGAATTGAACAACATATTATTTCTGTTATACAATCGAGTACGTTGTGATGTACCGTTGATACCAATTGCGAAGATGTTATTTAAGTTAGGTTGAAAATCGATACGAGTACTGAAGTTCAAGTTTCTATTTTCGTTATCATCTTGAGCTTTTACTTTATCAATATCAGAAGCTCTAACATAATATGAAGTTGGGATTCTCACAATACCGCTTCTGCTTGGTGTTGGGCCAGGAATCGTAGTTAATTGTGTAGGATTAGCTCTGATAGCATCTAGATAGCTGTCTTTTGCTCTCCATGCTCCAACATATGAAGGATCTTGATCTCTTTTAGATTCTAATTCTAAGGAAGCAAAATATCCAATTAAAGGGGTTGGATTATCAGTTCCTTTATCTTTCATTACCAATGGACCACTCACGTTACCACTAACTAAGTTGTATCCGTATCCATCTAAAAATTCAGAAGTTACTGCTTCCACGCCTCCGTTGAATTTCTTTGAAGGACCTTTAGTTGTGATGGTTACGATACCACCCGTTGCATCACCGTACTGAGCCGGCACACCACCCGTAATTACTGTAATTTGTTCAATTGCACCTTGTGGCAAGTTTGTTACACCTCTAACCTTCACCCCATCGATGTAATAATCGTTAGCATCGGTACGTGAACCTTTCACACTCAAAGCTGCACCTTCATCTGCTTGGTAAACCCCTGCAGTAGTAGATACTAATGAGTTGATGTTACGTGTAGGCAACTTCACAATTTCAGCAGCATTCAAACTTCCTCCTGCGGTAGTGTTATCGATTTCGATTAATGGCTTAGCATAATCGGATACGGTCACCTCGGAGATGTTTCTCACACTTGCCGACATATCAAAATTTTGGTAGGTCTGCTTGTTCGCTGTTATGATTACACCATTGATCAAACGATCGTTGTAACCAATAATCTTCACACGTACATCGTACTTACCTGGAGGAACGGGTTTGATGACATAATTACCATCAAAATCCGACTGTTGCTGTGCTACTTTTGAACCTGATTGTTCAACTAGTATTACTGCAAACGGTATCCCCTCTTTTGTCTTTGAGTCTTGTATCTTACCACGTAATTCCCCTGCACCACTCTGTGCATATAGAGAACCACTTGCGGCAATAAATACCAAGACTAAGAATGCGTAGAACTTTCTCATCATAAATATTGATCTAAGGGTTTTTAAATTATATTAAACATAAAGATAATCGTTAAAAAACGTTATTTCCAAATAAAAGTAAGATAAATGTTACACTTTCATTAAATATTCTGCATACCATTTTTCTATATTTTTCGTTTTCAGCAACTTAGAACTTTTGACCTTCAAAAAGCAATTTTTGAACTAATACTTCGGAGATTCGCTCATACGATTCGTAGGTCCATCCTGCAATATGACTGCTTAAAACTACTTTATCCGAAGCTTTTAACCATTCTAATTCATTTTTCTCATCCTCCGTAAGACCATTAATTCTTTCGTTTTCAAGTACGTCCAAGCATACCCCCAATACTTTGCCAAGTTTTATTGCTTCAATTAAATCTGACGTTTTGATGACTTTCCCCCTTGAAGTGTTTATTAAAAAAGGCTTTTTTGATAGTGTATCAAAAAAGTGACGATTAATCATATGACTTGTTTCTGACGTAAGTGGAACATGTAAACTAATGATATCTGCCTCCTCTTGTATCCTATTTAAGGACGCTTCTTCGACAAATGCGTCCGTAAAATCAGACAAATATTTATCGTATGCTATAACCTTCATCTCAAATCCACTTAGTTTTTTTGCTAATGCCCTTCCTGTGTTCCCGTAACCAATAATTCCAATAGTTTTACCTTTTAGTTCATACCCTCTGTTCTCTTCTCGTAACCAAGAATTATTGCTAATTTCATTATTCGATTTTATAATATTTCTGATGAGCGCTAGTAACATCCCTATCGCGTGTTCAGCTACAGCATCTCTATTTCCTTCTGGAGCATTCAATAGTTTGATGTTTTTACGCTTTGCATATTCCTCATTAATGTTATCCATTCCTGCACCAGCTCTCGCAACGATGAAGCCTTCAGGCATCACATCCAACAGGCTCTCATCAATATAAAACCTTGAACGAACAACCAAAGCATGATACATTGGAATCTTGCGAATAAGTTCCTCTAAGCTGATGTTAATGTCATCATCTACCTGATGTCCTGCAGCCCTTAATTTTTGATGAAAAATTGGATGTAAATCGTCTATGGCTAATATGTTCATTTCGCTGAGATTAATTTACTAAGTTGAACAAAATCATCTACACTTAATCGCTCTGCTCTTAAATCGAAAACTGGTTCATTGATAATACTAGGATTTAGCATAGAACGCAATGCATTTCTGAGCGTTTTGCGTCGTTGATTGAAGGCCATTTTGACAATACTTTTGAATACTGTTTCATCTACTCCCTGAAAAACATCATCGGTTCTTCGCTGAGCTTTTATCACTCCCGACTTTACTTTTGGTGGAGGATTGAAAACCCCAGGAGCCACTGTGAACATGTAATCTACGTTATAATAAGCTTGCATCATCACACTTAATATTCCATACTCTTTTGTTCCAGGTTTTGAACAAATTCTTTCGGCAACTTCTTTCTGAAACATACCCACAATTTCTGTTACAACATCAGCATAATCTAAGGCATGAAATAAAATTTGCGATGAAATATTATATGGGAAATTTCCGATGATGCTTAATTTTTCATTTATGCTAAACAAGGTGTCTAAGGGTAATTTCAAAAAGTCTCCTGAAATAATTTTTCCCATTAAGCTTGGGTATTTATTCTCTAAAAATGCAATCGACTCTATATCGATGTCTACCACCTTTAAATAAATGTTCGGATTTAAAATTAAAAAATCAGTCAACACCCCCATCCCAGGTCCAACCTCTATAACATTTTTTAATTCACTCGATTCTGCAAGTCCTGCTACTATTCTTTCAGCAATCTTTTTGTCGGTTAGGAAATGTTGTCCTAGATGTTTCTTGGCACGTACTTGCATACACTCTTAAATATTACTGACAATTTTAGTTAATTTGCAACGATTAATGAAATTGATAACAAACATGTCGAATCAGAACAAATTAAAAATAGGAGTTAGTTTAGGCGATATTAATGGAATTGGCACGGAGGTGCTCCTTAAAACCGTAATAGACACTCGACTTTCGGAGCTATGCACCATTATCGTGTATGGTTCATCGCGTATCACTTCCTTTCATAGAAAAACCTTAGGTATTCAAGATTTTAGCTTTAACATCATAAACGATGCACAACAAGCGAATGAAAAAAGAGCAAATCTTATTAATTGTTGGCAAGAAGATGTAAAGATAGAATTAGGCCAATCGACAGAATTAGCAGGCAAATATTCTTACGTAGCCTTGGAACGAGCGAGCAAAGATTTAAAAAATGGGAAACTAAATGCCTTAGTTACACTACCTATTAACAAACACAATGTAAAACAAGCGGGCTTTGAATTTCCAGGTCATACCGAATATTTGCAATCAATCGCTGAAGTAAAAGAATCGATGATGTTGATGGTAAACGATTATTTGAAAATTGGTTTTGTAACCGGGCATTTAGCCTTGAAAGACGTAGCACATGCGATCACTCAAGAGAAAATCATCCAAAAATTGGAGGTAATGCACGCATCCTTGAAGATGGATTTCGGCATCCGTAAACCTAAAATTGCGGTATTAGGCTTGAATCCTCATGCAGGTGATTCTGGAGCCATAGGCCACGAGGAAGAGAAAATCATTATTCCTGCGTTAGAAAAAGCAAATCAAAAGGGCATTATTACCTTTGGTCCCTATTCGGCCGATGGGTTCTTCGGGAACCATCAGTATAAACAATTTGATGCAGTATTAGCTATGTACCATGATCAAGGCTTAATCCCTTTCAAAAGTTTATCCTACGAAAATGGGGTAAATTTCACGGCAGGCCTCCCCTTTGTACGAACCTCCCCAGCTCATGGAACAGGTTACGACATTGCAGGCAAGAACCTAGCGAATGAATCGTCGTTTAGGGAATCCATTTACAAAGCCATCGATATCGTACGTAAAAGAGATGAATTCGAGGACTTGAATTCCAACCCATTGAAAATCCATAAGTTGGCTAGAGACCGCGGGGAATAGCTTTTTAAAAAAAACGTTTCCATTTCCATTTTTTTTTATACATTTGCAGGCTCTTAAAAATTAGAAATGAACAGGCTGAAATTATTTTCAATCCCGTTTACTAGCTTAAAAAATGGTAAACACTCATTCGATTTTAAGATTGATGATTCGTTCTTTGTTGATTTTGAATACTCTCCGATCAAAAAAGCCTGTATACAGGTAGATTTAGAGTTCAATAAACAAGAGACCATGTTTGTATTGGATTTTGTATTGAAGGGAGAAGTAGAACTGACATGTGATCGCTGCAATGAAGAATTTAGAAGTCCTTTTCACACCAATGAAAGGCTGATTTTTAAATTTGGAGAGGAAAGTGAGGTAGAAACGGAGGAGATTATCATCCTATCTAGAGCCGAGCACGAAATAAACCTTGCCAATCATTTATATGAGTTTATAGTGGTTGGAATTCCATTGATACATGTTCATCCGGATAAGGAAGACGGTAGTTCGGGATGTAACCCAGAAACCATAGAAATACTTAATAAATTAAGCATTTCGGGGAGCGAAACAACAGAAAAAGAAGAAGGACCAGAAGCAATAATAGACCCAAGGTGGGAAGCCTTGAAAAAATTAAGAGATAATTAATAATAAGAAATAAATAATTGAGCCATGCCACATCCTAAAAGAAAACTTTCGAAATCGAGAAGAGACAAGAGAAGAACTCATTATAAAGCGGAAGCTTCTGCGATGGTAGTTTGCCAAACTACTGGAACAGTTCACATGCCACACCGTGCATATACCGTAGATGGTAACTTGTACTACAAAGGCAAAATGATCGTAGAAAACGCAGCTAACTAATTTTACAACCTACATGAGAATCGGTATAGATATCATGGGTGGCGATTTTGCTCCCAAGGCTACGGTCTTAGGGGCAATTTTAGCTTATAGAGAACTCCCTTCAGATTGCCGTTTAGTACTCATTGGCGATGAAAATGCGGCAAAATCAATCTTGCAGGAAGAAAATTTTCCTGCAGAGAATGTTGATTTTGTGCATACGGAAGAAGTGATAGAGATGGGAGAACATCCGGCTAGAGCACTTACCCAAAAACAAAAATCGAGTATAGCCATCGGGTTTTATCTATTAAAAGAAGGTAAAATAGATGCTTTTGCGAGCGCTGGAAATTCTGGAGCTATGCTTGTTGGCTCTATGTTTAGCGTAAAAGCTATTCCTGGCATGAGTCGACCAGCGATTTGCACTTATATACCTAAAGAGCATGGTGGTTTTGGAGTCATGTTAGACGTAGGAGCGAATGCCGATTGCAAACCAGAAATGCTATTACAATTTGGCGTATTAGGTTCGATGTTTATGGAAACGGTATTTAATACAAAAAGTCCTAAAGTTGGCTTGTTAAATATTGGTGAAGAAGAAGAAAAAGGTAGCATCCTTACCCAAGCTACTTACCCACTTTTCAAAGAATCTAAAGACATCAACTTCATCGGTAACATTGAAGGTCGAGACTTATTTAACGACAAAGCGGATGTTATTGTTTGTGATGGATTTACAGGGAATGTAGTGCTAAAATTAGCAGAAAGTTTCCACGACTTAACCATCGGCAAAGGACTTAAAAACGAATTTTTCGATCGCTTTAATTACGAGAACTATGGCGGCAGTCCAGTATTAGGTGTGAACGCACCAGTAGTGGTTGGTCACGGTATTTCAAACGAATTAGCTATCAAAAACATGATTAAATTATGCAAGGAGATGGTACAATCGCAATTAACTGAAAAAATTAAGGCTCGATTTAACTAAGTATTTAAATAAAAATCTATATTTAATCCCGCAACATAATTGCGGGATATTTTTTTTATACAATGAGTAACACAAAAGTACATGCAGCCATTACTGCAGTAAACGGATACGTTCCAGAGTATATACTCACTAATACCGAACTCGAAAAGATGGTAGACACTACCGATGAGTGGATTCAGGCGAGAACAGGAATACAAGAGCGAAGAATTTTAAAAGGCGAAGGGAAAGGTACATCAGACATGGGTGCTGAAGCAGTGAAAGGCCTCTTAAAGAAAAGAGGTATCGACGCTCAAGAAATTGATTTGCTTATTTGTGCCACCACTACACCAGATTTTCAATTCCCAGCTACAGCAAATATTATTACCGATAAAGTTGGGGCGAGTAACGCCTTCAGCTTCGATATTAACGCTGCTTGTTCGGGATTTATTTACGCCTTAAATACAGCAGCAAAATTTATTGAAGCAGGTACCTATAAAAAAATCATCGTAGTAGGTGGCGATAAAATGTCGTCGATTATTAATTACGAAGATCGCACTACTTGCATTATTTTTGGTGATGGTGCTGGTGCCGTTTTATTGGAACCAAACACGGAAGGCTTAGGTATACAAGATGCCATTTTACGTAGCGATGGTTCGGGAAGAATACATTTACACCAAAAAGCAGGTGGCTCTGTAAAACCGGCAAGTCATGATACCGTAGAGGCCAAAGAACATTATGTGTACCAAGAAGGACAATCGGTGTTTAAATTTGCCGTAACCAACATGGCCGATGTTTCTGCTGAAATAATGGAACGAAATAACTTAACTGCCGATGATATTGCATGGTTAGTTCCTCATCAAGCGAACAAAAGAATTATAGATGCAACAGCCAATAGAATGGGTGTTGGGCCGGAAAAGGTAATGCTTAATATACAACGTTACGGTAACACTACTAATGGAACCATTCCCTTGTGTTTATGGGAATGGGAGAAGCAATTGCACAAAGGCGACAACCTAATACTTGCAGCATTTGGAGGGGGGTTTACATGGGGCTCGGTGTATATTAAATGGGCTTATGAGAGCTGATTTGATAATGTGATAATACGATAATTTGATAATTAAATAAAACAAAATAGATATGGACATTAAAGAGATACAAGAACTAATTAAGTTCGTGGCAAAATCGGGCGTGAGCGAAGTTTCTATCGACCGTAAAGATTTTAAAATTACGATTAAGGCAACAGGATCTGCACCAGTGGTTGTGAACGCTTCGGTACCAGCTGCACCAGTACAACAAATGATTGCAGCACCGGCTCCGGCAGCAGCGCCTGCACCGGCAGCGCCAGTAGCAGCAGCTCCGGCAGCAGAAGCATCAAACTTAATTACGATTAAATCGCCTATGATTGGTACTTTCTACCGTTCATCTTCGCCTGATAAACCATCGTTTGTTAATGTTGGTGATGAAGTTGGTCCAGGTAAAGTAGTTTGCATCATCGAAGCAATGAAGTTATTTAACGAAATTGAGTCAGAAATATCTGGTAAGATTGTGAAAATATTAGTTGATAATGCTACTCCAGTTGAGTATGATCAACCTTTATTCTTAGTTGAACCTAAGTAATAATTTTTATTGTATTACCCTCACGCTGAACTCATGTTTAAGAAAATATTAATTGCTAATAGAGGCGAAATTGCCTTAAGAATCATCCGTACTTGTAAAGAAATGGGGATTAAAACAGTAGCCGTTTATTCGGCTGCCGACCGCGATAGTTTACACGTACGCTTTGCTGATGAAGCCGTGTGTATTGGACCTGCTCCTAGCAAAGATTCGTACTTAAGCATTCCGAACTTAATTTCTGCTGCAGAAATTACCAATGCCGACGCTATTCATCCGGGATATGGTTTCCTTTCAGAGAATGCTAAGTTCTCTCAAATTTGTAGAGATTACGGAATTAAATTTATTGGTGCTACCCCCGAACAAATTAATGGCATGGGCGATAAAGCATCGGCAAAAGATACCATGAAAGCTGCAGGCGTACCTACCATTCCTGGTTCCGACGGTTTGCTTACCGATGTTAAAGACGGTATTAAAATTGCCAACGAAATTGGTTACCCAGTTATCTTGAAAGCTACTGCCGGCGGTGGTGGTCGCGGGATGCGCATCGTTTGGAAAGATGAAGAGTTTGAACCTGCATGGGATTCTGCTCGTCAAGAAGCAGGCGCTGCTTTCGGAAACGACGGTATTTATTTAGAGAAATTTATCGAAGATCCTCGTCACATCGAAATTCAAGTAGTAGGCGATCAGTTTGGTAAAGTTTGTCACCTTTCTGAACGCGATTGCTCTATTCAACGTCGTCACCAAAAATTAGTAGAAGAATCGCCTTCTCCTTTCATGACTCCAGAGTTAAGAAAGAAAATGGGTGATGCTGCAATAAAAGGTGCTCAAGCGGTAAACTATGAAGGCGCTGGTACCATTGAATTCTTAGTAGATAAACATAGAAATTTCTACTTCATGGAAATGAATACTCGTATCCAAGTAGAACATCCAGTTACAGAAGAAGTAATTAACTACGACTTAATTAAAGAACAAATAAAAGTAGCTGCGGGTATTCCTATCTCTGGTAAAAATTACGAGCCAACAATGCACGCTATTGAGTGCCGTATCAATGCCGAAGATCCATGGAATAACTTCCGCCCTTCACCAGGTAAAATTACTAACTTCCACTCACCAGGTGGCCACGGAGTACGTGTAGATACACACGTTTACGCAGGTTACACCATTCCATCGAACTACGACTCTATGATTGCAAAATTAATATGCGTAGCTCAAACACGTGAGGAAGCCTTAAATACCATGGAAAGAGCGTTAAGCGAATTTGTGATTGAAGGTGTGAAAACGACCATTCCTTTCCATTTAAAGTTGATGAAAGATCCGAACTTCAGAGCCGGTAATTTCACCACTAAATTCCTCGAATCATTCGACTTTACAGAATAAGAGAAAGCGGACCATTGTCCGCTTTTTTTGTTTTATATTTGACAGCAATATTATGTCAGGATTCTTAGATAATTTTCGCCGCGCCACAGACCCTAATTCCGATATGTCGTTTGTAGACCATTTGGAAAGTTTACGTTGGCACTTGGTGCGTGCAGCACTTGTTATTATTACACTTTCAGTTGTTGCCTTTATATACAAACAAATATTATTTGATGTTATCATCTTTGGGCCTAAAAGTCCCGATTTTTGGACCTACCGTAAATTATGCGAATTAGGAACAAAGTATAATTTGGGTGCCGATTTATGCATTGAGAAAATTAATTTCATCATCATGAATAATACCATGGCGGGGCAATTCAATTTGCATTTGAGTGCTTCCTTTATTGCTGGGTTTATTCTTGGCTTCCCTTATTTACTTTGGGAATTATGGAGGTTCATCAGACCCGGATTGCATAAAAAAGAAAGACGTTATGCCACTGGTTTAATTTTTTGGGGAAGCATTTTGTTCATGATTGGTATCTTATTTGGTTATTACATCATCACTCCGATGTCGGTTAACTTTCTAGGTAGTTATGTAATTTCTGATGCCATTGTGAATCAAATTACGCTCGATTCTTACCTCAGCACCATCAGTATATTAACACTTGCGTCAGGACTCGTTTTCGAACTGCCAATTATCATTTATTTCTTATCCTTAATGGGCATTGCTACACCAAAATTTATGCGTAGCAATAGAAGAATAGCCTTGTTCCTTATTTTCTTATTAGCAGCCTTTATTACTCCATCGCCCGATATTCCTACACAAATGTTGGTAGCTATTCCTCTCTACATATTGTTTGAAGTAAGTATCTTAGTATCGGCGAGAGTAGCGAAACGTAAACAAAAAGAAGAAGAAGCCTTTTATTCGAACTAAAACAGTATATGATGAAAATTGCAATCGGTGGCGATCATGCCGGATTTGAATACAAAGAATTACTAAAACCGATGCTCGAAGCAGCGGGGCATAGTGTAAAAGATTTTGGCCCCTATAATGCTGATTCTGTGGACTACCCAGATTTTGTGCATCCATTAGCAACAGCCGTACAAAAACAAGAGTTTGATTTGGGAATATTAATTTGTGGCAGTGCCAACGGTGTAGCAATCACTGCCAATAAACACAAAGATATTCGTGCCGCTATTTGCTGGGATGTTCCATTAGCATCGCTTGCCCGCCAACATAATAACGCCAACATTGTTTGTATTCCAGCGCGCTTTACAACACCCGAACAAGCAAAAGAAATTACCAACGTTTTTATCGCGACCGAATTTGAAGGTGGTAGACACGCAAATAGAGTAAATAAAATAAATTGCTAATGAAAACATTTACGCTAATACTAACAACACTTTTGTGTGGTTTGCAATTCAGCTTTGCACAATCGTTTAATAATGCCGATGCATTTTCAACCTTCATTGATACAAAAAATCTTTCAAAACATTTAAGTGTATTAGCATCCGACGAATACGAAGGTCGCGAAACAGGGAAGGAAGGCCAACGAAAAGCTTCTGAATATTTAAAAAATGAATTTCAGAAAATAGGGCTCATCCCTCCTACAGCAAGTGGTTACCAACAAGCATTCGACTTAAAAGGAAAAGTTTTGGCGAATAGACAATTTAGCATCAACCAACGCGAGATGACTATTGCTGAAGAGTTTTTTGTTGCAAAAGACCGCACATCATATAATGTTCTTAGCAATGAAATTATTTTCGTAGGGTATGGTATAAACGAAACCAACTATAATTCTTTTGCTAATGTAGAGGTAGGCAATAAGGTAGTAGTTGTAATGGATGGTGAGCCAAAAGTAAATAAAAAGTATATTATTAATGCTGATGGTACTAAAAGTAAATGGTCTGATCGTAAATATAAAATCGAAGCACTTCGCGAATTAAATCCAAGTTTAATTATTTTCATCGATCAGAACTTCGAAAAATATAAAAGCTATTACAAACATCAACTCGAAGGCAATAGCTTAACCCTAGCGTTCAAAAATAAAAATGCAACGAACGTACCCGTGTTAAATGCCGGACAATTAGTGGCAGAAGAATTATTAAAAGCAAATAAAAAAATATACAATAAAGTACTCGATAAACTTAGCAAAAGCAAATCGGCACCTAAACCTCTTGTTTTAAAAAGCACCATCAAACTCGATGTGCAATTCTTAGAACAAGATGTTCGATCGGATAATGTCCTAGCCATGGTTCCAGGCAGCGATTTAAACGATGAGTATTTATTCATCACTGCACATTATGATCATATCGGCGTAATTGATGGCAAAGTATATAACGGTGCCGACGACGATGGTTCGGGAACCGTTGCCTTGTTAGAAATTGCACAAGCATTTATGGAAGCTAAAAAAGCTGGTAAAGGACCACGTAGAAACATTGTATTTATGGCTGTTTCGGGCGAAGAGAAAGGCTTGTTAGGTTCTGAGTATTATGTTAATTATCCAATCATCCCTTTATCTAAAACCATCGTCGATTTAAACATCGATATGATTGGCAGATACGATGAAGCACATGAAAACGATACTAACTTTGTGTATGTAATTGGTGCCGATAAGTTGAGTTCTGAATTACACACCATCAACGAAAAAGCTGCTGAGCATGTTGGGATAAAAGTAGACTATACCTTTAACGATCCTAAAGATCCAAATAGATTTTACTACAGAAGTGACCATTATAACTTTGCAAAAAACAACATTCCCATTGCGTTTTATTTCAATGGTGTACATGCCGACTACCATAAAGATGGAGATGAGGTTCAAAAAATTACTTTTCCTATGTTAGCGAAACGTGCACAGTTGGTATTTTATACTGCTTGGGAATTAGCCAACCGCGACAAACGTATTGTGGTGGATAAACAAAATGATTTTACAGATACTAAATAATTAGCATGAGTTCTGTTGCAGAAAAATTTTTAGACAAAAGCACATTAAAGGCCTTCGACGAAGAACATCGTAGAAAAATAAATTTCAATATAGGCAAATACAATGCCGCTGTTGATAAAGGTTTATTGCAATTTGATAACCTTGAATACGCACGAAAAAAAGCACACACTATAAAGTGGAGAGTGATGGAGAACCTCGACAAGTATTTGTTGGAGTTCGAAAGTAATTTTATGCGTAAGGGCGGAAAAGTAATCTGGGCTAACAATGCAAAAGAAGCACAGAAAGAAATCCTCAACATCATGAAGCAAGTAAATGCTAAAATGGTGGTAAAATCAAAATCGATGGCTTGTGAAGAGATAGAGTTGAATGAATTCCTAGAGAAAAATCATATTGAATCTATTGAAACAGACTTAGGAGAATACATCGTACAATTACTTGGTCAGAAACCCTACCATATTGTTACGCCAGCTATGCATCTTTCAAAAGAAGACATTGCAAAATTATTTCATGAAAAATTTGGAACTCCTATAGATGCTACTCCAACAGAATTAACCTTAAAAGCACGCGAACTTCTACGCGAAAAATATTTAAGAGCCGATGTAGGAATTTCTGGCGCTAACTATTTAATAGCCGATACTGGAAGCATTGCTATTACCGAAAATGAAGGCAATGCAAGACTTACTACCTGCTTTCCTAAAATACATATTGCCATTGTTGGTATAGAAAAAATCATTCCATCCATCAATGATTTAGAGTTATTCTGGCCATTACTTTCTACTCGTGGTACAGGTCAAAATCTTACCGTTTACAATACATTAATTAGCGGTCCGAAACAACACCAAGAAAGCGACGGACCCGAAGAGATGTATGTAATTTTACTCGACAATGGTAGAACTAATTTACTAGCGCAAAAAGATCAG
>Ga0129333_10003041_pt1 | contig 15689 bp, 20 predicted proteins | sample CPB6_08_DNA_FD_94474 | JGI IMG/M metagenome (GOLD analysis project Ga0129333, IMG submission 94474) | Freshwater to marine salinity gradient microbial communities from Chesapeake Bay, USA - CPBay_Sum_0.6_0.8_DNA | ecosystem: Environmental > Aquatic > Marine > Coastal | place: USA: Chesapeake...
AACTCTTCCCAGGTGGTTGATGCCACTACCTTGAGCCGGCCACGAGTGATCGCGGGTTTGAGCATGTTGGCAAAATCCAGGCTAGAGTTGCTGCCCGATCCTGCACCACGCATGGTATGGGCCTCATCAATGAACAGGATACACTTCTGCTTGGCTTCCAGGGCCGCGATCACCAGTTTGAACTTTTCTTCGAACTCGCCGCGGTATTTGCTGCCGGCCAATAGACTGCCGATTTCCAGACCCCAGACTTCATGACCTTGGATGAATTGCGGCACTCGTCCTGCTTCGATTTCCTGAGCCAGACCTTCCACGATGTGCGTCTTGCCCACACCTGGATCACCCACCATGAGCACGTTGCTTTTGAAACGCCGGGCCAACACAGTTATCATTTCATGCAGTTCGCTCTGGCGCCCGATCATGGGTTCCAGGCGATTTTCGCGGGCCTGACGGGTGAGATTGATACAGTGTTCTTCCAGGATCTGATCGGCCTGGTCCGCGCTCATGCCCTGGTCTTGACGATAGTGTTTCTGCCAGAATTCAGCAAATTCTTGTTTCTTTACACCATGTTTGAGCAGGAAGTAATGCGCATGGCTGTTGCTTTCGTGCATGATGGCCAGGTACACATCCAGGGTGCTGATGTTCCTGCGACCGGTGAACATGGCCTGCACATTGGCACGATTGAAGATGCGATCCAGGCCCTGTGTGCGTTTGGGCGTATCCGTGTTCAAGGCACCTATGCTGTGGCCCAGACTGTCTAGATAGGCCTCCAGTTCAGCGTCCAGCAGTCCCGCGTCTGTACCAAACTTGTCCAGGCTCTTGCGGAAAGGACCGTGGCGCACCAGGGCCAGCAGTAGATGTTCTGTGGTCACATACTGATGTGACTTGCTTTTGGCAAGGTCTACCGCGGTTTCAACTATTTTTTCAATCTCGGAATTGCCAGCACTCATAGACCAAACCTTTCTTGATAGATGTAACGATTGTAACTGAATTTTCTTTGGGACGCAATGGATTTTGATGTATTTACTGGCGGTACTGCTGGATTGCAGCCAGAATCTCGGGAGCCACTGTGTCCGGCAGACTGGCCTGGATCTGTACAAAAACATCACCGGTCTTGCCCTGCGCAGTGCGCAGTCCACGGTCACGCAGGCGCAATCGAGTGCCCGGCTGGGTCATGGCCGGCACACGGGCAGTGAGCTCCGCACCATGTATGTCTGTGATCTTGAGTTCGCTACCCAGGATCAAGTCCCATACAGGCAGTGTTTTTGTCATGGTCAGATCCAGTCCCGATCTGGTCCAGACCGTGTGCGCTGTGACCCTATAAGTGACCACCAGGTCCTGACCACCCGGAGCCAGACCTGCATATTGCACATGGTCGCCGTCGTCCACTGCCAAGGGAATTTCGATGTCTACTGCATTCACACCAGTAGAGGTGCCTATGGTCACTGTGCGACGGCCGCCACGGGCCACGTCATCCAGTCCGATCCATAGTTCCAAACGCACATGACCTCGTCGTTGCGTTTGCCGCTGCTGATTTATGAAATCGCCCCAGTTACCTCCCCGGCGAAACACATCAAAGATATCCTGGAATCCGCCAGCTGCTCCCCAATTCTCCTGCATGTGCGGTTGCGGCCTATCATATTGAGCGCGGCGTTGGGGATCGCCCAGCACTTCGTAGGCCTGCTGTAATTCCTGGAACCGCGCAGTGTCTCCGCCACGGTCCGGGTGATGCTGGCTGGCCAGCCTACGATAGGCTCGTTTGATTTCGTCCGCCGTGGCTGTGCGCGGTAGACCAAGGATTTGGTATAGATCTTTCACACAGGTATTTTACACTAGCGTGATTTTCTGGTCAAGTCACACGCGGTGGTGCCGGGGGTGGTGGCAAGTGGGCGCCATCCTTGGCGTTGAGGTATTTGTTGACCAAGGCATTGCCACACCATGCTGCCATGTAACCGGCAAAATACCACTCGCTGAAACGTTCGTCCAAGATCAAGTACACGAACCCCCAGGTACTCACGATGAAGGCACCAAAGCGGGCAAATTTGGCTTCGTTTATCTTGCCATCTGAGCAGATGAGATCTTTGAGATCGATCTGGTTGTCCCGATCACGATGGAAGTTCCAAAGTATCAGCAGCAGCAGGGCCACAGCACAGGCCAGGACCATGCTCATGCCCAGAGACACTTTGGAAATGTCCATCATGGTCGCGTCTCCGGTTTGGGTTTGGTATTGCTGGGCGTGTCTTCGTAGTATTTTTTATACTGGATAATGATCTGCCGCTGGGTGTTCATGAAATTGCGTATCTCGGCCATGCTCTCGGCCAGGCTCATGTAGCCATCATCGGTTATGGCGAACAGCACAGGGTCCTGCCCACGAGATTCCAGCTGCCTGAATACCTGTTCAGCGTTCTGGGGAGTGACCACTATCCATTGTACGGGCTTGAGTCTCAAGGGATCGGGCGGCGCCAGATTCAGCGGCGTCTTTTCCACGGGCACTGTATTGACAGTGACCGACTCAGGCGATTTTTTACCCCAGGGCCACAGGGTCACACAGCCCGAAAGACTAGCGACCAGCGCCAGGCTTGTAGGCAGGATTAGCCAACGATGGGCATTCACGATTGATTTCCTCAGGTTTGGTAGCGGCCTTCTCGGCATCGGTCAAAGGAGCACCTGACGCGATTTCCATGCAGCGATAAGCATTCACGGTGCCACGGTTCACAGCACGCTCGGCGCTCTGTGGTCGGGCTGCGGCCGTGGCACCAAAATTTCTAGGCTCGCCTTTGGCCGTGGTGTTGAAGCGTGTTTTCATGTCATCCAGGTCGCGATTCTGCATGCGGATCACACCATTCAGTTCAGCATTGGCCTGAGCTATACGAGCCTGCTCCTGCTGTAGCTGCCGCATGGCTTCCTGCTGCTGTCGGATAGCTTCAGCCAGTTGTCGCTCGTTGTTTTCTCGCACAGCTAGGTCAGCGCGAAGGCCGGTTATCCACCAACCGGCTCCGGCCAGAACAACCAGGATAATCAAGGCCACTATGGCCCTGACAGCAGCAGTTATACCCATTAGGCAATCAGACCTGGTTTGTACACAGTCTTACCATTCTCACGCATGGCAGTGAGACACTGACACTTGAGATTGTTGGGATCGTAACTCACATGCACCCATCCCGAATCCGGAATGCCTGGGGTATAGAATTCCAGGATCAACTGGGTAAACTTGAAATACTGCGCGATATACTGGGCCAGATCAGCGTTGGGTACGCCGGGGATTTCTATGTCAGCGGCCTGTCCCTTGCAGTGGTCAGAAGTGCGGCTGCCGCCCACTGCGGCGTTGACTTCGGGTGCACGATAGCCCGAATTGATCTTGATGCCGCGACCATAGGCCGTGCGCAGGGGCTGCAACACATAGGTGCAGAGCGTGCGCAGATTTTCGATGGCTTCTTGGGGTGGGGTGTTGTCCAGACCGTGACGCAGAGCAGTCTCGCTCTTGATCATTTCGTTGAGGCTGAAGTTTTCGGTTAGTTGCATGTCTGCTCCTTGGTAATACTGGTATTTATTGAAAATAAGCAGTTTTGAGCAGGTGATCCGCGACGGCTCTATGCCCTGATTCCAGGAGATGCCCTTGGTTGGTTTTGGCGTGTCCTTGTTGGCCGGCCCACTCCACAAAATTATCGCCATCAAATGTGTGCAACCAAGGACGAAGATACTGCTGCATCTGTGCTACTGCCCGATCTGTGTGCCATTCTGTTTCAAACAATAGATGATCATGGTAAGACATCCAGCACCGAATATCTTGTCTGGCTAATTGCTGTACACAGTGTGAAATAGTCATGAGATTGGTTATCTTGTCCCGATATTGACTGTGAAAATTGCGGTAATAGAGATCGGATTTGGGACCAGCACCGGAGGGTCTGCAGGTTTGCCAGTCCTGTTGATTGTCCGGGTTTACATAGTCAAATCGATCTATGTAGGTCCAATTCACAAGAATGGTATCACCGGGCTGGGCATGTTGAAGAATCTGTTGCGCTATGAACAAATTGCCTCTGCCTGGCCAGGCTCTGCACTGATACTCCGCCCCAAATTCCTGCGCCAGCAGTGCAGGCCAGGTTAGATTGCTATGGCGTATTCCTGGCGTTTCGTCTGGCAGTTCACTGCCCCAGACGAAACTACACCCAAAACTCTTGAATATCATGCCGTTACTTACCGGCCTGAGCTAGTGCTGCTCCATTATTGAAGCTGGCACTCCAGCTCATGGGACGTCGTCTGTTGCGTTTGTACCAGCGATAGCCCGCACGGTGACCCGAGCAGTCCTTGGTACAAGGAGATCCCAGGAAATTCAACTCATCCAGCTGTTCTTCAGGCGGCTTGGTTCTGGCTTCAAACAGTTCACTCAGTAGCATGGCAGTTCCGATCTAGTCATAGGTAACTGTGGTGCTGTCACCTAGAGCCCACTTGGGATTGGTCTCCACGGAGTATTTACGAGTACACACCCGGAAATCTGGAAACAGTAATTCTCGGGGATTGCTGGCCGCATCCAGGAACACGCAGCGGTTGTTGGGCTGCGCGGCGTACTGACCATTGTCTAACTGTATGAAATTGAAGCTCTTGTGATCTTCGGCCTGCTCGCTGTAGCTGGTATCTATGATGTTGGTGTCTGGACTGGCGTTGTCCACGGTAAAAAGATATTCACCTGAATAAAACTGTTTGTCCTTGGCATAGAATTTACAGGTGAGATTGCGCAGGAACACTTTCTGCAGGACCGCGATGTCATAGCTCATGCAGTCCCAGATCTGCAGATAATCCAGGCTCAGAAATCGTTCCGGATCGAGATCGTCAGTTCTGCTCACATAGGCGCTCAGGGGCAGCTTGTCGTAGAGAGCGCCATAGCGTGGTAGATAGCTTTCGATTCGAAAGGCTTGGCCACGTATGCTTTTTATTGATATCCAGATGCAGGGCTCGTATTCGCCGTGGCCCTGCTGGAAGTCATAGAGGAATTCTCGGCGCACCCAGCAATGTATGGCCGGTAGATTGGCTACCAGGAAACTCATTTGATCGTGATGCCAGCCGCGGCCTGCAGGTCCCGCATGTCGGATTTGGTGTCGTGTATTTTCTTGGCGGGTATGCCTGCTGCGTCCCGGAGGTCGTTGAGTTCATGCTCACGACTCTTGCGATAGGCTGCGGGAGTGAGCGGTACTGTGTTGGCAAATGCTTCTTCGCTCCAGGGCTGTGTTCTGTGTTCGTAGTGCATCAGCCAATCTTCTGGCGCAAATTCAGTCAGGGTTTCTAGGTCACCCAGCAGTTGTTGTAGGTGTTGGGGCGCGGCACTGCGGCGGCGCAGTTCCACATAGACCAGATAGCGGTTGGGTTTGATTTCACCGGGACTGCGATCAGCATCCAGCACAAAGTCGTAGCCCTTTTCAAACCAGCTGACTAAATCCCGTGCAGCCTGTTGATCGCGCACAAAAAAGCTGACCACGATCACATCTTCGTCGTCGCCCATCTTGCTGGAAAACTCATCGATGTGCAAGGTAGGCTTCATGATGCCTACCAGGTCACGATATTCCAGACCTTCAGAAAGTGGCCGGCGCTGGGGGTTGGGGTAGCAATTGCTGTTGTGCATTTTGTGCCTGCTGTTGGTTTTGGTTGGCTTCTTGATCTAGATCCTGTTCATAGGCCTGATCCAGATCCTGGAGATCGATTTCTTCACCCTCCATCTCGATGCTACCGGTACGTATGTCGCTGATAAGGCTCTTGGGCATGGTAATGGTGACTAACCATACCGGCCGCTCGATCATGCGTGCTTTCTTGGTGCCCGGACGGTAATCCGAGGGATCCGTGATACGGATGGGAATTTTGATATTCTTGCGTTCGTACTGCACGTCGCAGTCAAACGGCAGTAGCCGGCGGGCACCCCGGGGGTCGGGCATCATCTTTTCGGGCCACAGGAACGTGGCTGACACCTTGTAGCGTCCGATGTCGGGACCAGCTACCAGTTCGCCCATGGACCAGTTGCGGAACGCATAGATATCCACTTCATCCAATACTCGTTCAAAGTCCAGCAGTGTGCTTAGGCTGCCATCGCTCATGTAGATGTTGCGGATGTTGTCAGCTACCTGCCAGTAGTCTTCGTGGTTCTTGAACAGTTCGCGGTCTTGGATGCCGTGGAGGTTTCGCTTTTCCATGATGCTGTATTTAGCAGCGCCGGGCTAGACCGGCATGCCAAAGATATTTGGCCAGGATCAATATTTACCGCAAACACTCAAGGCAAACACGGCTGTGTTCATAGCCGTGTGCAGTCCGTAAATACCCAGCCCAAGGGCAAAGGAGGAACACTTTGAGCAGAAACCGAGCACTAAAAGCCAAAAATCGTATGAACCCAGTCTATGTAGAAAACACCATCAATTTTGCGCCTGTGGAGACCAGGCCGCAGCATAGACCCATAAATCTAGTACCCCGCAGTCGCAACCAAGAACGCCTGGTGCTGTCGTTGCAAAATCCCCAAAGCCACATCGTGATCGCAGTTGGTCCCGCAGGAACCGGCAAAACCTATCTGGCCATGCTGGCTGCGGTACAGGCTCTGAGGACCGGTGAGTGTGATCGTATCGTGATGACACGGCCTGCTGTGGGAGTGGAAGACGAACGCCACGGTTTCTTGCCTGGCAGTCTTGTGGCCAAGATGGAACCGTGGACTCGTCCCCTGTTAGATGTGCTGCGTGAGTACTACCGAGCCCCAGACATCGCTCGGATGCTGGATGAACAGACCGTGGAGATTTCTCCTCTGGCATTCATGCGTGGACGCACATTCAAACGCAGTTGGGTTATTGCCGACGAGATGCAGAACGCCACCCCGGCCCAGGTCAAGATGCTGATGACTCGCATCGGTCAGAACAGCCGTATCGTGATCACCGGCGATGTGGAACAAGCCGATCGTAGAGGTGATCTAAACGGCCTGGCCGATCTGGCACGTAGGTTATCTGAGCAATCGGTAACCGGCATTGATCTGATCGAATTGACCACTCGTGACGTGCAACGCCACGAACTGATCACGCCGATACTGGATCTTTATCGTTGATCGCGCCGGGCTGTTCCTTGATCACTTCACGACCGTTTTCACGGAACAGCCTATCGATCACGTTGGCATAGTGCTGATAGTAGAAGCTCACGATTTTGTCCCAGTCCTTGGGCACCGTGGTGCCGTCCATGCTGGCCTTGATTACCCGGAGATCACGGAAATCCAGGATCACTGAAGCAGATTGGAGGTCACGGTTTTTGAGACGTTGGTCCAGCGTGAGCACTTCGTCCATCTGCCCGTTGGCACGTTTCATGTAGGTCAGTATAAGATATCTCATGGTATTTGGCTCAATTCAATTAGGGTCGCACTGAGATTGATTTCCACATCGGCCACGCTGGCATGGTTAACCAGGCCGTTGCGTATTATCAGGATGGCCTGATCCTGTTGTTCGGGAGTTGATCCCCATAGCGCCAGATTGTCATACATCCAGCGAAAGATCTCTTCTGCATCTTCGGGTCTACTTTGTTGGCAGATCATGGTACGGGCAGCACGATACTGGCGCTGCTTGAACAGATCCACACAGTCCAGTCGCCAGTCGCGGGCGGATCGATCCGTGGCACCGGGTGCAGCCAACTGACCCGATTGACTGTTAGGCTGCAGGAGATTGAGACACTTGCGCATGTCGGGGTAGGTGGCCTTGACATAGCTGTCCAACACATCTAGATCAAACTGCACACCTTCTGTGATCAAGACCTGGGCCACACGAGCCGTGAATTCGGTCTGATCAGTGCGGGCGATATGGAAGCCCTGGCATCGGCTGTGCAGGGGCGGGATGATCTTGTTGGGATAGTTGCAGGTCAGGATAAACCGCACGGTCTCGCTGTAGTCTTCCATGAGATTGCGCAGTGCCGGCTGTACCGAATCTTTGTTCATGTAGTCGGCTTCGTCGATCAGTACGATCTTCATGGCACCAAAAGGCATGGTCTGGCAGAACGAAATCAAGCGATCTACCCACTCGATCTTACGTGCCTCCTTTGAACCGTTGGCATACATCACATCGTATTCATCCACACCCAGCTCGCGGATCAAGACCTTGGCCAGCGTGGTCTTGCCTGTGCCTGCTGGACCACTCAGCAAGAGATGCGGTATGGTTTTGCTGTGTACCCAGCTTTCCACTTGCTCGCGCTGTGCCTGATCCACAAACACGTATTCTGATACAGTTTGTGGTCGATACTGCTCTACCCAGAGTTCTTTCATGTTGTTCCTTGCATGGGACATTCTTGTAGCATTCTAGCAGTATTGCCCTGTAATTCGCAAGGCTCTTTGGCTCGATCTCGCCCACAACGGCTGCAGATGATTTGGGCTGTGTGCTGCTTTTGGAAAATGCGATCCCAGTTGCTGCCAAAAGTGTGCTGATCCACGCTGATTGGGCGCGGTCTTGATCCTTTGCCACTCACGGTTCACCTCTTGAGTTGTTGTATGATGCGTTGTTGTTCCCACTGGCGTTCCTGCTCGGGAAATAGGGGCAATTGCCGCCAGTGATCTTCAATGAAACATTTTATATGATACAGTTGTTGCTTGCAATGGCAAGCGGTAAATCCGTCATTGAGCGGATCCTGGCACTCCCTGATCATGCACGCCAATTGGTGCATGATTTTTTGGGAGTCCCAGTTGTGCAGGTATGCCATCAGCGTGAACGCTGATCCACATGGATGGCATCGCTCATGGTATCATCTTCGGGCGGCTCATCGCTGACCAAAAGGATGTCTTTGGGATCAATCTTGCGCAGCGTATGCTCACCATTGGGGTCTTGGATCTCCACTCCGCGTGTCCAACGACCGTGTGACACACAGATCCATTGCCCGGGCGTGACCGAAGTCTGTTCAGGACCCACGGCATAGATTTGGGCCCAGCGTGGACGTATTCCAGTGCCTTTGCCGTTGTCATTGAGCAACACGATACCGCTGCTGGTAAGGCGTTCTGAGAACTGCATGTCCTGCACCACCACCCAGTCATGCAGAGTACGCAGCGATTGTATGCGATGCGGTTCAAACATGGCTTTCATCTTTTCACCCTAGTGCTGGGTTTGACCTGGCGGTCATACTGACGCTTGACCTGTTGTCCTTTGCTGACCACTACCTGGTTCTTGTCATCCAGGAGATCACCCCGAGCGTTCACGCCCATGTTGCCCACTGCTCGCACCTGCTCGTTTTGCAGCATGAGCTTGCCTAGATCCACGGTCTTGCCCTGTGCCGTTCTATAAACTTTCTTGGTCATTGCCACCTCCTAAAGAGATATTTAACGCAGGAATTCCTGCGGGTCTAAATCATAGTAGAGACTATTGATGCGATGCACTCCCAATAGATAGAGCACATAGCTGGCCACTGAGCTGCCGCGACCCACGCCCCAGATGCAGCGATTGGCCCGGAGCACATCCACTAGGAATTTGAGATAGCGCAGGAGATTGAACAGATCGCGCTCCTGGAATAGCAGCAGTTCCTGCCCTGCGCGTTGCAGTTCTTGATCGGTCTGGCACAGCGACAACACATGGGCTGCTATGTCCAGGCCCTGGTATTCCTGGGGCATGTACCAGCGACTCTGACACCTGCGGTCGAATTGTTCTTGGGTCATGCTGTCCCGTGCGGCTTCGTCGTAGCGCACAAATGTGGGCACATGTTCCAAGATCAGCGCCGCGGTCTCCAGATCCACGGTGTGGTTGACCAACATGTCTGGATATTGGTTCACGTCGTGGCCGGCCATGACCAGATTGATCAGATCCTCTTGATCATAGATCTGTTCGCTAAATTGGTTGATTTTCATCGGCGTTGGAAATCGGGAAACAGAACCGTGGCGGCCTGATCAGTGGCAGTTTGATTCCAGCCCAGGTCTAGATCCTCCCAACTGAATTTACGGTTGAGCTCTACCACCTTGCCCTGGGCAGGCACATGGTTGTCGTCGTACCAGACTGGCGCAGGATCTATCCACCAGCCGTGATCATCGGCTATGGCGCCATCATGATCGTTGCTGTGCACATAGGCCATGTGGTCACCCTGTTCACTGCTGAGTTCCAGTTCTGCCAAGGTCAGTCTGCCTTCCATGATCGCATTGAATTTCAAGTATAGCACCATGCACAGCAGGTGGTCTACTGGATCATCAGGCATGGCCAGCACACGTTGCCGAGTCTGTCCATAGGTCTGCAACATGGGATCGTCGTGGTTGATCAAAACACTGTGATCCAACACATTCTGGATCCACCATTTGAGCCTTTCATAGGCCAAGGTCTGTTGCGTTTGGTCTTCGGTACCGGTGTGCAGTTTCAGAGTGCCGTGATACTGGTTGATCACATGACCCTGATCATAAGTGATCGCGCTGCACCATGCCACGGTTTTTTGCAAACGGATCATTGTACGTTGATAAGGCCGTCAAAATTGGGTGCATCCGGGTCACGTTTAGTGGGTTTCAATTTGATTTGATAGGCGTTTTGGAAAGTCTCGATAGCCATGCGCAGCTGGTTGCACAAATGAGCATTACCCGTGCGTTGTGCGATCGAGAGTTTTTTGTGTAGATCCGATATGCGTGTGAGCAGATCTTCTGCTGAAAGACCGCTGATGTCGCCTATCAAAGGGTGGTCCATATGATGATGTTACAGCCTTGTCAAGTGACCGTCAACACAAAAGGTCAAGTCCAATTGCCTACCGATATCAGGCTGCTGTCGCCCAACGCAGCCATGCGGAAAAAACTGTTGTTGGTGATTGTGGTAACACCACCTGGCGCGTTGGTATTGTACTGTATCTGGGGTGTGAATGTACCCGATGAGTTGGTGCGCAGCAGTCCGCGCAGGTGAACAGTCACAGATTCGTTGCTGGTAGTCGTACCTGACCCGGTGATCTGCAATGCAGTGGCCGCAGTGCTCAAACTGCGAGTGGATGCGGTCTGGGCCGGCGCCCCGCTACTGCTGGTCACATCCGCTATGTAGTTGATGCTGATAAGGCTACCTCCCAGACCAAACAGTATGCTGATGCTGTGCGAAGTGCTGGGTGCAGCCGTGTTGTTGATCACGTATAGACCTTCAAATTCATAGGTGGTATTGGCCGTTAGAGTAAGAGCACCGTTGGTGGGATTGTCAAATACGTTTTGTACCGACGTGTTTTGTGTCAATGTCCTGCCACCAGCTGGCATCACAATCACATGATAGGCTGGCAATATACCACGCTGTGAACTGGCGCTGCCTGCAGTGGGCGTGGCATAAAATACCGCGCTATCCAGTTCTATAGCCCCCGCTTCGGGCGTAATGGTCAAGATACCCGCCGTCATGTTGATGGGTGGCAGGGCAGCAGTTCCTGTGGTGGGATTGATCACTGCATTCACGTTTCCGGCCTGCACCACACCTGTGGTGCTGAATGCGCTAGATGCGATTATATTACCACCTGTGACATTGCCCGCAGCAGACATGTTCACACCTGCTAACACATTGCCACCGGTGACATTGCCGGTGGCAATCATGTCTGATGCAAGCACAGAGTCTCCCGCTGACACATTGCCTATAGCTGATAGATTGTCAGCGGTAATAGTGGCCAGATCAAAGTTGGTCAGTGCGCGATTGAGATCAAACAGAGTTATGGTAGTGCCACCGTCGCTGCTGCCAAAGGCGAATTCGTAATAACCAGTGCTACCAAAAGTGATGGTATTGCTCACGCCCGGCGTGCCCGGACTGATGCCTTGGATACCTGACAGCCCCAGGCTCACTTCACTGGGCAGCTCCATGGTATAGGCAACGTCGGTAATGTTGATCTGGATGCGCATGAGACCATATGAACCCGAGGGCGGGAAGTTACTGAAAGTCAAACTCACCGATCCTGTGGTATTGATGGTCTGATAGTGCCCTGCGCTGTAGTCAATGGTGATGGATCCCACGGTAGTGGCAACCGGTACTCGGGTTGCCGAAAAGTCTCTTATCTTGGCCGCATAGATAAGATTGTCATTCATGTTGTTATCTAACACGCCACCGATCAAGGCTGCTTTGAGCACGGCCTTGCTCTGAAGGTCGATTATCTCATTACGCGCATACTGAAAATTGGTCTTGGTGTTGGTAAAATTGTCGCGGAAACCCTGACTGTTGTTGTCCACACCGGCCACTGGATAGTTGCCGTCGATGTTGTTGGGATTGATCTGGCTTGTCATTGTTGACCTTTAGGCGAATGTGCAACCATTGTTGCCGATGCAGAACCACTTGCCATTGATGTAGCGTAGAGTGCAGGCCTGGCCGATCGTGGTCATGGTCAGTGTGCCTGCACCCGAAGTTTTCCAGCCCGCATTGAATACCGTCACGGTCATCTGATTGCCACCGGCAGATTCACTGTAGTAGGCAAAAATCTTGGTCTGCCCCTCCACACCAGCCGACAGAGTGCTCAGTTCCGAACCGGTAGCAGTGACATAACTGGTAGTGACCGCGGTCGCCGCTGCACCATCTGCTAGATCTTCGCTGGTGTTGTTGAAAGGCAGCAAGAGATTGTTGTTTTGGCTGATAGTGACCGAAGCACCGGCCTGATAGGTGCTGAAGTCTAAAGTGTATTTGCCCGTGGTGGGGAAAGTGATTACATTGGTCGAGGTGTTCAGGCCCATGATGCCGCTGGCATTCACATTCACGGCTGCGGGCAATGTGATGGTATGCGAGGTGTCAGCCACGTTGATCTCCAGGCGCATGAACCCATAGATGCCCGATGCTGGCCAGTTGCTGCCAAACGCTATCGTGGTTGATGCGGTGGTAGTAAACGTCTGATAATGTCCACTGTTGTAGTTCAGGGTGGCTGTTAGTGTGCCTGACCCCGTGGGCGTCACGGCCACCCGGGTAGCGGCGAAATCCTGGATACGAGCAGCATACAACAAACTGTCATTTAGGTTGTTGTCCAGGGGTTGACCGGGTAGAGCAGATTTCAGGAGAACACTGTTTTGCAGTTGATTGATCTCATCTTCGGCATACTGGAAATTGGTCTTGATATTGGTAAAATTGGTGCGAAAGCCCTGGGTGCTGTTGTCTTGCCCAGCCACAGGGTACGCGGTATCAATGTTGTCGGGGTTGATTTCACTGGTCATTTTTCGTCACTTCATTCCAATATGTTGATTTTGGGAAATACCAGATATTTATCATTGCGGTCAGTGGGATCGTACATATCCACGGGCTCGATCCACTGCACACTGCCCTCGTCAAAAATGGTTTCGTCTGTGACCACAGGTGCCACCGTAAACAAAGGTTGCCAATTTACTCTGGTCAAGCCCTGCTGTGGGTTCTGAGGTCTATAGAGATAAGTGCCATTGGCATACTTTTCTCCTTGGTTACTGGTCACGAAATCATCGGCCACAGTCTGCAGATCCGGTGATAACAGCAGGCGACCGTCTAGGTCCACCGTGATGGTGTAAATGGCCATGCGCAGATTGCCGTAATAGGCGGTCATGCTGCCTGAAGCTGAGCTGAGACTCAGGGGGGTGGCAGCACCCGGGGTCAACGCCACGGCAAATCTCGGTAAGTAGATCACGAAAGCTCCGGAATCTGTGGCCAATGCAGTGGCAGCGCCACCCTGGGTCTCTGATATTTCTATCTGGCTGCCCACTATGTCGGTCACATAGTAGCGTTTGGCATTGCCGCTGGCATCCCGGGCCTGCAGAGAACCTATGGGGGATCCTACCAATGTGGCCACGTCGCCTGTGTCTGTGCCGGGATCTATGGTAGCACCACCCACGCTGTTGCTGAGAGTGACCGTTGTGGAACTTTCGATAGTTTTGACATAGTAGGTAGTGCCCGCGGTAAGGTTGCCTATGTCTTGGCTGGGTTCAAACTTCATGTTGACCAGCATCTGACCAGTATCATTCACGGTCACTGTGAAATCCAGAGAACTGGTCCCAGACACAAAAGTTACCACTGCAGGTGCTAACCAAATCTCATCATCGATGTTCAAATCAGCCACAGAGCTTACGGTAATCCTGTCTGTGCCCGAGTTTGTGGCTGAACCTGTTATGGACTGCACCTGTTGCACATAGTAAACTTGTATCTGTCCCAGGCCGGTTTTGTCATCGATACCGCCAAAAGTTGATCCCACGAACCAGACCTTGTCATCAACCTGCATGCCCAGGGTGCTGGCAGCCGTGATCAAATCTGTGGCGGCATCCGTATCCGAACAGATAGAGTTGTAGCCACCTGGTATGATCGTACCGTAATCAAAGGATGCATATTCACCAGTGGTGGTACCTTGATCAAACGCGGTCTCATCAAAGAAGTTCTGGTTGTCTACGAAAGCATCATCGGCTGTGGTGTAGTCGCCGCCGAAGTTTTCCTGCTTGACAAATATAATCCGACTGCCATTGTTTACAATGACCTTGGTGCCTGCAGGTGGGTTCTGCCCTATCACTGCTGCCCAGGTTTGGCCATCCAGACCTCCCAGGGCATTGATTTCATCCACGGTCCTGCCGTTGACCTGATCGAAAGCCAACTCGGTGCAGGCATTCACGATACCCAGGTCGGTGTAGCCCGTGGTATTCACGCGGTCAAAGGTCGTCTGTAGTGGTGCAGGGCTCCATTGCTGTGTTTCAGTATCCCAGTTTACCGACAAGGTACGATCCAGCACGTATCTGTCTACCTGGAAATCTACCAGGTTCAACTGCTGGCCAAAATATTCAGAGATATAGTAGGCGATCTGTCGGCTGCGTTCCGGCTTGGTATAGCATATGACCCAGGCCGGCGTGAAACCCAGAGCGCGACCGTCGTCCTGCACACTGGTCATCCAGAGAGGCAGCTTCTGCGATATCTGTCCTACCACATCAATGACCTGATCACGCATGTTGATCAGGCTGTTGGGATACACAGAATTGATCAGTTCGGGCGGCGGCTCGGGGTTCTGTATGGCGTAGGGAGTGGTCACTATCTTTCGCACGCTCTGACCTTGTGCATTGACCAGATCATCTACTATCTCGCTGTAGACCACTTCATAGATCACGTTGCCCTGGGCATCCAGTGCTCGTGCTGTCTTGATTTCGCCTAGTACGAGATTTTTGCGATAGTGATTCTCCTGGAGGCTCTGCACGTAGACTTCTTGAGTCTCGGGCGCTAGACCAAACGCATGCTGATACGTGACCCGAGTGCTGAGTCCAAAGTTGGGATCATCGGGTCGGAAGATATAGTCGGGGTCAAAGATCTCTTGATTGGTCAGCAGTTGTGTCAACAGTAGGCGATCCTGTTGGGGCGGCATGGCCATGATGGTGAGATTCTGATAGGGTTTGTTGTAAACTCGTACCACACGCACACTGAACACCTTGCTCACACTGATGATGCGTCGGTATCCGGTCAGTTCCATGAGCACTTGGAGACTTTCACCCGATCCTGGTCCTGTCAGAGTGTAGGTTGCAGTACTGGTATATTCTGCGCCCGGCTCAGTGACTGCTACACTGGTAATGGCGTTGCCGTCCACAAACACATTGGCTGTGGCCTGCAGTGCCGCTGCGCCTGTGGGTTCGTTGAAAGTTATCGCCGGCGCTGTGATAAATCCACTGCCACCATCTAGAACTCTGACTGCGTTGACCTGATAGAGCGGGATCTCATCATCTACTGTGTATGCATTGACAGTAAAGGTATGAGTTGCATCAAAGGTGGTATCGTCGCGCCTGAGCAGATTGCTGGTAGTGGCATCTATGGTGG
>Ga0129333_10003042_pt1 | contig 15689 bp, 15 predicted proteins | sample CPB6_08_DNA_FD_94474 | JGI IMG/M metagenome (GOLD analysis project Ga0129333, IMG submission 94474) | Freshwater to marine salinity gradient microbial communities from Chesapeake Bay, USA - CPBay_Sum_0.6_0.8_DNA | ecosystem: Environmental > Aquatic > Marine > Coastal | place: USA: Chesapeake...
AGTTGATTTGTAATCAACAGGTCATCGGTTCAAATCCGATAGGCGGCTTTGTTAAGGAACAGTTCAAGAAACGCACAGATGAACATAGGGCATGGAAACACTAGAACTCACATCATACGCCATTGGAGTAGGGGCTGCGCTTGTCGCGGCTCTGCTGAAACTGTATCGCATCGGCTACGCTCGGGGCTACGATGACGGCAAGCACTGCGGATTCACGCAGGGGCTATATGCTGCTGCCAAGCGTGAAGACCGCCGCAAGCGTTCACAAGGATCTCTTCAGCCGTCATAAATACGGGTGGAGGATTCCGCCATGAGTGATACGCCAAAAAAGAAGGGCATCAGTGATGCTTTACAGGGTAAGAGCAGCGGGGGTTGCTCGTCTTGCGCCAAGATGCGAGGAATTGGAGATGTTGTTGCAAAAATGACTAGTGCAATAGGCATAAAGCCTTGTGAAGCCTGCAAAAAGCGGCAAGAATTTTTGAACAACTTGGTTCCGTTTGGAACTACTCAAGACAATCAGCCACCGAAGGCTTAAACTAGCAGAGCCAGTGTTACCTTTGGCTGTACGCCTTGTGGTTTTATTTCTGTATTGAGTCCGATTCTGTTTTCTGAAACAGTTGGCTCGTTCAGATACAGTCTGGCACGCCCGTTTTTTGTGGTTTCGTCTGCGTAAAAATTCAAAGTGAACGACTTTGAGTTGTTTGGTGATGTTGTTGCCCTGTAACTCACATACACGGGATCATTTTTTGCGAAAGTTGATAGGTCAAACAGTAGTTTGCTGTCTGGTTCAGCAAACTCTATTATTCCCTGACCACTCGGGATGGTTGATGTGGCTGAAAACTCCGCTGTGGTGTGGTAAACAGTCTCTGTTCCGAGAGAAATTCCAGAAACCACAATTGCAGCAGACAAGTCTGATCCCACTTTGTCTTGTATGGTGCATACCACTGTTCCTAGAGACAACTTTTGCTCTGTGTCAGGTGAGAACATGGCAAATGTGTCTCCCACTGATACGGATGCGTTGAAAATGCTCCAATACAGACTGCCTGATGGTGCAGTGTCTTGAAGAGAAATGGCGTGATACGCACCGGACTTTTCTATTTTTATCCGAACGCCTTCGGTGGACACTGTGTTTGTGTCTCCACCCCCCAAGAATTTGCAGTTCGTGAGGAGTTTTCCGCCTGTTAGCGGTGTGGTGGCTTCGGATGAATAGAAATAGGTGTGCAGTTCACTACTGCTTGATTCAACACCTGTTATGACTATTCCAAGAGTATCCGATTCGCTTCCGTTCCACAAATTCATGTATGGCGTTATGTCAAACGATATTGTGTTTCCTGACCAATTTCCTGTAGATGTTATTTGAGATGAATACGGTTCAATATCACCACCTTCGTTTTCAAATGTTTCTCCCGTGCTTGTCGATGGGGAATACCATGTCATGCTTTCGTCAATTTTGGTGGTTAGGGGAAGCATAAAGGCATACATTGGTACATTAACAAAACCGCCTTTGGCAGTCAAACTCAGTGTGCAATTATTGATGCTGTAATTTACTCCTGCACTGTATCCAACAATTGTGGACAGAGTATTTTCAATTTGACTTTTTGGAGACAAAATCAACACACCACGATAGTTTCCTTCCCATGTCGTACCTACACGAATATACTGTCTTGTGTTGAATTGGGTTTTGTTGCTGTAAATAGGATCTGCCATATTATGCCTCTTCAACATCAAGAATTCTTCGCCACTCATCGTTGCCTTCAAACGGATGTCTGTTGAGGCACTGTTTCAATCTCTCGCGGTATTCAGAATCTATTGCATCTTGCTCTATAGGAGATGTTGCTGTTGATTTCTTCCACTCATACCAACGCTTTGCCGCGTCCTTGCACGAATAGAAATCCTCTTGGTTTTTTCCTGCGAGTCGGCTAAGACACGCACCTCGGTCAAAAATAGATGAATTGTTTTCACACCAATCTTCAAGCAGTGCTGCTTGGCAATTGCTGGTTTCCACCTGTGCTTGATACTTTCTTTCTGCACATTTGTATATACTTTCCAAAGGCGGACCCTCAAGACTCCTACAGTATCTTGCTGCTTCAATCATGGGCTTTCTACAGCAATAAGACATCATCATCCCTATATCGTTGCATTTTTTCCCAACATCACATTGTTTAGGCGAGACTGCATCATCGTAATCAAGATCGTTACCCTTTTCGTATATTGGATTTGGAAAGATATCTGGATTTATGTCAGGTAATGGTTGTGGATTATCTTGTGGATTATCTGGGTCAATTGGCTCACCCCAATTAATGTGAAAGCCACCGCCAACCTTACTGTTGAATTTTTGGCGACAACTTCCACCTGGTTCGCATCGTGCGTCTTTGCACGCTCCGAATTTGTCTTGAAACGGATCGACATTTGGATCTGGTGCGTATTCACAAACATCATCGCCACCAACAGCACCCACATACTCCTCCACGATAGCGCAAAACGAAACATAGCACGGATCGTTCAATCCTCTTCCGGGTCCTTGTGGTGCTGGTGGCAAGAACTTTCTTTGAAAGTCTTTTGGGTTCCAATCTGGATCTAGTGGATTTCCGTGAAGCGCACCACACAAGGTGTACCACTGCCGTAGGTCATCTGCAAATTTTTGCTTTGCTGCTGCCCTGCAATTCAGATAGTTTAACCATTCTTCTTTTGCTTTTCTGTTGTACTCATCCCACTGTTCTTGCTCAATATTAAACAGTGCATCTTTTGCTGCTTGGCAATCTGCCGAACCTGGCACGGAAGGTCGATTTCTTCCTGGACTGGTTCCTATTCCATCTCCCACTGTCAATTCGGATATCACAGATCCATCATCTATTGGTATGTTTGAAATGGGATCTGTGCTTTCTTGTATAGAAATGAAATCCTGTTTTTTGTTGTCGAATACTTGAAATCCCAATTCATTTTCTTGAGTATTGGTGATGTAAGTGTCTTTTACATCAACATACACAGTAACTGAAACTTGGTTTGTCAACAAAGATTCGTTGAACCCGTTCCAGTTTTGTTGGTTTTTGAAACTCATATGAAGGGTTAGCCGTCAAGAAGCGTAGAAGGAGAAGGTCATGCTTGTCCCCGTGTTGTGAGGAGCAAACGAGGCTGAATACGAAGGGTAGAACACCTTGATCTTGTTGATGTTGTCAACTTCAAAGAACATCTCGTCACCGTGATACAGTACATACGATGCAGTTCCTGCTGATGCACCGTACACAGCAGCATCGGCTTCGGAAATCACGCACATGATTTCGTTCTGTGATGCGTTTGCACCTGTAGCAATACGAGAAGCCTTGATGCGTACACCGTTTGCACAGGTGTATCCTGCGGCTGCACTGAACGCCGTCAGGTTCTGTGGGCTATTCGTAGCCAAACCAGTTCTAGACATGAAAGCAGGTTGCTGCTTGAAACCTATCACACTGACAGCCAAAGAACTCTGTGTTGTGTGCGGGTTTCCATTCGGTATCACAGAATTCTTTACAGACTGAGTATTTGCCACAACACCATCTCTTATGAGTGTGTATATGGATGAACCGTCTGGATAGTCTGTGAAACTGGCGGAAACCGTGTCTGCGTATAGAGCCTTCTTCAAGGCAGGCAAAAAGTCTGTGTTGCTCTTGACCTGCCCGACCGATGTGTTTATGGTGTTTGTCTGTGTGGTGAAGTCCGTTACAACAACAGACAGGTTTCCACCACTACAAGCACCTTGAATCGTGATCGGACCACCACTTGTGCTGCCTGTAACCCAAACACCATATGACGCTTCGTTGCTACCCTGAACAGGAACTGCTCCTGCGTAGGTGGCGGTTATGCCCACATTTGAACTGAATGTTGCGTTTGCGTTCACGGTGAAAGTAATGCCGCTGTTCACCAAGTAAGCATTTAGAGCAGCACCGCACCAACCGGCTCCAGTCACTCCACCAATTCGATCAAGACTTCCATCTGAAATGAGTGCATTGATGTATGTGGGTACGGTTGACCGTGCTGCGTCATCCACTGCACCCTGACCAACTACCGTAACCGTGTCGGTGGTGTAGTCAAGGTTTCGTATATCAAGATTTAGTGCCTCTATGGTTATTCCCGCAGAAGACTTTATGTTTACATTTAGAGCGTTGTTCTCGGAATACAGGGCTTCTGTTGATGTGCCGGTGAATCCAAAAAGACCAACCGAAACTGTTGACGCGGTTCCGCCGCCATAGACCGTTATTGTGTCGCTTGCTGCTGTCAGCCCCCGAATGTTTACTGTTCCAAAGGTAACACCAATTGCGGTAGCACCCGAAACACCAAACACACCCAGATCAGAGAAAGCCGCTACCGATACAGGCAGTGTTCCACTAAAGGTTACTCCTACTGGATAACCACCGCATAGACCCTGCACAGCCACAAAATCAATAGTGATTCCACCAGCGGTTATGCCTAGAGCAGATCCAACGCTTCCACCGTACAGATTTCTTACATCAATGTCCGTGCCGTATACTTCAAGAGAGCCAACCGTGATGCCTACTTTTCCACTGTCTGTTCCCTCAACCAGCACAGCAGAGCCAGTAAACCCGACAATAGTTGACGCGAGGCTGTAATAGCCAGACGGAGCCAAATATTCGTAGCGACCCCATGCACCACACAGACCTACCGGAAGGGGATTCGTGCCGCTTACATAGTTTGCTGTGTTGTCCGGTCCGAATGCCACTTTGACCAACTGAAAATGGGCAGTTTCGCCACCAGAGGGCTTGACATAATCGCTGGCTATGGTATAAGTAATGCCACTAGTAACAATCGTGTAGTTGTCGCTGGTCGCTGCCATTGGCTTCTCCGCTGGTGGTCTTGGGCTTAAAGACTAAATAAGGATACCCCTCTATGTATACTTCAGAGAACAAGGCAAATATGGACATCAACAACATCAGATTTCCCAAAGAAGTAGAAAACCATGTCAAGAAGTACGAGGTTTCGTACATTGATGCGGTAATAGCAGTGTGTGAGCGGTACGGAATAGAACCGCAGGTCGCAGCCAAGTTCTTGAATAAGCCAATCATTGAAAAAATCAAGGCTGAAGGGCAGGAATTGAATCTGCTCCCCAAGAAATCCCGACTTCCTGTTTGACACGGCAGAGGCTTGTGCTATACTAGCCTACATAGTCGTGACTGATCTGTTTGTCACACATACTTCATACACCGTACACATCGTACACAACCAAGGAGATACGCATGGGATTCAAAGACCTGAAGACTGCTTCCAAGAACTCGTTTCAGTCGCTTGCCCACGAGATGGACAAGATGGCGAAGAAGTCCGAATCATACAAGGACGACCGCTTTTGGAAGGCTGAAACCGACAAGACCGGCAACGGCTACGCCGAAATCCGCTTCCTGCCCGCACCCGATGGCGAGGATCTGCCGTGGGCGCGTGTGTGGAGCCACGGTTTCCGTGGTCCAGGTGGCTGGTACATTGAGAACTCGCTGACCACCATCGGGCTGAAGGATCCGGTGTCTGAGATGAACAATCTCCTGTGGGAGAGCGGTTCAGACAAGGACAAGGCAATTGCCCGTGACCGCAAGCGGCGGCTGTCGTACATCAGCAATGTGCTGGTGATTTCTGATCCAAAGAACCCGCAGAACGAGGGCAAGGTGTTCCTGTTCAAGTACGGCAAGAAGATTTTTGAGAAGATTCAGGGCGCAATGAATCCTGAGTTCCAAGACGAGAAGCCCATGAACCCGTTTGACTTTTGGACGGGCGCAAACTTCAAGTTGAAGATTCGTCAGGTGGACGGTTACGCGAACTTTGACAAGAGCGAGTTCGCTGTCCCCTCTCCCCTGCTTGGAGGCGATGACTCTGCGCTTGAGAAGATGTGGAAGACGCAGCACTCGTTGAAGGAGTTCACCGATCCCAAGAACTTCAAGTCCTACGATGAACTCAAGGCTCGTCTTGAGGCGGTTCTTGGTGGAAACATCCGTGCCACTGTTTCAGAGTCTGCTGCAAAGGGTGGTGCTGAACGCGCTGCCGTGGAGGAGGATGAGGTTCCTGCTGCGAGGAAGGCTGCACCGCAGCCAACAAAGAAGCCAATCAAGGAGGTTGCCGTCAGCAATGACGATGACACCGAAGATGCGCTATCATACTTTGAGAAGTTGGCTAGCGAAGACTAAATACTGACAGCCTTCGGTTTCGCAGCAAGGGGCGCACTTCGGTGCGCCTCTTTCTTTTTATGTCTTGCTCAACATGACCGATTCTCTTTGCATTTGGCGCACGGTCGGTTCGTTGTTGCGTATTCGCAGGTCATCATTAAAATTGTTGGTAACTACGGATGACTTGTTAGTAATAGCCGTATTGTTTGTTGTTTGCTGTGCTTGGGGTGCAGAACCGGCTTCTTGTGCCTTGATCATTGCTTGCCTTTCTGCTTCAGCCTGTTCCACAGCCATGCCAGCGGGATTGTCTGTTGAAACTGTTGTAACGCTGCCGTCTGCCATTTCAGACTGATCCGGAATAGCCGGTGCGGCTTCTGCTTCAGCGGTTGCTGTGTTGCGGAAAGCCAACCGTTGATCTTTTGTTTCGTTGTCGTATCCGTATTGTTTCATCAACTCGGGAAGTTTTTTGTTGTACGGAACCATGTCTCCTTCCGATTTGGCTTCATCCAAAGCGGATTGCACATCTCTGTAGAAGGGCAGAAAGTTTTCATCATATTTGGGTGACTCTCCAGTTTGTGCTTCTCGTATTGCAGCCTCTGCTTCTTCTTGAGTCATTACACCGTTGTTTACGGATCGTGCGATATCTGAGGCTGTGGACAGTCCGGTTTTTATGCCTTCTAGAGCAACAGGCTTCATGCCTCTTGCCTGATCCTCGTTTACCTTTGTGCTAATGTCTGCGCTCGTGGAGTAATTAGACACATTCATAAACTCAAGAGGATTGTATGTGCTTGCCTGCATTTGATAGTCGGCAAGCCCTTCTCCTTCCTTGAATCCCATCGCAGAGTCTATGCCTTTGTTGATGCCGTAAGCAGCAGCCGTGCCGATTGCAGCACCCGCTAGACCGTATGCCGCCACGGTTCCTGCACCGGCGGCTCCAACAGACATGGACGGTGTTGCAAGACCGGTGAAAAGTCCTGTGCTAGACTGCCCTGCTCTTTTCAAAAGACTGTCTTCTATTGCGTCCTGCACAACAGAGCCACCACCTTCACCACCCCCATCACTTTCTTTGCCGCCTTCTTGTTTTGGCTTGGCGAACATCTTGTCATACAGGTCGCGTATTCTATCGAATGCTCCCTTTTCTTTTTTCTGCTGCTTTTCGGATGGGCTTTGCTTGCCTTGAAGTATTTCCCTGATACTCACCACTTCTTGGTATATTGCTCCGAGAGGGTTTTTTTCTGGATCAAGGGAATCTATTCCTGTAGCAGCACCAGCCCCGAATATGATGGAAGCAGGAGCAGCGCCGGTGTCCTTTAGTGCATCTGCAACGCCTCTATTAGACCGTATGCTTGGTGCGCCGGAAGCAGGAGCAGCGCCGGTGTCCTTTAGTGCATCTGCAACGCCTCTATTAGACCGTATGCTTGGTGCGCCGTCAAAGTCCAATTCTCCTCTTCCGCGAACCCCTCCACGGGATATTTTTTCTAGCATTCCGCCACTGTACTCTTCTATGTCTTCTTTCGATTCTCTTTTGCTGCGAGCGTAACGAGACAACAAACCACCAACCACTGGTATTTCTGCCAACAGTTTCTCGGGAAGTGTTTGCTTGAACTCTTTGAACTGTTCTTTAACAAATGACTGAAAAGTGGTTTTTTCTTTTAGTTGTTCTTGTACGGGCTTTATGGTTTCTTCTAGTTTTTTAGCCAACGCTGATTGCGAGCCTTGTTGATCCTTTACCACACTCAATATGAATTGTAAACGCCCGTACAGTTTCTTTGCTGTATCGGGGTCTGCTTTGAGTGCAGCCTCTGACAGTATGACCGCTTGATTGTATAGTTCTCTCGCCGCCGCACCCTCTGATGTGCTTTCATCAAACAGCGTTGGGTTATTTTTTACGAAATCTTGTAGTATTTCTCGTGTTCCCGGAGAACTTTCGGTTCCTATTACTATGGTTTCTAGTGGGCTTGGCTGTATGCCTCTCTCCGCTCTAGCCTTTGCAATACGCTCAAGCAGACTGAGTTCTTTTTGAACTGTCTTTTCCGCTTCTTTTCTTTCCTCTGGTGTGAGAACAGGATCGGTCTTTTCTTCTTCAAGAACCGTTTCTAAAGACGATGGAGCAGAAGAGCCGGACTTGCCGCCTCCCTTTTTTCGCTGCTTGAAGCCAGCCTTTCTAGGATATTTGTTGCTCCGTGACTTGTTAGGCATTTGTTATCCCCGCTCATACACAAATATCAAGTCACTGTTTTCGGTTTTTCGTTTTTGCGCGCTCTTTTTCTTGTTTCAAATGGTCAATCAGCAAACTTATGTATACCTCTCTCTCCCAAGGAATCAGTTGCTCTATCTCATGCAGAGAGTACCCGTGGTGTTGCATCAGCACGAAGTTTGTCCTGTAAAACGAGGACAGTGTGTTATGAGATAGAGCCATCAGAAAAAATCAGTTATGTTCTTGAAGTTTACCTTTACTTTCTCCTTGCAGGTCGGACAGGTGTACTGCAACTCGTAGTTCAGTTTGGGTGTGGTTTCAAAATATGCTGTTAGTTTTTCGAATTCTATAGGAGTCAGGTTGTCTATGAAGTCAGACAACTCCTTTGGGTCTATGTCATTTCGTGTATAAACTTGCTCGTCCACAATCATGGATTCCACGCACTTTTTGGTAATGTCAAACACGGCATCCACTGGATTCAGATCAACCGATAGATCGTGAATGCTAGCGTAGCGCATTACTACCGCAATATTTTCGTACAACTGTATTATGTGATTGGTGTTTTCGTTCTTGGTTTCAGTCTTGAGAGTGAATTCGTCTAGACGAACCTTTAGGTTGTTTTCTGACTTGCACTTTGAGCAAATCACTCGCGGCTTTGCTTCTTCTCCTATGGACTTTGAGCGTATCTGTAAAAATGCGTATTCTGCATCCGCCGCACATATCTTTCTGGTATCTACGGTGTTGTTTGTGCAGCCAAGCACAATCTTGTGCATGGCATCGGTGATCTGCTGCTGATTTTTTGATTGTAGCGCAATCAGCAGTACCTTTTCTTCTTTTACTATGAACGGTCGGAACTTGCTCACGATGCCAGAAACGGGAAGCGTCATCGTATACAGCGGTAGTTCGGTGTTTTTCAAACTCAATTTAGCCATGATGTTTCCTTTCAACAATCAGATTATGTAGGCTCAAAACGGAAGTATTCCTCCCGAGCCAGGAATGAAGTTCGTGAGTCCTCCGAGAAGGTTTGACGCTGTTTGGGTGGCAAGTGCCGCTTGACCTCCAGAGTAGTCGGGTGTGTATTTTCTGAAAGACAGCGTAATGTCCTGCTTTAGTACCTCATTGTCCCGCTCGTATGCCATTTGCAAATCTCCAAGTGTTTTCGGATACACTTCTTCCACGAGGGCGGTGTGAACAATCCGTTCAGAGCGGTCGATTACATTGATCTGTGCCGTAGTCACATATGATGAGTAGTATTCAAACTTATAGTCATCTGGATTTGATATGGCACTCATCCAGTATTCAAAAACCTGTCGCTCTCTTAAATCTGCGGAAAGAATGTATGTCAGGTTCATCTCACCAGAGTAAGTAATTTCTACTGGCATATTTCTTGCTGGACCGTAGATCCGATAGGGAACAGTGTTAAATGATCTGCCTGGAATCGTTACTGAGTCACAGCGAATCGTCATTGTTTGCATGGAAAACACGCTAAAGGCATTGGTCAGCACGGGAGGCGGGTACAAAATTACTTCGAACCGATTTGGAAACACCAAACCCTGAGAGCGGATGCTCTGCATCATTGCTTCAATCGTTGACGGTGAAAATCCACTCATAGGTTTCCTCTTGCTATTTTGGTGTTGCTGTCTCGGTATACTGAAGGTTTGCGCTTTCCTATGAAGAATCCTGTATCTGCTTCAACAAACGGTTTCCAATACGGAAACGGAACTAGTATTGGACGCCGCTTCATCCCTTCCCATCGGTATTTTCTGTAGCAAGGCTTGAAAAATCTCATTCGCCTTCTGCTTTTCAGTGATCGGTAGTCTACCGACACTCGATTTGAGATTTGGTCTGTGGATTTGAGTATCGGATAACTGTCGGTAATGGACTCAAACAAGAATTTTCGTTTTTCCGTATCAAGATAGTGCAGATTGATTCCTTCGAACCCGTGCCGAGTAACATCGGTCAGCAGAATCAGAGGAAACACATCATAATATGTATTGACCTTGTTGAGAAATCCTTCGTCCACCGGTTCATATTTGAAAAACAGCATCTGCCCCGGTAGTGGTCTGCTGGCAAACTTTAGAGTTTTGTCTTTGGTAAGAGCCTTGATGAGTTCAGTGTATGTTCTGTCTGATCCTCCAAGAGAAGACAGAGTTTCTTCCAATATTTTTCTGATCTCCTGTTGTTCCATCACGCGGGCTTCCTGAAAAGATCGTCTTCCGTCAGTATTTTGAACTCCCAACCCTTTGCGTCACAAACTTGTTTCGCTGCCTTCCATTTTGCGGAGTTCACTACCCAAGTTTTTACCTCGGTGATGTAACCACGGGTAACTCTAGACTTTTTCTTTGGCTCAGAGCAATGTTTTTTGGGTTTAATCTCAACCAACCAAGTTTTGATTCCTGTTGGAATTCGGATTTCGACCAAGAAATCTACGAAGTATCGGTGTACCTTGTGGTCAAGGGGACTCACATACGGAATCACCACCTCTTCGGATGCCCACCGAATCACATTGGAACTCGTATCGCAGTATTTCATAAACTTGCGCTCCCACATGGATCGGTACATGATCTTCGTAGGATCGCCTATGTATTTGGAGGGATTGGTGGGGGAAAAAAAGCCTTTGTAAGCCATACATAAATATGTAGAACCGCCAAAACAGGAATCCTGATGCCCAAAGAGCCACAACCGATAGTCCTACCCCAATCGCAGCAGGCAGACGCAGATCGCGCTGTCGCGGCATCCAATCGCCCAACAAATCTTTTTTCTGCGCGGCAGGTTCTCAATTACACCAACGACGACATTGTTAACGCTCTTGAGAACACCCCTCCGTCCCAAAAAGGTTCTCGCAAGCGTCCAACTCTTATTCGCTATCCGTCTGAAATAGGATCGGGTCAATATCCTCATGTTATGCAGTTCAAGATTTTTTGGAGGTGGGAATCCAAGGAACTAACGGATTCTAAAGCCGAGAGTGAGAAGAATGTTCAGGTTTTGAGCACCATGAACGATCTGATACAACAAGGTCAATTCAACGCAGACGGGTTTCAAAATCTTGATCCTCAGACCACACAGGCTATTCAGGAGGTGCTGTACGACAAGAAATTGCTCAAGACCGTAAATCCGTCCGTGAACGATGACTTGGCAACACTGCTTCAGCAGAATCCCCAAGAAGCCCGTGCCATCATGGAGCAGACAATAGCATCGTATCAGACTCGCGTAACTGCACTTGATGCAGAAATAAGTGGTGATGGCGGTGCGGTCACTATGGACGAAGACGAAAGACAGCAGGTCAATAGTCGAGTCAACAATGTGCTTGAAGAGACTAGTGCTCTTGAAGCAGGTATCAAGGCAGGACTATTTGCAGGTGGTGCACAGGCAATCAGTTCTCTTGCATCAGGCAAAAATTGGAAGCGTTCTGCGCTTGATGGTCTTAAAACCGGTGGTGCTGCTGGAGTCGCCGTTGGCGGTGTGATTGCTATCGCAAAGGCTTTGCAGAATCAACCAAAGTATGATCAAATGGTGTCCATTTATCTGCCTATGTGCACAAAGATCGGAAATGAAGACACATTTGTTTACGAGGACGCATCTGGTGCTGCTGTGAGCGGAGCATTGGATGCAATGAATTCCACCACAGACAGCATAGCCCAAGGAACAGTTGCTGCTGCAATCGTTGGAGCAAACAAAATTGGACAAGGTGGCGCATTTGGTGCTATCAGTGGGCTTGTTTTGAATCCTCGCTTGGAGAAGGTGTTTAAAGCCAAGGACTTCAGAACTTTTTCATTCTCTTGGGAATTTTATCCGAAGAATTCAGATGAGGCGCAGCAAATAAAGGACATGATTGAGACATTCCGATATCATGCCAATCCATCGTATGATGAAGAACTGATTGGCAAAGAAGGATCAAGTGCCAAGATCATTCTTCGTGCTCCTGCTGAGTTCACTGTCAGATTCTTGTCCACCAATCCGAATCCTAATTACGGTGGATTTGTTGAGAACGAGTATATTCCAAAAATTGCTAGACTAGCCTGTTCATCTATAACTGTTGACTATTCGGTAAACGGAGTCTTCTCCACATTCAGAGACAATGCTCCAACAGCAGTCACGCTAACCATGTCTTTTCAGGAAATAGAAACCTTGACACGCGAAGCCGTTGATAAGGGGTACTGATGTCATACTTCTCGAAGTTTCCAATAATGCAGTATCCCACTGGCTTGAATTCTTCAAGCCTGCGGTTTGTATATGTCCGAAACTTGCTCCGAAGAATAGCACTCACAGAAACCGTGAAGAACGAAAGTTCGGTTTTTGTGTCTTACGACATAAAGGACGGGGAAAAGCCTGAGCACATTGCAGAGCGAGTGTACGGCAGCCCCACATTTCACTGGATTGTATTGTTGTGCAACGAGATAATGGACCCGTATCACGATTGGTACAAGTCGCAAACAGCGTTGGATGCGTACATAAACCGAAAGCACAAAGGGTATCGTGTTTATTTCACCAAGACCGATGATACATTCTTGTACAATTCTGATCTCTACTCTGGTGCCACGCTGACACAAGGTTCAATTTCTGACTCCGTGGTTCAGTACGATCCTCAGTATTGTCGAATTCATGTGTCTTCAAACGGATTTACCGCGGGAAATGCAGTTTTGACCACTGCAAACAATGAACAAACAGTGAAGATTCATCGGGTAGATGTGGGTGTGTACTCCCTGAATCATTTTGAGGCGGAAAAAGGATCGACAGCAGACTACGGTGCAAACAACTCTGTTAATCTTGATCCGTTCTCGTATCAAACCAATGATTTTGATTCTCTCAAAGGCTCGGTTGGTCTTTCGGAAACCCCGTTCCCCACAGGAACTGACGGTATAAACTATTCTGGCGCTGGAATTGTCAGCCTATGGGAAACCTATATCGGAAGATACATGGGTATTTCTGGCGGCGAGATAAATCAGTATGCGGTTTCGAACTACGCGCACGAAAACAATGTGAACAACTCTAAACGAACTATTCGTGTGTTGCACCCAAGATTCAAGAAGCAAGCAGTAAAGGAACTTGATTCACTTCTTGGAGCGAAACTTTGAGCGCATATAGCACCGATACAGGTTCTTCAATACTGAAGGCGGGTGATTACAAACTAAACACCCTGTCTATGACATCAACACAGAGCAATGTGAACATTGATCTTGCCGGATTGTTCAGTCACATAGAGATATTCGAAGACTTGTTTTCAAGCACCGTGACAGCCAAGATACACATGACCGATGGCTTGAATATACCAGAGTATTTGCCCATACGAGGACAGGAAAAGGTTGAATTGGAGTTCAAGACCGATATTGACGCCATTCAGCCGGTGAAGATGTCTTTTCGTGTCTACAAGTTAGACAATCAGGATATCGACCAAAACGGAAAGAGTCAGAAGTATACCATTCATCTCATAAGTGAGGGCGGTTATCAAAACAGCACCCATCTGTGTGGATATCACCTTTACGGTTCAGTTTCTAGCATGGTGTGTTCGGTATTCGAAAAGCATTTTGATTCATCAGTGTGGAGTGGAAAACTTGATTTGGAGGAGACAAAGGACAACTACTCTTTTGTTTTGCCACGAATTCTCAAACCATTCGATGCAATCAACTGGTTGACGAGTAAAGCAGTGAATCAGACAGGCGATGATTACAGTCCGTTTTTCTTTTTTGAGCGTATAGATGGATTCACCTTCAAGTCTTTGTCTACCATGATTGAAAGCGGGCAATCGTCAGTCATCAAGTATTTCTTCAACACGGGAAATCTGTTCTTGGACGAGAATACGCAGTCGGCTTCTCCCGCTTCAGTTGGTTCCACGGTTCTGCCAGCCAGATACCATAAGATACAGGATTTGGTAGAATTGTCTCGTTTTGATATGGTAGAGAATTTTAGAGGAGGAAAGGTTTCGTCTTCTCTGTTGGTGCATGATCTATTGCGAAAGCAGACACGAACTGTGGATTTTCGAGAACCAGAAGTTTTTGAGAAGATAAAGAAGACCGGAACCCGTCCACATTTTGAAACCACCGACCCCTTTGCGGAAGAACTTTTCAAGCGTTCGGCAACTTTGTGCTATTCTCCTGCTACTCCATACACAGCGTGGAACAGCGTGAACAACATAATAGACAACAGCAATGTAGAGTTGTTGTATTTGAAGAGGCGATTTCACGCCAACAGTCTCATTTCGGGGCAAAAAGTGGCAATCAATGTTTTTGGTGATTCACGAAGACGGGTAGGAGACATTGTGGAATTGACGGTTCCTAAAATTGCGGCTGACTCGCAGGCTTATGATAACACGGACGACAAGAACTTGAGCGGGCGGTACATGATTACAGCAATCAAGCACATATTGGGCAAAGCGTATACTTGCAGATTTGAGTTGACGAAATCGTTTATGGGGGTATGATGTCTAAATTCTTGGGAACAGAATCGTTTGTTTGGTGGCACGGAGTTGTCGAAGATATTGACGACCCTCTATATCTTGGTCGATGTCGGGTTCGTGTTTTTGGATATCACAGCAGCGATCTGACAGAACTGCCGACAAGTGGACTACCGTGGGCATTCCCCATGCAGCCCATTACCAGCGCAGCGGTTTCTGGAATAGGCACATCTCCAACTGGACTTCTTGTGGGTTCTCATGTTTTCGGATTCTTTCGTGACGGAGGCGAGGCTCAAGATCCCGTCATTATTGGATCTTTTGGAGGAATTCCGTTCAACAATCCGGATCCATCCAAAGGATTTAATGATCCTAGTGGTCGATATCCTGCGACCGCAGATGGTGTGGAGGCAAAGCAGTTTCCGATGGGGGTGTCTGTTGTAGGAGAACAAGACACAAATAGGCTTGCACGAAACAACAAAGAAGACCAAATGAAGTCTACCGTTGTCGCGCACAAGACCGAAACCGTGGTCAAGAGCGTGGCAAGCACACCAGACATTGCTGGTGGATTCACATGGGCAGAGCCACCCACGCCGTATGCGGCAAAGTATCCAAAAAATCATGTACGATACACGGAAAGCGGTCATGTCGAAGAATGGGACGATACACCAGGCGCAGAAAGAATACATCAGTTCCATTCTTCGGGATCGTTTACTGAAGTAGCAAACGGTTGGAAAGAAAATCCAGATGGAACCCGAGTACAAAGAATAGTAGGTGATGACTACGAAATAGTTTACGGCGACAAAAAGGTGTATATCGCTGGAAGACAGGGTTTGAATTTGATTGTGGATGGACCTGTCAACATCACTATGAATGGTGGCAACATTCAGATCAACGGTGACACAAACATAATGGCAAAGAAGAATGTAAACCTTCAGATTGAGGGAAGCCTGAAGGCATCAGG
>Ga0129333_10003043_pt1 | contig 15681 bp, 11 predicted proteins | sample CPB6_08_DNA_FD_94474 | JGI IMG/M metagenome (GOLD analysis project Ga0129333, IMG submission 94474) | Freshwater to marine salinity gradient microbial communities from Chesapeake Bay, USA - CPBay_Sum_0.6_0.8_DNA | ecosystem: Environmental > Aquatic > Marine > Coastal | place: USA: Chesapeake...
AAGCGAGCGCCAACGAATCCTCCCCTTGGGCCATCAAGTCGTAAACTTTCTGTCGGCGTTCCAGCAGAGCTTTTCTGGCGAGGTATTCCTGCTTGGCCCGGAGCTCCGCAGCCGAGGGTGGTTTGGCCTTGGCGGCTCGTTCCCTGGCCTCGGCACGATCCAATGCGCCCAGGCTCGACGAGGCCATGGCAGAGATTTGCGAGTCCCAGGACTTCGCAAGGCGTTCAAGCCGCTCCCTCGCCTCGCTGTAGCGGCGACTGAAAACCAACGCACTGGCCAAACGGAAGGAAATCTCCTCATTGCCAGGTTCGGCATCCGCCGCCTCTCGTAGGATGGCGACCGCCTCACCATGCGATCCTTTGTTCGATAGAACCGTTGCTTGTTCGACAAGATCGTTGGTTTGAGCCTGAAGAGTGGCAGCGGCTAGAAGGCAGGGGATAAGAAATCTCATGGTTGTTTGAACGGGTTGGGCTCCGGGACCGCCGTGAGCGGGTCGATCGGTGCCACAGGGATGGAACGGGCGGCATCAGCCAGATCGCGCATGGATTGGAATGGCAGCCAGGCGGGGATAACGATCCCTGCAACGCCTCCACGAAACGAGACGATGGAATGGACCTGCTGCCGAATGTCCGAGAGAAGATCTCCATCCAAGCCGCCGCGTACATTCGAAGGCCAAAGCCATCCCCCTCCAGACAGTCTCATGGGGGTATGAATGAGAAATGGACTCACGGAGTCATTGGGTGTTCGGGCATAGGTTGGACGACCGATTTGAAGCGCCGAAGGATCGGGTTGAATGGCATCCTCAATCCCACAGGGTGTGAGTGGAGCGAAACTCGGCGCATCCTTCATCCCCTCCCCGCCACGGATAAAAATCCGAGCTCCATGCGATTCGGCGTAAACGAGAGCCTCAAGGAATTCCTCCCGTGGCATCGCCGAGGTTCCCTCTGGCAGGTCCCTCATCTGGGTTGTCACCGCAAAGGGAACGCCGTGATGGAAAAAATAATCCGTCAATCGCCTCAGAGACTCCGACGAGCAGGAGGGGTTGAAGTCCTTCACAATGAAAACAAGTGACGGATCTGTGGCGGCCGTTGGCTCAAAGAGATCGATCAGAACATCCGAAAAAATCATGGATAGCGGGGGGGACGAAGGCAGTGCGGCGAAACCAATACGGTTCCCTTCCCGCCAACAAATCGGGATTGACCTCTCCTGCGAGACAACGCGCACAAGAACCTTCGGGGGCGCAACCTCCAGGGGAAAATAAGGGTCCACCCGAGCTGGCCATTCCGACCCTGAATAAATGAGCTGCCCAGTATTCAACGCGGAGGGCTTTAATGTGGCCCCGATCCTTCCTGGAATCGCCAAAGAAGCCGCCGCCCCCACGCCGACAAGGGGTTTCGTGGTTTTTTCGAGATAAACCAGACAAGGGGCAGGCAGCGCTGGAAAGCCTCCGTTTCCCACAACCACAATGCGCTCGGCTTGCTCCATATCAGAAAGCTGCACCTCAGTGCCGAGTCGGCGCATGACGGCGGGGTCGAACCTCGAAAGCAGAATCGAGATGGGTTCGATTTCGTTCTCCATCGAGAACGGCTTGGTTGGAGAGTCGAATACCAGCAGGGTCTGCGGCATCACAGGCAGGGCACCGAGCAGACCCAGCACAACCGCCAGAATGGCACACCTCACAATTCGTCCCCCTCCTCATGGACATGGTTCTGACGACGACGACGCACCACGAACCTCTGAATCAAAAACAAGCCACCAAGCAGGAGCAACGCCCCGGCGCCAATCCCGATATTGATCGTTGCCGCCACCATCCCCGCCTCGGTTTTCTTAATTTCCTCCCCCTCGATGTCTTCGCCTTTGCGATCCGGAGAAAATGCAAATCGCAATTGATCTGAAAGCGAAACCTCCTGAACGGTCCGCACATCGTAGGTGACGAGTTGCAGGTCAGCATCCAGAGCCGACACGGTGCCGCGAAGCCGCTCGTAGATTCCGCGATTTGTCAGCAACTCGACCGTGGTCTCGCCGCCGTAGTTTTGGAGTCCTCCGATAGCAGCGAAATACTCATCCGGACTCCATGGCGAGGGGACAAGTTGGACGATACTCAGTGAGGAATCAAAATCTGTTATCGCGACATTCTCTCCACGCAGGATGATTTGATCGCCATGGGTTCCCCCACCCTCGATGATGAGACGGCTTTTCCCGCGGAACGCCTCTTGCCATTGGAAGGCAGAGCCGAGGACAAGCCCCGAGCGGTTTTTGACACGCTCCATCTCCGGCGGAGAATCTGGCCCGTAAGTTGCGATTTCCGGCCAAAGAACCGGCATGTGCGGCAAGCGGGAGCCCAGATGAAGAGCGATGATTTTCAGGAGTTCATTGCGATTAAAATCCGGCGACTCCGGCACAAGGAGAGCGGTGCGCCGCAGGAAGGCATCACGAAGACAGAGGAGATTGAGCCTTGAGAGGTCATTGATCTTCAGTGGAACCGTCCGGATATCCACTGTGGAATCTCCGGAAATATTCAGCCATGCACGCTCCTCATTGCGGTGGGCGCAATCGACACTGCCAATATCCAGATAGCTGGAGACGCTCAGGAGCGACGGATCGCGGCCGGCGATTCCCGCCGGGATCGCGAAGCGGTGTTTGACCGGACCGGAATTGGAAGGCATCAGTGCCACACTTCCGAGAACCGTGTCATTCAAACGGGTCTCGAAGGCCGAGGTTTTGTCCAGATTTCCGGCGTGGCTGAAGTCAAACTCCACATAGCCCGCCTGCGAGGTTTCAAATCCCGGCGGAAAGGCGATCTGGCGGGAGGTGCTGTTCCGAAAAATGCCCCGAAGGAGAATTTCGCCATCCTCCAGCGAGGAGAGTTTGAGTGGCCCGACCGCAGGCTGGGACATTTTTTCCACGATGGGCGAGATTTCAGGTGGCTTGTCGATGATCCAGGGATTCGACGGAACGCTGCGCAGGGCCACCGAGCTGCCCAGCGTGAGCGCGGCCTTTTCAAGCCCTGCTGAATCGGCCCCGCTCAAGACAATCCACCGATGCTGGGCGGATTCGGGTGAGCCATAGATGAGTTCCGCAAGAAACCCCTCACCGGGCATGAGTTCGGAAAGGGCTTTTTTGATATGACCCGGTAGAGGCTGGCTTGCTAACTGGTCATGCAGACCGATCAGAACCCCGTTGCAACGCTCACGGATCTCCCCGAACTCGCCTAAATCTCCCACAGCCACCGCCTCGGGCGGGGTATAAACCGTCTGCCCCAGGCGGCTGGCTGCGATAAGAAACGAGCGGAGTTCCGGATCGCCCGACTCCTCCGGCAACAATAGGGAGACAACCGGTGCGGGTTTACTTTTTTTATCGGGCAATCGGAATTCCGATAGATGCATCAACACCGGCTCCGTGATGCTTTCGGGAAACCTTTGAATTTCGGCGAAGAGCGGTTGGTTGGTATAAGCAACCCGGACGCATGATCCTGGATCGAACTCCAGCCAAGCTGCAGGATTGTCCACATCCCGGCAGAGGGTTTGGGTGGTTTGCAGAAGGCACCGGACGACGAGGCGGTTCCAACCCGGTTGCAAAACCCCCTCGGGAATCGGAACGGTGATTGTTTCCTCGGATTGTGTTGATTTTTCATTCTCCGGGTGCCCCAGTCGCGCGCTGGCGATCTGCCGTTCGTTCAACGAAAGAGTAAATGTCGAGACATCCAAAAGGAGCGGTGAGGCGCGAAAGTTGAGAACCATTTCACTTCCCGGCTCCTGCCGGATGTGCTCGGGCAGGCGGAAGGCGTATTCGCGTTTGGCAAGGACGCCCTCAAGCCGACCATCCCCGAATGCCAGCAGAGGCAGATCGAAGGTGGTCTTTTCTCGAGGCTGGGATTCGGCACCCGCATGCGGGAGCGGCAGGGTGGATATAAGGATCGCCGAGGCGATCGACAGGCTTCGAATGACAGGGTGGTTTGTTTTCACGGCGGGCAGGTTAAAAAGGGAGTTGGCGGCGCGGTATGGGGTGTAATCCCGAACCGCACACGGGGTTAATTTCGGGTTATGAAATGCGGAGTGGTTCGTGGCCCTCCACGCCTTCGGGAGAGAGCAGGAATTGAAAGACCTGGAGGCTTCGGGCGCGGAAGGCACCCGAGCAACTCAGCAGGTAGAGCCTCCACATCCGGACGAACTCCTCCCCGTAGCGAAGGCGGAATTCCTCACGGAATTTCATGAAGTTCGATTCCCACGCGCGGAGCGTGGGCACATAGTATTGGCCGAGGTTGTGCAAATCCTCGGTGACGAACATTCCCTCCGTGGCCTGGAGCACCTGCGAGGCGGTGGGGAGCATGGAATTCGCGAAGATGTATTTTGAAATCCACCGGTCGCAGGTGCGGCGGATTTCATTCGCCGTGATCGTGTGGAGCAAAAAAAGACCGTCCGAACTCAGGCAGCTGCGGACTTTTTTCATAAAAGCCAGATGGTTCTTCGGGCCGACATGCTCGAACATCCCCACGCTCACCACGCGGTCGAAATGACCCTCGACCTCGCGATAATCCTGGAGACGGATTTCGACAGGCAAGTCGGCGCAGATGTTGTCGGCATAGCGGCGTTGCTCCTCGGAAATCGTCAACCCCACCACCTCGCAACCATGATTGCTGGCCATGTGGCGGGCGAGGCCGCCCCAGCCGCACCCGATGTCGAGCACGCGCATGCCGGGGTGAACACCCAGCTTGCGGCAGATGAGTTCCATCTTCAGCTCCTGAGCCGTGGCGAGATCTGCCGTTCCGTGGAAATACGCGCACGAGTATTGCATCGAAGGATCGAGCATCGACCCGAAGAAATCATTCCCGAGGTCGTAATGCCGCCGCCCGACGACACGGGCTCGGGATTTTGTTTGGAGGTTCAGCAGAATCGAGAGAGCCACCTCGACGATCGCACCAAGGCTTGGGCGGATGCGGGTGTGGATGCTGCTGCGGATCGCGCGGTAGCAAAGCTCCTCGAGATCGTCGCAGTCCCACCACGACTCCATGTAGGCCTCGCCGAAGCCGAGAGTTCCCTCAGCCAGCACGCGTGAGAAAAACCGCGGGTCGTTCACCCGGATGTCACAGGGACGGACTCCGTTGATTTGAATATCCGCTTCGGCAAAAAGGTCGGTGACGACTTTTTCGGCGCGCGGGGTTTTCGCTGGCGCGCCCGTTTTTTTCCGACTTGGGGCGGGTATGGTCTCGAGGCTCATGGGCGGCGGAATCCCGGGGTGTTTTCGAGGATTTGGAGAAAAATCCGGAGGCCGTCCTCGGATTGGCGCTGGAGCCATTCCATGTGCGGCTCGTCGGAGGCATCGTCCAACAAATGGCGCGGTTCCTTCGGCAACGGCGTGTCGGGCACGATATCGAAGAGTTCCAACTGCTCGTCCGGGGAGATCGCGCGGCAAGGGATATCATTCATAGGCGTGGAATCGTTACTGCGTGCCGGCTGCAGCCTCCATGGGGTGATCCCCTCGCCGTGCCAGCGCTCCACTCGGCTCATTCCGCTGATGGGGCCTACTCCCCATGGCCCTTCGTCACGCTGGAAAAGATAACTCCCCCCGAATCGCGGGCATGGTGCCCAGCGAAGTTCCAAACAACCAACCACTCAAAAAAATCCCAATGGACCACTTGATCGAACAATGCAGCGACATCGCGGGCGTGAAGCCCGGCCACCGGACATTCCAAATCGTCATCGTATATGAAAATCTCGTTGCGGCCGCACGCGCCCTGCGCGCCTGCGAATTCCTACGCGGCGAAATCGGCGAAGCGGTCTCGGTTGAGGTGAATGTTTGGAAAATGGGACTCCTCGCCGATGGAGATTCCCGACGCACCGCTGCCAACGCCTCCTCGCTCGCGGATGTCGTGATCGTCTCGGCCTCAGGTCGCGAGCCGGTTCCCTCTGCGTTCCGGCTGTGGATGGAGTCCTGGATGCAACTCGACCAGTGCGGGCGGGCCGCTCTCTTCGCCCTTTTCGGAGAACACATCGGAGACGGTGCGCGCTCGGTGGCGGCCTACCTTCGCCGGAAGACGCTACTCCATGGAGTGGATTTTTTCTGCCATCCGCCAATCGATCGCGGGGAACTCCACCATGCGGGGGACTTGCAGCGAACACTCGGCGCTGGTTCATCTGGGAATATCGAGGAATGGCGCCCCGGTGAAGACAATCGATCCTCCGCTGAGGCTGCAGCTTTCGAACTCGTCGAAGATTTCGCTGCGGATTTACGCGCCCGCTTTGTCACGCTTACCTGCAACACGAATGAGCGAAATGCGGAATCCTGGAAATCGCAACTCACCCATCAGCTCATTGCTTGAGATCAATGGGCATAAAAAAATTGACCTGATCTCCCTCGCTCAAAAGAATGCCGATAGTTCGCGCTGCCTATGAGTACAAAAACCCTCATCTCAGACGAAAGTGCGCCCCCATACCCACTCTCGCTCAAGAAATCTACTCATCGTGAGCCAGGGGCTCATACAAGATCGGAAGTCGATCTGATTTTCCACTCGATGCTCGAGCGACTCCCCGACATCGTCCTTCGTATCGATGCGGAGGGTCGATTGCTCTACGGGAACCCACGCAGCGAGGTGATTCTCGGCGCACATCCCTCGATGCTGATCGGAAAATCCTTTGAGGAACTCGGACTCCCGGAGTCGATGTGCCAATTCTGGAAAAATCTCATCGCTTCCGCTCTCGACTGCCGAATGACAATCCAGCGGGAGTTTTTCCTTCAGACGCCGGAGATGACAAGGCGCTACGAGGCGCGGATCATCCCTGAAGCCCCGGATTGTCATGAGATCCCCACCCTCCTCTCGACAGTGCGCGAGGTTTCGCGCTGGCAAGGGAACGAAAACGAATTCATGGAGGCAGGCCAGAGGTTGATCTATCACATGAACAACTCCCCCCTCGCCGTGTTCGAGTTCGACATCGCGGGGAATTGCCTGGCTTGGAACCACAAGGCCGAGGAGTTTTTCGGACCGGTGGAACGCGCCTTCAGCTCCACGCTGAAGCATTGCCTGCCGCTCGTCTATCCCGAGGATCAATGCCAGTTTGAGGAAGTCCATGAAAGGGTGCGGAGCGGACGGCAAATGTCAGCCATGACCTGCGCGAGATTCATCCACCGCAACAACACGGTTCGCAACGGCGAGTGGTATCTCTCGGGATTGCTCAACGACGATGGGAGATGCCACTCGATCCTTTGCTTCCTCCACGATGTTACCGAGCGCGAGGAATGCGCACGCCAATTCCAACAGTCCAAGAAGGATCTCGAAGAGAAAATCATCGAGCGCACGATGATTCTTTCTCAAACCCATGAGAATCTCCTGAAGGAATCCGCGACCCGCAAGCATCTGGAACTGGAACTCGTGAAGGTGAGCGAGCGCGAACACCGGCGCTTGGGGCATGACCTGCACGACGGCATTTGCCAGGAACTCGCCGGGATCCATTTCTCCATCGCCGCGCTATTGAAAAAGGTGAAAAAAAATTCGGCGAGCTATGGACCGATGCAGAGCATTGTGATGGCGATACGGCGAGCGATCCAGCAAGTGCGCCTCCTCGCGAGAGGTTTGGCGCCGATCGAACTCCAAAATGGCGACCTCCAGGCAGCCCTCGAGGAACTCGCCCACGACACGGCCGCGATGTTCCAGATCGAGTGCGTGGTCGACCAAAACGCCAAGCCTCTCGAACTCGACTACGAAACCACCATGAACCTCTACCGAATTGCGCAGGAATCGGTTCAAAACGCGATCAAGCACGGAGAGGCCACCCGCATCCGGATCTCCCTCGATTGCCAAAAGCCCGACGGCCTTTTGACCATCACCGACAACGGCATCGGCATCGATAGCGGGACCCCCTCCAAGGGCGAGGGAAACGGGATGGGATTGACGATCATGAGGCACCGGGCCGCATTGATCGGGGGCCAGGTGAAAGTCGCCTCGCACAACGGCAGCGGCACGGTCGTGAATTGCACTTTCAGACAATGAAAAAACCAACCCGGAACAAAACCACAAAACGATCGATCCTGTTGGTCGATGACCACCCCACCTCTCGCGTCGGAGTGCGGCACATGATCGAAACCGAGCCCAATCTGGTGGTCTGCGGAGAGGCGGCAAACTGCGCCGAAGCGCTGGATGCCGCGATCAAACTCTCCCCCGCGCTCGTCATCACCGATATCACGATGCCGGGCCGGAGCGGGTTCGAGCTCATCCAGGACCTCGCCTCCCGGTGCCCGGGCATCCCCGTGCTGGTGCTTTCGATGCATTCCGAATTCACCTACGCCCGCCGCGCCTTGGAAATCGGTGCCCGCGGCTACCTCATGAAAAATGCCGACGGCAATGAACTCATTCAGGCCATTCGCACCGTCCTGGCCGGGAAAATTTTCCTCAGCCCTGCCGCCTCCGCCCAGATGCTCGAATATATGAACTCGAAATTCCGGAGCAAACGAACCGGCATTGAGTCGCTTGCGCCACGGGAGTTCGAAGTGTTCAGCCTGATCGGGAAGGGATTCCCCACCAAGGAAATCGCCCAGCAGTTGAATTTGAGCTTCAAGACGGTCGATACCCACCGGAACCGCATCAAACGCAAAGTCGGGGTCGAATCGGCCACCGAGCTGATTTCCTTTGCCTCCGCGTGGCTTGCGGAACAATGCATGACAGGATCCGAAACGGGCTATAAAAACCCGTAAATGCTTATTCCTAGGGATCAAGTCCGCCCCCACCGGGGTGCCATCACTCCACTTGTTGCGATAGGTTTTTCCGCCGGCGGCCTCACCCCGCTTCGGCAATTCCTCGAGTTGATGCCGGCCGACCTGCATGCCGCTTTTGTGGTGATCCACCACTTTCCCGACGGGGGCGAAACCCACCTGCCGGAAATTCTCGCGTCGGGGCTGCCCTTCCCCGTCACCCTCGCGCAGGAGGGCGAATGGCCTATGGCGGGCAACATTTATGTGATCCCTCCGGGTGAGATTTTCGAACTTAAAAACAGACGCCTGGCTGCCCGACACGCCGAAAAAAATGAAACAACCATCTCGGCGTTCGACACTTTTCTCCAGTCGATGTCGCAGGATTATTCCGATTTCCATATTGCCGTCGTTCTCTCCGGATCCGGAAGCGACGGTGCGGTCGGCGCGCGGGCATTGAACCGGGCCGGCGGGCAGATCCTCGTTCAAGACCCGAACAGCGCGGAATTCCCAGGGATGCCGCAAAGCGTGATTCTGGCCCACGCGGCGGACATGGTCGCCGATCCCTCCACACTGGCCCGCGAGGTCGTTCGCCTTGTCAATCGGCCCTACCCGGAGAGGCCACCCTCGCCGGTCTCGCGGGATGAAAATGCCCGCATGGGGATGCGACTGCTGGAGAGCCTCCTCAAGCGCCATGCCGGATTCAACATTGGCGACTACAAGCAGGAGAGTGTGAATCGCCGCATCGAGCGCCGGATGGGGCTCTGCCACATGCCGATCTTCGAGGAGTATCTGGAATATCTGCAAAAAAATCCGGCCGAGTGTGAGAATCTTGCCAAGGACATACTCATCAGCGTCACCTCGTTTTTCCGGGATACCGAGGCCTTCTTGAGGCTCCGCGAAACGGTTCTCCCCGGCTTGGTCAAGGAACTGCAAGGACGCACGCTGCGTATCTGGGTGCCGGCTTGCGCCACCGGCGAGGAGGCTTACACGATCGCGATGTTGATTGATGAAGCGATTTCCGAACTCGGCAAGGAGGGGCTCGACTACAAGATTTTCGCCACCGATCTCGACCGACGCGCGCTGGAAACAGCCAGTCAGGGGATTTATCCCGCCAGCATCGCCGCTGACATCCCCCCTCAACTTCTCGAGAAATATTTCACCGCGCAGGGCGAAACATACCAAATCAAGCGCGAGGTGCGTGAACGGATGGTTTTCGCGAGGCAAGATATCCTCAAGGACCCGCCTTTCAACCGGATCGACCTCGTGAGTTGTCGAAATCTTTTGATCTACCTCCAGCCCTACCCCCAGCAGCGCGTCCTCTCGATCCTGCACTTCGCTCTTCGCATGGGTGGTGTGCTCATGCTCGGTCTCAGCGAGTCGATCGGGGAAATGTTCGAAAACTTCGGACCGGTCGATTCCAAAAACCACATCTTCTTCAAGAAAAACCCCTCCTCATCAACCCTTCCGGAAAGCATTCCGTTCACATCTTTGGGCGCCGGAACTCCATCCTACTACCAACCCGCCACCGTCATTCCTGCATTCAGCGAGAACACCTCGATCCGCCTGCTCGAATGTTTTACCGACCGAATCCTGAGCCGAACCGATCAAACCTGCTTCGTGCTGAACAACCGGTTGGAAATTCTTTACAGCTTCGGTCAAACACGCCGTCACATCGGGCTCCGTCAAGGACGGGCGAGCATGAACCTCGCCGAGCTTCTCCCGAAAAACATCGCCGCCGCGCTCACCACCGTCGCGGCCCGCGTTCTCGCCGAGGAAAAGCCCTGCCGCCTGGGACCGATTCCATCAGACACCGAGGAGGACTTCTCGAACTTCGCCATTTCGGTGGAATCGTTTCGCCCCACCAAGGACGACCGGGTTTTTCTCATCGTCTTCCTCGAGGACTTGGAAGATCACGCTCCCGAGGAAGCCGACTCGATTGGACTCCGCGAAAGCATGCAACGCATCGGCGAACTCGAGGAGGAACTCGGCGACAGTCGCAACCGCCTCAAAGCCACCGTTGAGGAACTCGAAGCTTCGAACGAGGAACTTCAGACCTCGAACGAGGAATTGCAGGCCGCCAACGAGGAACTCCAAAGCGCGAACGAGGAATTGGAGAGCGTCAACGAGGAGCTCCAAACCCTCAACAACGAGCACCAGAAGAAAATCGACGAGCTCAGCCAGGCGAATGAGAGCTTGGACAATTTCATCTCCAGCGCCGACATCGCCACGATCTTCCTGGATTCCAACCTGCGCATCCAGCGCTTCACACCCAGCGCCGCCCGACGCACCGGCCTCCTCCCGCACGACCAGGGCCGGGCCATCACCGAACTATCCCACCCACTCCTTATCCAAGGAGCCGAAGCCGCATTGAAAATCATCGCCGGATCCCAGCAGATCGAATTCAGTTTCCCCGGGGAAAACGGCGAAACGATCCACCTGCGAGCCACTCCCTACATCCGCAAAGGGACCACACCCGCCGGAGCCACCGTGACATTCATTCCAATCCGAAACGCCTGATTGACCACAGAGCGCATAGAGGAATCGGAGGAAGAGAAAAACCAGAATGGACGGAGATTGGAGATCCAAAGGGAATTCCGTGACATGGCGTTCCAATTGAATTCCGACTCAGTGCGCTCTTTGTCCTCAGGGTTCAATTAAGACCTTTGGCGACTTGGGCGCCGGCGTAGGCGAATCCCACACACCAGGGGGCGGCGCCGAGCGAGAGGGCGAGTGCGGCTTTCCAGGGTTTTTCGCCGAGAGCGATCGCCAGAACGCATCCGGCTTGCGGTCCAATGGTGACGGGGGCGAGCAGACCCAAACCCGGCAGGCCGAATCGCGACCAGATTTTCCAAATGAGTTTTGTGGAATCGTGCTCGAGCGGGATTTTCAATTTTCTCGCGACCCAATTTCGAAGCGGTTCCCCGGCAAAGGTCATGATCACCGCGCCGGTTGCGTAGCCGCACCATGCGATGAATGCCGATATCGAGGGTGACAAACCCGCCGCCATTCCGGCAGGGACAGCTCCAACGACATAGAAAAACCCGAATCCGAAAACCGTAGCGACCGCGAGCGGGTTCATTCGAGGTTTTGGCAAGGCTTCCAGAGGTCGAGAAATGCCACAATCTGAGCCGGGGTTTCGAAGAGATAATCGGGCTCTGCAGCCTCCAGAGCGGCTCGACTGTTGTAGCCCCAAGTGACTGCCGCCATGTGGACTCCGACATCATGGGCCGCCTCGATATCGCGGAGCTCATCGCCAATCATCAAAATTTCCTTCGGCTTGATGTGGCGCTCTTTCATCAAGCGGCGAAGGACCGAGCCTTTGCCGAGGAGCTTCGAGGAACTTTCGATGAAATCGAACAATTCGAGGTTTTGGGCCTTCAGGAACAAGCGGACATTTGGCTCCGAGTTCGATGTCAGAATCCCGAGGCGGAATCCGGCATTGTGGAGGTGCCGAACCATTTCAGGCACACCGTCGAAGGTCTGGACCGTGTGGATGCGTTTACCGATCTCCTCGGTTCCGCGCTTGGAAATCTTGTGGAGCTTCATGCGCGAGATGCCGAGGTGCTTCATGAGACCCGAGGTCGAAAGATCGCGCGCATACTCCAATTCCTCCGGCGGCAGAGGGCGGAAGCCAAACTCCGACGCGAGGAGGTTCAAAATCTCGAAACCTTGATGGAAGGTGTCGCCAAGCGTGCCATCGAAATCGAACAGCAAATAGCGCGGAGATTTTTTCAAGGGCCCCGCGGCACCGACGCGCCGACGACCGCCCCGGAGAACAAAACGGGCCAAACGCCTCACGCGGGATCGCTTTTTCATCGGTTGGAACCTGCGAAAGACGGCGTTGAAGTGAGTGTCGCCATGGCTTGCAAGGAAGCTAGGCTCCTCCCGCCCAAAGGCCAACAATTCGTTGGGCCTGGGGCGGAGTGGCGGGATTGGTCAACCGGCGGCGGTTTCGCTCTCCGTTTCTTCCTTCGAGTGCACGACCACGAAGCCGAGTTTCTCGCCGTCTTTTTGAACCGTGACGCTGTCGCCGGGCTTGATGTGGCCACGGAGAACTTCTTCGGCCATCGGGTCCTCGATGTATTTCTCCACAGCACGGCGCATGGGGCGGGCGCCGTAGGTCGGGTCGTAGCCCTTGGCGATGAGGAAATCCTGGGCGGTCGCGTCGAGCGTGAGGTGGATGTCCTTGGCTTTGACGCGTTCGACAACTTTCGAGATTTCGAGATCCACGATTTTGACGAGGTCGGGTTTTTCGAGGGTGTGGAAAACAATGATGTCGTCAAGGCGGTTGATGAACTCGGGTTTGAAGACGCGCTTCGCCTCTCCGAGGATTTTTTCCTTCATGACATCGTAGGTATCGGAACCGCCGGTCGGCGCCCCGAAGCCCATGGTCGTTTGTTTTTTGATCAACTCCGCCCCGACATTCGAGGTCATGATGATGATCGTGTTGCGGAAATCGATTTTGCGGCCGAGCGAGTCGGTGATTTTGCCTTCCTCGAGGATTTGCAGGAGGAGGTGCATCACATCGGGGTGGGCCTTCTCGATCTCGTCGAAAAGCACAACGGCGTAGGGCTTGCGGCGAACGGCCTCGCTGAGCTGACCGCCCTCCTCGTAGCCGATGTAGCCCGGAGGCGAACCGATGAGGCGGGACGCGCTGAACTTCTCCATGTATTCCGACATGTCGATCTGGATGAGCGAGTCGGAGCTGCCGAACATGAACTCGGCGAGGGTGCGGGCGAGGAAGGTTTTTCCGACGCCGGTGGGGCCGAGGAAAATGAACGAGCCGATCGGGCGCTTCGGATCTTTGAGATCCGCGCGGGAGCGGCGGAGAGCCTTGCTGATCGCGACGACGGCTTCGTTTTGGCCGATGACCTTGTCCTCGAGTTCCTTCTCCATCGCGAGGAGCTTGGCGGTTTCCTGCTGCTCCATGCGGGAGAGCGGAACGCCGGTCCACTTGGAGAGGACATGCATGATTTCGTCGGCCGAAACGACAACCTCCTTTTCCTCCTTGTGGGTTCGCCACTCGGCGAGGATGGAGTCGAGTTTTTCCTTCGTCTGCTTCTCGGTGTCGCGAAGGGCGGCGGCTTTTTCGAAGTCCTGGGCCTTGATGGCGGCTTCCTTCTCGAGTCGGATTTTTTCGATATCCTCCTCGATGTCCTTCACATTCGGTGGGCGGGTCATCGCGGCGATGCGGGCGCGGGAACCGGCTTCGTCCACAAGGTCGATCGCCTTGTCGGGCAGGAAGCGGCCGGTGAGGTAGCGGTCGGAGAGTTTGGCGGCGGCTTCGAGGGCCTCGTCGAGGAACTTCGCCTTGTGGTGGGCTTCGTATTTCGGACGGATGCCTTGGAGGATTTGGATCGTCTGCTCGACGGTCGGAGCCTCGACCTTCACCTGCTGGAAGCGGCGCTCGAGCGCGGCGTCCTTTTCAATGTATTTCCGGTATTCGTTCAGCGTGGTGGCGCCGACGCACTGGAGTTCGCCGCGGCTGAGGGCGGGTTTGATGATGTTCGAGGCATCCATCGCGCCCTCGGCGGAACCGGCACCGACGAGCGTGTGGAGCTCGTCGATGAAAAGGATGACATTTTTCGTGCGGCGGATCTCGTCCATCACCGCCTTGATGCGTTCCTCGAACTGGCCGCGATACTTCGTGCCGGCGACCATAAGGGCGAGGTCGAGGGTGATGACGCGCTTCTCGCGGAGGATTTCCGGGACATTCCCGGCGATGATTTCCTGGGCGAGGCCCTCGGCGATCGCAGTCTTGCCGACGCCCGCCTCACCGATGAGGACGGGGTTGTTTTTGGTGCGGCGGCAGAGGATTTGGATGATGCGCTCGATCTCGTCGGCGCGGCCGATGACGGGGTCGAGTTCGCCTTTGCGGGCTTGCTCGGTGAGGTCGCGGCCGAAGGATTTGAGGGCAGGAGTTTTAGTGGAGGACTTCGATCCTCCCGAAGCTTCGGCGGGCACGGAATCGTCGTCCTCGGACGGGGCGAAATTCGGGTCGAGTTCCTTGAGGATTTCGTTGCGGGTGCGCTCGATGTCGATTTCGAGGTTTTTCAGAACCCGGGCGGCGACGCCTTCGCCTTCCCGGAGGAGGCCCAGGAGGATATGCTCGGTGCCGACATAGGAGTGCTGGAGGCTCTTCGCCTCCTTGCCGGCGAGGGCAAGGACCTTCTTAACGCGGGGCGTGTAGGGAATATTTCCCGCCATCTTGGTCTCGGGACCGGAGCCGACCTGCTTTTCGACCTCCATGCGAACGGTCTCAAGGTCGAGGCCCATTTTTTGGAGGACATTCACGGCCACGCCCTGGCCGAGTTTGATGAGGCCGAGGAGAAGATGCTCGGTGCCGACATAGTTGTGATTGAAGCGGTCGGCCTCCTTGCGGGCGAGGGCGAGAACCTGTTGGGCGCGGGGAGTGAAGTTGTTCATCATGATTTGGAATTGGCGGCTGGAACCGAGATTTTGAGCCGTGAAACATCCGGTGCCGGCATCTGGTTGAGTTTGGCGCGAATGATGGTGGCGCGCAAGGTGTCCCTTTCCTCAGAGGACATTTTCTGGACCTGCGCGCCTTTTTGCAAATGGGCGGGCTGGGTTTCGATGAAAAGCTCATCGACCGGGAATCGGTGGGCCTCCGGAAAAACATCAAGGTCGATGCCGAGCTTGATGACCGAAAGGAGATTCAGGGCCTCCTTGGAACTCATCGAAAAGGCTTGGCACAGGATGCCGTAAGCGCGGCCGATCTGGTCGTGAAGGGTGACCGGTTTGCGCTGTGCGAGGAGCGCGCGGGCGTTCTGCTCATGCTCGATGATCTGCTCGATGACGCGGTTCAGGCGGCCGATGATTTCCTCCTCGGTTTCGCCGAGCGTGGTTTGGTTCGAAACTTGGAAAAGGTTCCCCATCGCCTCGGTCCCCTCCCCGTGGAGGCCGCGAACGGCGAGGCCGATTTTGTTCACCGAGTTGATGATCTTGTTGATCTGGTCGCTCATCACGAGCGCCGGAAGG
>Ga0129333_10003045_pt1 | contig 15679 bp, 15 predicted proteins | sample CPB6_08_DNA_FD_94474 | JGI IMG/M metagenome (GOLD analysis project Ga0129333, IMG submission 94474) | Freshwater to marine salinity gradient microbial communities from Chesapeake Bay, USA - CPBay_Sum_0.6_0.8_DNA | ecosystem: Environmental > Aquatic > Marine > Coastal | place: USA: Chesapeake...
ATTTAGAACAGGTATGTCTTCGGCTGCTACGATTACGACGTTGATGAGGTTCAACGGTATAGTTTCATATATCGCTAGAGAAGTATTCAAAATCGATCCAGAATATATCCCTGCTTCTTCTGCAAGAAAATTGTGTGGAATTAAAATGCAAAAAACCTCTGTGGCGGGAATGAGCGGAAAAGAACAGGTGTTCAAATACATGTCAGAGAACGACTTAAAGCACGTCGAATGGCCAAAGAAAAAGAACGGTTGTGCTGTTGACTGGAGTCGCGATGCTACCGATGCTTACGTCATCGCGAGAGCAGCAATGATATCCAGTCCGTTGAAAAATTCATAAATCTTCTTTGCTGGATGTGCGGGTACAGTAATAGTTATTTTCATGCAAGAAGATAACGCAAAAGAATATTACGTTTATGTTGACTATCGTTTAGACACAAATGAACCTTTTTATGTAGGGAAAGGAAAAGAAGGAAGAGTTAGATTGTTAAGACGAAACAAAAAACATCAATGGATATCTAGAAATTTTGGGATAAAAATAGAAGTTGTTTGCGGCCCAATAACGAATGAAGAAGCGATGAAAGAAGAAATTAGACTTATTGCTGAATTAAAAACTTTTTCAAAATTTGGAGGAGCAAATCTTACTGAAGGTGGAGAAGGTGTTTCTGGAAAAATTTTGACAGATGAAGAAAAAAAGAAAATTTCTCTAACCTGGACTCAAGAAAGAAAAGATGCTGCTGCAAAACGAATGAGAGAAAATAATCCTATGAAGAATAAGGATATTTCCGGACCGGTAGTCGAAAAACTAATTAAGCTTCATACAGGAAGAAAGAGATCTCCTGAAGAAATTGAAAAATGTCGACAAGCTAAGTTAGGATCAAAAAATCCTGCATACGGTAAACCTCAACCTGAAGAAGCAAAAAGAAAAAACGCAGAATCAAACAGGATTAGGGCTTTGGAAAGAGCCGAAAAAAAAAGAAAAGAAAGAGAAGCATCTTTAAGTGTTATCGTTAACGAGTCTAGTCAATCTGATTGAATCAGCTTTTGGTAAAGGACGATTATCTAAAAATAACAATTTTGACGTTAGATGTCCCATTTGTAATCCTTCTGATCCACAAAAAAAGAAATTATCTATTCTTCTACCTTCTTGCAGGTGCCATTGTTGGACATGCGGATGGAAGGCCCGTAGCCTTGCTCCTTTATTACGGAAATATGGAACGCAGGAACATCTCAATGCATATCGGGAATTAACTGGACAAGGTGGCAAGTCGGACCTGGTGACCGCTGAGGTTGAGAAGGCCCAGAAGATAGAGCTACCAAAGGATTTTCGACTATTAACCTTGGCAAACGATATAGATCCTGACGTAAAAGCAGCGTGGCGATACGTTTACTCTAGAGGGTTAACCGATCGTGATGCCTGGTATTTTAAGTTTGGCGTTTCCGACGAGCCGAGATGGAAACGACGCGTTATTATGCCATCCTTCGATTGTGAAGGTAACTTAAATTATTTCGCGGCTCGCGCCATCGATAAGGACAAAAAACCAAAATATGATAATCCCGACGTGGACAAAAATCCAGTCGTCTTCAACGAGATTAACATAGATTGGTCAAAGAGAATTGTGCTTTGTGAAGGCCCGTTCGACCTCGTTAAATGTCCTGAAAATTCTACTGCGCTTTTGGGATCAGACCTCGACGAGCGCCACGAGATATTCAACAAAATTTTGCTGCATAACACGCCAGTTGCCCTTGCGCTTGATGGAGACATGTGGCATAAAAAGATGCCACGAATCGTCAAAAAGTTTCAAGAGTATAATATCGATATTGTCGTCGTCGATGTAAGACCGTGGGGAGACCCCGGTAGCATGACTAAAGCAGAATTTGAACGCGCCTTGATAGAAGCTAAACCCTTGACGTGGAATGATACCTTTTCTGATAGATTAAAGAAAGCGACGGAAATTAGCTTTAGATTATAATATTTAGTAACGATGAAAAACGTTATTTACGCCAGTGTAATATCAGAAGCCCGCCTTCGAAAGATAATTCAAGAAGAATTACAAAGAAAATACCTAATCGAAGAAGGATTATGGGACGACGTAAAAGATGGCGTCAAAAAGTTGTCTAATTACGTTAGCGAAAAATTTAGGGCGGCCGCTAGTGAATGGGCCAGCACGATCAGTTCAAAAATAGAAGCGTTATCGCAAAAACCAGAAGAGCTAAATTTAGTCATGGCTGCTATCAAGCAAGGTATGGCGGAATCTGGCGATTCCTTACCTTTGGACGAAACGCTTAAGATGGCGAAGGAATTAACGAAGGATTCTGCTTTAGCCGCAATTCAAAGCGATCTAGAAGGTCCCGTAAAAGAAAAAGCAGAAAAACTTCAAACTGGTGCTGCGATTGGAGAAGCTTACTCTATCCTTGTTACAGACGAATACATCAAACAACAAAAAATCTTAAAGGAAATGGGTCCCGAAACCGTTCTTGGCTTCGGATTAGCTATCGTTGGTGGCTTACCTTTGTTGTTTAAAGGATTGTTGAAGTTGGCTAATTACCTCAACGCTCCAAAAGCAGCCGAGTTGTTTGAAAAAGCCGAACATGTCACTCACGCTATTGAGGAAAAAGTCATAGACTACATCGTCCCCGATACGTTGTCATACCAGATTTATAAGTTCTTGAACAGCAAAGGTTATCACGTAACAAAGAACAAAAAGTTATTGACTTACGAACAATATAAAAGCGATTCTGATAAGTCAAACGCAAGAAAAAAGACCGATGGACTTGTTTATAAAGCGATGTTAATTTATTTTGCTATCAACGGTTTAGTTGGAGTATTGAAGGCAGGAGCTTCTCTTTTAGGATTCGTCGAAGGTGGAGCTACAGCCGTAAAGGGCGTCGAATTAGCCCGAGGTGCAGAAGAAGTCGCAAATATTGTTAGAGCTGCCGAAGTTGGCGCTGTAACTGCAGCTGCGACAAGAGCTGCAAGTTCGGTATAATTTGAACATCTAAATAAGATAGATGTATCATATTATTGATGGTTAAAATTGCCCACACCGCCGACATTCATTGGCGTGGTCTAAGTCGACACGAAGAATACCGAGAAATTTTTACAGCTTTCAATAAAGACTGCAAAAAAAATAAAGTAGACCACATCTTCGTCGGTGGAGATATTTTTCACACAAAAACTACGGGTATTTCTCCCGAGTACATCGATCAATTGACGTGGTGGTTAGATTCGATGGCGCAAATCGCGCCCGTACACCTTACGCTTGGTAATCACGATGGCAATCTTGTCAATTTGTCTCGGCAAGACGCAGTATCCCCCATTGTCCAAGCGCTTAACAACCCCAACGTCCATCTCTACAAGAAAAGCGGAGTTTATGAGTTCCATCCTGGTTACAATTGGTGTGTTTATTCTCTTTTTGACGAAGAAGGTTGGGGAGACGTTCAACCGCAAGCCGGCAAAGTAAACATTGGTTGCTATCACGGACCCGTACAGGGTTCAGTGACTGAAGTTGGTTGGGAAATGGAAGGAAAAAACCTCGAGTTTTTCAAGGATTATCCTTTCGTTTTTCTAGGTGACATTCACCAAATGCAACACTTAGGTTATAGGGAATGTTTAGATGGCAAAAAGAAGCCGTGGATTTCATATCCCGGTACACCTGTTCAGCAAAATTATGCTGAAGATCTTGAACATGGATATCTTCTTTGGGATATCGACGATCAAAGAACCTGGGATGTTTCGTTTAGAAAGTTACCTAATCCAAAGCCATACGTAACCATTCAATGGAGTGGTTCTACTAAGGACTTAATAACTACAGCCTCAATTCATCCTGATGGTTCAAGATTTAGGGTTAGATCGTCGGAAGCTCTCGGTCAAAAAGACTTTAGACTTATTAGCGAAACGCTAAAGAATGCAAAGTCTGCGACCGAAGTTACCTTTAAGTCCGATTTTATTGCAGATAAATCTGTAATCAAAACAGGATCATCGACGCTAGAAAAAGCCGACCTAAGAAATCCAGATGTTCTTATTAAGTTAATTAAGGACTATTATTCTAACACTCAAATTTCCAAATCAGAGTGGGATACAATCACTGAACAAGTCAAAAACTGCCTTGCAGGCGTTGCTTCACAAGACGATATTGCTCGCAACTCGAAATGGTCTTTGCGTTATCTTTCTTTCGATAACATGTTCGCGTATGGCCAAGACAACGTAATTAACTTTGATAAGCTCAATGGCATTGTCGGTATATTTGGCCCCAATAGAATCGGTAAGTCGTCGATCGTCGGTACGTTGATGTACTCATTGTTCAATGCGACCGACCGCGGACCAGTGAAGAACATCCACATTTGCAACATTAGAAAGCCCTATTGTTCATCGAAGGCAATCATCAATCACAATGGTACGGATTATGTCATCGAGCGTCAAACGGTAAAAAGCGAAAATAAAAAGGGCGTAATCAATGCTTCAACTTCGCTAAACGTTTTTAAGATTAGAGACGATGGCGAAGCAGACGATTTGGCTGGAGAACAAAGAAACGATACAGAAAAGGTAATTCGCGCTCTCATCGGTAACCAAGAAGATTTTATGATGACTTCCCTTGCAGCGCAAGGAGAAACTAATCAATTTATATCTCAAGGTTCTACTAAGAGAAGAGCTGTACTTTCGAAGTTCTTAGACCTTGACATTTTTGATAAGATGTTCGAATTGGCGAACAAAGAGCTAATTGGTCTTAAGTCACAATTAAAAAATTGTCCAGATAGAGACTGGCAAGTCTTATTCGAAACTACGAATAGCTCTATTGAATCAGCCAACAACTTGATTGATGAATTATCTCAATTGATCAAGGAAAAACAATGTGAACAATCTCAGCTAAGACTAGAGTTGTCCAAGCACAAGGACGTAACGCCAGTTACTAAATCGCAAGTAGAATCTCACCTTAAGCAAATTCAGACTTTAGAAAAACAAGTTACAAACTACAAAAGTGAGATTGATGCTTTGCAAGAAGAGATGCAAGAAGCTTCTAGCAAACTAGAAAAAATTTCTTTAGTTAAAAAAGAAAACGACTTGCAGGATTTGAAATCACGTCATGCAGCCTACAAGAGTCTTGAATCTTCTTTGCAAGTTTTACAATACGCTTATGATAAAGAAGAAAATACTCTGAAGCAGCAACAAAAGTCTCTTAAAATTTTAGATGAAGTACCTTGTGGCGATGAATATCCTACTTGTAAATTTATCAAAGATGCTCACAACAACAAAAAACAACTAGTCGACCAACAACAAAAAACTAAATTTGCAAAAGACAAACTACAAGAAGCTGCGGCTTCGCTAGAGAAACTCAAGCAAGAAAACGTAGTCGACAAACTCGAAAAACTAGAAAAGTTAATTTCGCTAGAAAACAAGCTTTTACTTGACTTGTCCAAAAAGGAAACTACTTTAACCAAGACCAGATCTATCTACGAGACTCAAGTTGGTGAACTAGACGTTTTGAAACAAAAGTTAGATCATCTCCAAGAGGCATTAAAGAATGAAGAAAATGTAGAAGTTGTTTCCTTGCGGTCTAATATTGAAAATATCTCAGAAGAGATTGATGCGCTTACAACGCAAAAAATTTCTGCAGCTACTCAAAAAGGAAAATTGACGGCTAACCTTGAAAAGTACGAGGAAGAAAAGGCAGTTAGAGACGATCTTCTAGAAAAGATGCGCGTACACGAATTAGTTACTGGCGCTTTTTCTAAGAAGGGAATTCCCTTAATCGTGATCAAGTCTCAACTGCCTGCGATCAACGCCGAGATTGCAAAAATACTTCATGGTATAGTAGACTTTACGATCGAACTAGAGAATGATGAAAACACTGACTCTTCTGAAATTTACATTAACTACGGAGATTCTAGAAGAATAGTAGAGCTATGCTCGGGTATGGAAAAAACAATAGCTTCTTTAGCCATTAGAGTAGCTATGATCAATATTTCTTCACTGCCGAAACCCGATATCTTTATCGTAGATGAGGGATTCGGCACGTTAGACGACGCTGCAGTCGAAGCGTGCAATAGACTATTAACTTCTCTTAAGAGATATTTCAAGACTATACTAATCATCACACACGTCGATGCAGTTAAAGATGTCGTTGATTGTATGCTTGAAATAACGAAGAACGAAAAAGACTCTAGAGTGGTTTTTGGAGTAGACGAATGACAAACTGGAAAGCTTATCCACGCAATCGAAAAATCTTAAACAAAGATGGATACGCAATAATCGTACCAGATTCGTTTAAAGAAAAAGCTAATATGCCCTTGTTTTGTGAAGTCTGTCAAATTAGCTTTTGTAATAAAGAAGACGAAAAAACCTATAAGCTATTTAAGTGTTGCGTTAGTTGTGCAGACACGTGGGCGTATTCGAACAAGGAAGAATGGATAAAAGGCTGGCGACCAGAGTCAGATAAAATTAAAAAAGCAGTCGAAAAACGGCTTTTTACGAATCCTAACATCGTCTTCGAGTAAGAGCTGTATATTTAAGGGTTGGAGATACTATGCCTAAAATCGATTACAATGCATTAGGCCAAGCGCTTGATACAACATGGGGCCGCACGTCGACTCCAAAAACAGCATCATATTCTGTTAAGTTTTCTTTGGCTGGTGATGTTTTGATAGCTTCGTACCAAGCTGTCGTAAACTTTGCGTCAGAAAAAGAAATGATTCTAATGAAGCGCATGTACGAAGAAGAGTCTAAGGAAGTTATTGCAGGTGTATTGAAGAACGTTAAGTCTGTGTATAAAGATTTAACTGGTGAATCTTTGACGACCAAAGAGTATAATTCTTCTACATCAGTAGAAATAATCGGGTTTAACGTTCACAACCCGAAAAGAACGGCGTATATTCGTAGAAAAACGTCGTTTGAAATAGCATGACACAACCCTTAAGTAGAAATGACCAAATAAAGGAGATCGTCCGATGCGGAAAGGACCCGGTCTACTTTATGAAAAATTATGTAAAGATCCAGCACACCGTGCGAGGTCTTATACCATTTGAAACCTACGACTTTCAGGACGATTGCGTAAAACACTTCGAACAAAGTAGATTTAATATCGTTCTTAAGTCGCGACAGTTAGGTCTATCTACTGTCACTGCTGCTTATGCAGTTTGGTTCGCAATTTTCAAAAAAGATAAAAACGTTTTAGTCATTGCGACTAAACTATCAACTGCAATGAACTTCATTAAAAAGGTGAAGATCATGCTAGACGGTTTGCCCAAGTGGTTGCTTCTTACGAAGTTTGAACCGACGAAGCAAGCCATTAGGTTTGACAATGGTTCACAAATTAACGCGATACCAACTTCTCCTGACGCAGGTCGTTCCGAAGCGTTGTCATTGCTCATTGTCGACGAGGCTGCGTTTATTAGAGACTTCGAGGACATTTGGACAGGTCTGTATCCTACCCTGTCGACCGGCGGTAACGCAATCATCATATCGACCCCTAATGGTGTAGGCGGTCAGTATTATCGTCTTTGGATGGACGGCGAAACCAAACAAAACGAATTTAATACGATCAAACTTCCGTGGTGGGTACATCCGGAACACGACGACGATTGGTTTGTAAAAGAGACCAAGAATCTTCCGAAGCGCAAAGTTGCTCAAGAGTTTCTTTGCGACTTTATTTCTTCTGGCGATACATTTCTACAACCCAGTGAACTAGAGGTTATTAGAGAATCTATCAGACCGCCTATCGAAAAATCAGGTCCTCAGTCTGGCGTGTGGATTTGGAGAAAGCCTGAAGCTGGCAATAAATACGTCATTGCAGCTGACGTCGCTCGCGGAGATGCAGGAGATTTTTCAACTTTTCATGTTGTCGATAATGCAACGTGCGAAGTAGTCGCTGAATACATGGGAAAAATACCACCTGATAAATTAGCCGACCTTTTGTTTGAATATGGAAAGCAATACAATGAGGCATTAATCTGCCCCGAACAAAATACTTTTGGCTACTTTACTTGTGTCAAATTAAGAGACGATGGGTATCCAAGATTGTATTACCAGGGAGCTTCAGGCGATCCATTCGAATTTAGGCCTACCGATCCCAATGCCGTACCTGGATTTTCTACACAGGCTAAAAATAGAAGTCAAATATTAGCAAAGCTAGAAGAGCTAGCTCGGAACAACAGAATAAAAATTTATTCACAACGACTTTATGATCAATTACAAGCATTCGTCTGGAATGGTTCACGCGCGCAAGCTGCGAAGGACGCTCACGACGATCTGATCATGAGTCTTGCGATAGCTACCTGGCTAGTTGCAGGAGATTCGGTTGCTAATGAACAAGCAACCGCCTTAGCATACGCAATGTTGAAAGCAACTAAGGTTCAACAACAAACAAATATGCCAGGTGATGTTTCGAGTGTCAAGCCCGTTCCCAACGCTATGATGAGCGGATTTAACCCACGAGAAGCGCATAAGCCAAAAGATCCATCCCAGGTAAGACACGTGGATGCGACAGATTTTTCTTGGCTGTATCGATAAAATTATTTAAAGAGAATATCTATTAAAGTTAAGGAATCAATATGCCTAAGTTAACAATTTCTCAATTAAGAAAAATTATTTCAGAAGAAGTTCAAGTTCTAAGAGAGGGCGAAAAGGAAGACCAAGCCGCTGCTATGGCTCAAAACGCCAGTAAACTTCTTAAGGCAATTGAGTCTTTTAAGTCCGTCGCTTCTGCAAAAGCAAAATCTGGCGCAGATTCTTCCGGAGCTTCTTTAGAAAAACACCTTTTAGAAACCGAGAAGATGTTAAAAAGAATCGTCGCTTCGCCACTAGAGTATGTAGACGGACCCAAGGTTGCTCCACAACCAAGCGATGCGGGCTCTAAAAAAGTTACATTAAAACCAGCGACCTGACACATTAGACAGTATACAGTTTTTTAAAAGTTATTATTAAGAAACGAAAGAGCTGTCTCCCTAATTGGAGCGGCATAAAAAAATGGCAAAAGAAAAAGAATCACAATCATCGTTATTTCAAAGACTATCTAAGCTTTTTAAAAGCGGCCCCGTCGTCAAGCGAAAGATAAGAAATTTTGATACAACGATAGCAGTTGCTGACAAGACAAAATCATCCGGAGCATTATTATTTCAAAAGTCGCTAGCTCCAACCTATGCGACCATTACAGCAAACGCATATAATCTTTCAGAAAGATTAATGAGATATCAGGACTTCTCCGAAATGGAGTACACGCCTGAAATCGCTGCAGCAATGGACATCTACGCTGATGAAACAGTTGCGCAAGATGATAAAGGTAGAGCGCTTCACATTTACTCCGATAACGAAAAGATCAAAGAGATTTTAGAGGATCTTTTTTACAATACGCTTAACGTAGAGTTTAACCTTCGATCGTGGGCCCGTAACCTCGTCAAGTATGGAGACTTCTTCCTTTATAACGATGTGTCTCCTCAATACGGCGTCATTAACGCGTTTCCAATTCCAGTTAATGAGATAGAGCGAGAAGAGAACTACGACCCAAATGATCCTTTTGCTGTTAGATATCGTTGGGTTACATTAGGTAATAGAACTCTTGAAAACTGGGAAGTTACGCACTTTCGTCTTCTCGGTAACGACATGTTCTTACCGTACGGTTCGTCAGTTATTGAAGCCGCACGCCGAATATGGAGACAGTTAATCCTTATCGAAGACGCGATGCTAGTTTATCGCGTCGTTCGCGCACCCGAGCGTCGAGTCTTCTATATTGACGTTGCGAATATACCTCCAGAGAACGTACCGATGTATGTTGAGGAGCAAAGAAAAAATCTCCGCACTAATCAAGTGGTTGACCGCGCGACAGGGCGTCTAGACCTTCGCTATGCGCCACTTTCTATTGAAGATGACTATTTTATTCCAGTTCGCGGTGGCGAATCTGGAACTCGAATCGATACATTGGCAGGTGGCCAAAACGCTGCCGCAGTCGAAGACGTCGCATATATCCAAAAGAAGCTTTTTGCTGCGTTGAAGATTCCAAGAGCCTATCTTGGTTACGATGAAATGCTGTCTTCAAAAGCAACTCTAGCGCAAGAAGACATTCGCTTTTCTCGTACAATTAACGTGATTCAGAGAGTGTTAATATCAGAGCTAAATAAACTCGCGATAATTCATCTATATGCAAATGGATTCGACGCAGAAGATCTTCAAAACTTTACTCTAAGACTATCCAACCCATCGACGGTCGCACAGCAACAGAAACTAGAACTCTGGCGTTCTAAGTTTGAAATCGCAGGATCTTCGCCAGAAGGTATGGGCAGCAAACAATTCATACGTAAGACGATCTGGGGCTTAACTGATGAGCAGATCGAAGAGATAGACGAGCAACGGTATCAAGAAAAATTAGTCGATCAAGCTATTGAAGAAGCAAAGCCTGAAGAAGAAACCGGTGGTGAAGCAGGTGGCGAAGAAGAGCCAGCAGCTAGCGGCGAGGAAGCTGGCGGAGAAGAAGCAGAAGCAGGCGGGGGCGAAGAAGAAGGCGGAGAAGAAGGCGAAGGATTATTCGCCGGTGACGATATCGAACAGAAAGAACCCGAAGTAGAACTATTGACGACCGGCGACGAGGTCGACGATTTCTTGCCAGCTCTATTCGAAAAAGACAAGCTACCGATTAAGGCGCAATCGCAATTAGAGAAAGCGCTTTATAACCAAAGTCGCAGAAAGAAGCGACGTGACCACATGCCTAACTTCAAGAAAATGACAGACTACGACGCAGACGGTATGGGCATGAAAGACCCGCACGGAATGTCTGATTTGAGAAAAGCGATTAATCCCTTTAGGGAATCTAGAAATTTAGAAGACTCAGGTAACGTAAAAACCAATTTGCCCATGTCGTTACAGTCGACTTTGCAAAAGATGTCGATCACGTTACAACTAGATCGCCAGACTAACAAGTTACTTTCTGAAGAAATAAACCAAGAAATATTAATTACAGAAGAAAACGATTTATTTATTGACGAAGATTGAAAGGGCGTAAGATGTCTAAGACGCATAACAAAAAGAGAAACACTGCTTTACTATACGAGTTTTTAATTAGGACTATTTCAAGCGCCCTCGTTGAAAACGACAAGAGGAAATCATCGGTGGCCTTAAAAATCCTTCGTCGATATTTCAAACCAGGAACTCAATTATATAAAGAGTTCAGGATTTTTAACGCGCTAATTAAGACGACGGTAAGTTCTGACTCTGTCGCAACTTCGATCTTAAAGGAAGCCCGTACGGCAATAGAGGCGTTAGATTATGAAACCCTCGATAAAGAAAAATCTTTATTAATACGCAACATTAATCATGTAATAAAAGACGAAAACTTCTACGATCAGCCAGTTGCTGAATATAGACTTTATGCAAGCATACAAACTCTCTTCAATGAGTGGCGAAAACCAGCAGGTTCAGCAGACATTGTTTCGCTGGCAAATTATGAAAATCAATTGCGCGAATGGCTGATTACCGAAAAGAAAAAAGAAGATCATACTTTAATTGATGAAACGCCGGGTACGACTCGACTTCTCATGAAAGTCATGATGAAGAAACTAAATGAAAAATACTCTAGCTCTTTGAACGACGACCAGCGAGAAATTATTAAAGCCTACGCTTTTTCAACAGCTAACGAAGATCAAACTACAATTAAGAAGAAGTTGGAAGAAGTTCGTCATGGTCTTCTTGAAGCCATCGATAGCTATATGACGCAAAAACAAGACAACACATTCGTCATTAACAAGCTACAGAATACAAAATCTAAAATATTATCCGAGTCTTTTGACGCCGTTGATGATGACACCGTATCCAAATTTATGTTGTATTCAAACTTGCGTCATGAATTGACGTCGACAGAAGGAGAAGAGCCATGAAAGATTTGCGTCTATTAAATTCTTACGAAATCTTCGATTACACGCCGGAGATGATAAAAGAATCGCGTGAAAAAAACAACGGCAAAGTAATGATGAAAGGCATCCTACAAAAAGCCGACACGCTTAATCAAAATGGTCGTATCTATCCAATTCACGTTCTAGAACGCGAAGTTCGCAACTATCAAAAGTTTATTGTCGAAAATCGAGCGCTCGGCGAACTAGATCATCCAGATTCTTCCGTTGTCAATCTAAAGAACGTTTCTCACGTTATTCGAGAAGCATATCTCGAAGGAGGAACAGTGTATGGAACTGTGGAATTATTAGATACACCGTCGGGTAAGATTCTTCAATCGTTGGTTGAGTCAGGGGTTAAACTCGGTATCTCTTCTCGCGGCGTTGGGTCGACAAAGAAGCAAGGCGATTATCACGTCGTTCAAGACGATTTCCAGCTCATCTGTTGGGATTATGTTTCTGAACCATCTACGCCCGGCGCGTTCATGCTCCCAGAAGGTCGTAGAATCACTTCTGCTGAACTCCAAAAAGTCTTTAATAAATCAGATAGAATTGACAGAATATTAAATGACATTATGTCTTATGGAGGCAAGAAGTAACATGGGATTGAAAGATCCAAGAATAGGTTATAACTCAGTTACTGAATTCATGGGATCCGGACTCCCGTGGGTTACTTCCTCGGTCATTCTACCAAATACGACTTTCGGTTATAGTTTTCCCAAGATTACAAAAAGAGTATTTGTTTGGAATCACAATACGGGCAGCAACATCCATGTCCGCGTTGGCTTTACACAAAATGGTGTAGAAAAAGCTAACTATTTTAAGATCGACGCTGGCGAACAATTCGAATTCGATGCAAGAGTCAAGGATATATACCTTCGTTCTGATACAGCTGTAGATAGTCATCCTGTTAGCATATACGCTGAATTAGTTGGAATAGACGCAGATCAAATGCCCATATTAACTGGCTCAATTAATGGCGTACCATTCTGGGAAGGTGTAGGTTGATATGGGATTAACACGTGGTCAATTAAAGTCTATCGTAAAAGAATGTCTAATAGAGATTTTAGCCGAAGGTATGGGAAACAATGTCGGCGATTCAATAACTGAAGTAAAAAGAACGTCACCGCAAAATAAGCAAACGTCTACAGCGACAATCTTAAGACAAAATGCTTCCAAAACCAGAATGCAATCTAGCGCTTTAAAGGAAGCGATTCGTTTAGAAGCAGGCGGAAACGACATAATGGCGTCTATTCTAGCTGATACTGCAGAAAAAACCTTGCCAGCTATGTTAGAAAACGATAGAATGAAAGCTCCTGTAGTTACAGGAAAAATTGAAACTCTTGTTGCTGCACATGAACCTGGCGAGTTATTTGGAGAAGAAGCAGCATCGAAGTGGGCAGACTTAGCCTTTATGGGCACGCAAAAGAAATAATTTTTCGCAATTCTTTTTGTATCAGAATATTTAGCAATGTTGCACGGAGCATATATATGAAACTTACAAGTAACTTATTAAAGAAAATTATTGCAGAAGAAGTGGCAAAGTTCGGTGAGATGGAGTCTACAGAGGATCGTGCAGCTGACGCTGTAGATCTCGACGCAGACGAACTTGGTTCCGATAAGGCCCTCGAGAAGAAGATCGATTACATCAAGGCGCTTAAGATTGAAGAAACGCGCCTTCGCAATCGTCTTAAGAAGATCGTCGAGACACGCGCTCGTCTTCTTCGAAGCATCTGAAATTTGTAATCCTTGAAAGGCGGTATATTATGGGAAAACCAGGTAGCGGCAGATACACAACTTATTTACCAGTAAAAAGCTTAAAGACCGACAGGTTGGGCAAGCTTTTCAAGGGTGGTTTAAGCGGACTTTATAACGGAACAGAAACAAATTCTGGTGCTGCAGAAGCAGCCGTAGCCGTTGCGAAATCCGTGCTTAATGGCAAAGGCGACCAAGATCTATTCGGTAATGGAGTTTCGTTGACGTTCGGTGAAGCTCCAAATACGACCGAAGTAAAATGGAGCAAGGCAGGAGACCCAGCCAATCCTTATGTCGCTGATTTGTCATCACCTGGACCAGGAAAAACAGACGGCGTTGACAAGGACGCTGACCCAGGTCTCAAGCCAGAAGATATTAAGCCTACTTTTGATTCGAAGAATCCAACAGTCAATACAACATCACCTTCGGCAACCGCACCTCGACTTGGTAGTATCTCTTTGGGAGAAAATTTGCAAGGTGGTAAGAGCTCAGTTGAATAATTGCTATTCAAACGATAATTAAAAGAAGAGAGGCGTAAGAAGGTATGTCGAAACAATTATATGAAGAAGCGTTAGCGGACGTTAAGAAGTTGAAGGAAATTGCCGAAGATAATGCTAAAAAGGCATTAATAGAAGCAGTGTCTCCGCGCATCAAAGATTTGATCGAAGCCGAACTTTTAAAAGAAGCTTCGGACGACGACAAACAAGTAAGCGACGATCTTCTTTTAGACGATGGCGAAGAAGTTGCAGAAATGCCAGTTTCTATGGTCGATGCTTCACAAGCGATCGTCGATCCAGCAGTAGCAGCTGCTATGTCATTACCTGATGAAGAAGGAAAAGTAACGTTAGATTTAGACGCTATAGCCGTTACTCCTTCACCTCTCGATGCTCAATTTGAGTTAAGCAACGAATCTATCAAGTTAATCAATCCGATCGTTGAAAAAGTTAATGCAGCGACAGCTCTAAAGATTGAGTCAAAACTTTTTCAGCTTAACGAATCAGTAGAAAAGTTTCTGGATGCTAGCGTCGCTGTGAAGAAGACGACTAGCTACCAGCACAAGATTTTGGAGATGGTCTCTGAAATCGAGGCATTGTACGAATATTTGCAAGAATCTGCAGGTAACCTTCAGGACAAAGGAGTCTACGAAGGCAAGTTAGAAAAACTATACAAACAACTCAACAAGCTCGTGGAGCAATACAACATGAAAAAGAACGTGAAATCATTGACTGAGGCTGAAATAACGCTAAAACTAACAAACGTCCCCGACGAAGTTGCGGACGAACTTGACGACCTTGGAGTCGACCTCGTAACTGATGAAGAGGGTGGCGAAGAAGCACCCGAGGGCGAGGAAGCTGAAGGTGGCGAAGAACTCGACCTCGGCGGTGAAGAAGGCTCCGAGGCTGGTGAGGAAGAAGAAGGCTCCGAGGAAGGTGGCGAAGAGCTAGACCTCGGCGGTGAAGAAGAAGAAGAAAAGGCTGAGGAGGCTCAAAAAATGGAATCTAAGCGCTTAAGCGACAACACAATTGTAGAAATCGATGAATCTATGCTCCGCCGCGAGATCGCTCGTATGCGTTCTCTTCGCGAGGCAGCAGACGACGTTCAAACTTGGGGCCACGGCCCAGGCGAAGTTTCAGATGAGTTTGCAGATGAAGACATGGGCGATCCCTTCGTCGACGTCGACCTAACTCTCGAAGCCGACGATGAGAAGCAAGAAGAAGGCGACGATTCGAAGGAAGAAGGAATGCACGAAGTTGACGAGATGTCGATGGAGATGGAAGAGACATACGAGATGGAAGAGCTTGAGCAAGAAGAAGCACAAGTGAAGCAAGCCAAGGATTCTCAAAAGTCTCATGGCGATCGCGACGAGGCCCAAAGCCAAAAGCAGAATCGTATGCCAGAAGCGCAAGAACAAGACGAGACAGAAGAGAAGAAGGAGGCTCAAGACGAGAAGGTTCATGAGGCTCGCTCACGTCTCGCTCGCGAAGCTCGCGTTCAAACAGAGGCCAAGAAGAAGGCAAAGCAAGCAAAGCAAGAGCAACAAAAGGCAAAGCAGAAG
>Ga0129333_10003046_pt1 | contig 15678 bp, 18 predicted proteins | sample CPB6_08_DNA_FD_94474 | JGI IMG/M metagenome (GOLD analysis project Ga0129333, IMG submission 94474) | Freshwater to marine salinity gradient microbial communities from Chesapeake Bay, USA - CPBay_Sum_0.6_0.8_DNA | ecosystem: Environmental > Aquatic > Marine > Coastal | place: USA: Chesapeake...
ACGACATGGTCGCCGGGCTCGAAGCCGGGGCCGACGACTACGTGACCAAACCGGTCGTGCCGAAGGAATTGGCGGCGCGGATCCGGGCTCACCTGCGACGAGTTCAACTTCAAGGGGACACCACGACGCTCGGACCGTCCGAGACCTTCGGTGACGTCGAGCTCCGTCGGGAACAAGGAGTCGTACTGAAGGCCGGACGCGAGATCTCACTCACGAAGACCGAGTTCAACCTCTTGTGCGAATTCGCCGACCATCCGAACATGGTCCTGTCACGCGATCAATTGCTCGAACGGGTGTGGGGGTACGACTACCTGGGTGACAGTCGACTGGTCGATGCGCACGTTCGCCGCCTACGGGTCAAGATCGAGGATCACCCCGACGAACCACGACTCGTCACGACGGTTCGCGGTATCGGGTATCGCTTGGTCCGCTGAGGTGTGCTTCGTCACGACTCGGCGATTCGCCGTAGGAAGTCCTCGACTTCTTCGCGGTCGATCGTTCTCTTCATGGGGGGCAAGGCGGCGAGCACGTGCCGCCGATAGCCCGCTGTGGCGAGGCGAGGATCGAAGACCGTGACGACTCCGCGATCGGTGGTCGAGCGAATGAGGCGCCCGGCGGCCTGAGCGAGAGAAGTCGCGGCGCGGGGCAAGTCGATGTCGTGGAAAGCTCGATCGCCGAGACGGTCACGACGGGCCGACAAAAGGGGATCGTCCGGGCGAGGGAAGGGAATGCGATCGATCGTCACGAGCGACAGCGTGCGGCCGGGCACGTCGATTCCTTGGAAGAATCCGGCGGTGGCGAACAGGCACGACGCTTCGTCGGCTGCGAAGGCTTCGACGAGTCGATTCTTCTGCGACAGATCGCGTTGTGACACGACGGGCACGTCGAGGATCGGTCGCAACGCGTCGACGGCGGCATCGAGCGCGCGATAACTCGTGAACAGAGCGAGAGTGCGTCCACCAGCGGCGCGAATCAGTCGGTACAACTCGTCGTGCATCGCTGTCGTGAAACGGTCGGAGTTCGGATTGGGGAAATGGGACGGGCAGTAGAGCAGCGCGTTGCTCGGGTAGTCGAAGGGACTTCCGACGTCGACGACGTCGAACGTGTCGGCGGGCAGGCCGACACGATCGGGCAGGTTGGTCGGGATGGTGGCACTCGTGAGCACGGCCGTTCGCTTGCCCCACGTGGTTTGGGCGAGAACCGGCCCGACGTCGAGTGGAGCGATGTCAAGATGCAAGTTTCCGTCGGTGCCCGATACGAACGGTACGTAGGAATCGTCGATCGCAAGTGCGGTGTCGAGTTCGTCCACGACACGTGTCGTCACCTGTTGGGCACGGAGTTTCCTCTGATTGGCGTCCTCGTCGTCGGTCTTGACCGCACGAAGTGCTTCTAAGACGTCGTTCAACACTCGACGGGAGTCGAGAAGAACGTCGATCACCGGGTCGGGGAGTGGAACCGGCAGTCGTCGGTCCTTCTCGGTTGACAGACGTCGCTCGAGTTCGTCGCCGAGCCGTCCGGTGGTGGTGATGAGCACGTCGTCGTCGAGGATGCGGGCGATGACCCCGACGAGTCGCTGGAACCGGCCGCGGGAGAACGACAGGGCGACCGAATCACTGATGATGTCCTCGAGACCGTGGGCCTCGTCGATCACCACCACGTCGTGTTCGCCGAGAACGACACCTTCCGCGGCCACGTCGAGCCCGTACAAATGGGTGTTCACGACGACGACGTCGACGTCAGCGGCGCGCAAGCGCGCATTCTCGGCGAAACACGACGAGCCGAGTGGGCAGCGACGCGCACCGGGACATTCGTCGGCGCTGACGGTGATCGCCGACTCGGTGGCCCGGGCGATCGGGAACGGCAACTGGGCGAGGTCGCCGGATTCGTGTCGATCGGCCCAGTCGGCGACCTTGCGCACGTCGTCGCGCAGGGTGGCTGGTGATTCCAACAGCTGCGCCTGTTCGCCTGGCGCATTGCGAAGAATTTCGTCGACGCGCTGGCGACAGACGTAGTTCTGACGTCCTTTCAGCACCGCCCAGGTGAAGTCACGCCCGAGAGTCGAGGCGACCGTTGCGGCGACCAGGGGTAAATCCTTGTCCGCCAATTGGTCCTGAAGAGCCTTGGTGGCAGTCGTGACGACCGCCCGGCGACCGCTCATCACGAGGGGTACGAGGTAGCCGAGAGTCTTACCGGTACCGGTGCCGGCTTGGACGACCAGGTGGCGACCGGATTCGATCGCGTCGTGGACGGCCTCGGCCATGGCCCGCTGGCCGGGTCGATCCTCGGCGGCGGACAGAGCGCCGGTGGCGACGTCGAGAAGATCGCGAACGGAAAGACGAGCCATGAACGGTTGCTACTTCGCCAGCGCGATCGCGGCGTCGAGGTCGTCGACCGTGAAATCGGGCCACGTGTGATCGGTGTAGAACGTCGGAGCTCCTTGCGATTGCCACAGCAAGAAGTTCGACACTCGGTGCTCGCCCGAGGTGCGTACGACGACGTCGACCGGCGGCATGTCGGGAACGTAGAGACCGGCCGTGATGGACTCGGAAGTGACCGGCCGCGCCGAACGGAGAGCGTGGCGGGCCGCCTCGGCGATCTCGGCGCGACTCCCGTAATCGAAGGCCACCGTGAGCGTCATCTTCGTGTTGTGCCGCGTGTCGTTGATCGCCTTCTCGATGGCTCGTTGGACGAAGGTGGGGGTTCGTGCGGAGGGATCGTCGAAGGGACGTCCGATCCAGAGGACGCGAACCCCGAGTTCGTTGAGTTCGGCGACCCGACCGAAGAGTCGGCGGTGGAGGCCGAGGATGTGGCGGACCTCGCGTCGCGGTCGAACCCAGTTCTCGGTCGAGAATCCGAAGACCGTCAGCCAATCGACCCCACGGGCGACCGACGCCCGAACGATCGCGGCCAGATTCTCCTCACCAGCGGTGTGGCCCTCGGTGCGCGGAAGACTCCGACGCTGCGCCCAGCGGCCGTTTCCATCCATGATGCAGGCCACGTGCACGACGTCGAGGGTAGTGGCCGGACCGTTGGAAGGTGGGCCGGACCGTCCGGTCACGTCAGTGGCCCGTCGTACCGGAGCGCTTCGGACACAATGAGGTGGTGAGTTCGTCCGGGCCGTCCACGTCGTTCGTGAGTCGATTCGTGGCCCGCCTTCGTCGTCAAGAGGTCGCCTCGCCGCGACGGGCGGCGCATCTCGTGGTCTGCGGTGGTCGGGTCGACGAATGGTTGTCACGTTCGGATCAGGAGTGGGATTCGTTCGCGTCGTCCTTGGCCGTGGTCGCGGCATCGGAGGGACTCGGAGCCGTCACGCTGTATCCCGCTCGAGGCGATTCACCCTCACGACCCCCACGACGCCAATGGAACCTGAGCGGGGTGGCGATCGTGGCGGTTTGCGAACCCGATGGTCGTCATCGAGTGGCCGACGTGGTGAACGCGTGGCCGACCGGACAGGCCTTGACCGAGGAGGCGCTCGGTCTGGCTCTCGTCGGCTCGAGTGGAGAACCTGATGTCGTGGCCGTGGTCGATGCGAAAGGACGCCTGCCGCGCGCCTTGGTGTGGGAACTCGCCTACGCCGAGATCGTCGACGTCGAGCACCCGTGGGACGAATTCGTCGCCGATGACATTCGCGACGTCATGAGAGAGTTCCGAACTCGTCATCGCCGTTTCGGTGGCCTGGGCGATGCAAGCGTCGGGGTCTGACACGATGGCATCCCGTCTCTATCGCGACGCGGCGATCGTTCTGCGGACGTATCGGCTCGGGGAGTCCGATCGGATCGTGGTGTTCCTCACCGAGAACCACGGCAAGGTGCGAGCCGTCGCCAAGGGTATTCGTAAGACACGCTCTCGTTTCGGTGGCCGGCTCGAACCGCTGTCGTACGTGAACGTGCAACTTCATCGTGGCAGTTCGCTCGACGTCGTCAGCCAGGTCGAGACGATCGACGCCTCGTCGGCGGTGTACGGAGATCTCGACGCCATGACCGAGGCCAGTGCGGTTCTGGAAGCCGTCGATCGACTCGTTCCGGATCAAGAACCGGTGCCGCAGACCTTCCGGATGCTCCTCGGGGTACGGCGAACCTTGATCGAACGGCCGTCACCTCTCGTCGTGCCGGCCTTCCTCTGGAAATTGCTCGCCGCCGAAGGTGTTCGGCCGGAACTCGACCAGTGCGTGGGATGCGGTGCCGACGAATCCGCCGATCATCCTTTCGTCGCGTTCGACACTGTTCGAGGTGGAGTGCAGTGCCGTTCCTGTCGGACGGGAGGAACGATCGGCGCCGACGCCCTGGCGCTCCTGCGAGATCTCCTGGGCGGCAAACTCGGAGCGGTGTTGGACGCCGCGCACGACCCCTCCGGGCAACGTCTCGGCGATCCGATCGTGAACGAGGTCGCGGATCTCGCGACGAGGTCGTTCGAGGCTCACGTCGAGAAGCGCTTGCGTTCGCTCGGAATCTTCGAACGCCACGACGGCGCCTGACGAGCCTGTCGTTCGTCGAGCGATCCCGTAGCCTGGATGACCATGCCCGCCAGCGACCTCGATCAGATCGTCAATCTCTGCAAGCGACGGGGGTTCGTGTACCCATCGGCCGAGATCTACGGCGGATTCCGATCGAGTTACGACTACGGCCCGCTCGGCTCGCTCATGTTGCGCAACGTCCGCGAGGCCTGGGTCCGTGACATGGTGCAGAAGCGCGACGACGTGGTCCTGATCGACGCGGCGATCCTCGGACCCCCGCAGGTCTTCGAAGCGAGCGGTCACTTGGCCAATTTCAGTGACCCGCTCGTCGATTGTCGCAAGTGCAAGCAGCGTTTTCGTGAGGACCATCTCGAGAGTCGTGACGTGTGTCCCGGTTGCGGTACCCGCGACTCGCTCACCGAAGCCCGTGCCTTCAATTTGATGTTCAAGACCTACGCCGGACCGGTGGAAGGGTCGGGAGCCGAGGTGTATCTGCGCCCCGAAACCGCCCAGGGCATGTTCGTCAACTTCGGCAACGTCCTTCAGACCAGTCGCAAGAAGCCTCCTTTCGGTATCGCTCAGGTCGGCAAGAGCTTCCGCAACGAAATCACGCCGGGCAACTTCATCTTCCGTACTCGCGAGTTCGAACAGATGGAGCTCGAGTTCTTCGTTCCGCCGGCCGAAGGGCCCACGTGGTACGAGTACTGGTGTCGTACTCGCCTGCAGTGGTACGTCGATCTCGGCGTTCCGGTCGACATGTTGCGCTTGCGAGCCCACGATGCCGATGAGCTGAGTCACTACTCGAACGGAACCTCCGACGTCGAGTTCATGTATCCGTGGGGTTGGGGCGAGCTGGAAGGAATCGCCCAGCGCACCAACTTCGATCTCACCCAGCACTCGAACCATTCCGGGCAGAAGCTCGACTTCTTCGACCAGTCGACCAACGAGCGTTACGTGCCCTACGTGATCGAACCGGCGGCCGGTGTGAATCGCGCCATGGCGGCTTTCCTGCTGGCGGCTTACGAAGAAGACGAGGTCGGTGGTGAGACGCGAACGGTTCTCAAACTTCATCCGCGTCTCGCGCCGTACAAGGTCGCCGTTCTGCCACTCAGCAAGAAGGACACCTTGACCCCGCTCGCTCGCGAGATCTTCGCCTCCCTCTCCGACCGCTACATGGTCGATTACGACGACACTCAGTCGATCGGACGGCGCTACCGGCGTCAGGACGAGATCGGCACTCCGGTCTGCGTCACCGTCGACTTCTACAGTCTCGAGGACCGAGCGGTGACGATTCGTGATCGAGACACCACCGAGCAGGTTCGTGTTCCCATCGCCGACCTCGAGGCGCGGCTGCGCTCGACGTTGGGCTTCTGATCTCCTCGGGGCGGGAACGGGCGGCTCCGCCGTCTACCGTGTGAAGCGATGACGAGAACCCAAGGGTTCCGACGAAAGGGGAAGCGATGGCACGAGTAGCCGTTTGGGCGAAGATCCCGGCCGCGCCGGGCAAGCGTGACGATCTGGCCAAGGCCTTGGAGACGGCCTTGGAGACGGCCAAGGGGGAGAAGGGCACGATCTACTACATCCTTCACGCCGATGCGCAGGACGAGAATTCGCTCTACATGTACGAGCTCTACGAGAGCCAGGACGCGCTCAACGAACACATGGGTTCGGAGGCCTTCAAGGCTCTCGGTCCGGCGATCCGACCGTTCCTGGGCGGCGCTCCCGATCTGAAGTTCGTGGCGCCGCTGGGTGGTAAGGGCGTCTGAACCGGTGACCCGCCGCACGTATCTCGACGGCATCCTTGCCGTTCACCGCGAGCGTGCGGCGGCTGATTCTCGATCCGTCGACGACTTGTCGAGCGCCGCCTCGGCTCTGTCGCCGGCGCGGGGATTCGCCGATCGTCTTCGCCGCGACTCTTTGGACGGGTTGGCGGTGATCAGCGAGATCAAGCGCCGCTCTCCGTCCAAAGGAAACCTCAACGCCGATCTCGACCCGGCCGACCTCGCCGATCGGTACGCCGTCGGTGGTGCGTCGTGTCTGTCGGTTCTGACCGATGCCGACCATTTCGGAGGCTCCGTCGATGATCTGCGTCGGGCGCGCGCCGCAGTGTCCCTGCCCGTCCTGCGCAAGGATTTCACGGTCGATCGACGCGACGTTCTCGACGCACGCCTCATGGGAGCCGACTGCGTGCTCCTGATCGCCGCCGCCTTGTCGGCGGAGGAGTTGATCGATTTCCATCGACTCGCCGTATCGGTGGGACTCGATGTTCTCGTCGAGATCCACGACGAGCACGAACTCGAAGTCGCCCTGGCTGCTGGAGCCGTCCTCATCGGCGTGAACCAACGTGACTTGGTCACTTTCGAGGTCGATCATCGACGGGCCGTACGGATGGCATCGGTGATTCCCGATCACGTCGTGAAGGTCGCCGAGAGCGGGGTTCGGGGTCCCGAGGACGCCGGGGAACTCCGTCGGGCCGGATACCACGCGGTATTGGTCGGTGAGACGCTCGTGACCTCGGGTGACCCGAGCGCGACGGTTCGTCTCTTGAGAAACGCCTGATTGGGTCACTCCTCGCCCCGGTGTTGGGTACCTTGACGTCGTGTTCGTGAAGATCTGCGGTGTCACCAATGAGGACGACGCGTTGCTCGCCGTCGCCATGGGCGCCGATGCCGTGGGATTCGTGTTCGCTCCGTCGCCCCGTCAGGTGTCACCCCAGGCCGTCTACGACATCACACGGCGCTTGCCACCGGAGATTCTCACCGTGGGAGTGTTCCGCGACGATCTCCCGGATCGAGTCTTCGACATCGCGAGTCGCTCGGGAGTGAAGGCAGTTCAACTTCACGGGCGTGAAACCGCTCGGCACGTGGCCCAGCTGAGCGAGAACGTTCGCTGGATCTTCAAAGCGGTGGCGGCGGGCTCGCCGGAGGCATCGCGGGCCGATCAGTACGGAACCGATCTCATTCTCGTGGACGCACCTGAACCCGGTTCGGGCAAGGTCTTCGATTGGTCGCTCGTCGATTCCGTTCCCGGGGGATTGCGTCTGGTGCTGGCCGGCGGACTCACGCCCGACAACGTGACGGCGGCCATCGAAACGGTCCACCCATGGGGAGTCGACGTGAGTTCGGGCGTCGAGAGCGCCCCGGGACGCAAGGATCCCGTGAAAGTCCGTCAGTTCGTCGCTCGGGCACGCGCGGCAGCACCGGATCCGTTCTCGACGACCGACGATCCGCCCTACGACTGGCTGGACGAGTAACCCAGTTCACCCTCCGTTCGTCGAATCGACTGAGGGTTCGTCGAGTCGGGGTGCGAACATGGCTCCGTGTTCACCCGCCCGGTCTCGTACGTGAGCAGGCTCGTCATCGGGCCCGTCAACAGAATGGGAGCGTCATGACGCCATCGACGTCGTCCATCATGAGCGATCCGTCCGCCGCCGGCCGTTTCGGCGAGTTCGGAGGTCGGTTCGTCCCCGAGACTCTGGTTCCGGCGTGTCAGGAACTCGAAGCGTCCTTTCGTGAGGCATGGGCCGACCCGGTGTTTCGAGCCGAACTCGACGCCACTCTGCGCGAATACGCCGGCCGTCCGTCGATCCTGACCGAATGCCGTCAACTCGGCGCTCGCCTCGGTCTTCGCCTGGTGTTGAAGCGTGAAGACCTCAACCACACCGGCTCTCACAAGATCAACAACGTGCTCGGACAGACCCTGCTCGCCAAGCGCATGGGCAAGAAGCGCATCGTGGCCGAGACCGGAGCCGGTCAGCACGGGGTGGCGTCGGCCACCGCCGCTGCTCTCATGGGTCTCGAGTGCAAGGTCTACATGGGGGCGGTCGACGTCGAACGTCAGGCGCTCAACGTGTTCCGGATGAAGTTGCTCGGAGCCGAGGTCGAGGCCGTGCACAGCGGAAGTCGCACTCTCAAGGATGCGGTCAACGAAGCGATGCGCGATTGGGTGGCCACGGTCGAGTCGACGCATTACTGCCTCGGTTCGGTGATGGGACCTCATCCGTATCCATGGATGGTGCGCGAATTCCATCGTGTCATCGGTGACGAGGCCCGCGAGCAGTGCCGTGAGCGTTACGGCTCCGATCCCGACGTGGTCGTGGCCTGTGTCGGCGGCGGCTCGAATGCCATCGGCATCTTCTCCGGTTTCGTCGACACGTCGGCTCGGCTCATCGGAGTCGAGCCGGCCGGGGGAGCGGCGGTCGGGCGTGGTCAACCCGGTGTGGTGCATGGAATGCGCAGCTACTTGATGCAGGACGAATACGGACAGGTGCAAGAGGCACATTCGATTTCGGCCGGTCTCGATTACCCGGGCGTCGGCCCCGAGCACTCGTACTTGGCCTCGATCGGGCGCGCCGAGTACCCGACGGTGACCGACGACGAGGTCATCGCCGCTTTCCAATTGATGGCTCGCACCGAAGGAATCATTCCGGCTCTCGAATGTGCGCACGCCCTCGCGTGGATCGTGCGTGAGGCCCCGTCGATGGCCGGGCGCACGGTTCTCATGAACCTCTCGGGTCGCGGCGACAAAGACGTCGGACAGATGATGGAGATCCTGGGTTCGTGACGTCGCTCGAAGATCATCTTCGTGTCCGGCGCGACGCCGGCCGCAAACTTCTCGTTCCCTACGTCACCGGTGGTTTGGCTGGGTGGATCGATGCGATCCGAGCGGTGGCCGCGTCAGGGGCCGATGCGGTCGAGGTCGGTCTTCCCTTTTCCGATCCGGTGATGGACGGACCGGTGATCCAACAGGCCAGTCAGCGTGCACTCGACGGCGGAGCCACGCCGGTCAGCATTCTGAGCGAGATTCGTCACGTCGACGTGGGCATCCCGATCGTCGTCATGTGTTACTACAACACTGTTCACCACGCCGGTCACGACCGATTCGCTTCGCAATTGCGCGATGCCGGGGTCGTGGGCGCGATCGTGCCCGATCTACCGCTTGAGGAGAGTGGTCCATGGTGCGAGGCGGCCGATCGTTCAGGCGTGGCCACGGTGATGCTCGCTGCTCCGACCGCTCCAGACGAGCGCCTGCCCCGCGTGTGTGATCGGGCACGCGGTTTCGTGTATTCGGTCGGTCTTCTGGGTGTGACCGGAGAACGTGATTCCTTGGCGTCGACGGCGACGAACCTCGCGGCGCGTCTGAAGAAGGTCACCGATCGTCCGGTGATCGTCGGCGTCGGAGTATCGAACGCCGACCAGGCCGTGGAAGCCTGCCGCGTAGCCGATGGTGTGGTGCAGGGTGCCTCGGTGGTGCGTCGATTGATGGAGGGCGGTCCTGACGAATGCGGGACGTACATCTCCGAGGTTCGACGAGCACTGGACACCGTTTTCGGAGCGTGACATCCGTTCGGGCCTCCGACTTGGCACGAAGCGGCCACGGGGGCGAGGGTGTCCCAGCCCTCCGGGGCGAATTCCCCCCGAACAGAAAGTGACAACAACATGAAGAAGATGTCCGCCATCGCGCTGGTCGGCCTCATGGCCGTCCTGTCGGCTTGTGGAGACGACGAGTCCACCACCCCGACCGAAGCTCCGGCCACCGAGGCCCCGATGACCGAAGAGTCAGAAGCCCCGGCTGAACTCGGTGACATCGTGTCGGTCGCCGTCGGCGCCGGTTCGTTCACCACCCTCGTCGCAGCCGTCGAAGCGGCCGGATTGGTCGAGACGCTGCAGGGTGAAGGTCCCTTCACCGTGTTCGCTCCGACCGACGAGGCATTCGCCGCCTTGCCGGCCGGTCTGGTCGACAAGTTGCTCCTGCCCGAGAACGTCGACGTTCTCGTGAAGATCCTCACCTACCACGTGGTGCCGGGCAAGGTCATGGCCGCCGACGTGACCGCGGGTGACGTGGCCACTGTCGAGGGTCAGACCGTCGCCCTCGCAACCGATGGCGGAGTGACCGTGAACGGTGCCAACGTGGTGACCGCCGACGTGGAAGCGTCTAACGGTGTGATTCACGTGATCGATGCCGTGATCCTGCCTCCGGACGTGGATCCCGCCGCCCTCTGATCCTCGTGATCACGGCACATAGCGTGTGCCGAGTACCTGACGGCCTGGTGCAACCCCGGTCGCGATACGCGAAACTGATCGTGTGTCCGACTGCGAGTTGTGCCAGGCCGTTCGTTTCACCGAGTGGTTCTACGAGGACGACGAGTGTTGGATCGCCGAATGCGAATCCTGTGACGTCCCGATGATCGTCTGGAAGCTTCACGAGGCTCGTCCGGCCGATGACGTCGTGCATCGTCTGCACGAACGTCTGGTGACGGTCGTTTCGACCTTCTTCGTCGACGAGATCTACGTCGACGACAACATGCGCGCGATTCCTGACCACTATCACGCTCACGCGCGGGCTCGCGGGAAGTGGGGGCGTCAGCGACTGGAGAGACGCTGACGAGTCAGCAAGGGCGGCGGATCGGACGTCCGTTCATGGTGCCTCTTTCGACGGGTCCGGTCGCCCGGACGTGCTCACCCGTCCAGCAAACCTTCACCTTGGGTGGTGGCCCAATAGGTCTTTCGTCCCAATCATGCTGATTTCACCACCCAGAGTGGCCGTACGCCCACCACCCGTCGGTTTTTCGTGTTCGTGGTCGACCACTACGGTGAACCGCATGTTGACCCCTGGCTCCTCCGCCCCGGCCTTCACTCTCGACGATCAGGACGGCAACAAGGTGAGGTTGTCGGCGTACAAGGGTCGGCGTGTCCTCCTGTACTTCTATCCGAAGGCCGACACACCGGGTTGTACCCAGCAGTCGTGTCTCCTGCGAGACATCGCCAAGAAGATCGGCGACACGGCGATCATCGGAGTGAGTCCCGATGTCTCGGCCAAGCAGAAGAAATTCGCCGACAAATACGACCTGCCGTTTCCGTTGTTGGCCGACACCGAGCACCTCGTGGCCGAGAAGTACGGAGTCTGGAAGCAGAAGTCGATGTACGGAAGGACGTACATGGGAATCGAACGGTCGGCATTCCTGATCGGGGCCAACGGACGGATCGAGCAGGCGTGGTACAAGGTGTCGCCGAAGGACACGCCGGCCAATCTGCTCAAAGCATTGAAGGACTGAACGCATGGGATCGACGAACGAACTCCCTCGTCCGATCGATGTACTGCCACATCGACCACCGTTCCTCTTCGTCGACGAACTCGTTTCCCTGGTTCCCGGACGGTCGGCCAGCGGACTGTGGCGACTCACGGGAGACGAGTGGTTCTTTCCTGGTCACTTCCCGGGTCGTCCGACCTTGCCCGGAGTTCTGATGTGCGAGGCGATCGCCCAACTCGGCGCGATCGCCGTTCTCACGCTCGACGAGACGAGTCACCGCCTGCCCTTGTTCGGGGGACTCGATGGGGCGCGTTTTCGACGACAGGTCGTACCCGGTGACGTGCTGACTCTCGAAGTCGAGTTGGGGCGCATGTCGTCGCGTGCCGGAAAGGGCAGCGGTCGGGCTCTGCTCGGCGATCAGATCGCGTGCGAATGCGATCTGATGTTCGTCCTCGTCGATGCCTGACGATCACCCGACGAGTGGACGTCGGCGGTTCATCGACCGGCGGGTGCCAGGACGATCGAACCGTTGTGTCCACCGAAACCGAAGTTGTTCGACATCGTCGGTCCAGGAGTCCACGAGCGCGCCGTGCCGGTGACGACGTCGATCGTCATGTCGGGATCGATCGTCGTGGTGTTGGCCGTCGGAGGAATGAGTCGATGGTGAAAGGCGAGCAGAACCGACGCCGCTTCGAGCGCGCCGGCAGCGCCGAGCGCATGTCCGGTGACACCCTTGATGCTCGTGACCGGGATCCGCCCGGGCCCGAAGACTTCCGACACCGCCGCTGCTTCGGCTGCGTCGTTCAGGGGAGTCGAGGTTCCGTGGGCGTTCACGTGAACGATGTCGGACGACGTGAGTCCGGCGTCGTCGAGCGCCAGTTTCATGCACGCGATGGCTCCGCGCCCGCCGGGAGACGGCGCCGTGATGTGGTGGGCGTCGGCATTGCTCGCTGATCCAAGGATCTCACCGAGGATGGTGGCTCCCCGTGAGACGGCGTGGTCCCACTCTTCGAGGACGAAGATCGCTGATCCTTCACCCATCACGAATCCGTCGCGCTCGCTGTCGAAGGGTCGGCTGATTCCCGACGAGGAGAGAGCCGTCATGTTGCCGAATCCGGCGATCGACACCGGCGTGGCGGCGGCCTCGCTTCCTCCGCTGATCATGGCGTCGCATCGGCCCGAGGAGATCAATCGCGCGGCGTAGCCGAGAGCGTGGGTCGACGCGGCGCAGGCGGTGCAGATCGTCTCGTTGGGGCCTTGTAGTCCGTGACGCATCGAAATGGACGCACCGGTGGCGTTGGCCATCATCATGGGAACGAGGAAGGGTGAAACGCGGCGGTCACCTTTCTCGAGTCGGATCTGAACCTGTTCCTCGAGAGTTCCGAGGCCGCCGATTCCGGTGCCGATCACCACACCGAAGCGCGTCGGGTCGACTCCGATCGATCCGGCCTGAGCCAGGGCCTCGGCAGCAGCGGCGAGACCGAACTGCTCGACGCGATCGGCTCGGCGCGCGTCCTTGGGTGAATCGAAGTATGGGGACGGGTCCCAATCGGCCACGCTCACCGTGCGCCCGGACGACGCTCCCGGCCCGAGCAGACCGTTCCAGAACGCGTCACGTCCGAGACCGCAGGGCGCAACGACACCGAGACCGGTGACGGCGACGCGGCGCCCGTGCATCAGAGTTTGCCGACGATGAGATCGAAGGCCTGACCGACGGTCTTCACCCCTTCGATCTCTTCTTCGGGGACTTCGATCCCGAACTCTTCTTCGAGAGCCATGACGAGTTCGACGAGGTCGAGACTGTCGGCGTCGAGATCGTCACCGAAGCTCGCTTCGGGAACGACCTTGTCGGCGTCGACGCTCAATACGTCGACGGCGCACTTGCGAAAGCGGGCGAAGAGTTCCTGATCCATGTGAGTTTCCTTTCGTCGGTTCGACCGTCGCTCCGGCGAACCGGGACGACGCACACAATAAACGCTGATCGGTGTCGGAGTCCTGAATGCGGTCAGTGCCCCATGCCGAGACCGCCGTCGACGGGGACGATGGCCCCGGTCACGTAAGCGGCGTCGTCGGAGGCCAAAAAGGCGATCACTCCGGCGATCTCCTCCGGGCGCGCGATACGACCGAGGGGAACAGCACTCGTGAGTGCGGCCAACCGCTCGTCACCGAGGACCGCGGTCATGTCGGTCTCGACCGGTCCGGGGGCCACCACGTTGACGGTGATCGAACGTGAGCCGAGTTCACGGGCGAGACTGCGTGCCAAACCGACCAGACCGGCCTTCGAAGCGGCGTAATTGGCCTGGCCGGCCGAACCGAGCATTCCGACCACACTCGAGACGAGGATCATTCGACCGCGACGAGCTCGAAGCATGCCTTGAGCGGCCCGTTTGCACACGCGATAGGCGCCGGTGAGATTGGCGTCGATCACCGACGAGAAGTCGGCCTCGGACATCCGCAACAGCAACGTGTCCTTGGTGACGCCGGCGTTGGCCACCAGGATCTCCACCGGTCCGAACTCGGCTTCGACGGCGGCGAAGGCTGCATCGACATCGGCGCCCGACGTCACGTCGCACTTGACGCCGAAGAAATCGTCGGGCGGAGGACTCGAGTTGTAGGTGACGGCGACGCGGTCACCCATCGCGGCGAAACGTCGAGCGGTGGCCAATCCGATCCCGCGTGAACCGCCGGTCACGAGAACGACGCGACTCAAGTGCGGTCACCCCACCGAAGAAGGGCGGAGGCGGCCGTCATGCCGCCGCCGAATCCGACGAGAAGAACGAGGTCGCCGGGAGAGATTCGCTTCTTGGTCAAGGCGTCGTCGAGAGCGAGAGGAATGGAGGCGGCCGACGTGTTGCCGGTGCGATCGAGCACCACGGCGGTTCGGGACATGTCGACACCGAGGCGATCGCAGACCGCCTGGATGATGCGAATGTTGGCCTGATGCGGAACGAGGAGGGCGATCTGGTCGCCGGAGACTCCGGCGTGTTGGAGAACCTTGGTCGCCGAGTCGACCATGATGCGAACGGCGCGACGAAAGACTTCTTTGCCTTCCATCTGGATGAAACCTCCGACGTCGGCCCAGAGGATCGACCCGGCCGATCCGTCGGCGTCGAGATCCCAAGCGACGAGCTCTCCCGGACCGTCACATGCCGAGAGCACGACGGCCCCGGCGCCGTCGCCGAACAGGACGGCGGTGTTGCGGTCGGTCCAATCGGTGATGCGCGACAAGGTGTCGGCGCCGATGACGAGAACGTTTCGAGATCCCATGGCAATCAGGCCGTGCGCCGACACGAGCGCGTAGACGAAGCCACTGCATGCCGCATTGATCTCGAACACGCCGCAGCGCAGGCCGAGCGCATCCTGGACAGTGGCCGCGTTTCCCCACTGCTTGTCGGGGGTGGTCGTGGCGATGATCAAGGCGTCGATGTCGGCGGGTTGCAGCCCGGCCGACGCAATGGCCGCTCGGCCGGCTTCGATCGACATGCCGATCGTCGTTCCGCCGACGTGTCGTTCGCGGATGCCACTTCGTTCGACGATCCACTCGTCGCTCGTCTCGACCATTCGTTCGAGATCGTGGTTGGTCAGAACCTTGGGAGGGAGATAGGAACCCCAGCCGACGATGGTCGCGCCGTGAGCCGTGGTGCGGGTACCGGGCATGTCAATGAGTCCTCAGCCACGCGATGGGCTGACGCGGCGTGACTCGTTCGCCTTCGACCGCGATGTAGGCCTGCAGGATTCCGTCGAACGCCGAACGGACTTCCACGTCTCCGACGTGTCCGAGCACCGTCCCGATGGAGATGCGTTCGTCGGGGTGGACGTCCCCTCGGGGCGTGAAGACCCCGGCGGCCGGGCTCACCACGAGTCGTTCGACGGCGAAGAGATGCTCGCCCTCGTGTTGAACGGTGGCCACCGACCGACCGTCGTTGACCCAGTCGAGAAGTTTGTCGAGATCGTCGGGCGTGGCGACCGAGATGGTTCGGGACCCATCGAGCGTTCGCTTGGTCATGCCCGTCAGGACGCCACCCGGACCGAGTTCGGCGAACGACGTCACGCCCAGATCGGAAAGAGTCAGCAAGCACTGTTTCCAGCGCACGGGACTCGACAACTGTGCCGAGAGGAGACTCGACCACTCGTCGCCGGACGCATGGGCGGCTGCGTCGACGTTGCTCACGACGGGCATGTCGGTGTCGCGTGG
>Ga0129333_10003048_pt1 | contig 15676 bp, 12 predicted proteins | sample CPB6_08_DNA_FD_94474 | JGI IMG/M metagenome (GOLD analysis project Ga0129333, IMG submission 94474) | Freshwater to marine salinity gradient microbial communities from Chesapeake Bay, USA - CPBay_Sum_0.6_0.8_DNA | ecosystem: Environmental > Aquatic > Marine > Coastal | place: USA: Chesapeake...
AACATTTACCTCATTCAAAGTAAAAGTTGCTGGGTCAACTGTGTAGCCACTGCTTTGTAAAAGTTGAACAGCCTTATCTTTAAACTGAGCTTCAAAATCTTCACTCTTGGGGTCTAAACCAAGTTCTTCTGCAGTACAATTAATTCGTTTTGTTGTAACTCTTTCATCAGTTAAAGAAATTCTTGCTGTTTTGATGAGTTTGCCAACTAAATTAGATGCAACTTTTGGATTTTGTGAAGCTAAAGAAGCTGCTTCAGCAATTGTTTTGGATGATTGATTAAATTCAATTGCATAATCTGCAAGCCATCCAATTGTGTTTTCGGCGACGTCACTTGATGATGCAATTCTTACAGAACCATAAAACTCTTTTCTTGCTCTTTGTGCCAGTCTTTCATTGACAGAAGCTTCTGATTTTGCAAATTCTACTCTTGCGATTAATTCATCTGTGTCAATTTCGGAAATAGAGTCTACAATCTCACTTGGAGCCATTAAAGCATCTTCAGATGCAGCTGCAAAAGCCATTAATGCAGTTTTGATATGTTCTCTGCTCATATTTTCAGAGGAATCTGAAAGTTGAGATGTAAGTGCGGCTTTGAGTAAATCTTTTCTTGAAGCTCTTACAGTCGAAAATTCAGGAACAATATTTTTATTCTTAATTAATTCTTGCGCAGAAGCAGCTACGGTTTTAGTTACAGTTTCAGCACTAGTTTTAACAGTTGATAAAACATCACTTAAATCAGAAGCGGTGATTTCAGCTGATGCAACTTTGCCGAGTTCATTGAAAATAGCAGCAACAGGAGATAGTCTTGCTTCATCATTATGGAAAGATTTTCTAGAAGCAATTACTTCTCTTCTCTTTGAACCAAGTTGGGCTAATTTAATTAAATGTGCAAAATCCTTGCGTGAAGCCAACGATACTGTTAAGCCCACCATTTCTTCTGGTGTAACCTTTGAAGCTACAACTGCTTTTGCCATAGCATCTACTGCTGCTTTGGCAACCATATTGGGGGAACTAGTAGAATGTTCTGCTCTAACTTTGTTAAGTTGAAGTTGAATCACTTCTTCTGGATTGCCCATTCTAGCATCTTCTAGAAGTTTTTCCTTAACATCATCATCAACAAAATTCCTGCTATAAAGACCAGCTTCTTTTTCAATTAATTCTTCTCTAGTAAGCATTTTATCAGCTAAACTATCAGACTTATGCTCTGCAAGCATTTCTGACTGAGATTTTTCACCGTCTGGTTCAGTTCTTTCATATCTTTCTGCATTAGAAGAGCCTAGTAAGTCTTCAATTACATCATCATAAGCGCCTTCACGCATAGGTTCCAAAGCATCTTCAAGTACTTCGTCCCGAAGTTTTGGTTCCCAATTTGAATAAACGCTTCTGTTGTTACCTTTAGCAGCCTTTACTACTCTGCTAAATTCTCCTAAGAATTCAGCACAAACTTCAATACCATTCCCGCTGGCAATAGCTTCTAGATGAGAATCCGTAATGTTTGGTTCCCAATTTACTTTTCTATTATTGTGATAAGCTTCAACATCGCCTTTGGAAGAAATTACAATCTTGTTTCCAGACTTATCTTCCAATTCGAACTTTTCAGTCGCTTTAGCAGCTTGCTTCAAGCGGCGCTGTTGGGTGAATTTCTCCCAAATACTCATAGATTTTCCTCCAACCTGTTTATTAGGTGAATTTGTTTTAATGGGCTGATTATTATTTGCCTCTCTGGATGAAACTTTTTGAGGCGATTCTAACAATGAGGCAAGATTCTCCAGCGCCTTGCCGAAAGTCTTTTTGTCCTTCGATGAAGAAGCTGTAGCAACTCTTTTTACTTCTTCACCAGAGTGTGACCAAACCACTATTTTAGATGATTTTGATGCTGCGAGAGCACCCCCGCCAACACCCTGCATTTCTCTAGGCAAGAAAGTTTCATTTTGTGTCATTAATCTTCCAGCACCACCAGCAGGACTATAACTTTGTGGTGCAACTTGTGCTGAAGCTGCCTGAGCTGGAGCTTGTTCAGGAGCTTGTTGTAATTGGCCTTGATTTAATGGAGCTTGTGGGCTAGCTGCAGAATCAACTCCATCATCGATTAAGTCTTGCATAGTTGCTTGTAAATCAGCCATGCTTTTCGATATTTTAGAAACATGAGCTAAGTCAACGTTGTCTTTTCTGGCAAACATATTGATAATAGATACTTCTAGAAAATTCAATGCTAAGTTGAGCATGTCTAAAATATTTAAACCTGCGCCTGGATCAATTCCCAAATATCTTAAAATATTTGACACCGTAGCATTTGCACCAGCACCATCACTGGCAAGCAAAGGCCCACCAACCAATGTTTGTGCAATTTTTACTGCAGCACTTGATGCAGCACTGATTTCCCGTAAAGAAGTTTCAAATTTTCTTCTATCAGAGTCTAAAGGTATATTAGTTGCTGCCAACATCACGTTTGCATGAATATTGGAAGCTTTTTTCTCCAAAGAAACCGCTTTACTTAAAATATCATCTTTATCATAGATTTCTTCAATTTCACAAGTGTCAAAAGCACCATCTCCAACAACTGAAAGTTCTATGAATTTAATACCCATATTTTTTTCATAAACTTTTTTACCAGATTTTGGATGAATTTTACCTTTAAACTTTTTTAAACACTCGCAATAATCTTTTTCTGTTGCCGCGATATTACCACATTCTGAACATTCACCAGATTCTACTTGACAACCCATGGATACATCATGCATGTAACCAACTCTTACGCCGCGAGCAATATCAGGGTATGCAGATTCATCAATGTAGAAAACTGTATATACACAGTTTTCATCTTCATTCCACTCTGCATGAACTACCATTCCTTTTGCTTCTAGTACATCATCATTTTTGTGATTGGCATAAATTGGAACACCTTCAAAAGTTTTATAAGCTGGTCCTTTTACTTTTACTTTTTTGCCTTCATCATCATTCCTGACAATATCTACTTCTTTAAGAAGTTCTGCTTTGGAAAAATAGTCTCCATTTGCATTGACCGTATCGGCATCAATAGATCTAGCTCGAACCCATAAAAGTTTTTCATCTCTGAGTTCATTCATTATCTTGATAACATCTGTGTCTTTGTACTTATCAAGTACATCGTCAACTTCAGCGTAGAGTGATTGTAAGCCATCCTTGGCAGCTTCTCGTATTGTTGAAGCTGTACGGAGGTTGGTATTCAAAATTTCATTGAAGTCTGATTTATAAATAAATGACTTTAAATTAATCATACCTCCTGAAATACCCTGTTTAATCATATGGCTTCCTCTTTAGCGCTTAATTAGAGAGTTTTTGAAAAACAACTCTTTGATAAACTTAAAGCAGGTTTTTGATAAAACCTGCTTTTTTCAAAATTTATAAATATTGTACAGTCAACTAATTTTACGTTTCCAATAATACTTAGTAATCATTAATAAAATAAATAAATTATTTGCAAATGATAAAATTGTTGATTTAATTGTGTCGGATTGAGTTTTAAAAAATTCTTCTTTTCTAAAATTGTTTATTTCATCAATCCATTTTTGGTCTTGCTTAACTTTTTCTCTTAAAATTTTATTATTTTTTGAAATTGCTAAATTATTTTCATAAGCTTCTATAAATGAAGGAGTAATTATTTTAGTAAAATCAATTTTATCTATTTGGTAAATATTATATAATGAGTTAGAAATTGTGTAAATGTCTTTAAATAAAGAAAAGCAAAAGGAAAATAAAAATATATTAATTCCTATAATATAAAATTTTTTATTAATTAATAATTTTATTTCTTTAATATTATTTTCATCATGAATATTTATTGAAGGAAGTAATTCATTTGATAAAAGTTTTTGTATGAAAGTTTTTTCTTTTCTCCAGGACAATGGAGCTGAGTGTTCACCTTTAACTCTTATTCTAGCAGCTGGCCCAAATTTGAATATTTTCATGCATTATGAAACCAATTTTTTAATTGCATCAAAAATAACTTTAATAACTTCATTAGATTTACTGTCAAGTTCTTCTTCAGTAAATCTTAAAATAGTCCAGCCTTGAGTTGCTAATTCCATATCTCTTCGTTGGTCTCTAGAAATATCTTCAGGATTTGCATGATATTTATGTGAATCAGCTTCTATTCCTAGTCTAATTTCTGGAATAGCAGCATCAATTTGATATTTCATGTTAGGCCCTGCTTGATATTGGGCATAAAGAGCAAATGGAATGTTTTGGGATAAAATTAAATTATATAATTTTTGTTCCCAGCTAGTGAATAACTGCAAGGGTTGAGCAGGAGTTTTAGCAGCCAACCTTATTTTACCTTCGGTTACATATGAATTATATTCACTTATTGCAATTCTATTTAAAGGATAAGTAAAACTAGTGAATCCTGGACCTGGCTCAATTAAAGCAATCATATCTTCTGGCATATCTGGTAATGGGCCTAAAGCACCTCTTCCAGTAACTGTATTTTCACTTTCAATAAATGCCTTATGTGCTTCAGATTTCAATTTAATTGCAGACAATCTTGTGTTAATTCTACCATGTTTCAAATCTGTTTGTTCAGCATAAATTTCATTAATAATTTTACTTGCTAATCTATAAGATTCGCCAGGGTTTTCAACACTTGCTAAAGAGGGCAAACCAGTGGGAGCACCAATACCAGCAGGAGGAGCCAAAGGTGGGGCCATAGCGCCTCCCATTGGGGGAGCGGCAGGTGGCATACCCATGGGTGACATTGGAGTTGAAGGCATGACAGAACCTAGCCCAGAAATTGTGCTGGGATTGATAACATTGGCTGCTTGCTCAAATCTCAATCTTTCTACTTCTTGGTCGAAGTCAATATTAAAATATTCATACATAGTTTGTGCAGATATTTTTCCATTTTTAAATAAATCTGCCAAAACCTGAATTATACCTGTATTGTCTTTTAATTGAGCATCATCCCATTTTACAGAAGGATAAATATATTCGTCTTCTCCAGAAACACCTTTTGAAGTAAATCCATTCCAAACTGCTATCTGTCTGAAAAGTCTTTCTTCAATCCAATAAGCTACTTGATTTCTTATTTGGTCTAATCTTTTATTTAATGCTAATAAACCAACTTGGGCATTAGAGTAAGAGGGACCGTCTCCATTGATGATTGCCTTGTTTAAGGATAAGCCGTTGATGAACTCTTTTTCAATTTCTTCCATTTCATTAGTAATAGGCAAAATTTTACTATTAGCTCCAACGAAATCAAAATCAACAGCATGGTGGGTAACAATAGTAAGAAGAGGGTCCATTGCCACATTAGATAGCTCTTCTTGCATAGTTTCGAGATCTTCTTCAGAAGCTGGCCTGTTATCATTTCCAATCTTCACCATTTTAATCGGCAGAATATGCCTCTCAGCAATCAACCATTGCGCAGTTCTTAATTTATCTTTATAGGCATAAACACCCATTAATCTTTTTAGAATTGAAGTTCCATAAGGAGCAAAAGCTGAAGAGCCATGTTTCAAATGCCAAATTGCTTCATTTGCCAATTTAATTGGCTGCCCTTGTAAAATCATTGGGCGCAGAGCCTCGGGAATCATATTGTATTGTTCTCTTGGCTGTTGCTCTCTACAAATTCTAACCAAATTTTCGTCTGGAGTATAAAAATATGATGTTGGCATATCTCCAAATCCAGGAGTTATTTCAATATAATCTGGATTTAAAATATCAATATGACTTATTGTTGCACCTTCATGGTCGCATTCTTTTTTCGTGTGTTTGTCAATACCCAGTCCCGAACATTTGGGGCAACTGATTGTTGCAAACAAAATTACATCACCGTGTAAATAATAATGATGAGCAATTTGGGGCATTAAAGAAATTAAATTTAATTTTTTAATTAATTTCTCAAAATAACTCTTTACATAAGGCGAGCCACTTTCGAGCTTGAAACCAGACAAAGGAAAGTCAGAATAGAAATCAATGCCTGCTGCTACAATAGGTTCATTGTCATATATCCATTGAGCCCAAGTATAAACTTCTCTTCTATTAGTAGGTACTTGGAAGGCTTGAGGCTGTGTGAAAGGAGTGTAGAAATTAGGTGAGGTATACTGCGTATTTACTTGTGCAGTTCTCATTGCGGACTTTGCTCTTGAGTCCATCAAAGTCATGGAACGAGCTCCAGGAAGCGTCCTGCTTGACTTTTCAGATGGCATCATACCTGAAACTTCCCTGCCTGTTACTTCTGCAGTAGCTCTTCTTAAGACACTAGTTAATGTTGGAGTATTTTCAGAACCTTTAGGCACAATGCAACCTCATGTTTTAATATATTATACATTTATAAATTCAAATCAGCAATTAAAAGGACCTCTGATAAAATCCTTTATTAGAATTCATATGAGTGCTTTGGTATGCTTGATTATACTCTGAACTATTTTTGTCTATATATGTTGTTGGTGTTGTATCTGTACCGTCGAATATAGACTGAACTTGATTTAAATGTTTTTTATTATCGTCTAAAGACTGTTCAATATTTTTATTGGGGCCATCATTTGGCCCCAATAAATTAGACTTATTTTTAGTTTTGACTTTAAGTCGATACCACACTGATTATAAACCCTTGTGATGCTCGCTTAACAATTCTTCCAAAGTTGAACAAAGAGCTTCCATTTCATCATCATCATAATAAAATTCAGCATCAGCCAGCAATTCAGACAATGTTTTATCAGAATTTTCATCTGTCTCATGTCTAGTTGCGATTTGCTCGCCTAAATTATCTTCACTTTCTGAATCAACTTTTGTATTTTTGGTTAAATTCCAAGCTTTTCTATTCATATCTTGTTGTCTTTCGGTTGGTTCACCATGGCGACCCAAATTTGATTCAGAAGCGTCTTCAAGTCTTTCATCAATAGGTTTGTCTACAAAAAGTTTCTGTCTTTTTTCTTCAAGCTGTGCTCCAAAATTAATTTCTTCATCTGGGTCAATTCCAGCTCTAGATGCAACTACAGGATTTCTCAATCTATTTTCCATATTGCCCTTTTCCACTAAACCTTGGTGACCTGTGAGCAACTTGGAATCTTCTAATTGAACTTCAATATTTGCATCACTAGGTTTAGTCTTAGATTTAATTTGTTTTAACTTTTCTGCCATTCTTGCTTCAAATGTCATAGCGTCAATAGCCAAACTGCGTTGATTAAATCTTTCACCATCTTTCAGATTTAATCTATTTATTTCATTATCTTCAGGATGAACTTCATCTAAACGTGAGATAACATTGATATGATTATCTGCTGCAGTTTTTAACCAATCTTGATAAGCGCAAGAAACTCTACCATCTTGAGTGGTTCTTGAATCAATACAGTTATCTCTACAAGAGGTGATTGGCATATCAATTGCATTGCCTAATTGATGTCTTGCCTTTGGACATTTCAAATAAGGAACTCCTTCTGGAGTTCTTCCGCTTTCAATAAAAGCTAATCTAGTATTGCTTGGTGTGACATTTTGAGCAAATACTCTCTGTAATCTGAAAGCTGCTGCGTCAATCTGTTCGGGCGAACCTGCAAGTACAGCTCTTTTAGCTTTAGAAAAAGCAAACCTTTCTTCATCAGAACTTGCATTATCAAATAATTCATCAAGAATTTTGACAGCTTCAATTTGTTTTGCGCCACTGTTTTCAAATGAAAAATCCTTGATAGACTCAAAGGCTTTGCGAATATTAATTAAATTCGTTGCTTTTCTAACATTTTGTAATTCCATAATATTATTTGACAATCTTTCTAAAGCTTGAACTGGTTCCAATTTTATAATTCGCATTACACCATTGCAACCATCCATATCTTTAAATTTTGAAATAATTGGGTCCTCTGAGTCAAAATCTTCATCATGGATTTCGCTACCGAATGGAACTAACTTCAAAGCTGATGATAAATCAGGTTTTGGCATAGAAAGATGGCCCATTAAATGACTTAACATTTGAATAAGATTATCACCTTTCAACAAATCTTTTTTGCCTGATTTATCTTTTGTTTTGGTCTTTTCACTCATATCAATAATCCTTATGGAAGTTCGTTTTTATCAAAGCCCCTGTTTGTTAAAGCTGCTCTGATTTTATTCAATTCTGCTGTAACGCCATCTTTATTTGCAACCTTGCGGCCATCACCCTGGGGCGTCCTTACACCATAATCCAATAAATCATTCAACCAAGAGGCTCTAGCCATCAATTCTGCTGTGGATCTTTTAGAAAAATCAGGCTCAACATCATAAATGGAACCATCAATGTCTTTTGCTGCATATTTTTTCAAATTGAATTGTGAGGAAGCTTCTTTATCTTGAAATTTCTTTTCTTTTGCTCGTTTTTTCTTACTATATTCAGTAACAACATCTACTGCTTTAGAAATTGTTTCTTCATTCCACATATTTTTCTTTGCGATATATCTTACAATATCTTTCTTAGAAATGCCGTGGTCAAGCAATTTGCCAACTTGGCCCATTAATACTCTGAAAGGATTGCCGCGAGTTTTCTTCTTATCTCTTTCTTCTCGGCCTTTGCCTTTTTCGGCGGCAAACTTGACCAAATTAAAATAATTGCTAGCTTTGACCTCTGGCTGTTTCACTTCAGTATCTTCCTTCATTTTCATTTGAGTTATCAGTCTTTCTCTTAAAGATTTAGCCAATTCAGGACCAGTTGGCAATTTTTGACCTTCATGCTCAAGAGAAATCGTTTGAACATTGTTTGTATTATTCTTCAAAGCTCCGTATAAAGCTTGCAAATCAGCTGCAAGTTCTTGAAAATATTGTTGGGCATCAAGAATCTTTTGCAAATGAGCTTCAGTTGTTTCTGTATTAGGGTCGATAATTTGGTCAAGAATCTTTATTAATTCTTTAGCAGACATAGTCATTTGCCCCGCTCCACCTCCAGGCGAACCTTGCAACAATATATTTTTATAACCATTGCCTGTAACAGGATTGGTCGCAGTATTGTTTTGAGAAAAATTGTAGCGGGGCATAAATTACTTACCTCTTACCATTTTGTCAAATTCATCAATCCAGCTAGTTTTCATATCCTGAAATTTATTAACAGCCTTTGCTTTTGCGCCCTCCATCCATTGATTGTGGAGTTCTTCTTTTGACTTAATGCTATGGTCCTTAATTGCAAGTCTTCTATTTCTGTTGCTTTCAGCCATCGCAAGTCTTTGTTGTTCTCGTTCATCAATGAATGAATAATCATGAATATTATTTCTGCCAGCTACACCAGTTTCGTGATGTGCTTTGATAATTTGATGGCCTCTATTAGTAGCATAGGCTTTGTTTTTAAGTCCGCCCATTTCTTCAATTTTTTCTGATTCCCAATTGGCTACTCTTGCTGACTGCTTTTCTCTTGCAGATAGTCTGTCAAACTTTTCATTATCATTTTCAGCCATTTCTTGCAAAATATCACCAATTTCTTCATGGTCCGACCAAATAGAAGCGCCTCTTAAAGCAGCAGTAATTGGGTCGTTAAACATATCCATTGGGTTAGGACGCATCGATTTTGCAATATTGTCAGTGTCATAACCTGCTCTTCGAATTCCAGAATTCGAGATATCTTCAGGTCTTAAATTAGATAAATTTTCATCTTCAACAAAAAATTTGTTTTCTGACAATACTGATGCGCTTGATATTCTTTCCCATGCTTTATCTTGAACTTTTTTAGCCTTCTCTGAATTGTATCCAGCCATTTCACGAGCCATAGCTTCGCGACGAGCGGTTACTTCATCATTGATTGAACTTGCTACTTTAAATAAAGCTTGGTCTATAGATTGAGGAATTTCATCAGATATTCTTTTAAATCGTGCCATAATAGATTAGAACACCTAATGGTGCTCAACCTCCTTAATTTATTTATTCTGTCCAAACACTTCGGACAAGTTAATTCCAGAAACTATATGAGGCAAGCCTTGTTTTCTAGCCTCGTCTCCCAAAACATTTGAATTACCCCTTACACTTGGGGGCACACCGAATCCTTGCTTTCTGGGAACAAGTCCATTTTGTTCTAAATGTTTATAAATATGGTCAATATTGTAATCTTTTAAAGATTTAATATTATTTTTCAATTGGGGTTGTCTTTCCATTCTTATCCCTCCAGCCTTATTATAAAGACTGGAGGGATAAAATTAATTAGCTTTTCTTCTCGAAAAGGTCACGAACCCATTGCTCGTCACCATAGCCAAGTTCGTCAACCCAGAATCTAATACATCTGTTGATTTGTTCTGGTGAAAGCTCTGCAACCTTAACCAATCCAGCAACTGCTGTTCTCTTTGTAGATTCATTCAAGCCAGATGACATTACTTCTCTGATTTGAACTTCTTCATTGCTGATTTCAGGTGTGCTATTCAAACCAAGTGTTGCTTCAACATATTCGGCTGGGAAGCCATTATCTAATAATCTTTGTGCAACTACCTTCTTTTCAGTAGAGCTCAAAGCTTCTACTTGCTTGAATTCAACTTTAGTGTCAGCAACAGATGCTTCTGCGGATGCCAATCTCTCAGCTTGATTAGAAGCTGCTTCAACAATAGAAGCTCTATATTGTCTTCTCTGTGCTAATCTTTGCTGCTTATCTGATTCATCTTGTGCAAGCTTTTCAAGCTTGGCTTCAATCAATCTATTTCTATCTTCTCTTGCAGCTAAAATTGCTCTGACTAAAGTTTCATTACCAGCTTGCTTTGCGCGTGTAATAGCTTCTGCACTAATTTCTTCAGGGCTATTAAAAATGATTTTTCCGGCAGTTGTTGCAGTGCAAGCCTTGCAGCCCTTACCAGCGCACTTTTCGCAAACTACATCTTTGCCCTTGCGCTTCATTGGACCTTCATTTTTGGGCTCAGCCTTGTCTTCAGTTTTCTTTTTAACAAATGGAGCTAATTGAGGTGGAACTTTGCCTTTAGGCTTAGATGGATTTTTCTTTTCCTTAAACATTTGCAAAACGTCTTTTGGCATCTTCTTTGCAGCTGTTACAGAAGCCATTCCAGCTTCATCTTCATTTTTTTTAGGTTCTTCTTCCTCTTCATCTTCGCCATCTACATCATCTTCATCATCTGGAGATTCGGGCATTTCCTCATCTTCAGTATCTTCTTCTTCGTCTTCTGCAAGTCTCATATTGAGAGTAGCAGCAAACTTCTCCCAGTCGATAGTATTAATTTGTTTTGGGCTTCCAAGAGTATCTTGTTCAGCCGAAGGAAAAATTCTGTCAGCCATGTTATTCCTACCTTTCGGTTATCCTTAATTAAAATTTATAAAAATTTATGTATGAATCCTCCGCAAGGAAGGATATAAACTTTATTTTTTGGGAACATGAATTAATTGATTATCATCATAAACAAAGTAATCGCCTAATTCTATACCCAATTTTTTGAATGCGCCTTTTTTAGCTTCAATAACAAATCTTGAAGGTTTAGAGCAACCTACAGATTTTTCTGACTGCTTTTCAAGGTCTGCAAAATCTACGATTCTTCCCATGTCATCCAAAAAAGCTAAACTTAAATCAAAATCTACATTTTTGTTCCAAAACGATAAATAATCTGAACTAGGAAATATAAAAAAGACTACTTCTTTATCATCCAAAGGCTCCGAAAACATCAAGCCTTTTTCTCTTTTTTTATTTGTATCAGCTACAAATCTTATATCAAATTTATTTTCCATATTAATTCATCACAATAGAATTTAAATGCTCCAAGTTTTGTTGAATATTGGCTAATTTGCCATATATTAAGTCTGCTTGTTCATGCTGGCCGTTTTCATCTAAATCTCTGGCCTTCTTGACAAGATTGTGAATATCTCTGAGTAATGAATTATAGGCTGTTTTAGTCTGCCCTCTTAATCCATATAACTCCCATTCACGCTTCGTAGGCACATAACCAAAAGATGTACTTTTGGTTTTAAAATCCAAAATTTCAACAGCCAACCATTTTGATATTGTTTTAACATCAGCATATTTTAAAGGTTTTAATTCATATTTGCTGTTGATTGATTTTGCTACAAATGGTCTATTTGTATTTACAAATAGATTTGTTAAAATCAATTCTATTATTTTAGAATCATTCTCAGATTCATATTTTTTGATAAATGCAATTCTTAATAAAAAATTTATCAATTGCAACCAATTATGAACTTTTCTCAAATCCTTTGATGTTAAATCAGGTTTACCTCCATAAAAGTTATATTTGTTAATCATTTGATATAATTTAAAATTATTATTTTTATCTTCATAATCAACAGAACATTTTATTAAAGCTATTAAGTTTTGCTTACCATCTCCGTACTTAGCAGAATTTTTGGATGTAAAAACAGGCGGTAATTTTATTTTTTTATTTTTATCTTTTGATAAACTTAAAATTATATCAGAAAGATTTTCAACATCCTCTTTTAGCATTTATCCTTGTTTAAATCTACCTTTCTGAGAAGCAGTTGCTACTTTGCCTTCAGAATTTGCTCTAATATTATTGAATTTGTCCAAAGCAGCAGAATAATCAAATCTTGGAGATTCTCTATTCATTTTTTTATCATTTCTTGAACCAAGCCAATGGTCGCGCAAAGCTGTTCTGCCTGCTTCGGTCAATTTAACTGCTCTGCCACTTCCAACTATCAAACCTTCGGTTTTGAGGCCAAGCAAATCATAATCAGAAACATGACCAGGAACATTATAAATATCATTATTTTCAGCAGTTCTGCTTAAGTGGGCACTAGCTGAAGATAACAATTCATCTTTTGACTTATAAATTTTTTCCAACATAGCAATTGTTTGTGCAGGATAAGTTTTTTTAGCAGCTGTTCTTGGGCCAAGTAGTTGTTGTTGAATATCAGACAAACCACTTACTTCGACATTGCCACCAAACATATCATCATAATCTTCTTGCTTATGTATTGGAACGATTGGATTTGGCATAATGGTCTCCTATTTAGGTTCATTACCTAACATCTTCTTATTATAAATTATACATTTAACCTATTTTTTGAAAAAATATTCATTTTATTTTTTCAAAAAAATAATGCCTCTATAAAGAGGCATTATTAATAAATTACTTGATGACTACTTTAAATCTACGCTTCTTTGGCTCTTCTTCATGGTTAGTTTCATTCATATATGAACTTGTAATCATATCAGATGTATCACCAAAAGCTGTCTGTTCAGTTTCTAAATCTTGGTCAGGGCTTAAATTAGTTGAATCCCCACTACCTCTTTGTCTAGTTCCACGTTCAAGATTAATTCCTTCGATAACAGTTGGGTCTTCTACCTGAATAGGTTTACCTTTGGGACCAGTTATTTCTCTCATAGCACCAGCAGACCAGTTGGCATCTTTGGGGCTTGCGTTATATCTAGAGTCGTTGACGGCTAGATTTGTAATTGCTCTACGCATATATTCTTTAAAAGCTGATGGTGTAAAACTATGCAAAACACCTTTCTTTTGTGGTCCTACTCTAGTCGGCAAGAAAGCCATCATGGTAGGTTCGCCTTCTTCATCCATTTGGAATCCACTAAAGTGGGCTTCTTCATCAACTATCTTATCTAATTCTCCCTCTAATCTGGGGTCCATGACAGGTTGCCCATTGGCATCAGTACCTTGGATAAGTTGGCCGAAAGAGTTAAAACCTAAATTAGATAAGATTTGCATGAGCTCGCCATTAATTCTTACTCTATCAAAATCTTCATGAGTTCTTTGTCTAACACCCTGAGCATTATTTAAATAAAATGCTTGAGCTTGAGCGAGCTGCTCGGCTGGAATTCTACCTTCAAATTGCTTCAAAAGATTAGACATTTCTCTGGCAAAAATATCAGTAGATTGTTTTTTCTTAGTTTCACCAGGAAGTGTATTGCCAGCCCTTTCCCATATTGAATTTGCATGAAAATCATGAACTAAATTCAAAAGCATTCTATTGAAAATCACTTGCTCTGGAACACCAGCTTCTCTTAATGACTCAACTGTAGCATTGGGGTCAATCAAAGCTTCTCTATGCTGTTCAGCACCCATGCCATACGGTAAAGATAAAGATGGAGACTTGATAAGCGGGGCTTGTAGACCACTATAAATATGTGGCAACATCTTGTTAAAGTGCATTTTAGACTTATCTAAAAATCCACCAGCTGTTAAACCTCTGGCTGTTTGCAACTCTGGTCTGTCAACTAATTCTGTTTCAGGAACAGTTTCAATTTCTTTTCGTAAACCAGATATTGGGTACATTTGTTGAACATTTTCAATAATTTGATTTACTCTTCTATCTCTTGCTAAATCGCCCAATGTTTGTCGTACAAAAGAAAGTTGTTTAGCAATGAAATCATCAAAGAATTGATAGTTGTTTGTATCTTCTTCAGTCAGATTGTCTTTTTTATCGAATAGTTGTCTTTTTACTTCAAGAGCAGGAATAACTGTTTTTTCAAAATTTTCTGCAGCCGTGGCAAAACTTGGTCTAGACTTGAGAAGTGCTAATAGAGCATTTTCTGGGTCAGTCATTCGGTCCTGTTCTTCATCTTCGTCAACGATTAAAGATTCAGGACTTGGAGCAGTTGAACGTAAAAACTCTCCATAAGTATCGCCTTCGGCTCCACCACCAATCACGCCCTCTGTTGAGATATCATCAGTCCTCTTTTTAAATTGAGAACGTCCAGCTCCACCTAACATACCACTAGTAAACGCAGTCGCCAAAGATTCAGGAGTTTGTGGCAAAACTTTACCAGTTTTCTTGTCAACTCTTCTAGTAAACGAAATATCAAACTTTCTACCACCTTCATCTGAATCAGAGCCGCCAATTAAATAATCAATAAAACCCTGTGCACGACTACCGCCAGCCTCTGTTTGAAATCCAAAATAATCCTGGATAGCATCACTTGGATCAACAGTTCTACCTTGAATTGCAGGAATTTTTTCATACATGAATGTCATTAAATAATTTCTAACAAGTGCATCGTTTTTTTCTTGTGAATTTAAAAAATCAATTCTTAATTGCTTTTTAGCATTAGTATCATCCAGTCCAGATTCCAATAATTGTTTATATTGATTAAAATACCTTTTTCTAACATCTGCAAATGCTGTCATAATTTGCCTGTCAGATTGTTCAGCCGCTATCCTGATAGCTTTGGATAATCTAATACTTGCAATAGAATTAATCAATTTTTTAGTATCGTTTAAATATAAATTATCTGAAATACTTGCATATCTATTAATATTAGATTGAAGCTTATGGGTATAATATGAACCAATTAAATTAATTAATTCCCATTCTGCACTCAAATCAGTTTTGAAAAATGACATTTTTATAATCCTTAATTTTAACTAGTAAATGTTGGTACTAAATTTTTATACTTGTTAAAGACTTTTTCTTTTTCAATTTCTTTGAAAGTCTTACCATAATCTTCACCTTGCATCAAGCTGCTATGGCCATCATAAAACATATTTTTGATACCTGCATCTTCATCTACAGATTCTTCAGGGTGTAGTAAATTTTCTATTGATGTTTCTTGATTTTTTTTCTGATTTTGAAAAACACCTTTGGGTATGCCCATAGTTTCATCCATTTTATATCTTGGGTGTTTTTCTCTTGCTTTTTGAGCATCGCCAAAATCTTCATCAACGAGTCGCCACTCCCACATTCTTTCGAGCATTGGAATATCTGTGTTGATTGATTGCCAGTTGGCAGCAACTTTAATCAAAATGTTTGAAACATGGTCAGCTTTATCAT
>Ga0129333_10003049_pt1 | contig 15674 bp, 13 predicted proteins | sample CPB6_08_DNA_FD_94474 | JGI IMG/M metagenome (GOLD analysis project Ga0129333, IMG submission 94474) | Freshwater to marine salinity gradient microbial communities from Chesapeake Bay, USA - CPBay_Sum_0.6_0.8_DNA | ecosystem: Environmental > Aquatic > Marine > Coastal | place: USA: Chesapeake...
AGTCATTGTTGCCGAACAAGACTTTATTGATCTTGGCGTGTTGCCTGGAATTTGGATACAGACAAGTTACAACACTTATGCAGGCCAACATCCCGAGGGTCGTCCACTTCGCAAGAATTACGCAGGCATTGGTTATGTGTATGACGCAGTACGCGATGCTTTTTATGCGCCTCAGCCGTATCCATCTTGGTTGCTAGATGAACAGACTTGCACTTGGCAACCACCTGTGGCATATCCATCTGACGGCAATAAGTATAGCTGGGATGAATCTTCTGTTTCTTGGGTTTTAATTAGTTAATTGTATGGCCGACATCAAAATCTCTGCACTTCCATCAGCAGCCGTTGTTAACCCGGCTGATATCGTTGTTCTTAACCAAGGCGGCACGACCAAGACCGCGACTCAATCGCTTGTAGTCGCTGGACTGGCAACTACCAGCCAGATCTCCGGCCTTGCTTCGACTGCACAACTGTCTGGATTTGCAACTACTGACCAAATTAGCGGGCTTACAAACACGGCTCAAGTTAGCTCAATTGCTTCCGCGCAGATTGCTGCTATCACACCCGCTAGCATTGGAGCCCTGTCTACGGACGCAGCTTCTGGCTTTGCTACCACTGCGCAAATTGTCGGGATTGCAGTAACCTCGCAGTTGGCTGGCTTTGCCACAACGGATCAGATTAGCGGGTTTACAAATACGGCACAGGTTCAAGCAATCACGTCGGCACAAATTGCTGCTATTACGCCTGCTTCTATTGGGGCGGCCTCTACAACTCAACTTTCTGCGTATGTTCCTAAAACAGGGGCAACTATGGAAGGTAAGTTAATTATGGCCGCCACTACCGCTCAAGCATTTGCCAATATTGGGCCTTTGCTTACTGGAGTTGCGGCTCCTTCAAGCACAGTTGGCGGAGATGTTTGGATTAGCAATCAAAGCAGGCTGACATTTTCTCCTTCAACTGGAACGGCTGTGGCTGTTGCTGGAACTTCTCAAGCAAATACATTTAATCAAACTCAAACAATTGGAGTTGGCGGGACAGTAACGTCGCTTGTGGTTAACAATAACGGAACTGGCCGAGCTGCTACATTTACCGCTGCTTCCGCATCTGCTGCTGTTTCAGTTTTACAAACTGGTTCAGGTGAGGCGTTTCGCGTTGAGGACGAAACAAGTCCAGATGCAACTGCATTTGTAATCTCTAGCACAGGTCGAGTTGGAATTGGAGTAACGCCGGATGCAGTCACTGCGTTATCTGTTGATTCTGGCGGGATTAAGTTTGCTGATGGATCTATTGCAACAACAGCTCTTGGGGGCTTGAATAGTGCGCAGGTACAGTCGTTAACGTCATCTCAGATTGCAGCAATTACTCCTGCTAGTATTGGCGCTCTTTCGACGGATGCTGCTTCTGGCTTTGCTACTACTACTGATATTCAGGGTATAGCATTTACCTCGCAGTTGTCAGCGTTTACGAACAGCGCACAAGTTCAGTCGCTCACCTCTGCACAGATTGCCGCGATCACGCCAGCAACCATTGGCGCTGTAGCGACCAGTGACATCATTGCCATCAGCAAGGGGGGAACAGGCTCGACGGACGCTGTGTCTGCGTTGTCTGCGCTCGGGGCGGCTGGACTGGCTTCTCCAGCGTTTACAGGCACGCCTACAGCACCCACAGCGGCTGCCAACACTAATACGACTCAGCTTGCCACAACGGAGTTTGTGATTAGCAACAGGGGTGATAGCTACCTTACGACATCCACAAGTCCGCAAACCATCGGTAACGGCACAAAGACGTTTACTGTCGAGGCTGGGTTGTCATACACGCCAACGCAGGACTGCACGATGGTTTACGATGCGAGCAACCACATGCACGGAACGGTTGTTACTTACTCCGGCACAACGCTGGTTGTGGATGTCACGCAACACACTGGCGCAGGCTCGTACAGCCTGTGGACAATTAACGTCGGCGGGCTAACCACCGCAGCCGGGGCGCTTCTTTCGGCCAACAACCTGTCTGATGTTGCCAACACGGCTACGTCGCTGACAAACTTGGGTGGCGTGTCTACGGCACGGACGATATCGGCAGGCACTGGACTGACTGGCGGAGGAGATCTGACTGCAAATAGGACATTGTCTATTGCGGCACTTTCGCCAGATCCGACTGGCACTTACGGCAGCACGTCACAGATCCCATCGTTGACGGTAAACAACCTTGGGCAGGTTACGGCTGTGTCTACTTTATCGTTTGCCCCTCCAGATGTTCAGACATTTGCGGCAAATGGAACTTACACCAAGCCCGCTGGAGCGCGATTGGTAAGAGTTCAACTTTGGTCTGGTGGTGGGGGAGGCGGCTCTGGCAGGAAAGGACTTGCAGGCACTGTTCGTTGCGGTGGAGGTGGAGGCGGCTCTGGCGCTTATTTAGATATTATGTTTTCAGCGGCTGCTGTTGGAGCAACTGAAACAATTACTATTGGCAATGGGGGCAATGGCGGAGCTTCGCAAGCTACAAATTCAAGCAACGGAAATTCTGGAAGCCAAGGAGGCTCAACCAGCTTTGGATCTTTGCTAACATTGCCAGGAGGAAATGGAGCAACAGGCGGAACAGCAACGTCTGGGGTTGGCGGCGGAGGCGGATATGGAGGCAATACTGGTGCAGCCGCATCAACAACTGGATCTGCTGGAGTGGCTGGAACGCCATCTGGGACAGGATCAACCTGTCAGGCAGGGGCAGCTGGCAGTGGTGCCTCTGGCGGCGGAATTACAGCAGCAGATGTAGTTTCTGGTGGAGCAACAGGAGGCAGATCAATTATTTTGAGCTATCTTGGCGGATCTGCTGGGTCAAGCAGTCAGGCTGTTGGGTTAACTGCCGGAAACGGAATATCAATGCCTTCACTGCCCACAACAGGAGGCCCAGTTGGAGGGTCAGGTGGAGGGGCAGGCGGATCGTCCATAACAGGCAACGCTGGAGCTGGAGGAAATGGCGGATTTCCCGGTGGAGGAGGCGGAGGCGGAGGAGCTGCACTTGATGGTGTTGGCAACAGTGGCGCAGGCGGCACGGGTGCAGCGGGTGCAGCAATCATTACAACCTATTTTTAATATGCCACGCAAATCCGTATCACTAGCAGTTGGTCGCGGCGAAAAGTTGCCCGTGTCTAAAGGTGCAGGTCTGACAGCAAAAGGCCGAGCCAAGTACAACCGCGAGACGGGCAGCAACCTTAAGGCTCCTGCACCAAACCCCAAGACCAAAGCTGACGCTGGCCGCAAGAAGTCATTCTGCGCCAGGATGGCTGGAGTTGTAGCCAAGGCCAAAGGCCCGGCTGAACGGGCACGGGCAAGCATGAGACGCTGGAAGTGCTAATTTTATGAAAAAGGGACTCTACTCAAACATCCACGCCAAACGCGAGCGTATTGCTGCTGGCAGCAAAGAACGTATGCGCAAGCCGGGCAGCAAGGGTGCGCCAACTGCAAAGGCATTTAGACAATCAGCCAAGACAGCCAAGAAGAAGTAAATATGGACGAGTTCATTACACGGGTTTTGAACCACATATTTGAACAAGGCCTCACGGTATCTTTGCTGGCGCTGGCACTGTATTATCTGCACAGTAAACTAAACAAACTAGAAGTGAAGATCTCCGAGTGCGAGCAAGACAGGCTCAAACTTTGGGAACGAATCGCTCAACTCAACGACTGATATGAAAGAGTACCTCAAGCAACCATCTACTTGGCTCGGCATCGTTAAACTTGGTACGGCAATTGGCCTTTACAGCACAGGGATTGGCGGAGCCGTAGCTCAAGGAGTTATGGCAATCTTTGGCATTATTGACGTAATTCGTAACGAGAAACGGTGATTGACGAGCGGTCAGCAAAGCACATTAAGAGTCTGCTTCCTGAGGTCCAGGATGCATTTACGGAGTTTTTGTTGCAAGCTAAAGAGTTGGTGGCGAAGGAAGGCTTGGACTACAAAGCAATCTCTGGCCTTCGTTCTTGGGAGGATCAGGCGGTGCTATACGCCAAGGGGCGCACATCACCTGGGCCAATCGTCACCAACGCCAAGCCCGGCTCATCCATGCACAACTTCGGACTCGCCATCGACTGCGGAGTTTTCAAGGGTAACGTGTACATGGATGATTCAACGCCAGCAGACCAAAAGGTCGCTGACCTTATGCATAAACACGTCTCTACGCTGTGCGCAAAGCACAACCTTAGATGGGGCGGCAACTTCAAGAAACTTTATGACGCGCCTCATTTTGAGTACAATACTCCTTACACTCTTGCTGACCTGTGTGTTCGCCGGGGGAAAGGACAATCTTTAATCGCCTAACTATATGCCTAAAACTGATGCTAAAACCTTATTGATGATTCTTGGAAGTCCTATGGGATCAAGAAAGAAGTCCTGCCCTGAGTGTGAGTCTCCCTTGGAAGAGAACGGCTGCTGTTCTGAATGCGGCTATGGTGAAGAAGAAGGTGAGTATGAAGATGACATGGGCGAAGAAGAAGGTGAAGACATGCACAACGAGCGCATGATCGAGCTGCGCGACGATCTTCAGCGGATTGTGGACAAGTTGAGTAAGCTCATTTCTTAATGCCGTCACAACCACAAGCTGAATCCGACAACAGCTATATTGGCTTTGCCAGTAGGCTTGATCCTGCCAACTTGCCACAAGGCATTCTTCAGGCGGCTCAGAACGTAAGGCTACAGCGAGGCATTGCACAGCCAAGAAAGGGCTGCCAGCGACTTACAAGTACCGACCTTAATGCTTTGACGATGGTGGGGTCCGCCGTTTGGATTGACTCTGCCGGTAGGGATAATATTGTGCTGATCTTTACTGGCAGCATGTATCTATATCAGCCTACTCAGGCTGGTTCAGCCGCTGTACTGCTTGGGCCTTACAACTTTCCAACATCAAGAACCATAGCCTCTAACGGTGTAGCAGATGCTGTGCAGGCTTTAAATAAGCTGTACATTTTTCGAGGACAGGCTGACTCCACGATCTTTACTGCAACTGTCACTAACGCAGACATTGGAATTGGCGCTACTGGCACAATTACCGTTACCACATCAACGCCTCACGGGTATTCTAATGGAAACGAGGTTACGGTAAGATCGACTACTTTCAGAACTCAGTCAGCCTTAGATGGCAACTATGTCATCACGGTAACTGGGGCAAGCACGTTTACTTACCAGTTCACAAATACGACTGGCGTCTTATTTGCCGCTAATGCAGCTCTTACTGGGTTTACTACAGTTCGCGGCAAGCCTCCGTTGATCTGGGACTCAAACACACTGACGTTTAGTGTGGCATCTCAGAAGTACACAGATCCAACAAGTGGTACTGCGCTTACATTTTTGACTGTATCTGTTCCCCCGGCGGACTTTGGGATCTACTTCCAGAACAGATTAGTCATTAAGGGAGCAAACCAGCAGATTTTTGTCAGTGACATCTTGTCTGAACAGTTTGATCTTCAGTTAAACGACTTCCTGATCAACCAAGGAGGCAACGACTCAATCATTGGATTCCTGCCGTGGATCGAGAACCAGTTTTTAGTGTTCATGCGGAACTCGATCAATCTGGCATACATTGATCCTAGGTTTGATATCACGGTTCCAAGTAAAAGCCAAATTACTGTTATTACCAACCAGCTTGGGTGCTTAGCTCGCAGAACAATCGTAAACGCTGGACAGTACGTTTTGTTCTTGAGCGCCAAGGGAGTTTACCTTTTAACTCCGCAGCTTGATCTTAAAGTCATCGGAAACACGATGCCACTAAGTGAGCCCATTGCTGACTTTTTTGAAAATCTTGACTACAGCCTTGTTGCTAACTCAGTTGCCAATTATTACGACAACAGGTTTTACATTGCAGTTCCAGTTATCGAGACAATTGATCCAAGCCCTATTCAAAGTCGGAACAATAGGATACTTGTATACAATCTTCTTAATAAAAATTGGGAAAGTATTGACATTTATCCACATGGATTAAATGCAGATAACTTAGTTGTTTCGCTGTATGAATATCAGCGTAGGTTGTTTATTCTTACCAACTTTAACGGGAGCATTCCTGAAGAGTTTGGAGGCATTTTTCTTGAGGGAGAGAGAGAAAACGGAGATATCTATCAAGGAGGCGAAGGAGCAATATTGCCATTTAATTTGCCTGAAAACTTAAATTCTGGAGGAGTAATTAATCAAATAACATCTGTTGTTCGCACTAGGGAATTTACATTTGGCTCACTGGCAGAAAAGCGATATAGCCGCGCTGAATTTCAGTTTAACAATGTGCAGAATGACGTGTTGTATTTAACGGCCACAACGCATGATCCAGACTCTACAGAACAGATTTTATCTTATAACTTTACTGGAAACTCAGATGGAACCCTTCGCCCTAGAGTTGCAATGAGGGGATCATCAGTGGATTTTACTGTAAACTTTTTATACGGCAGACCATCCTTGAAGGGAATTACGGTTCATGCTATTAATGCTAGCCGTCCGATGATTAGTCAGGAGTAATTATGGCTCAAATTCAAAAAGGAACAATTTATTCAGCAGGAAGTCCTACTGTAACAATTGACAATTTAAACGCTCATGTAGACAACGCAATTTTGTTGCCGGGATCTATCACGGATCAAACTGCTATTACCACTGGGCAAGTTAATTCACTTTCATCTGCACAAATTGCTGTTGTAGTTAGCGGAGCTTTAAGAAGCGCAACACTTAGTCAAGTGGTCAACGGCACACTGTCGCCTGCTACAAACGGACAGCTTTTAATCGGCAACACAACGACCAGTCAGTTCACAAAGGCAACGCTGACCGCCGGGTCTAACCTGACTGTAACTAACGCCGCAGGAGCGATTACGCTTGCCGCTTTGCCCCTAGCTTCGTTTGCAACAGCTTCACTATCTGGAACTGCCACGCAGACACTAACGACTACATCCACGTTCTCTCAGTTCTACAAGTACACCTTGGCCGCTTCGGCTGTGCAGACAATCAAGTTGCCGGGAACCTGCAAGAATGGGACGACGTTTAACTTCAAGGTGGCCTTCTCTGGCAGCGCTACAATCAACTTCCAGCCAAGTGCAGTTGCCACAAACATAGTAACAGCTACAGCCACGAGCGGCACCCAAGAGTTTGTTTTCGTTGCTCTTCAAGATAACCCAACCCAAGTTGCTCACTGGGGATCATTTAACTAATTTAATCGTATGGCAACAGAAGCTCAAAAAGCAGCAGCGGCAGAAAAAGCAAGATTGGCAGCAGAGGCAAAAGCCGAAGCAACAAGAATCGCTGCTGAAAAGAAAGCAGTAGCAGCTCGGCTTGCTGCTGAAAAGAAACAAGCTGCCATTGATGCTGAAAGCGAAAAGAAAAGAATCATTCAAGAAAAGAATGACGCTATTTTAAAAGAAGTTAATAGCCTTACTGTTCCAAGAATTACTGCTGATCAAGCAAGAATTGGAGATCAACTTGCTTCTTGGAATAATACTTACATTGATGCTTCTGATAGGCTTAAGCAATTACAGGCTGATAAAGATCCAGCTATATCGAAGCAAACAAAAGACAAAATTGCAGAGCAACTTGAAAAAATTAATGAAATCTACAAAGTAGGAAAGACTACTGCTTATTCTGCTTTAGGTAAAAGCCCGAGAGATAAAGAAACGCCAACTATTGGGCAGTTAGCAATTTACGCTAAATCTCAAGAGCCCCCTGCCACTCAAGACATTTTAAAAGAGAATGTAGAAGCGATGAAGTCCGTCTTGGGAGAGGCGGCTAATCTTGAGCTTCAGTATGCTCCGCAACTAGCCCAGGTAACAGGCCAAGCTCAACGAGAGCAGATGATCCGAAACATTCAGGCTGCAACAGACACGCCTGAAATCAGCGCACTGCGCAGCAAGGGCACGCTTACACCAGCCGAGCAACAGGCACTTGTTCAATACGACGCTCAGTTTGCCAACATTCCGACTGCCGAGCTGGCAGCACGCGCAGACACGCTCTTTAATCAAGCTGTTCAACGGGGTAAGTTGGGGCAGTACCAAGAGTTGATGCCTCAGTATCAGAGGCAATATCTGGAGCAAATGCCCGGGGCAGAGCAGACCTTGCAGTCTCTTGGTCAGCTTGGCACGCAGATGGCGCAGCGGGCAACGCAAGCTCCGCAACTTACAGCGTTTGAGCAACAGGTAGCAGGGCCAACCTATGGCCAAGAGCTTGGTAGGGTTGCAGGCCCACAGCTACAATCCGATCTTGGCACGATTGATCAAAACCTTGTAAACCAATACATGGGGGCAATGCCTGGCGTGGCCGCCGCTGCTCAAAAGTTAGGAGAGCAAGCCAACTTAGATTTAGCTGCTGGAAGATCTTTAACGCCAGAACAAGAGCGTCTGGCTACACAAGCCGCTCGTGAGGCTTACGCTGCCCGTGGAATGGCTCTTGGCCCGCAGGCAATCACCTCGGAAGTTCTCAATCGGGAAGAGCTGGCAAACCAACGCTATCGTGAGCGTCAAGCTGCTGCCCAACAGGCAATGGGCACAATCTCCAATTTGTATCAGCCAGCCTTGGCTCAGACATACGCCAGACAAGCAGGAGCCGAGCAATACGAATTGGGCGCACAAGGCCAACAATTTGGTCAGGCTGCTACTAGAGAACAACAACAAGCTGCTATTCAGGGCCAACAGTTTGGCCAAGCTCTTGCCAGAGGAGAGGCCGAGTCTGGTCGCTTGCAGGCCGCAAACACGCTACAATCAAATGCGGCCCAAATTGCCGCAAGCACTCTTGGCACACAACAACAGGCGCTTAGTCCCGCAATGGCCGCATATTTTAATGTGCCGCCAACGCAAGCCGCTTACGGCACGGCTGCTAACCAAGCTCAAAACCAGTACGCTCAAGCCGGGCTAAACATTGCTAACCCGACTAATCCTGCCGTTACTAATTTAAACATGCTGCCATATCAAAATGTTATGAGCCAGTATTCAAACCAAGTTAATCTTGCAGCTTCTTATCTGCAAGGAAAAGCCGGAGGAGGAGGAGGAGGAGGAATGTGCTGCTTCATTATGCTTGAAGCTCGCTACGGGAATGGTGTGATGGATGAGGTTGTCCGCCGCTACAGAGACGAGCATGTGACGCCGCGCAATCGTCGTGGCTACTACAAGCTGGCAGAGGTATTTGTGCCCTTGATGCGCAAGTCTAAATTGTTTAAGTTTGCAGTGTCTAAACTGTTTGCAGATCCGTTAGTGTCATTTGCCAAGTGGTACTACGGTCAGAACAAATACGGCTGGGTGTTTAAGCCAGTTGAAGGATTTTGGATGAATGTCTTTGATTTGCTTGGCGAGGATGTGCCGTTCATCCGCGAAAACGGTGAAGTTGTTTAACCTGTTATTTATATGCAAGGATTTTCAGAAGTTAACACCGGCAGTTATTTTCCAGAACAAATTGCTAGAGACATAGCAAATGCGTATTCCCGTATGGGACTTGCTCAAGCTGAAATCGAAAAAAAGGAAGAAGAAGAAAAGAAAAAAAAGAAGCAACTAGCATTAATGGGCGGACTAGTTGCTGCCACAGCATTAGCTGGAGGCACAGCAGCATTGTTGGCTCCAAAAGCAGCAGCAGGTGCAGCTGGTGCAGCAGGAGCGGCGGGGGCGGCGGGGGCGGCTGGAGGAGCGGCAGGGGCAGCTGGAGGAGCCGCCGCAGCAGGTGCCGCTGGCGCTGGAGCGGCAGGGGCAGCTGGTGCAGCAGGGGCAGCGGGGGCAGCGGGGGCAGCTGGAGCTGCTGGAGGAGCCGCAGCAGCAGGTGGACTTGGTGCTAAATTGGCAACATTTGGCAAAGGTGCATTAGCAGCATTTACAGGCGGAGGGTCGGCTGCGGGCGCTAAAGGGCTTGTTGGAGGATTAAGTAAAGCCGCTGGCGCTTTAGGCACTGGAATTACAGGATCTTTAATTGGCAGCGCAGTTATGGGAGCAATGGGAGGTGGAGGCGGAGGTGGCAATGCTATGCCACAGCAAGCAATCGCCGGTGCAATTGGATCTTACTTTCAGGACGTACAGTCGGCAAACAGGACATCCCGTGTGCTTGAGGGTACACTGAAAGATCCAAGTGTTCGCGAGGCGTTGTATCCCGGAGTAAACCAGGATCAGATTAACGCTTTGTTGAAATACAAGGACACGCTCGGCACAATTGAAGGCGCACAATACTTACAACAAACACTGCCAATGCTTTCGCGAGTAGGTGCTGGGAATGTGGACTTCCAAAGGCAGTTGCAAATGCAGAACCTGCGCAACGAGCCAACCTATGCACGAGGCATAGCAGAACTTGCTGCAACCCGAGGTGGGGGAGGGGGAGTGGCAATGCCGACAGTCGAGCCAGTAGACTTTACGCAATTTGGAGGACTCCCAGCAGCGCCTCGTCAACCACAAAACTATGGCGGCGCATGGGCTGGAACTCCATACAGATAACATTATGGCTGAAAACTACGGACTTAGATCTGCGGCGGCAATTGACTATGTGCGTTATGCGCAACAGCTTGCCGCGCAAAGAGAGCAAGCTGCGGCTCAACAGCGCCAGGCTATGCAGGATCAGCGGCTAGCTGCTCAAGAGCGAGCCTTGGTTCAACAAGCTGCCGCACAGGAGGCTGCGGCTTCGCAACCGCAACAAGAGCAACAGCCGGATGAAAATCTGAAGTTTGGTGAGTATCGTTATCAATTGCAGTATGACGCTGACCGTCAGGCATATGATCAGTATCAAAGGCAGATGGTCAATCAATACAGGCAGCTGTACATGCAAGATCCAAAGTCTGCTCAAGCTTATTTAGACAGCGAAAAGCTTCTTGTTGAATCTGCGTTTAAAAACAAGCTCAAGCCATTTGAAGAAACGGCTGATTACAAGAAAGCTCAAGAGTTTGCATACTCAAACGACTTTACCAAAAAGACAGAAGTTCTTGATATTTTAAAGAACGAAATTACGAATGCTGAGAAGTATGATACGCCAGAAGCTAAATCTGCATACTTGCTAGCAAACGCAGTAAAAGCAGTTAACAACATCATCACGACTGATGCAGTTACTGGTGTGGAATTAATGTACAAATTCCCAGAACTTATGGGAACCGCAGAGTATGCAGCAATGATGGGTAAGTCCGAGCTTAATCCAACTACGCTTCAAGCAAAGTTGCGCAGCGCAGAAGGCACAAGCTTTTTAGAAAAGCTCAGTAACTCCTTTTCGACTAATCCAGATGTCGCCATCAAAAAGATGAAAGACATCCATGATAGTGTTGCGGACGCGCATAATAAGCTATCGTATAACAAGATTGTGCTGCCAACTAGCGGTCGCATTGCATCCAATTGGGGTGTCACTCCAATCAAGACTTTTGCTGAACTAGAGCCACAAATCGCACAGCAACAGGCGCAGATTCCTGCCATCCAAAAAGACACGCAGGTTGAGACGGCAAACAACGAAACTCCAACGCCTGGAGTTCTAAGCAGGATTGCGGAAAGTATTACCGGCAATGAGCGAATGACGGAAGAGATTAAGAATCTTCCGAACTATCGCACAAGTATGCCCGAGTTTGCGCTGTTTCGAGATGGCGGAATTAGCCCGCAGGCTGGAGCTGCACTTAAAGCTGCCGCCGCTACAATGGCGACAAACCCAGAAGAAACGGTCAAGATTTTTCAGGCTCAATTTCCAAACATAAAAGTACGCCAAGACGAAAAGGGCAATTACATTCTTAAATCGGACATCGACAAAAAAGAATACGCCATGAAGCCCGGCTTGGAATGGAGTGACGTTCCAAGGGCAATGGCCACTGTTGGCACAGCACTCGCAACGCCTGCCGTGGCTGCGGAAGGAATTGGCGCGGCTATCCTTACTGGTGCAGCACAACAGGCCGTACAAGAAGGCATCCAGAAAGCTGCTGGCGGCGAGTTTAATCCTGAAGAAATTGCAACTGCTGGCGGACTTGGTGGGGCGTTTACTGCTGCTGGGAAGATTGGCGGGACAGTAATTGAGGCTGTTAGGCCGCTGTTTAAAAGCTCTGAAGACGCTTTGGCTGCAATTAATAAAGCCAAGAATGTTGTTCCGGCTGAACTTAAACAACGAGATCTTGGCGAGCTAGTCCGCAAGGCATCCAGCGAAGGAATGGGCTCGGCTAAGGCAAGGCAGGACTTGGCTGTGCTGGCTAAGATCGATCCAAACATCGAACAAACCGCCAAAGAGCTTGGGTTTGATTTGCCAATTGACGCTTACAGCGACAACAAACAACTCAATGAAGTTATAGGGCAAATGCGCTCTAAGACTGGATCTGAGTTTGGCCCAAAATTTGCGGCTACTGTAGATGCTGCAAGGGAAAAGGCACAAGGCTTATTGCAGGCGATTGATGCATCACCAGATCTGGCGGCGGTTTCTGAAAGTGTTAAAGCATCTCTTGGATCTCAACGAGATCAAAATAGAAGCATGGCTGGAAAGATTTACAAGGAGCTAGACCAAAAAATTCCAGCAACAACGCCTGTTGAGTTGCCGTCTTTACGCGCTCAGTTGCAGAAAGCAAAAGATATTGCTGGCGGCAAGGTGGCCAACATGGAAGCTGCCGAACGTCGATTATATCAGATGTTGCAGGATGGCGACATCACATACGGAATGGTTGCTCGTGAAAAAAGCAAACTTGGCGAAGCGATTAGCGGCTTTGGCAAAAACGACTTTGCCGACATGGAACGAAAGGCAAAGAGCGAGCTGTATGCAGCCTTTGACGCAGATCAACGCAACATTGTAGCCAAGCACGCAGGCCCGGATGATTTGCTTAATTTTGAGCAAGCCTCCAACTTATGGAAGCAGGCAAGTGACATTAATGATCGAATCATTGAAGGCTTTGGTAGCGACAATACTGGCAGTCTTGCAGACCTAATGAGAAGCGCCATCAATTCTGGTGCAAAAGGAAATACTGCTCCAATTGAAAAGCTGCTTAATGTAGTGCCAAATGACTTGAAGAAGACTGTGCTTATGTCTTCTTTGATGAATGCTACATCAGACAAGGCTGGGAAATTGTCGTTCAGTGACTTTGCTGCAAAGGTTAGCAGACTTAAGACTCAAGCCCCTATCTGGCAGAAAATCCAACAAGCTCCAGGCGTAACTCCGGCAGACATTCGCATCATTGATGGTGTTGCAACCATTGGTGACAGAATTGCCAAAATGAAGGCAAACCTGCTGCACACTGGAAAAGCAAACCAAGAGTTCTTTGATTCGATGCAAGCTGAACGATTTGTTGAACAGCTTATAAACGGAGTTGGCCGTCCAATTGCTGGAGCTGTAATTGGCGGGGCTGCTGGAAGTTTTATAGGCCCACTAGGCCAAACAGCAGGCGCAGCATTGGGGGCTGGCATGGCTAGCAAGTTATCAAGCATAATCACTGGAACTAAGCCAGAGATTAGAACTGCTTTTGCAAACTTAATTCACAGCCCAGAGTTTATAGAGTTTGCAGTTAAGGCCGCCACAGATCCAAACATCACAGAGCAGTCTGCTGCCCGGTTGGCAAAGAGCGCCGCATTCAGCAAGCTGACAAAGAACACAGCCATTCCGTTTGGAACAGAAGCCAAGAAGAAATGGATTATGGCTGCACTGGCAGCGTCAAATCGCAATCTTGCTGGTAATGTGATCTTTGATCCTGCTAACACTATTGAAGAAAACATTAACGGCACAACAAGTATAAGCGATCAGAAGTTTAATATTCGCGTTCTGTCTACTCCAAACAATAAGTTTAAAGTATTTGGCCCAACAAGAAACGTAGAAGGAGTCTTTAAGACCAAAGAAGAAGCCATTCAGTTTGCGAGAAAGAAGTATTCAAAGAAATAACCATATGCCACTCAAGCACTCCGCCTCCGACAAAGCATTCACACAGAACCTCAAGGCTGAACTTGGCGCAGGTAAGCCAAGGAAGCAGGCTCTTGCCATTGCTTACAGCGTGCAGAAAGAAGCCGCAAAACAACAGGCTGCCCGCAAGCGCAAATAGCTCTCATGGCTAACATCACACGGAAGTGGAGACGCTTCCTTGCAGTATCATGCAGCCACGGCTTCATGGCCGATCAGGCTGTACTCAAGGAAGTCCTTCGCTTTCGTGATCGATGGAAGCCGGACACGGTGCTGCATCTCGGTGATGCCATCGATATGACATGCCTCCGCACCGGGGCGCTGACAAACGACAACGCTGACTCAGCGGTTGATCCCGAGGCTGATCTGAACGACGGTCTGGCTTTCATTTCCGCACTGCGCCCCCAGCACTATCTGCTCGGCAACCACGAGGCCCGGCTTGTCACGCTGATGAGCCACCCGAAAGCGATCATCTCCGCGCTGGCAACTCGTGTCTATCATCAGATCCACGACCGAGCTAAAGCCATCAAGTGCAAGGTATACGACTACAAGCTCAAGACCGGGTTTGTTGGTTTAGGTGATACTTTATTTCAACATGGCTATCTCCACAGCGAGAATGCTCTGCGTGATTCCGCCGAGCGGATGTGCCACGGCAAGTACACTAAACTTGTCATGGGCCACATCCACCGTGTACAAATCGCTGAAGGTCGGCGCATTAAAGGGGTGACTGGCTACTCTGTTGGGTGGCTGGGAGATCCCGAAATGGCTGGCTATGCGGAGAATAGGATCGCAACCACCGCATGGAGTCGAGGTTGGGCGTGGGGCGAATATACTGACAACGAGACAATTGTATGGCTGACAAAAGAAACAAAGGACGGAAGCTTCCGACTCCCCGTGTAAAGGGAGACTGGCTCGCGCAGCTTGCTGAAACTCTGCACGCAAAGTGTGCTCCTCCAGGGTGGTACACGCTCACTCAAATCGCTCAACGCCTGAACATGGGCAGAACTGCGGCGCGTAATGTGCTCAAGCGAAACAAGGCTGCCGCAAAGACATTTTTGCACAAAACGTGTGACGGTAGGATTATCCCCACGGTACATTACAAGCTATGAGCCCGCAAGAATCTGAACGCCAAGCCATCATCCAACGTGCAAAAGACATTTTGTCTGAGTACTTTGAGTGCGGCGAGATTCTGGTGCAGGCGCAGAACGAACTCGATAACGACAACACGGATCGCTACGAGGCCGGTTGGGGCAACCGTTTTGCTCGTGATCGCCACATCCATCTCATGCACAAAGAACGTGTGCTAGAACATTCTTGGTCAGAAGAGTGTGATGATGAGGATGATGACGATGATGATGAAATTCGTGCAAAAAAGTAGTTGCGCGTAGAAAAGCAACGTGTACGTTGCTGGCATTCGGTGGATGGTCCATCGATGAAACTTAACAAAAATGAAAGTAGCACAAATTAGCGACTTAGCGAATCTGGCCGACGGGTCAGTGATTGGCGAGATGCGGGTGACGATCAAATCGACGTTCCCGCCTAAAACTGGTGAAGGTAAGTTTGGCCCTTGGCGGGTACAGAACGCGATCCTTCAAGACTCAACTGGCGAATGCCGCGCATCGTTCTGGCTACCAGACGAGATGAATGACCTCAAGGGCCAGATGGTGACGCTCAAGAGTCAGGCTGGCAAGAAGGGCCTCCAGGGCATCAGCGTCAAGCACTCAACCCACAGCGGCGAGAACGAACTGAAGATTACCGACCAGTGTGCAATCATTGATGACGCAAGCGGCGCGTCACCAGTGGCAGGCCCACGCAAGCCTGTGCAGGCTTCGTCACCTGTGTCGCTCACAGTAGCTGAT
>Ga0129333_10003051_pt1 | contig 15669 bp, 6 predicted proteins | sample CPB6_08_DNA_FD_94474 | JGI IMG/M metagenome (GOLD analysis project Ga0129333, IMG submission 94474) | Freshwater to marine salinity gradient microbial communities from Chesapeake Bay, USA - CPBay_Sum_0.6_0.8_DNA | ecosystem: Environmental > Aquatic > Marine > Coastal | place: USA: Chesapeake Bay...
ATATCCACCATCTTCAAATGCAGGTGTAGTTCGCATACCTGTTGGATTGGCTAAGTTATAACTTAAATTAGTTGGATTAGTAAATGGTCTACCTTGATTTCCTAATACTACATCAGGGTTTACTGGAGGCTTGGGTGCTGTCATATTAACACTTCCAGCTGGTAATTTAGCAAATGGATTAGGAGTGCCTTCTTGAAAAGCATCTGGAAATTCTTCCATTCCCCTTCTCATTTGTCTTTCATTTCTTCTTTCTCCTTGTCTAATTGCTCTAGCAGCTTTACCACTCAATCCTTCAGTATTAGTTCTTACACCATATTCATTTGCACCACCTCTAGGAGTTGAGCCAGGAGCACCTCCTGCACCAGGCGTTCCTGGAGCACCTGGTTCTCCAGGTTTAGAATACTCATAAGTAGTTACCCTTTTAGTATCAAAAGGATTATACCATTTACCTCTATCTTTAGAAGTTTCTTTTCTAAGTTTAGTATAACCTTCAGGAATAGTCCAGTTAGCTGGATTATCTCCTGTAAAATAATTAAAGTCACGTGACAAACCTGTAAGACCTTGCAATGCAGCTCTACCTAAACCAAGACCTCTTGGAGCTCCATAACCAAACGGCATTTTACCCATTTGTTGTTGCATTTGTTGCATATACATTTGTTGCATCATTTGCAATTGCTGTGGAGTAAATTGCTGTTGAGTTTGTTGATTTGGATTTGGATTTGGTGCTGCAGCTGGTGAAGCATTACCAATAGAATTAATACCTTGTCTATAAGGATTACCCATTAGTTCTTCACCACCAGATAATGTTGGTTTGTTTCTTAATGAACCATCAGGATTTAGTTTTTGCAATCTAAACTGGTCAAATGATGACATACCATCTTGTGCTTGTGGGATATACCCTCCATTTCTATACATATCTGTATTATTAATATATGGGATAGAGATGTCATCTCCACCGTAAATAAATTTATATAAGTCTGGATTATCAAAATCTACAAAACCTCCTTCTTCAAAAACAAAACTTCCACCTCTACCTATTGGATTTGGATTATAGTTATACGGTAATTTATTTTTCTTATTTGATTTTTTAGGTGTTTCTTTCCCTCTCTTACCAACAGTTGGCAATCCTTGGGTATATTTAGTACCTGTTGATTGCACCTTAGCACTATTATTTGTTTTAGTTGTGCTTGCAGGCTTTGGTGAAACCTTAGTTGTTGCAGCCTTAGGAGTAACCTTAGGTGTAGTTTTAGCAGGTGTAGCCGCTGGGATTATATTTTCAGTTGAAACTGTTGGTGTTTCAGCAGCTTTTTTTTCTGCTGTCTGATTACCCGTAGCTCCAGCAACTTCTTTAATTGATTGATTATTAATAGTTGAAATAGCTTTATCTACTAGTCTACCTTGATTAACTAAAACTTTGTAACCACTTTGTTTAAACATGTCTTCAAGTGTTACAAAAGGATTTGCATTAGGAGAACCTGGAAGCATATTAAACAATTGTGCAAACTGAGATAAATCAGTTTCTGCAGATGCTCTTCTTAATCCACCTAATGGTCCAAACTGATAATCTACAGATGTTCCTGGAGGCATTATAGGTAAACCAAATAAAGCTCTGTTAGCTCTTCTTATTCTTCTATTACGGAAGCCTCCTCCAAATTGCATTTCTTTTGTTTCCATACTTGTAGGATCTTGAAATTCACGGCTTAATGATTCACCATATATATTTAAATGTTCCATTGGATCATGTTGATCAAGTGGTGGACCAAATGTACCAGTATCAGCACCCATTGCTGCATCACCACCTTCTGCCATACCATACATGTTATTGTACATCTGCTCTGCTTGTTGTTTAGCTTGGAAGGTTTGTGTTTGATTATTTATAGCTGAAAGGAAGTTTTGTTTATTACTTACATTATTACCCATAGGATTGTTTACATCACCATAAGGTGATGGCACATCTGAGTTTTGTTGCATACCCATATTAGCTTTCATAAGATGTTTTGTCATCTTCTTTAAGAAAGATCTTTTATTAGGCACACCACCATTTCTCATTAAGTCACCTTGCATTGTTGGCCAAGTAATAAATGGTTGTTCTTCTCCTTGACTGTATTGTGCATTAGGCATGTTCTGTACATCAATACCAAAGTTAGCCTTAACCAAACCGCCATTTGCAAAACCAAAATACTCTTGTTCAGCAACATCTTGATATTCATCATCCTCAAGATCATCATCCATAGCTTGTTGTTGAATATCATTAATATAAGCTTTATTAGCTTCTTCCATCGGATCTGTTTCTTCTACAGTTTTTGCTGTTTCTTCTTCTACAACTTCTGGAATAACAGATTCTGAAGATTCTAATTCATCTTCAGCTTCTTCTACTAACTGTTGTGCATAGAATGGATCATAACCTTGTTCAACAAGCATTTGTGCTATTACACTAGAATCATATGATTCTAATGCTTCTTGAACAGCTTTCTTTAATGCAAGTTCATCAGCCCTTTGATTTGTATTTTTAGTTTTCATATTACGCAATATAATTAAATATACTAAATTTTAATTTAATTTATAAACTTCTTAAGTTTACTAATGTTACCTCCACGTCTAAAGGCTTTGATTTCTCCAGGACCTTCTCTAAACTCATAAGGTATATTAAACTCATACCATGTGTTACCTTTACCATCTGGTACTATTTTAGGTTCTATACCATATAGTTTTTTAATAGTCTTAGGTAACTCTTTATATTTTTTAAGAATAGTTTTATGTTCATCGGCATAATCTAGTTCTCCTTTTGCAAGCGCCTTTTGATATTCTTCACTATAAACTTTATTTGCTTGATCAAGAAGATCACTATCACCACTATCCATGGCATCAATTATACTTTCTCTTAATTGTCTAAACTTGTTCCCTGGGTCAACAGGTTGTTTACGATAACCTTGGATTTGAGCAGCTGTTTCTGCTGTAGGTATTCTAATTCTATTTACATCACCTCTTTCAGCAGCACTTTGAACAATCTCTTGAATGTATCTTTCTTGATGATTTTTGTCAAGTAACTGTTTTTGATTAAAGTTTTTTAATTCTGCTTTAGATAATTCTAAAGCTTCATCAATACCTGAAAATAAAGTATTATAAGCACTTTTAGATATTTTTTGACCATCCGCAAATTGATAGTCACCATCAGGAAGTTGTGTTATACCTTCTAGTTTTTCTTTATTCTTATTGTAATACTCAAGTTGTCTTTTATAATTAAATTCTGCTTGCTCTTTAGTTTTTAAAGCTGTTCTATGAGTACCTTGAAAAGCATCAGATTGTATTTGTGAAATATGTAATACTTCTGGTTCTTCAGAAGTTCTAAAGTAATGTACATGCCCAAGAGTTTCATCAGGATTATTATGTGCTCCTGATCCTCTACCAAATTCATTTTTATTACTAAAAATAATAGTCTTATTTTCTAAAAGCTCTGTATCATTAACTGGAATATTAGAATTAATATCTGCTCCAAAACCAATTCTATCTAAACCAAAAGCACTACTATGATCAACTATTTGTTTTTCTAAAGGTATAAGTTGATCTTGAACTACTTTTCTAAATTCATTAAAGTCCATCTTTTCAGGAATATTTTCTCCTAAAGCTGCTTTAATCATTTTAACTTTTTCTTCACCACCAGATTCTTTTCTTATTATATTTAATGCCGAATCTACCTTTATTAATCCTGTTTTAGGTTCTATTGTTTTAGCAATTGGTCCATCTGACATTGTAGCTTTTAGATGTAGACCTGACATAGGTTCCATTCTCCACGGTTCTTGAGAAGCTGGTTTAGCCATCGTTACTTCTTCTGTAGGATATACTGTTTTACTAGCTTGACCTAATTCTAAACTATTATCAGAAGATCCTAATGCTCTAGATAACAAACCGTCTTCTGTATTCATTAATTTGGCGGCAACTTTAGAGCCTTTACCAAGCATTATAGGTAATTCTGCAACACCTGAAACTGCTAAAGCCATTTGAATTGGATCTAATGCCATAGCATCTATATCAGTAACATTAGCCATATTTTCACCAGAAAAGAATCCAGGAAGTTGTTTATAATCTGAACCATAACTTAATCCTCTATTCTTTGCCAAATTGGCTATATTCTGACCAAGAGTATTTACAGGAGCAAAAGCTTCTAATCCACCAATTGGTATACCTGCTAGATTAGCATCTTTAATTTCTCTTGATTCTCTTCTAGTAAGTCCTGGCATACCAGCATTTAATTCTGCTTGTAAGTCTGGACTAAATGGAGATGCAAGGGTTGTAAGTCCAGCTAAAGCTCTATCCCAGGTACTTGGTTGTAATTTTGATCCGTACTTAGAATCAGCAACAAATCTTTCTTTAAATGTAGGATTAATTTCATCAACCCATTCACCTCTTCTTGACGGATTAAAGCCAGCTTCTTTACCATATTTTTTAGTTACATATGAATTTTTATTGTACTCATATTCATCTACAAAATTTTGAAGAACATCTACAGGAAAGTTTTCCATTGTAACCCCTGCACTTTTATTTAATCCAGGATGTAATTTTAAGTAGGTCCTTTTCTTTTGGTCTACAAATTTATCCATAGGATTCTTTTTTTCATACTCACGCATATATTTAACCCATGGAGCTCCTTTTTGAGCAACAGTAACTTCAGGAGTATCTAACATATAACCAGCCATTTCATTTGGATCATATGTTCCAGGTACAAATCTTATTTTACCAGGTTCTCCACCATCTTGATATTCTCCTTTAATATAATTACGGATATCTTTAGCTGCAGCTCTCATCTCTGGAGAATCATATTTTCTCTCCATTCTATAATCTTTACGTCCTTTAGAGAATCTTCCAATAGTTTTTGGAGCAAGTTCAGCTCTTAATTGACCATCCACATAGTTTTCATCAAATCTTTCTTTACTTTGAGTACTACCACTTTGTACTTCTCCCTCGTATTGCCAATCCATATCCTCACCTCTTGTATTTTTTACAGCTTTTTCAAAATTCTGTAAGAAAGGTTGAAAGTTTGGATCATCTCTCATTCCATGCATCATATCTAAAAATACATCCCTTCTATTTGCTCCTCTAGGATTATAGACACTATTATATTTATCCGGTTCTATGTTTGAATAAATGTATTCTTCAACATCAATATAGTTTGGATCATCTTTAGGTATAATATTATCATACCTTAAATATGGATCTCCTGGAAAAGAAAATTCTATATCACCATATCCAACACTTCTAGCATCATAGTTGGGGTCTTTGACAATGTTTAAGTTTTCACCTTCTGGTCCATAGACACCCTGCATACCAGGATATCTTTTCATTAACCTTTTCTTAAATCTATCTCCTGATTCTCCACCTGTTTGTTTAGGGGTATAACTATCTACATCACCAAATCTATTCTGAAAATTAAATGCATTATCAAGTTCATCTACTGATTTAAAATTTAATTTTTGCATTAAGGCATTATCCATATTTTCAGCCATATTACCAAAAGTATTACTGCCATAATAATCTTCAAAACCATAATCTTTTACAAACCAATTATCAGCCTGATTCAGTGGATTATTAGCATGTCCTCCATATACTTGCCACATGCCTTCTGTTGTATTATTTACACCAGATCCTTTTTTACCTGCCCATCCTGAAGATTTATAAAACATTTCAGAAGATCCATCTGGCATTCTAACTTCTACTATAGGTCTACCAGAATAAGTTCCATGATAATTAATCATATCAGGATGTAAAAGATCTTTTCCAACAGCACCAGCATTATCCCAATATTGACCTCTTTGTCTTAATGCAGTTAATACTTCTGGAACATCTTTAAAAGTATGTTTCATAGGTCCAGCAAATTGAATTGCTTTACGTGCATTTTTTAATTCAGTCACTCCTGGAACAAAGCCTAATGCCCCAAAACCAGCTTGGGCTACATCTCTGTTTTCTATTCCTTTATATACATTTCTAGCATCATTGACTAAACTTAAACCTGTTGCGTCAGCTACTGCTAAATCTAAAGGATTTCGTTCAGTATGGAATTGACCATTTGCATAGTATCCAAATGTTCCTCTATCCATATTTCTTTGCATGTAATCTGGAATAGCTTGACCTCTCATTAAAAATCCTGCAGATGTCATAGGATTTGAAATTATATCTCCTGCTTTATCCCAAAACTCTTGAGGTTTTTCTGCAGGTCCAGCTTGCTTCATTGAGTATGGATTAGGAGAAGCTCCAACATTTCCATATTGTACCCACCCTCTTTCTTCTAATTGATCTAATTCATCTTGAGTGGCTTCATATCCTCTTTCTTTTGCATGCTCTATATAGTTTTGTTTATCTTGGTTAATCTTATCTTGTACTACTTCAAAATTACTTTTATCAGTAACTTTAAAATCTTTATTAAATGCTTGTTGAGCTGCTCTATCTTGAGGTGTTACATTTTTAACTGGTGCAGCTTTTGGTTTTTCTGTGTATGCACTTTGTTTCGTTGTATATATATCATCATATGTTGGATCATATAATGGCTTAGCTTGACTATTTAATACTGCTGTTCTTTTAGCTACATCACCTTTTGATAATGGTTGAAAGTTTCCGGATCTATTCCAATCAACTTCCCAAGTATTTCCTACTTTTCTATAAACTCCGTCACTACCTTCAACACTATAAAAACTAGTTTTTGGATCAGGTTTACCAGATGATCCACCTGTTTGATAATACTTAGCATTAGGATCATAGACTCTATTTTTCTTGGACTTAGGTTTTTCGTATAATGGATTCTTAGTAAAGAGTCTATTAGTTCCTAGTAAACTTTTTGTATACTTTTTAGATGCTAAACCTTTCTTAGATGGTTTAGGCATTTTTACTAAACCACCTTTTTTAAATTCTTCAGGTTGTTCTAACTCTGGTTGTTTTCTATAATCTACAGTTATTTCTTCACCTTTTATTAAGGGTCTAAGAGCAGCTAAGTACCTTTTGTTTCCAATAGATATACTATGTGCATTAGGATTATCAGAATGATTATGGAATCTTCCAATCATTGATGTTGCAACATCATTAATATGTGCAATACCAATTATATCACCTTCATTGAATTCTTTATCTGCAAAGAGTCCTTTACCCTCAATCTTAGAATCTCTTACTTTTAAACCATTCATTATCTTGGAGAAATTTGATGTTTAGTATTAATAATCTTAACTATCATGTTAGTATTTCTTGAATCATTTTTAATAAGCTTAATCAAGTTAAGGTAGTTTCTAAACTTCTTTCTCTGCAATTGAGGCTTATCATAATTTAAATTTACAGGATTTAATGATTTAATGTAACCATTTGCTTGAGTAATCCAAAGATTTTCTTGAGCATAGTTTCCTTGAAGAACAGTTGTACCTGGTACTACTGGTCCTGTTGGAGGATAGTCTGAGTTAATAGGAAACTCTCCGCGGTCTTTAGTAATATCCCAGAACTGATTAAATCTATACTTACTTTCCTCTTTAGAGAATAGAATATCAAATGACTGCAAGTTAGATGTATTAAGTTTAGGATACTGTTCACTAAGTACTACATTGTTCTTAGGAAATATATTTAAGTTAAGATATCCAGATACTTGTTCATTATTAAATATTACAGCCTGATCAAAGTTATAATCAAGAACATTAAACTGATCTACACAATAGTTATTATCTCTTCTATAGCATTCAAGTATATATTCAATGCTTCTAAGAGTAGTAACTGATTGACCTGTATTAAATGGAAACTCTATCTCAAATGGATATTGTACTCCATAGAAATTACAGTAGTCATTACAGTTTGCATTATGCAGATATAATGAATTAAGTTTTGTAGATACAAATGATCCACTAGTTGGAATTGTTAGATCTGGATGCCAGTCATGGAATGATACCCAATATCTTGTCTTAGGATCATAACTTGTTGTCCAAGATGCATCTTCAAAGATATCAGGATGTCCTAATGGATATTTAATAACTGTGCCTGTAGGATTTCCTGATGAGTCAACAACAGTTAATTCAAAATATTCATTTTTACCATTGTTAAAGTATGTAACATTTCCAGGCAAAATATTACCTGATGGATCTACATCTTTAAGTTTATAGTCTTTCTTACTAAAGTACAGAATTGAGTTATCATTATCATAGATAGATTGACAACCAATACCAGATACTGGATTATCTACATGCGGATATTCTGGAAAATCTTCAAGAAGTTTGTATGGTAAGAATTTATCAAACCACCATTTCATACCAGCTTGAGATATTTCAACAAGACCTTGATTATACGTAAAGATTTTACCTTGCTCTTGAGAAATATAAAATAAACCTGCCGGTGTGGATATTACAGATAATCTGTTTTGAGAAGCCCCATATTCATATGGTCTATCAGCTACTACAATACTTTGTGGTTCTCTTGTAAATAATCCACCATCTCCTAAAGTAACTTTAGTTAATGATGCATCAAGTGTAAGTTCATCTACACCAGGTAAAATAACTGGACTATCATTTTTAAAAGTAATAAAGGCGCCAGTTTTAGCAAAATTCTTAACACCACTAATTTGACTCTTAAAGTCTTTTCTATTAAATGGTAGATAAATTCTCCAAGCATCAATATCAGATCCATCAACTTGTGGATTAGAATATGTTATCACGTTTGGATAATAGCTATAACATAAACTAGAAACTTGTGGATTATAATATCTATCCTGTAAAAATCCATAAGAATTAAACTTCTGAGGTAACCTTGATGCACTTAATGACTGATCATAGATATAGTAGTTACCACGAGTAGGTACTATAGGATCCATCTTAAACAATGCATACAAATCTGTATACCTATATGGGTGATAGCATTTTTCAAAATCAAATGTACCTACTTCTCTGTAGTCTACTAATACTTCAGACTCTACAAAGAAATCTCTTACACCAGATACTGATGTATAAAAATAAGAATCTTTTACAGATAAGAATCCTGGATACGGTGTAGCATCATCATCCTGTCTATCAAAGTTTTCACTGTCTAATGTATAGTAATTAGATGGTAAAATTCCTGTACCATTATAAGTATTAAAGAAAGAAGAAATACTTGTTATATCAATATCAGAAATATCATATCTAAAACTATTCATCCAAAACCTTGCTTGGGGCAACATCTGATGCGTAAAGTAGTTAAATGAATAATCATCTGGAACATCATACATCCAGTTGTAGAAAAAGAACATTGGATTCTTTTCTGTAAACCTGCAAATGTAAATATCTCCATTATACATGTTAACTGTACTACCAGGAAACTTTCTTAATGTATAAGGCTTTTGGTTAAATACAAATGTTTGACTTTGTAAATCTGATATTTTAAACTTCTGTTCACAAGGTGTAATAATCTGTTGTTTAACAGAATCAAGTTGACCATATTGATTTTCTATTCTTACCTTAATGCCTGCATAGTGACTTGCAATTTTAGTTCTAAAGTTTCCAGTTTTATCATTTTCACTAAAATTAGGATAACTCAAAAATTGATTTGCAATACCTAATGTCATCAAAGATGTATCTTGTGCACCATTGATTAAGTTCTGTAGTGCACCAGTACCAGTTGTTAAAAATCTTGGACCAACAGTTGCTCCATTATTTGCTTGTGAAGTTCTAATCACAACACTCTTAGGTCTATATAAGTTATTAATTGTAAACTTACGTTGAATACCAGTAGATGTAGTATAATTAGGAATCTCCTGATTAGTATCATTTATTAAGTACAAGGAATCTTCAACTCTATATCTTACAGATCTACTTACAAGTGGTTTAGTATATTGATCATAAAATCCATGACCGATAAGTTGTAATGCATACTGTCTCAATGGAAGAATAGCATAAGCTAATCTTTGCATATCATCCAAACCTTGTGAAAAGAAAAATGAAAATTTAGCTGCTCCTGAAAATGCTTGAAATGCTGGTCCACCTAATAATGACATTCCAGATGGTTCTAGAGTATATGTTCTTGGTGACCATGATCCACCATTTGTAACCGATCTTCTATTATGATTATTATAAATATTATCAAGAGTATCTGTACCTGCAATAGCATTTAATAGTGCTTGCCCACCGCTAAACCATGTTGCTAATGCAGTATTAAAAGGCTGTCCAATCGCAACCCCTGGTCCATTAGTAAGATTATTCCAAGTTATATCATTGGTGTTGGTTGAACCACCTGTAAGATTAATACCATTATAAGGAGGTACAGATGTAGATGGTCCACCAGTAGCTTGGCCTGCTAATAACCAATCTGTTCCAAATTGATTTGTAAATCCACCTTGAGGATAATTAAATGTTTTCTTACCCAATGACTTTAATAAAGCTTCAGCTAAAGCTCCAACAAGAATCATAAATAAAGCTTTATTGTTTAAAAGCTTATTTTTAGGGTGTCCTGCAGGTTCAATAAATTGTTGATTTGCTGTCCCACTTACATGACCATAAAGTTTAAGTTCAGAAACATTTAAGAATGGATTTCTAAAACTTGTATCAGGTGAGTGAAAAGAAATTATATCTGTTGGAATATTTTGATTTACTTTAGTATCTGTTGTAGCAGTAGTCTTTTTAATATATGGGTCATTAACTGCATAATTATAATCTGCTGTATTTGGCGTATTACCTACAGGATAAATTGTGTTATAAGGATAGTTAGCATATAAACCTGTTCTATCAGTTACTTGTCCTTTAATTGTGTAATCTCTAAAGTTATTAACCATACCTTTAGCAATTACAGTTCTGTTACCTTCTCTTGATCCTCTTAAGATTTCATAAGCTACAATTCCTGGAATTGGATTTCCTTCATTATCAACAGGATAATAAATATTATTAAATTGTACACCAAGTACTCTAATCTTTAATGCTCCAGTAACTGCATCAGGAACAAAGTGTGGGGATACAGCATTATCCGGAAACTTGTGATGTCTAATTGGTTCTCCACAAAGATCATATGGAGAGTTTGGAATATGTGCAACTGGTGGAGTCCATGGATGAAAAGAACTATCCCATATCTCTGGCCTCTTATCAGGATAAATTTCAGTTGATTGCCAGTATCCCATTTGACCTACTTGTACTAATTTCCCACCATCAGGTAGAATAGTGTTTGGTGCTGATGTTTGTGTTGCTGTATTATATGTTTGGTATAATAGAGTATCATCAGGGAAACTATTTATATCTGAATAAGTTGCTAATTCATTTTGAGTAATAGTCCCTCCTGTAGGTGCAATAAATGTAAAATCTTGAGCAGCTCTTCCCGGAATATGGTATGAAGAAGATTTATCTCCTGTATTATATACCCAACGGATAAAGAAAGTATATACTTCATCTCTAAGGTAACTTGTATTGTTTCCTCCTTTATAATAATAGTCTGCTGGATATTCTGTTGCTGTCCATTCAGTATTTATTAAATTGGCAAGGGGTTGATAGTTAAAATCAAATTTAGATGTTGGTCCTACTCTAAGCAAATAATTATTTAATACACTTATTTGATCAGACTTTTCAAATATTGGTGTAATTAAACCAATATTAAAATCATCAACAACTTCTAAACTTTGTTTAAGTTGATCAATTGTAATTTTAGTTGTTTGAGTTGAGAATGCTCCGAATCTTCTTGACTGTATACCTTCATTTATAAATGAAACAACTATAAGTTCAAACTCATCAAAATTAACTGTATCAGCTTCAACTTCTAGTATTAAAGATCCTTGAGAATTATTAGGAGTATAAACAGCTTGGATATTACTTGGTGCAAAATAATCTGTAACTTTTACACCATCAATAAGATATGCAATAGACGCAAAGTAAGAACCATTTTCTATCACACCAGCTCCATTACCTAATTTAAGATTTAAACAAGGAGTATTTACTAACTGTGCAATTCTTAATCTATCACAGTTTAGTGAGTTGATATCATCACATGTTATACATCCAGCAACTGGGTGACCAGCTGGCCAAACACCAGGAGAAGTTTGTTGTACTCCGCTTGAGTCAGTACATAATTGAAACCATGCAACACCAGGCCAAAGTTCTTTAGTACCATTTGGATATATCCAATAGTTAACATTTGTACCAGCACCACCCCAAATAGCATCAGAACCTGGCCAAGTCCTTGGATCACCAATATTAAGATATTTGTCAGGATTTAATCCATCTGCCCAATAGACTTGCCATGAACAATCATTCTGCTCTTTTGATGCTCCAGTAATTAAATTATATCTATTAAGGTTAAGACAAGGATCTTGTACAATAGGTCTATATCTACAAACATCAGATTCAAATAATCCTATCTCAGAGTTACTACTTGTTTTAATATATTCAGTAGCATGTGCCGCAGTATATACAATCCATTTGTCACTAAATAAATGCACAAGCCCTATGATATATTTAAAACCTGGCATTGTTTGTCCAGCTATTGAACATAGAGCATTTGACTCTTCATTTGATAATGTACCAAGGTCCCCTTCTGCAGTATTGTTAGTTGCATTACGGGCATGTGTCCACATACCTTCTTGAATGAAGGATGGATCTGAATCTTTATTTAGTCCTTTTACAAATGAATTAGAACTAACATCAGACATCTGCTGTTTTTGATTCTTAGCCATAATTATACAACTCTTGGATTATTTCTACCTTGATAATAACCATTATTAGGTGAATAACTTTCAAACATGTAATAGTATTTGCCATACATAGCTTTTCTATTTGCTTGCCACATTTCTTGAAGTTCTCTAAAGTTTGGAGTATTAACTACACTTAAAGCATTATTTCTAGCAGCTCTAAGTCTTTGTTCAATCAGTTGCATTCTTTGAGCAACATCTTCTCCATTCATGTATAAGTTTTCAAGTATTCTAGATTTCAAAGCATACTCATAGTATTCATTGATAAGATCATGATCAGGAACTAATAAATCCCCGTTTTCATCTTCCATTTGACCCTGATAGTTTAAATATACTTTACCAGTTTGAAATGTTGTAAATAAAAAACCACCTTTAATCCAACCTTGATTTGCTGCATTCCAATAAAGATTAGGACAGTCACATTCAATCTCTTGACTTGCCTTCATCTGTAATGGAATTAAAGTTGTGTAAACTCTAGTTCTTCCTGTATTATTAATAACTTGAATAAGTTCATACTTATCTCCTTTACAGTTCATAAAGACTCTTGGTCTTGTACATGTATCACCGTAAGGATTTAGTGGATCATATTCTGTAGGAATAGGATTAGGAGCGCATGTAGCAGGACATGTATTGTCTGGACATGCTGCAGTATGGTTACATGGATTTGCATTACATGTAGCACAGTTTACAGTAGCTGGTGAACATAAATCTATATTAGCCGGTGTTTCTACATATGGTACTTCTTGAATGTTTGTACCAGAAGCCCACCCATCATAGCCTACATGTTCAGTAAAGTTACCGCAAATAAATGCAAAATTAAATGTATAGAAATCATCTGGTAGTTTTACTCTACCATGACAAACTTCTAAGATAACTTCTTTTTGCTGATTGATTCTTAATCCTAAGTCATAGTTAATTTTCTTTACTAACTTGATTAAAGTTTGTGGTTCAATCATATTCTCAAGAGCAAATGTATTGAAGTCAATAGACACATCTTCAAGCAACTGATTAAAGGTCCTATATTTTAAGGTATAATTGAAATCCATTATCTAAGTATATTTTGACTATCATCTACTGAGTCAGCTGGGACTTTGAGAGTCATGGTTAGTTCTTGTAATGTAAACTGCTCTACTTCTGAAAATAAATATTCAGGTAATGCAAATTGTTCTTCTTGTTTCACTTCACATGGATCAGTATCACAACTTTCTATTGTACCTTCAAAAATTGCTTCTACTCTTATAGCATCCCAATCCACATTAGGAATATACAAGTAACCATTTAAATACCAGAAATAAATGCTTCTATTATATTTAAAGGTTGTAGTTTTAGTCATAGAAACCCAAGTACCAGGATCTGTTCTATAAAGTTCTATTGTACCATCTATTGAAGACACTGTACGTATAACAGGACCAAAGGCACCATCTAGAATACTAGGTAGTTTTTCTTTTGATCTTTTAAAATAACAACCTGAGTATACACCAATACAACCAGCTTCTACTTTATCAACATCAATAAGCTCAACATAAGGCATTACCTTAAAGATTGAACTTATCTTCATAAGTCTAAATTGATTGTCTTCTCTTTTAATTAGAGTCTTAGCATATTTAAGCAATAAAGAATATATTGTTCTATCAGTAAGGAATGCATCTTCCTTAACTGCCTTTAGAGTATTTCTAACTCTTGATATTGCTTCACCTACAGTTGTCATAGATCTTCAAATTCATTATATGTTTTAAGTTGTAGCATAAGACTTCTATCTCTAACTTCTTTAAAGGCTAGTCTTCTTTCTACAACTTGGATCCTTTTTTTAGGATCTACTTGTACGTATATATTCCAGTTCTCAGCATAAGCTTTTGAAACGGATCTTTTAAAATTTCTACAAGCTGTAAATCCCCAAAACTCTCTATTCTTTATTTTGTGCTTGAGATTGTAGCTAGTAAAAAATATCTTACAAAGTTTACCATCAGTTTCCCAGTTCTTATTAGTAACAGTTACTCCATACTTTTTTGATTTGTTGTAATCAATATTTTTTTTCTTACTTTGATCACATGTGCCAACAAATAGCCATCCAACTTCTTGAGGTAACTGAACTCCTTCTCTACTTTCTATTACTGTCTGATAAACTGTTTCATTAAATGCTTTAATAATCTTTTTTAATTCTTTATCACTTACTTTTTCATACTTTGGGAACTTAGCCCTAAATGTTTTAAAAAAATCATTAGTCATCAGATTGTGTGCTTTTGCTCTGTATCTAGGGGCGCTTAAATCTGGTTTCTTAAATTCCTTCATACTATATAGATTAATATACTAAAAATAACTCACTTTAGCAAATATACTGATAAAACAAAACCCCCGCGAGTGCAGGGGCTTTGCTTTGTTGTCACAGAAACCAACAAACTGTAACTTCTTAGAATATTAAAACAGCTCTTAGTCTAACTGTTGCACCAGATGGTCTTGTAATATTAATTGTAATTAAACCTGTTGTATCATCTACAGATACAGCATAAAATGCATTTGGAGCTTCATATGGTTGAATAAGTTTCCAAGTAGAACCCGCTAAATACCATAGACTAATTACAAAGTCAGAATATTCAGATCCATCTAAACTACAATATGATGGTGTGATACCACAAGCTGATAGTTCTGCTTGTGTAATTGTTAATGTAGTTTGATCAAAGTCTGTATCAATTTCTTTGATATATCTTAATTTTTGTTGAGTTAGTTCTTCACAGAAATAATCAACAATATTATTTAAAGCTGTAGCAACATTAGTATCAGTAGATACAACGGTATCAGTTCCACAATCAATATCTGCACCAGTATATACTATACACTGAGCATCAAATACTTCAGAACATGGCTCTGGATCTGGGCAACCTGCTGGTGTAGGGCATGGTGGAAGAGTTACTAATGCATCTTCACATCCACAATTTTTACATTTATTAATTGACATATCTTTTTAGTATTATGGACAAACTCTTGAGAATCCAGTTTCAGTATTACATGGATCTACA
>Ga0129333_10003052_pt1 | contig 15667 bp, 17 predicted proteins | sample CPB6_08_DNA_FD_94474 | JGI IMG/M metagenome (GOLD analysis project Ga0129333, IMG submission 94474) | Freshwater to marine salinity gradient microbial communities from Chesapeake Bay, USA - CPBay_Sum_0.6_0.8_DNA | ecosystem: Environmental > Aquatic > Marine > Coastal | place: USA: Chesapeake...
CGCGATCCCAAGAAGTCAGTCAGTAAGTTCTTGGGTGGTATTCGTGCCATCAACAACGCATTCAGCGAGATCAAGACCAAGGAAAAGCCAGTAAACGGTAAAGTAAACGAGCACTGCATTATTCTGCAAGCGATTACAAAATGATTCTGATCGACAATACACAAATTCTTATTGCTAGTATCTTTTCACAGTACAAGAATATCAACAATGTGTCTGAGGATGTTATTCGGCACATCGTCATCAATACTTACCGAATGTATCGAACCCGCTTCAAGGAGGAGTACGGGGATCTTGTCATTTGTCAAGATTCTGCTAATCCTTGGCGAAGAGAAATCTTCCCACAATACAAGGCGAATCGCAAGAAGGCTCACGATAAGGACAAGGAGCAGTGGGATAAGATCTTTGAAGTCTTGACCAAGATTCGTCAGGAGGTCATGGAGAACTTCCCGTTTAAAAATATGCGTGTTGATCGCTGTGAAGCGGACGACATCATTGCCACTCTTGCAAAGAACTTTCATCAACATGAGAAGATTCTTATTGTGTCAAGCGATAAGGATTTTCAGCAGTTGCAGAGATTTCCCAACATTTATCAATTCAGTCCTATTCACAAGGATTTTTTGAAGTGTGAGAATCCACAGAAGCATCTTTTTGAGCATATTCTGCGTGGTGATACTGGGGATGGTGTTCCCAATATTCTGTCGGATGATGACACTTTTGTAAACGACACTAAGCGCCAAAAGCCACTTTCTGCTAAGAAGATAAACAACTGGGCATTCTACGGTGTTCCTTCAGAACATGAAAGAAACTACGATAGAAACAAAAATCTAGTGGATCTTGCATACATACCAGAGGAGATTGAGCGTAACATTCTGAACGAATACGCTCTTCCATATGCAGGAAACAAAGGCAAGGTATTTGATTATCTTGTCAAAAACAATATGAAACTTATTCTTGAAAGTGTTGATGAATTAATATGAGAACTCAAGCAGAATACATTGGTGAAGTGTTTTTACATATACAAAAATTAAAAACAGAACAAGAAAAGATAGACTATCTTAAGAGTGTTGATACTCTTGCTCTTAGAATGATATTAAAATTTGCATATAGTGATGCATTTACTACTTCATATAAAGAAGTACCTAAGTATGAACCAGATGACTCCCCTATAGGGTTGAGTATCAGTGGTCTACACAAGGAATATTCAAGAATTCCTTACTTTCTAAACACTAAACATTTCATTCAAAATGAAAATATTCGCAATAGAAAGTTGCGTAATATTCTTGAGATTATTCATTGGACAGAAACTCCAATTTTAGAGTCTATTATTCTCAAGAAAGAATTACCACATATTAGTAAAGATTTGGCGCTAAAAGCGTTTCCTAGTCTTTTAGAGGAGTAATAAATGGGCAGAAGTTTTCATAGAAACGAGTCGGAGGATTCTGATCGTCGTAGAGTAAAAAAGAAGATGTCAAAGAATCATAGAAATAATGACAAAGCACATCTTCGTGAGATGACATCTGGACAGTTCAGCGAAGAAGATTACTACGAAATCGAAGAGGATGAACATGGAAACGGAAAAAACTCCAGAATATGACGATTATAGAAAAAAGATCTTGGAGAATGCCAAAAAGAATGCAGGTCTAGGTAAAGACGAAAAAATAGACATAAAAGATCCTTCTTTGTTAGAGAAAGCAGCAACCCTTGCAAAAGCAGTTGTGTCTCGCGGAATCAACAACAATAAAGCGTCAAATGAAACTATCAAACTTCGTGATTTGAGTTGTCACGGTGATGACGGTTCTCTGCCTCCTTGCTCTGAAAGAAAAGATAGTCAAAAATATCCTGGCTCATTTTATTGTGGAGCCTGTGGGTGTGGTGACAAAAAAATGACACAATTAGTTAATCTTGTGATCAATGGTAAAAAAGAATACTCCAAGATTGATTATCCAAAGGTTTCTTGTCCGTTCAAGATGCCTGGATTCAGTGATTATGTTCCTTCGGAAGAGGGAGTGAGTGATAATTCTCGCAAGAAAGAAATTGAAAGTCGATACGGTGTAGAGTATATTACAGAACACAGCAATCCTAAGTGATTGGAGAACTATATTATGAGCACAGCAACAGCAATGAAAATTTCTAAGAAAACACTAGACATCCTTAAGAACTTTGCCTCTATTAATTCGAATATTCTTGTACATCCTGGCAATAAGATCACTACGATCTCTCCAGTAAAGAATGTTCTCGCAGAAGCAACTGTAGAAGAAACATTTGATACTGAATTTGGTATTTGGGATCTCAACAAGTTTCTAGGTGTAGTGTCTCTCTTCAACGATCCAGAGTTTGAGTTTGAAGAGAAGTATGTTCGTATCAGTGGTAGCAATGGTTCAGTAAAGTATCATTATTGTGAACCGAAGTTGCTTACGGTTCCAAATAAGAAGATCAACATGCCTTCAACGGCAATTAATTTTACTCTAACACAGAAGAAGTTTGCCGAGTTGCAGAAAGCAGCATCTGTACTTCAAGTGTCGGACATTTCTGTTAGCAATGATGGAAGTCTAATCAGTATGACCGCGCTCGACAAGGCGGATGTGAGTAGCAACACTTACTCAATTGGTGTGGGTGAGTATGGAGGTTCTAACTCGTTCGAGATGTTCTTCAAGATTGATAATCTAAAGTTGCTACCTGGCGATTATGATGTTGATATTTGCGAGAAGGTAGTAAGCAAGTTCAGCAATCAGTCAATGAATCTTAATTATTGGATTGCTCTGGAAGCAGACTCCAACTTCAACAAATAAACATGATTACAGACAACGCAAATTACCTGTGGGTGGAGAAATATCGCCCACAGCGGATTGCCGATTGTATTCTTCCCGATAGCCTCAAGAACACCTTTCAGGAGATCGTAGATTCTGGTGAACTCCAGAATCTTCTCCTTTCTGGTGGACCTGGTTGCGGCAAGACGACAGTAGCAAAGGCACTCTGCAACGAACTAAACACCGATTGGATTCTCATCAACTGCTCGGAAGATGGAAACATCGACACACTGCGAACAAAGATTCGTCAGTTTGCCAGTAGTATTTCTATTTCTGGAAACAAAAAAGCAGTGATCCTAGACGAGTTTGACTATGCAAATCCACAGTCAATGCAACCCGCTCTGCGTGGGTTTATGGAGGAATTCTCCAAGAACTGTAGGTTCATTCTTACTTGTAACTTCAAGAACCGAGTGATTGAACCCCTGCATTCTCGTTGCACTTGCATTGACTTCAAGTTCGACAGTAAGGAGAAGATAAAGTTTGCATCTAAATTTATGGATCGTGCAAAGTTTATTCTTACTTCCGAGAAGGTGGAGTTTGACGAGAAGGTTCTTGCAAAACTCATCGTCAAGTATTCTCCCGATTTTCGCAGACTCATCAACGAACTACAGCGGTATTCCCGATCAGGTTCTATTGATGTTGGTATTCTCTCCGAAGCAGGGGATATTGGTGTTGAGGAACTTATCAAGGCTATGAAAGGTAAGAATTTTCAAGATGTTCGTAAGTGGGTGGCAATGAATCTTGATAACGATAGTTCACACATTTTTCGAAAGATGTATGACGCTTTGCAGGATAACTTGGAATCTTCCAGTATTCCTCCAGCCATTTTGATCATTGCCGACTATCAGTACAAAGCAGCATTTGTTGCAGATCACGAGATCAACCTGACCGCTTGCATAGTTCAGTTGATGATGGAGTGTAATTTCAAATGAACTTGACGGAATATCTGAATTCAATCAACTATTCTAAAAAAAACTTGATGATTGATACGGAGACGGAGAAATCTTATGCTCCGTATGTGGTAAATCGTTGTCTTTCGTATTTTCCAGATACTCTACTGCACGCGAATGAGATGAATCGTCTAAACTTTTTGGACAAGAAGGTTCAATATGACTATTATCTTGGTTCTATTCGTGCTCGTAAACGCTTCTCAAAGTGGTTAAAGAAAGAGGAAAATGGAGATATAGAACTGGTAAAGAATTACTTTGGATACTCTGAAAAGAGAGCGAGGGAAGCAATACGCATACTCTCCAAAGAACAAATTGCAAATATTAAAAAAGAAATGGATATTGGCGGTTCTCGTAAATGATGTTTTTCATAAATAGGGGAGGCTATTCCCTTATTTAAGGAAACATTATGAGCAATATTTCCGTCGATGATTTACTAGAAATTACTATAGAGAAAGAGGATGATTTTCTTAAAGTTAAAGAAACCCTCACTCGTATAGGTGTTTCCTCAAAAACAGAAAATAAACTTTGGCAATCTTGCCATATCCTTCACAAAAAGGGTAAATATTACATAGTCCATTTCAAGGAGTTGTTTCTCCTTGATGGACTTTCTTCTTCTATAACAGAAAACGATATTGCTCGTAGAAACACCATAGCAAAACTTTTACAGGATTGGGGACTTCTCAAAGTAGTAGATTTAGATAAAATCAACAGTCTACAAGCGGGGGTAAATCAGATCAAGATTATACCATTCAAAGATAAACAAAACTGGGAACTTGTACCAAAATATCACATAGGAAAGAAATAATAGATGTTAGCAGCAAATCACGACATATTAGCGGAACAAGATGCTGAGTATAATATCTCTTTTCAATATTTTGATTCGAGTGATTCTGCTTTGGACATACTTTCCACATATGACAATATAAGATTTGTTGTTAGAAAATCCTCTTTGCCACAAGAGAAAAATTTATTTGAAATAACCTATGATGGATCAGTCACCGAAGGTTATTTACCGTTTCCCATAACAGAAGAATATGGTACTTTGAGTGTTGTTCAAAATGAATTAACGGTAACTATAAGCACAGATACCATGACTTCTGTTTATCCTGGCTCTTATTTTTATTATGTGTTCTTGGAAACTAATGTGGGACAAGTAGATTGTCTTGTCAAAGGTAAATTCGTAGTGGAGGCTCCTTGAACAAATTAAAAATCACAGAATCAAAACCACCAAAAGTAACTCCTGTAAAGGGACAAACTAATACTTTTAAGATAAAGAAAAACACGGATAAAACATCTATTCATTTCGTGAGGTAACATGCCCTGTAATTGCTCCAATGCCGGATCGAACAACGGTCAAGTTATACACGGAGGTAATGGTTCTACTGGTACTTTTCCACCACCACCAGAAGAAAGACCAACACTAGCCGAAATTCGTTATCTATTACGAGGATATGACGAACTTGGTGTTCTTCTCCCAGATGCAGCAATATTGACAAATGCTGATGGTGAAGTAGATCAAATAAGAGTAGATACACTTTATGTGAACAATATAGAGTGTTTGGACACTGGGTGTGATCTTTTTGGTGGTCAACAAGGTCAACAACAACTGTGGACAAATACTGATCCTACCACAACCACTGTCGGTGGTATATTGGTGGGAACTACAGATTTGGTTGGACTAAACTCTATACAAGTTTTGGAAAGAATCTTATATGCTTTCCAACCAGCAACTATTTCTGCTTTTAGCATACCTTTTGCGACAAATAATGATCTTGGCATCACTGTATCGTCTGGAACATTTAATTTTTCTCTTACAAATGCTTTGAATGTTTCCAGTTTGATATTGTCTTATTCAAATAATGGCGCCGCATATGCTAATATCGCTATATTGCAGAATACCAGTACATCTCACTCCGCTACATCACCAATAATAACCAGCAACACACCAGGGTATTTTGTAACTTATAAATTAAGAGCAACGCAGACAAATACACAATATGCTGCTGTAGAGCAATCTAGAACAATTTATTGGTGGAGCAGTCTTCAATATGGTAAAGGTTCATCCATAGGAGAAAATGATTTCAGAAATCTAAATGTTGATCTGGGATCTGAGCAAATAAGATCAACATCTTCTTTTACTCAAAATATTTCTGTTGCTGCTGGTGGTGGGTATGTGTATTTGTTTATTCATAATACTAGACAGATCAACAGTATATTCCAAGGTCCGCTGAATGTAACTAGTGCTTTTGTTTTACAAGGAACAAACACTATTCAAGGCATACCTTACAAAATCTATAGATCTACTGAGTTTTTAAATGACGCTTTGGATTTTACAATTAATAGTGGCCCTGCATAACTAATAATATGCCAATAACAGGAACCATCACCGTAATAGCACCAATTGCTCCGACTTCGGAGCAGGATACTTATCCCGTAACCATACCCGCGTATGGTAAAGGTGGTTTGAGAGGAGTAACTAACTCTTCGTCTAGATTGAGCATTCCTTTGGCAAGAAGAGAACAGGGAATGATGGTGTATGAGGAGGATAGTGGGGATTATTACATTCTTTATGGTGGTGTTTCTGATCAGTATTGGCGAAAAATTTTAATTTTGATTCCAGATGCATTCGGAAATATACATATTGATGGAAATCTGATTGTTTCTGGTTATGTCGAAACTGACACTGGACTCAGAGGTGGCACTGATTCGGAACTTGAGTATCTTGGAAATGGTATGCTCATGGATTGTGGTGAGTATTAATATAAAGGAATTCTACTATGGCAGGAACAGGTAATTTAATTCTTAAGCGCGGCGTTAACATGCCGTATGACAAAACTCAAGATAGTGGAGGAACTGAAACTACTCCAGTTCTTTTAAAAGGTATGCCTGCCGCTCAGATCATAGGTTCGGTCTGGGGCCTTACTTCATCAGATAATGCAATACTTCCTGGCTATGCTTTGGATAACTATCCAAATAGATTATGGATAGGTACTGATGAGTACGCAAAAGATAATCCTACATATGGAGGTGGCGCAGAAGCATTTGATGATATAGGATTGAGCGTAGAACCATACACTGGCGAAACCGCACCCACACACCCAACTATTAATGAAACTCGTCCAATATGGATGGGAGCAGAAATCAGAGCGTATACTCCACTGTTTGAAGATACCAGTAATGGTTCAGTGGGTTCTACTGGGCCTTATGTGGTTTTGAAAGCAGACTGGGATAGACCTTCTGATTATGTTCTAGCAACTCAAAAAGCAATTTCCAGAATGCCTTTGAGATATTATTCAAATGCAACTGTTGATCCTGCTGGTCCACCTACTGCTTATACTCCGTATATCGAATTTAGTGGTTGGAATGGTTCAACAGACGGTGCTTTAGCAAGATCGACACAATATTTGTTTCCTTCAACTGATGCTCCTACTATTGGGCATGTTTTAAAAATAAGTTCAGTAACAGCGGGTACAGTGCCTGGTGCTCAAATAGTGAAACTACAGTGGGCATCTGCTGGTAGTGCAACTGGCACCATGTCAAATTTTGTCATATCGGCAGATACTGGAACGGATCAAACAGTAGATGACGCCGAAACGATAGAATTTGCTGGTGGTACGGGTATTGATACAGTTGCTTCTGATACAAACACAATAACATTCAATTTAGATTTATCCGAACTTACTACTGAAGGTTCACCTGCTGTTGGTGATTTTTTGTCTGGTGTTGATGTCAGTGCTTCTAATGTTACAAGAAATTTCACTATAGGTACTGCTCTCGGTGTGCTTGGTGGAGATATTTCTGTAAACACTTCCACAGGTTCTGCTACAGTGTCTGCAACAAATGTAAAAGCAGCAGCAACTACAGACAATACAACTGTTTTGGCTTTGTTGGATAATGCCAACACTACTGCTCAATCAGTAAAGTATGATGCTGATTTAACATACGATGCAACCTCCAACACTCTTTCTGTAACTAATTTGAGTGCTACCACTATAACTGGAACGGTATCTACTGCAACTAATGCAAACAATATCAATATTTCTAGTACTAATGCAAATAATAGTGATACTACGACTTATCTTACATTAGTTGCTGCGGACTCTACTGGTAATCAAGCATTACATATTGATAGTTCAAGATTAACTTATAATGCTCTTACTCAGAATTTGATTGTAGGTTCTTCCAGTTTAACACAGGGAAAACTTAGCACAAAAACAATAGACACTACCGAAATAACCAGATCAAATAACACTCTTTATCTTTGGACGGCCGGCGGTTCTGGAGTTGTAATTGGTGATTCTGCAACCCCAGTTTCCACGGATGATAGTACAAAACCAGTTCTTAGTGTAGATTATAGAACACAAAGTGGAACCAATAGAAGTTTTGTTTCTATTAATGGTGGAGATCTTTATCTAGGCAGAAAAGCCATACCAACATCAGGTCCAACATATACTCCAGTAAACATCATATTTGATGGTACAACATTAGATGCAACAAATAGAACCACTCTGACTGCTGCTGAACCATCAGCAGCACGCACTGTAACAATTCCAGACGCAACTGGAACTGTCGTACTTAAAGATGGTTCAAACAACATTGGTGCTGGCATAATAAACAATCTTGTGGTTGGTGGAAATCTAACAGTTAGTGGAACCACAACTACAGTAAATACAGAAACAGTCACAATTGATGACAACATCATAGTTCTAAACAACAACGAAGCAAGTACACCAACTCAAAATGCCGGTATTGAGGTTGAGAGAGGAACATCCAATAATGTTTCTCTGTTGTGGTCAGAATCAAGTGATAAATGGTCTGCTACTAGAATCAATTCGGATGTAAGCACATATCCAAATACATTCTATCCTATGGTTATAGCAGATTCTAGTTCTGCTCTTCATGCAGCAGGAACGGAAGGCTCGGCAGCATCGGGAGAAGTTACTTTTAATGGTACTATTTCTGGCACAAATCTTACCACTACTTCTGTCACTGGAAAATTAACGCCAGGCATGTATATTTTTGGTTCTGGAATTACAGCAGGAACCTCAATAGTTTCTCAAACAAGCGGCACACCTGAAGGTGCTGGTGTTTATGTTATTAGTGCTAGTCATACTATTGGAACAGCACAAGCATTTACCGCAGAGAGTGGTCGTCTTGGACAACAGTATATTCATACGGCTTCTATAAAGTATCTTGATGTCAAGAATTTGGTTATGAGTGGTAGTTGGACATTGAATGCCATCATCACTAGCAATCTTGATCTTAAAGATGGTGGTTTGAAACTTCCTTATGTAAACGGTATATTTCATGTCAGTAGTGGTAATGATTTGGCTGGATTACCAGAAGGTCATATTGCTTATGATATTCAAACAAATAAAGCACTATTGAATATAGGATCACTTACTACCACCACAGTAGATAATCCAGATGTATCCAGTGGTACTGTTACTCAGATTCCTATAGTAACAGAATCACAGACGCAAACACTTTCAAACAAAACTCTAACACTACCAAAAATAAACGACACAAGTTCAAACCACACATATACTTTTGCTGTTAATGAACTGACCGCCGATAGAACAGTTACATTACCTTTATTAGCAGTCAATGATACTTTTGTATTTGAAGCACACTCTCAAACACTTACAAACAAAACTATAGACAATATTAAAGCATCTGCTGCTGGTGCTACTACCTCACTACACTCAGAAGTGACAACAGGATCAATTGCAATAGGTGCGGGAGTAACATCTGGTAGTATTACATTAGGTGGAGCGACTGGATTTGGTGGCACTATAAATCTTGCAAATGGAGCAAATACAACAGGAACAAAGACAATTAATATTGGTACTTCTGGTGGTAGTAGTGGTAGTACAAAAGTCACTATTGGTTCTTGTTCTTCAGGCCATACTTCCAGTATCGTGGAAATAGGATGTCCTTCATCTACTACCAAAAAGGTGTTTATTCAAAACAAAGAATTAGTTTTTGGTACAAATGGTGGTACTAATCAGGTAACTCTTGCTCCTGTTGCTATAACAGTGTCAAGTCCAACTCATAGTTTTCCAGATGTTGCTAGTGGTAATTTGGTTGTTGCAAGCACTACTAATTTCAATACATCTGGATATCTTCTCACTGGTGGTGGTACTACTACACCATCGGTCTATACTGATCCAGAAAATGTGGTTGTAGGTGGTGTTTATTTTAGAAATGAAACTACAGGAAGTGGAGCAACAAGATACCCCATAGCGTTCTTTGCAAGTCAACTATCAACAGACAATCCAAGCACTTTTGGTGCTTTATCTCCAGATAATGTTAAAACTACTGGTTATCTAAAAACCCACTGGAGCACAGCGGAGGATCAAGGATTGTATTATGCTCCAGGCGATACTACTACTGGCACTCAACCAAGCGTAAATGGTGGAACATTATATGCTGGATTCTTTGCAGGATACTTGGATTGTGGAGAATACTGATTCTTAACTAAATACTTCTGTTCGATCTGAAATTTTTATTATGGATGAATAATGGCTGGAACTGGTAATCTACTACTCAAACGCGGCTCTGTGATGCCTTATAATAGAACGCAGGATGATGCTACCTCCGATGGAGATCCTAAAGTATTGTTGAAAGGTATGCCTGCTGCACAAATAGTAGGATTATCTCCTTATTATGCTACAGTAGGAAACACAGAACCACTTGCAAGTGCAAATGCAAAATATATCGGAACATCGACAGTAGACTATCCAAATCGTTTATGGGTAGGAACCGATGGATATGCAACAAATGATGCTGAAGGTACTGATGATGGTGGAACCGTAAGACCATATACTGCTACTGGTGCTACTACTTTTGGAACCTTTGGTTATACCAGACCATTATGGGTTGGTGCTGAGATTCGTGCTTCCGAACCAATAACAGAAGATGGCGCAGCAATTACATTTACGGGTACAATTAGCACTGCAACTACTGGTGCTAATCTTTCAATAACAGCAGGAAGTATTACTGGTGGTTCTTTAGCGACTGGTATGCGTATAGAAGTGTATAATAGTACCACGGGTGCAATTCTTCCAATTTTAGCAGAAGGAACACATCTTTATAGTGGTGGGGGCAATAGTTGGACTGTTCTTCCCAGACCTACTGTTACTGTACAGGGTAACCCTGTTGGCACTGCTTTATCATTTAAAGCATATCCAAATCCATATGTTGTTTTAAAAGCAAATTGGGATAGACCTTCTGATTATGTTTTGGTGACACAAAAAGCCATCGCTACAATGCCTCTTAGAGTATGGGAAGAAAAGGGCGATCCTATGTTTGGCACCTCTGCTGGTGTTAAAGAATATGTAGATTTTAGTGCTTGGGATGGCAGTGCTTCTACCGAACCAACTGATAGAACCATTAGTAATAACACAGTAATATATTTTCCAGATGCTACAAACTATATTAGTCCCACAGCCGGTCAAACAGATGCTATTTTGGTAGCAAATATTGCGAATACAGGCTCAGAACCGAAGAGAATTTATTTAAAATGGTCAACAACTGCCGCTGCATTACAATCTTATACTTCTGCTACTAGTGGTTCTGATTTTGCCTTACTTGGGTCCAACGGTGCAACAAAAGGAAAGCAGACCTTTCTTTCTCCAATTGGTATAGAAAATTACTTAGAACTACTTCCGTATTCGGATGGTGTTAGTAACTTACCAGCCACCATAAAAAGCACCACGGTTGGTGCAGCGTCCATATTCGATGAGAATATCACAGATCTAAGCATTGGTGGAGCAGCAGAACTCATAGAGATAGGAAACGGATCAACTGGTGGAAATACAGCCACCACAATCTACGGTGAATTGACAGTAACTGGTCCGACCAATCTGAGTTCGGATACTGTCATAGACGGAGGAACTTTCTGATGCCAGTAGTATTGAGAACAAAGCGTTCCGCCACGACAGGAACAACACCATCAAATCTAGAACTCGGAGAGTTGGCAGTAAACATTCCAGACAAGAAAATCTGGATAGGTGACGGAACAGCCACTCCTGCTTTGATTGCAGATTACAATGCCTCTGCCGGTCAATATAATGCTGGAAATGGTATAGCGATTGATGGGTCCAATAATATCTCTCTGGATCTGTCCGCAGTGGATGAGCCAGAAGTGAACTTTACTGTTGCCAATGAGATGAATTTTCAAGCAGGAAACGCAACAATCAGCGGTATACGAGGTATTGTTGCCGATAATAACGGAAACATATACATACAGGGGAACCTTATAGTTTCTGGATACTTGGAAACTGATGTCGGGGTTCGCGGCGGAACAGACGCTGAATTGGAATATCTGGGTGAAAATATGGTTATGGATGGTGGAACTTTCTAAAATTAGGAGTAGAAAATGGCAACAATTAGAATCAAAAGAGGTACAACCGATCCAACAGCAGCACAAGTAACCAACTCTGGTGAGTTGGCGGCAAATACCAGCACACCCAAGATTTGGCTAAAGACCGCAGATGACGGTACAACGACTCCAATCTGGGTCGGTGCTCAGATCGAAAACAGTTCGACCAACGGAACAACTTGGACCAGCGATGTAAAACTTGCCACCAAGAAAGCAATCGGTGACTATTTCATGCCTCTCAGTGGTGGAACTTTCACCAGTGATGTATCTTTTTCTGGTGGTGCCGATATTCGCTTTATTGAAACTGGTGGTGGAACCGATTATGTCGCTTTTCAGGCTCCATCTGCCATAGCATCATCTGTAACTTGGACACTTCCAAATGCGGATGGTTCCAATGGACAGTTCCTCAAGACAAACGGTACAGGAACTCTTTCTTGGGCAGATCCAGGCACAGCAACCTCTGCTACTAATTTGGCTGGTGGATCTACAGGAGCAATTCCTTATCAATCAGCAGCAAGCACAACCACATTCCTTTCAGCAGGAACATCTGGTGATATTCTCACATATGGTGGTTCAAACGCTCCAGCATGGTCTTCTGGTACAGGAACAGGTTCTCCAGTTAGAGCAATAGCACCAACATTTACTACAACCATAGACGGTGGAGCAACATTCGGTGCATTTGCAAGTTCTACTGCTTTGACTCTGGGTTACACAGGAACCGCTGCATCTACGACGAATATTTCCACAGGTGCTACTACAACAGGTGCGACAAAGACAATTAACATTGGAACAGGAAGTGCCACTGGTTCTACAACAAACATCACGATTGGTTCTACTTCTGGAACCAGTACAGTATTCATCAAAGGTGATTTACAAGTAGACGGAACTACCACTACAATCAATACAACAAATTTGAGTGTTGATGATCTCAATATCGTTCTTGCTGATGGTGTTTCTACTGCTGCAAGTGCTAATGGTGCTGGTCTTACTCTTGGAACCACAGGCATCACTTTTACATATGATCACTCAAATACTGCTTGGTTGAGTAATCAAAACTTCAACATTTCTTCTGGAAAAGTATACGAGATCAACGGAACAACTGTTCTCTCCTCGTCTGCTCTAGGAACTGGTGTAACTGGATCTTCTCTAACATCTCTTGGTACGATCACTACAGGTGTGTGGAATGGTACTGATATTGGTCTTGCAGATGGTGGTACAAATGCATCTTTGACAGCAGTAAACGGTGGTATAGTTTACTCTACTGCATCTGCTATGGCAATCTCTGCCGCTGGTACATCTAATCAGGTTCTCTTGTCTGGTGGTGCCGGTGCTCCAACTTGGGCCGCTCAATCTTCGCTCTCTGTAGGTTCTGCCACCACTGCAACGACAGCAACCAATGTCGGACTCACAGAAGCAACATCATCTGACAGCACTGCTCTTTATCTGACATTTGCTGCTTCTGGTGCTTCTGGTGCTCTTAAGATTGATGCAACTGCCCAAGCGGGTCTTGCTGCTCTTTCTTATGTTCCTTCCACTGGTGTTTTGACTGCATATAAGGTAGAAGCCATCGTAGACGGTGGTACTTACTGATACATACAGTAAAGGAGATTTATAATGAGTGAAGTGAATTATAATGAGACAGTCGTGATTCCCGTGTTACAAAAGAAGTATCAGGATCTTATGAACAGCAACCTTGTTCTGGAGATCAATTTATTGGTCGAGCAAACCAAGAACAGAGATCTACAGCAAAAACTAGATAATGCTATGACGAAAATCGAAACACTGGGAAAGAAGAACAGTAAAAAGAAAGAAGAAGGGCTTGACGGAAGCACTTATTGATGTATGATGTTTTCGTAATGAACGGAGCGATTTGAAATGGCGACTATTCTTCCGAGAAGAGGAACTACAGCACCCACCACAGGACTGACTCAATACGAGTTGGCAGTGGATACTACTAATAAGAGAATCTATATTGGAAACTCTGGTGGAAGTGGTGATCTTATTGGTTCTGCTCCTGGCGGTTCTGATACACAAATACAGTTCAATGACGGTGGTAATCTGGGTGGTGATTCTGGTCTTACATACAACAAGACGACAGATGCCTTGACCATGGTGGGTGATCTGAATCTAAATGGTGGAGGAATAAAATCAAATCAGACAACTGTTTCTATTCTTCCATCTACAGTCACTACACTCAATATTGGTGGCTCTGCAACTTCTCTTAATTTGGGAACAACGACAGGAACTACGACCATAAACAGTCCAACTGTGGTAGGTTCGCAAACAACACAAGCACTTTATGATAATGTAGCAACCACGATGAATTTTGCCAGAGCAGCAACTTCTATTACTATGGGTGCTGCTACGGGAACCACTGCAATAAGAAATCCAATACTAAGAGTAGGAAACACAACTGGAGCAATAACTACCAATACTACAGCAAGTACGAATCATTTAACACTTCAGCCTTGTGGTAAGTTGATAATTGTACCAACTTTACTAACTATCAATGCAGGATCTGTTCCTTCTATTACTGTAGAGAATACAGATCAAGCAACTGGTGTGGTAGAGATTGCTGGTGGAGATCTTTTTCTTACTCGAAAGACAGCAGATGATTTGAATTTTACTCCTGTCAATATAGTATTTGAGGGTGGGGTAAACAATACTTCTGAAACCACTCTTACAGTAGAAGAACCTACAGCCGACAGAACAATTACACTACCAGACGCAACTGGAACTGTTGCTGTTTTAGGAACAGGCTCAACCACTGATGGAAGAATACCGTATTACGATACTACTACAAAAACATTGATTGGAGCATCCGCTCTATCGTATAACGACGGAACTGCTACCTTTACTTTTGACGGAACTGTTACAGTTGGTGGAACTGTAGGAACAACCAATAGCACTGTAAACCTTCTCAACGCCACTGCCACCACCATCAATTTTGGTGGTGCCACTTCTTCTACTATCAATATAGGTGCAACTGGTGGTACATCAACTATCGACTTAAACTCTAATATTCTGAAAGAAGTGGAACTGAGAAACTACTTTGAGAGTAAAGGAACAGTTACATATACTGGTGGAATGACTCAAGATCTTTCTTTCGATCTTAGCACAGGTAATGTTTTTGTATACACCACAACAGGTTCTATTTCTCAATTTACAGTAACGAATATTCCATCCAAGGCAAATACAGCAGTTGGTTTTACTGTTGTCCTTACTTGTGGTAATGGTCTATATTCTGTATCTTTTGATACTTTTAGTTCTGGTAGTCCAGTATGGGCAGGAGGAACTCCACCAACTGCATCTAACACAGTAGGAAGAACAGACATTGTTTCGTATGTTACATATGATGGTGGAACTACTTGGTATGGTATGGTAGGAGGCTTGAATTTCTATTGATCCTTGGCGGCCTAACATTGTCGATGACCTTTACCACCAATGCAAACGGTGGTGGTTCTACTCCGTCTACAAAATCAACTGTGTATGTATTCAGTGTTTTTTGGGATACTGAAATGGTA
>Ga0129333_10003053_pt1 | contig 15661 bp, 8 predicted proteins | sample CPB6_08_DNA_FD_94474 | JGI IMG/M metagenome (GOLD analysis project Ga0129333, IMG submission 94474) | Freshwater to marine salinity gradient microbial communities from Chesapeake Bay, USA - CPBay_Sum_0.6_0.8_DNA | ecosystem: Environmental > Aquatic > Marine > Coastal | place: USA: Chesapeake Bay...
AGCGCGCGGATGTTTCTGTATTCAACCTTCATCGGCAGACCCTTGTGGATCTGCAGGCCGATCGGTGCGGGCCCTGCGTACTTCTCGTTCGTGTACTGCGAGACCTGCTCGCCGTTGAGCCAGACGGTGAAGGTGTCGCCCTTTGCCTCGACACGGATGCGGTTCCAGTCGTTGGGCTTGAGGAGGTCGGCGGCCCGCGATGCCCGAGCCTCCTCGGGATACGTGCCGTTGTAGAAGGAACACGTCATGTCGCGCTTCAGGCTTCGCGACACGCCGATCTGGACCTGAAGCTCCGGTCTCCGCAGCATGATGCCGCTGTCGATCTCGCCGGAAAACCGGCAGTCGGCCTCGACGACGACATCGCCGTACGCGCGGTCGGTGTGGAGCATGGAGCCGGTTTGTGCCGCGTCGTTCTCGCCGATGAGCACGCCGTCTTCGACCCGCCAGAACGTCCCCTCGGCGGGCGTCCAGCCGGCCAAGTCCCGGCCGTTGAAAATCGGTTCGAGCGGCAGGTCGGCCGGGGGTTCGGCCCGGCATGTGAGTGCGGCCAGGGTCATTACGATCGCGGTGGCGGTTGTCGACGCGAGGCGGGACAGGGTCATCGGGCGGATCGTCCTGGCAGGTGGAGGTGCGGAGGGACGAGCGTCTCTCCCCCGCATGGCAAAAGCCTACCGTGTCGCTGTTCTGCCCGCATCGTCCATTTGGCCAGGGGGCTTTTGCCCCTCCCGGCTGTTGCGCTCGTCATAAGGTATAGGGCCTGCGGGCCTGACCAGCACGAGCGCAACGGTGAGCGGCCATGGCGGCCCTGATGGATGTGACGGTCATTCTGAAGGACTCGTTCAAGGCTTCGCCCGCCTTGGGGGCGGTGGCCCGCTGGCTGGCCCGGCACCGTCGCGACGAGCCTCTGCCCGCCCGGCCCGCCGTGGTGGCCGCGGCCTGCCTCGCCGCCGGCTGCGGCTTGATCCGGTTCGTCGAGACATGGTCCGTGGCGAGTCTGGCGATCTCCTGTTGGACGGCGTCGGTGGCGTCGCTCATCGCGTGGGGCGTCGCGTCGTCGCTCGGCCGACCACGGCTGGCCCTCGCGGCCCTCTGCACCGCGATCGTCGCGTGCGGGGCCGCCTGGGCGGAGGCGCGTTTCGACCTCTTTCGTCGCGACGACTTCGCCTGGCAGTTGACGGAGGCCCCCGCGCCGGTCGCCATCCGCGGCACGATCGAGCAGGCGTTCCGCGAGGTGCCGGCACGGGGCGATCCGCGGCGCGCAGCCGCCATCGGGCCGTCGAGCGAGTGCGTGGTGAGCGTCGAGGCGCATCGGGTCGGCAGCCGGTGGCGGCCGGCGTCGGGGCGGGCCATGGTGATCGTGGACGGCAGTCCGCCGCCGCTGGGGGTCGGCGATCGGGTTCGGGTGCTCGGCCGCGGGCTGCGGCCTGCCGCCGCGCTCAATCCTGGGGAGTTTGATTTCCGAGCCCGGGCCCGCGCGCACCGCTGCCTGACGGTCATCCGTGTGGCGTCCGCCCGTGGCATACGCATGCTCGCGCCCGCCGGGCCGCTCGTCGTCGCGCGGTGGATCGAGGCCCTGCGTGCCCGCGGCCTCGCCGTGCTCGAGCGCCACGTATCGCCCGCCCGGGCCCCGCTCGCCGCGGCACTGCTGCTCGGCAGTCGGGAATCGCTGCCCCGAGACGAGGCCGACGACTTCCTGGCCACCGGCACGATCCACATTCTTTCCATTTCCGGGCTGCACGTCGGCCTGCTCTCGCTGGCGCTCTTCAAGCTGCTCAGGCTCGCGATCGTGCCCCGCGGCTGGGCGCTTGCCGCCGTGGCCGCCGTGACGGGGGCCTACATGCTGCTGGTGCACGCCGAGACCCCGGTGCTGCGGGCGACGCTGCTCGTCTGGCTGTCGTGTCTTGCAGCGGCCGCCGGCCGAAGATCGCCGGCGATCAACGGCCTCGCGGTGGCGGCAATCGTGGTGCTCGCCCTGCGGCCGGCCGACGTGCTCGGGGCCGGGGCGCAGCTCTCGTTTCTCTCGACGGCCGTGCTCGTCGGCATCGCCGCCGCGCTCCCTGGCCGGCGGTCGTCCGACGACCCGATCGACCGGCTGATCGAACGGAGTCGGTCGCGAGCGGAGCGGATCGTCCGATCGGCGGCCTGGCAGTGCTGGGCGGGGTTCGCGGCCGGGGCCGCGGTCTGGATCGTCACCACACCCCTGGTCGCCGCCCGCTTTCACGTGGTGAGCCCCGTGGGGCTGGTCGTCAACGTGCTCGTCGCGCCGCTGGTGGCGCTGGCGATGGCGTGGGGGTTTCTGTGCCTCGCCGTTTCGATCGTCTCGACGACGCTCGCTGCATGGTGTGGCGCGGCATGCGACGCCATGCTGGCCTGCATCTCCGCCGTGGTGCACTGGTCGGCGCGGGTGCCTGGCGGCCATTGCTGGGTGGTCGGGCCGCCGGACTGGTGGGTGATCGGCTGGTATGCGGCACTCACCGGCGCCCTGCTCTGGTTTCGCCCCGAGTCGCTGCGGCGGGCACGAACGTGGGCCGTGGTCGCAGGGGCGTGGATCGCGGTGGGACTCGTCGTGGAGGGGATCGGTGCGGCGGTCGCGACCAAGCCCGCGGGGTTGCGGGGCGTGGTGGCGGCGATGGGGCACGGATGCGGGATCGTGTTCACCACGCCGGCGGGTCGCACGCTCGTGTTCGACGCCGGCCGGCTGGGCGCGCCGGCGGCGGCCTCCAGGTCGCTGGCGGCCGTGCTCTGGAGCGAGCGGACCAGGACGATCGATCACCTCGTGATCTCTCATGCCGACGTCGATCACTTCAACGCGGTGCCCGAACTGCTCGAACGGTTCGTCGTTCGCGAGGCGGTGGTCACGGAGCCCCTGCTGGCGAGCCCCGCGCCGGCCGCCCGCGAACTCGTCGCGGCCCTCCGCGACCGCCACATCCCCACGCGGATCGTGCAGGCGGGCGATACGTTCGCCGTCGATCCGCAATGCCGGGTGCGGGTGCTCCATCCCGCGGCGGGGGCCGCTGGTGAGGCCGGCGTCGATGGCAGCGACAACGAGCAGAGCCTCGTGATGGCCGTCGAGGCGGCCGGCCGTCGCTGGCTGCTGACGGGCGACCTCGAGGGCCGGGCGATCGACCGGTTCGTCGCCGCCGATCCCGATCGCTGCGACGTGCTGGTGGCGCCGCATCACGGCAGCATCACGAGCCTGCCGCCCGAAGTCGCCGCCGCCACCCAGCCCGCGGTCGTGCTCGTCAGCGGCGCGGAGGGGCGGTCGTGGCCGCTGGTGCGCGAGGCCTACGCCGCCGCGGCTGGCGGTGCCGAGGTGCTTCAGACCGGCCGGGCCGGGGCGCTCGCCGTCGAGGCCGACGCGGCCACGCTCGTCGTGCGGCGGTTCAGCGGCGGCCGCTGGCGGCAGGTGCCGTGACGGGGCCCGCGAGCAGCAGGCCCGCGGCGATCAGCGCCACTTGGCTGGCGACGTAGCCGGCGAGCAGCATCAGCACGCCGCTGGTGAAGCCGTAGCTGTGCAGTCCGATGCCAAGCTGGTTGGTGCCGAACCAACTCCAGGCGGTGACGATGTTGCCGCCGATCGCAAAGAGCGCGAAGCCGCGGGGCCCGATCCAGCGGTCCCAGCGGGCGTGGAGGACGGCGGCGTTCCAGAGCACGATCATCAGCGCGCCGTTCTCCTTCGGGTCCCATCCCCAGAACCGGCCCCAGGAGTCGTCGGCCCAGAGGCCGCCGAGCACCGTGCCGATGAAACTGAAGAAGAGCGCGAAACAGACGACGCCGTAGGTCATGCGGTGGAGGCGATCCTGGATCTCGCGGTCGGCCTCGTGGGAGGGCGTGTGGCCCGAGAACCTCGCCCAGAGTGCCTGCACGATCGAGCAGGTGCCGAGCAGTCCCGCGAGGAACGTGGCACCGTAGCCGAGCGTCACCGTGACCACGTGCGTCGAGAGCCAGAACTGGGTGTCGAGCACGGCCTGAAGCACGTGCATCGTGTCGCCGGAATCGAGCCCATGCGCCACCATGAGCGTGAGCCCGCCGCTGAGGGCCGCGACGAGGTTGCCGATCCCGAGCCGATGGAGCGTCTCCAGCGCGAGGCCGGCGAGCACGCAGGCCCAGCCGATGAACACGGCCGACGAGTAGAGGTTGACCACCGGCGGCCGACCGGTGAGGTAGATCCGGGCGGCCAGGGCGAAGGTGTGGAGCACGAGCGTGCCGACGAGCATCCACCAGATGAACCGGTTGAGCCGGGCCTGGCCGAGGAGGAAGCTCGCGAAGCAGAGCACGGTGGCGAGAACGTAGAGCCACTTTGCCGTGTCGGTCGGGTTGAAGGCGTTGAGCCAGGCTTCGAAGGCGGCCTTGCCCGACGACTCCCTCACCGCCGGAAGGCTGGCGATCGCGCCCTGGTAGGCCTTGACCGCCGAGTTGAACTCGGCCGCCGGACCGTCGACCTTGGCGAGCAGGTCGGTGAACGGCAGGATCGCGGGATTGAGACGAAACGCGGGCTGACCTTCGCGGCCGTCGAGGACGCGGCCCACGAGCGCCGTGACCACGGCGGGGTAGAGGGCCTGCCAGGTCGTCGCCGGCCCGCCCGCGCCGTCCGCAGTCGGGGCATCGGCGGGCGGGATCGCTGCCGGCGGATGGTTGTCGGTGATCATGCGGGCGCCCTGCACGAGGCGGCGGACCTGCTCGAAGAGTTCGCGGCGGGCCTCCTCACCCTCCCCGCTCGGCCGCGGCATTTCCGGGGTGTCGTAGGCGAAGCGGACGAGGTCGTAGGCCATCAACTTCTGCTCGAGTTCGAGCAGCTTCTTCTGTCCGAACGTCCGCTGCTCCGCGGGCGTGGACCGCACCGCCTCGAGCTGCTTCCGCAGGCCTTCCCTCCCCTTCTCCAGTTCGGACGCCGAGTAGCGATGCCCCTGACGGCGGGTGATGTCGAAGAGGTCGAGCACCTCGAAGGCGTCGATGCGAAACACGGGAGCATCGGCCACCCAGTCGCTGCCGGCCATCAGCGAGAGCATCCACCGCGTGGCCGTCACGCTGCCTCGCGGCCCCTTCGCCACGTCGTCGGGCAGCCGCACGCTGGCGCGGTTGCCGAGCAGCTGCAGCGTGTTTCGCGCCACGGTGTCGAGCGGCTTCACGCGGCCCTCGTGCATCACCGGGATCGCCCCCGCGGCCCGCCAGTCGAACTCGCCGGATGACGCGGGGCGTTCGCGGAGCCGCGGCAGCACCGCCGCCGCCACCAAGGCGAGGCCGAGCGCCGGGCCGAGCGCCGGGCCGAGCCAGCCGCCGGCGGTCGGCGTTCGCGTTGCGGCCGCCATCCGCTCGTGGCGGTCGGCAAACCGCACGAACGTGAGGCCGAAATGGGCGAGCATGCCCCAGAAGGCGAGCACGCAGGCCACGTAGGGAATGAGCCAGCCCGCGTTCTCGACGACCTGCAGCCCCGTCATCTCGCCGGTGCGGCCGTTGCCGAGATCGACCTGCGAATACTGGCTCTGGTAGAAGGTTTCGCCCCGGTAGCGGACCGGGTTGTTCATCCAGACGCGGCCCTTCTGCTCGGCCTTCGTGGCCCGGTCGGTGAAGGTGACGTACGACGAATAGTCGCGGGGCGTCGCGCTGGCGGAATAGTCGATCCGGCGGACGTCGTCGAGGGTCACGCTGTACGGCTTCTGCTCGCGGCGAAACCGCAGCGTTAGCCGCCAGGCTTTTCCGCCCGCCTGCACCGTGTCGTACTCGTCGCCGCCGCCACCCATGAAGATCCGGCCCTGGTCGTTGAGAAACTGCGAGACGAGGTAGGTGCCGAGGTCGCGGCCGGTGCCCCGCTCGACGAGCTGCACGTAGGCGGAGGCAATGTTGGATCGCGACGACGCGCCCCCTTCGGGCGGCCGACCGTCGGCGAGCCACTGCCGGCCAAGGCCCGCGGTGGCGGGATTCGGCGCCACCGGCCCCACGCGGATCACGCTGGAGTTCGGAAACCAGTCGACGACGCGGATGTCGAACGGCAGGGAGTCGATCGCGATCGCCGCGCCGCCCGCACGGGCCGCGAGCAGCCGTCCCGAGATCGCGGTCACGCGGTCGTCGGCGGTGTCGCTCGGGTCGATCACGGCGAGTTCGGTCTCGTCGGTGCGGTAGGCGACGCTCGTCGTCTGGCCCTCCACCAGCGAGATGCGCTCCTCGATCTGCCGGTCGCCGAACAGAAACTGTCCGACCATCAACAGGCCCACCGCCACGTGGATCAGCACGTTGCCACCGCGGACGCCGAATACCATCACGAGGCCGGCGAGCAGCACCACGGCGGCGACGCTCGACTGGATCAGTTGCCACATGATCCGCAGCCCGGGATCGTTCATCCGCCACGACTCGCCGCCGGCGATCGTGAGGGCCACGAGCGTTCCCACGGCCACGGCCGCCGCCCAGAGCGTGCCGGCCACCAGGCGCCGACGGGCCAGCCACGCGGCCGTTCCAAGCCCGCCTGCGAGCACCGCGCCGCCGAACTGCACCATCCGCCAGACGGTGTCGTAGTCCACCGGCGGGCGCCCCTGGAGGCCGTCGGTGCGGTGGCCGGTGAGGATGACGCCCGTCGTCAACAGGCCGCCGAGCAGCGAGATGATCGTGCCCCAGAGCAGCCGCTTGCCATGCGCGGCGACGTGGAACCGCGTGACCTTCGCGGCAATGAGGTTTGCGAGGAGCACGAGGCCGATCGTGGCGCCGCCCGGAAAGGGGAACCAGCCGGGCACGTGGGTCTCGCCGAACACGGTGACCGGCAGGAAGTCGGCGAACGGCACGCGGGCGAGCCAGCTGTTGAAGTACTCGGCCTTCACCTCGGGGAGGTTCTTCTCGTCCTGCGCGAGCGTGCCCACGAGCAGCAGGAAGGTCGCGGCCAGGAACATCACCACCGTGATCTTGAGGGAGCCGGCGGCCCGCAGCAGCCGCCAGAGAAAGCCGCCGGCATCATCGGCCCGGGGGGCGATGGTGTCGGCGTCGAACGCGAGGCTGCCCGTTGCCACGGCTGTGCCTACTCCTTCCACCGGATCGACGACACGAACTGCGAGAACCGCTCCCGCTCGCGGGCGGCCACCGCGGCTTCGCCCTTGAACTTCACGAACAGTGCCCGGTTTTCGTCGACGGGGATCATGGCCCCGAGGATCGCCTGTCCGGCCGCTTCGTCATCGGTGGCCTCGGCGTCGCGAAGCAGCACCACGGAGGCTGATGTGCCGTCGACATCGAGCGTCTCCGCGGCCGCGATCGCAGCCGCCGCCTTTTTTGCGAGGTCGGCCGGATCGGCTCCCGCCTCGAGCTGCCCCTGCCACCGCTCCACGTTGCCGGCGAGGGTGCCAGACGCTGGGATGATCGTCACCTCCCGCTTGTCGGCCGGGTCGCCGATGAAGAGCGTGGCCAGTCGCATGCCGGAGGCTCCTCCGTCGCTCCAGCCTTCGGGCACCTCATAGCGAATCGCCGAGCCGCGATCCGCTGAAGCCCCCGGGCCCGACGTGGAAGCCGGCGGCATGGCCGGCGCCGGGGCCGCTGCAACCGCCACGGGCTCCGCGTCTTTGGGAACCGTGTACGAGCGGATGTCGCCCGGCCGGATTGCCGCCGCCGGCTCGCAACCGCACGCCGCCCCGAGCAGGCTCATCAGGCCGGCTCGGGCGATGCGGGACGCCAACGCACGAATACGCGGACGGGCGGGACAGGGCACGCGGCGGGCTCCGACGGCTAGAAGGACGCCGAATTGTAGCAGGCTGACGGCCACCGTCCGCCGAGTGCCGCTACCGCCACGAGAACAGGTCGGTCAGCGCCTTGAGCAGCGGGCTGGAAATCGGCACGCCCGCCGGGGCCCGGATCGACCAGACCAGGTCGACCATCACGAGCGCTGCGGTGAGCAGGAGGAGCGTGCAGCAGACGAGGCCCACGATCTGCAGCGTGCTGAAGGGCGTCGCGCTCACGAGTTCGATGTCGTCGCCCGCCACGAGCGCTGCGGCGGCCGAATCACCGATCGATACCGACCCCGAGTCGTCCGAGAGGTTCCCGAAAAAGCTGGAGTCGCCCGAGTCCTCGGTCGAGATCACCACCGAGGCGCTCTCATCGTCGGTGGTGGCGTCGCCGAGTTCGAACGCGTCGCCGCCGAGGCCGCCCCCCACGTCATCGATCCCGGAGCCGATGCCGCCGCCGAGATCCGAACCGAGCGCGACTCCCGAACCTCCCAAGGCCGGGCCTGAGCCGCCCAGATCGAGTCCCGAACCGCCCGCTCCCGACCCGAGCGCGATGCCCGATCCATCCAGGTCGAGCCCCGAGCCTCCAAGTTTCACGCCCGACGCGGCGAGGTCGCCTTCGAGAGACAGCCCGCTCTCGCCGATCGCGCCCGACAGTGCTGCGGCCGCCGGGCCGGAGAGTCCTGCGATCGATCCAGAGCCGAGGTCGATGGAGAGCGTGCCCGAGCCTCCCAAGACGTCGGAGTCGGTCGTCTTCGCGGCGGGGCCTCCGCCCTTCGCCACCGACGGCGACGACGCTTCGATGATCGAGTCGAGTTCGAGATCGGAACTCCCCAGGGCGCTGCCGCCGTCGCCGAAGGAGAGGTCATCGCCCTTGGGCTGGACGATCGTCCGCGACGGTGTCGCCCCGGCCTTGTCGTCGCCGAAGATCGATTCGGTCTCCTCGATCGCGTCGCCGAGGACAAGGTCGTCGAGCCCGCTGCCGACGGCCGACCCGCCGCCGAGCGAAGGCGACGAGAGGTCGATGTCGAGACCGCTAGCCCCGCCGGACGCCTCGTCGGCCAAGTCGGCGGCGACCCGTTCGATCTCGTCGAGCTTGAACTTCACGTTCGCGCCGTCGCGCATCGGAAAGAGCTTCTTGCGGTCGACGAGACGATTGATCTCGTCGATCGTCACGCCAAGATGGCGTGCCGCTTCCTCGAGCGACAGAAACTTTCCAGCCATGGCTGCCGTGCTTCCCGCGTGGCCGGGCTCGACCCACGAGCCCATTTCGTCTTTCGACGCAACCGCTCGTGCATTCTATCCCCAACCGCCATTGGCGGTGCAGGCGTCACGGCCGGCAGAGCCTGCCGGGACGGGGCCCGGCATCAGCGGGAGGGGGCGTCCCCGGGGCCTGCCGCTCCGGTTTGGATCAGCCGCTTGAGTGCCGCAGGCCGCGGTTCCTGGGCGTTGAAGTCGTCCACGAGCAGGTCCCAGGTGATGTCGCGGGTGCTCTTGAGCACGAGCGAACCGGTGGCGTTGTCGAGGTGATAGACGGCCGCATGCCGCGTGGCCGGGTCGACGACCACCACCAACCGGCGGGCGTCATCCACCGCCGTGTCGGAAATCCAGAGGCCCGTGGCTTCCGGGATGGACCTGCCTGCCCGCTGGGCGGAGAGTTCCCGCGTCCCGATGAGGACTGCTGCGGCCAGGATCGCCAACGGCCAGCCGGCTGCCAGCCAGGGATGTCGGACAGGACCTGAGGACGAATCGTTCACGGCTCACTCCCGGCGGGATCCCGGACGGAGGCTGGACAGGGTCGGGAAGATAGGAGGCTCGCCGCCGGGCAGGCAAGGCCATTGAGCCCCGGAAATCCGGCCCCGGGACGTCCTTCGCGGCTTGCCCAGAGTGCATGGTTTCGTGAGTCCACCGGCGTTCCGCCCTGCGGAATGTTTCGGTTCAATCGCCTGGGCAAGGCGTGACGATGGAAAGGATCGAGTGGGTGCCGCAACCGCGCCCGCGTCGCGTCCGCCTGAACCGCCTCGGGAGTCCTCCGGTGTCGAAGCTCAACGCCCTGTCCGCTCAGCTGATGCGGTCGCCCCTGCTCTGGGGTGGCGCGATGTCATTCGCCTTTTTCGCGCTCATCCATGGCGGCGTGATCACGAACACGCTCGTGATCCGCTACCTCGCCGGCCACTGGGTGGAGTACGTCGAGACCGCGATGTTCTGCGTGGGTCTGGCCTTCCTGGCGATTCATGCGGAAGGGATCCTCCGTCAGCGGCGCCGCGTGGATGAGCCGCTGCTCGAGGCGATTCCCGAAGGCGGCGTCGACCCCGCCGATGCGCCGGCCCTCGTCGCGACGATCCCATCCGAGGCCACGGGCTTCCTGCCGAGGCGGCTGCGGGAGGCGCTCGACTTCGTGGTTCGCACCGGTTCCGCGGACGACCTGGAAAACCACCTCAAGTACCTCTCCGACCTCGATGCCTCGAGAGCCTCGCAGGGCTACGGTCTCGTGCGATTCGTGATCTGGGCGATCCCGATCATGGGCTTTCTCGGCACCGTCATCGGTATCACCGAGGCGATCGCCTGCCTCTCGCCCACGCAACTCGACAACATCTCCGGCGTGGTCGCCGGCCTCGGCACCGCGTTCGACACGACCGCCACGGCACTCGCGCTGTCGATGGTTCTCATGTTCCTGCAGTTCGTCATCGATCGTTCCGAGCAGGCGCTGCTCTCCACAGTGGACGACGCCGCCTGGGCGACGCTGGCCGGCCGGTTTCAGTCGCTGGGCGGTGGTGACGGCACGGCGCTGGCCGTGGCCCGGCTCGGCGAGACGCTCGGTCGTGGCACGGCCCGGCTGCTCGAGGCGCAGGAGCAGGCCTGGTCGTCGCTGGAGCGGACGGCGGCCGCCGGCATGCGGCAGTTGCTCGACGAGAGCGGTGGCACGATCCAGGCGTCGCTGACCGCGGCGCTCGACAAGAGCCTGGCGTCGTGGGCCGAGTCGTTCGCCCGCACGCAGGACGAACTCGCCTCCCGGCGCGAGGATCGCTGGGTCGACGCGGCGTCGTCGCTCGCCCAGGCGGTCCGCGGCCTCGAGGCCCGGCACGAGGCCATCGAGCGGCAGACCGTCGCCATCGCCGGGGTCGTCGAAGCCACCCGCGACATCGCGGCGCTCGAGCGGTCGCTCGACGCCAACCTCGCGACCGTCACGGCCACCGGGCGGTTCGAAGAGACACTGGCCACGCTGGCCGCCGCGGTCCAGCTGCTGGCCGCCCGCGCGGCCGACCACAACCGCGACGTCCATGCCCTCCGCCGCACCGGAAAGGCCGCATGAGCCGAGCCCGTGCCCAGTCGGGCCCGTCCATCTCACTGTTTCCGTTTCTTGCCGTGCTGCTCTGCACGATGGGGTCGCTCCTCGTCGTGCTGGTGATCTTCAGCCGTTCGGCGAAGCAGGCGGGGATCGCGGCTGCCGAGCAAGCCCGGGCGGAGGCCGCCGCGGCGGCGGAGGCGGAGCGGCAGGAGCTGGAACTCGCCCGCGACGAAATTGGCTGGCGGATCGACCACGTGCGATCGATGCGGGATCGGACGGCCGACGACCTCGCCAAGGCCCGCATGCAACTGGCCGGCACCGAGGAGAACGCGCGGCAACTCGCCGACGAACTCGACGCCCTCGCCCGGATGGTCGAGGCGCTCGAGAGCGAGGCCGCGACCGCCGACGATCAGGCGATTCTCGAGCTCGAGCGAAGGCTGGCCGAGGCGCGCAAGGCCCTCGACGAAGCGAAGGAACGACTTGCGGAGAAGCCGCCCGCCTACGCCGTGGTGCCCTACGAGGGTGCCAACGGCACGCATCGCAGGCCGCTCTACATCGAGTGCTGCATCGACGGCGTGTTCTTGCAGCCGGAGGGAATCCGCTTCGGCCCTGCCGACTTCGAGGGGCCGCCGGGCCCCGGCAATCCGCTCGCCAGCGCCCTGCGGGCCGCCCGCGAGCACATCGCGAAGCATCCGGGCGAGTCGGGGGACCCGAACGTGCAGCCCTATCCCCTGCTCATCGTGCGTCCCTCGGGCGTGATGGCGTACTACGCCGCTCGCGAGTCGATCCAGTCGTGGGGCAGCGAGTTTGGCTACCAGTTCGTCGATGAGGACTGGACGCTCACGTTTCCGCCGCGCGACCAGGCCCTCGCCGAGGCGGAGATGCGAGCGGTCGAGGAGGCTCGCCGCCGGCTCGAGTGGCTCGCGCAGGTGCGGCCGCCGAAGCGGACGAAGCCGGCCACGCAGTATCGCGCCGCGACCACCCGCGGCGGCGTCGTGTCGAACAGCGGGCCGAGCGTGCTCGGCGACCAATCGCGGTTCGATTGGACCAAGGAGCAGGCCGGCGACAATGCTGGCGGCCCGCCCGGCCGGGGCTTCAATGCAGCCGGCAGCGGCGACGGCAGCGGCGACGGCGACTGCGGACTCGCCAGCGGCCAAGGCGGCGACGCGATCCTCGGCAACCGCTACGCGGGGCCGTCCAAGTTTTACTCCGGTGGGCCCGGTGGCGGTGGCCTCGCGGCTGGCGGCTCGGGCGGCCCCGGAGACGGTGAACTCCAAGAAGCCCCGAGCGGCAGCGAGGGGATGGGGGGCGGCAGCTCTCTCGGCGGCGGCAACGCTTCAGGCGGTCGCGGCGGCCTCCAAGAAGCCCCGGGCGCGAGCGAGGGGATCGGCCCCGGCGACCTCGCCGACTCCGCTGCTGGCCAAGGCGCATCGGCGGCGGCTGGTGGATCGGGTGCTTCCGGAGGATCTCCGGGGGTGGCTTCGGCGAGTGGCAGCCAGAGCGCATCGACCATGGCCGCAGGAACGGCGGGCGGCTCTAGCTCAGGCGGTGCGGCCGGCACATCTGCCGGCGGCGGCGCGGGGGCCGCGAGTGGCGGTGGCGGCAGCGGGCCCTCGATGCCCGGCCTCGCGCAAAGCGGCGGCGGCGCGTCGGCCGGCACGGGTGCCTCGGGCGCATCGGCAAGCATGACGGCGTCGCTGGCCGGCAAGCGGGGCAGCAACTGGGCGAGCCTCGCCACCGCGGAGACGCCGGTGCCGCTCACGCGGCCGATCAAGGTGGAGTGTGCCGCCAGCGAGTTTCGCATCCTGGGCGACGGCGGCCGCGTGCAGTCGCGGATCCCGATCGGCACGCAGACGGTCGACTCGGTCGACCTGCTCGTTCAGGAAGTGCACGCGACCGTGGGCCGCTGGGGTTTGGCTGGTGACCGGATGTACTGGAAGCCGGAACTCGTGCTCTCGGCCACGCCGGATGGTGTCGGCCGACGCGAAGATCTCGAAAAGCTCCTCGCCGACAGCGGTCTCGACACGCGGCGGAGCGAACACAAGGACAAGGTCCAGAACCTGCCGCCGGTGGAACGCACCGGCAGCCTCTTTCCCCGGCGGTAGACGGAGCACGCGATGGCACGACCCAGGCAGGAAGAGGACCTCACGGCAGGCCAGGACTCGTTCCTCGACGTCATCACCAACATCGTCGGCATCCTCATCATCCTCGTGATGGTGGTGGGGGCGCGGGTGCAGAAGATCTCGCTCGACGCCGCCGTGCAGGCTCCCGAGGCCGCGGCCAACGGCGGTCTCGAAGCGGAGGTCGCCGAGCGGGCGCATACACTCGCGTCGGCGGAAAGTGAGATCGTGGACCTCCAGTCGCAGACGCAGATGGTGCAGGCGGCGATCGACGGGGCGTCGAGTGCGCGGCTGCAGCTCGCCACGGCGGTCTCGGCGGCGAAGGTGGAGGTAGAGCGGCGGAAGCAGGCAGCCGATGCGGCGAAGGTGGCCGAAGCCGAACGTGCCGCGAAGCAGCGGCAGCTCGAGGAGGCGATCCAGCAGTGCACGCTCGAGACCGAGTCGATCCAGCACCAGAAGGCGACCACGGCCGAGGTACTCGCGTATCCGACGCCGATCGGGCGCACGGTGAATGGCGAGGAGATCCACTTCCGGCTGGCCGGCGACCGGATCGCCTACGTCCCACTCGAGGAGCTCTTCGAACTCGCCAAGCGCAACACGCAGCGGCACGCGGGCTCGATCGCGGAGATGTCCGCGCGGATCGAGACGGTGGGGCCCGTGCAGGGCTTCGCGCTCGACTACGTGATCGAGGCGAAGATCGACCAGGCGCGGGGCCAGATCCTGATCCGGTCGCGGGAGTGGGTGGTGCGGCCTGCAGACCCGTTGGTCGGCGAGCCCGTGGCGGAGGCGCTGCGCTCCTCGTCGCGATTTCGCGGCGTGCTCGGCGGCGTGAAGCCCGACACCACGATCACGCTCTGGTGCTATCCCGACAGCTTCGCCGCCTACCGGCAGATCCGCGAGGAACTGCACCGCCTCGGCATCCCGACGGCCGGCCGGCCGCTGCCCGAGGGTGCGCCGATCGGCGGCTCGACCGAAGGCAGCAAGTCGGTGGTGCAGTAAGCGAATATCGCCGGCGAGGTTCGGCCGTGCGGCTCGCGCCCGGTTCAGGGAGCGTAACCGCGTGAGCGGTACGATTGCGGCGGCGTTGGGTCGGTCCCCATCGCTTACGCGATTGGGCTTCCTGAGGCCGGTTGGACTCGCGATTTGGGTTCGTGAACCCGACAGGAAGCCCCGAGCGCGAGCGAGGGGATGGGGTGTGACGGTTCGCGACGGTGAAACCCCTCGCTTGCGCTCGGGGCTTGTTGGGGTCTGCTGTAGAGCGTTTCGTTGGACGCGGTCCCCATCGCTTACGCGATTGGGCTTCCTGACGCGGTTGCGTCGCGAATGCCGGCTTCGGCGGCGGCGGCGAGGATGTCGAGCTCATCGAGCGCGATCGACAGCGGCGGCATGATCACCACTGTGTCGCCGAGCTGCCGCAGGATCGCCCCGTGCTTTCGTGCGGCGAGGCAGGCTCGTGCCCCGCGACGTTCCTGCCACGGGTAGCCCTGCCCCGTCGCCCTGTCGGCCACAAGGTCGAGCCCGACGACGAGGCCGCACTGCCGCACCGCTCCCACATGGTCGAGCCGCGCGAGCCGTTCGCCGTGCTCGCGGAGCCGCGCGATCTTCGCCGGCAGCGCGTCGAGCACACGGTCGTCGCGAAAGATGGCGAGCGATTCGAGCCCGACCGCCGCGGCCAGTGGGTTGCCCCCGTAGGTGTGGCCGTGGAAGAAGGTCCGCTGGTCGGCGTGCGTGCCGAGGAACGCGTTCCAGACTCGTGCGGTGGTGAGCGTGGCCGCCATCGGGAGGTAGCCGGCGGTGAGGCCCTTGGCGAGACAGAGGAAGTCAGGCGACACCGCTTCCTGCTCGCAGGCGAACATCCTTCCGGTGCGGCCGAAACCGGTGGCTACTTCGTCGAGGATCAGGAGCACGTCGTGCTTCCGGCAGAGGTTGGCGACGCCGCGGAGGAAGCCCGGCGGGTGCACGTAGATCCCGGCCGCCATCTGCACGAGCGGCTCCATGACGAGGGCAGCGATCATCCCGGTGTGCGTTATGAACGCCTGCTCCACCGCAGCGAGGGCGTCGGCGAGCGATGGCGGAGGGCTGCCCGTCGCAGGGCACGGGCCGCCGGGCGACGGCACGCGGATCGCCTCGAAGGTGAGCGGCTGAAACAGCGATGTGAAGCGATCGACACCGCCGACACCGATGGCGCCGAGCGTGTCGCCGTGGTAGGCTTCGCCGATCGCCACGAATCGCGTGCGGGCGGGCTGTGGCGGGGCGGCCTGCCGCCAGTATTGGAAGGCCATCTTCAGGGCCGCCTCGATCGCGCTCGAGCCGTCGCCCGAGAAAAACACCTTCTCGAGGCCGGCGGGCGCGATCTCGACGAGTCGGCGGGCGAACTCGACGGTCGTGGAGTTGGAGAGGCCAAGGTTCGTGGTGTGGGCCACCTTACCGGCCTGGGCCGTGAGGGCGGCGTCGAGGCGGGGATGCCGGTGGCCGTGCACGTTGCACCACATGCTCGCGGAGCCGTCGAGGTAGCGGCGGCCATCGGCGTCGATCAGCCAGCAGCCCTCGCCCCG
>Ga0129333_10003054_pt1 | contig 15660 bp, 22 predicted proteins | sample CPB6_08_DNA_FD_94474 | JGI IMG/M metagenome (GOLD analysis project Ga0129333, IMG submission 94474) | Freshwater to marine salinity gradient microbial communities from Chesapeake Bay, USA - CPBay_Sum_0.6_0.8_DNA | ecosystem: Environmental > Aquatic > Marine > Coastal | place: USA: Chesapeake...
AGGCGAAGAAGGGTTAGGCCCCCTGCGCGGTTCGAGGCCGCGCGTCGTCCCTCCCCCCAACGGCCAGTCGGCCACAATCGAGAGAGAGTCATGAGTCAGATCGCCCGTAGAGATGCCAACGTAGAGTCCTGGTTGTCCTCCCCCGCCACCCTGTCCCAGTTGAAGGCCGCGCTCCCGTCGCACTTCGCGCCCGACCGTATGGCCCGCCTTGCGTTGACGCAGCTTCGCACCGTTCGCGGCCTCGCGGACTGCAACCCCGCCTCGATCATGGCCTGTGTTATGACCGCCGCGCAGCTCGGCCTCGAGCCGGGGGTCCTCGGTTCCTGCTACCTTATCCCCCGCAAGGGCGAGGCGACGTTCCTGATCGGCTACCAAGGCCTCCTGGACCTCATTCGCCGGTCGGGCAAGGTGTCGAGCATTGCCTCCCGCGTCGTCTACGAGTCGGACGTCTTCGAGATCGACTACTCGGCGGCGGTCCCGTTCGTTCACAAGCCCGACCTTCGCCGGAAGGACTCCAAGATCCTCGGGTTCTACTGTCACGCGACCCTCGCCGGCGGCGAGCACGTCTTCGAGTGGATGCCCTTGCACGAGGTCAACGCGATCCGCGCTCGCTCCCAGTCGGGGAACTCGGGTCCCTGGTCGACCGACTTCGCCGAAATGGGGAAGAAGACCGTCCTCCGCCGCGCGGCGAAGTACCTCCCCCGCTCGATCGAGTTCTCGGACGCCCTGGCCGCCGACGACCGCGCCGACTTCGGGACTGAGGTCGCCGCCCCTGCTCCCGCTCCCGTCCCGACCGTCGAGCACGTCGAGCACGTCGAGGTCCGTCCTCCCGCGCCCCCGTCGTCGCCGAGCTCGGCCGCGCGTCTCCCTGCTCCCCCGCCGGCGCCTCGCTCGCAGCTCGTCGAGGCGATCGACGAGGCCCCCGCCTTCGCCCCTTCCCCCGAGGTCGTTCCCTTCGAGGACGACGGTTTCCCCCTGTAAGGTAGCCCGACCATGCGAACCCCCAACCCTTGGCCCCCGAAGGCCTTCCCCGACGCGAAGCGGACGGTCACCCGCCGCGCCCGCATCCTCTACGGTTCTCTCGCCTACCTCGCCCGACAAGTCGGGATCACCCGGCAAGCGATCAACGCTCGGGCCGACATGGCCTTGGAGTCGCGTTCGACTCACGAGTGGTTCGAGTTCGTCCTCTGTCTCCCTGAGGGGTCTCTCGCCGAGGGCGTCCCGTCCGAGGAGGCGATGACCCGCGCCGCGACACCGGCCGAACTCGCCTACGCCGTCGCGGCCTCCGACGCCGCCTGGGCGGGCCGGAAGACTCGCCTCGGCCGCCCGCCTCGGAGGGTCGAGTGAAGATCAACCTCCCCGAGCTGTTCCTCGTAGTACAATACGCCCTCGCGGCGTTCGGGAAGGTTCCGACTTGGCATTGTCTCCCGACCCTCGTCGTCGTCGTCGTCCTCTACCTCTACGAGGAGGGGAAGAAGGTCCGCGCCCAGTCGGCCGAGGATGCCCGCCGGCTCGCTCGTCGCACCCCTCCGCCGCCCCCTGTTCCCCAACCCCGACACACGAGGTCAACCGATGCACACTAACGCGATCTCCTTCGACTTGACCCGCCTCTGTCGCTCGGCCCGATATTGCCCCCATTGGATGTGGATCGACGGGATGCGTTGGTTTACCCTCGCCGAGGGAGGACCGGCGATCGCCCGGACCGGACTGGTCGGGATCAACGAGCCGCCCGAGGATGCCTTCCCCGACCTCGCCCACCCCGACACCGTCGACGCCCTCGCGAACCGGGTACGCTACCTCTACGAGCTGCCCGACCTGGTCGCCGTCTACGAGGAGCGGAGTTGCCTGTTCCGGGTGACGCTCCCGAACGGGGCGGCGGTCGCCCGCTACTCGGCGGCGGGCGCGTGGGTCGGTCTCCTCGAGCTTTGGTCCTACCGCACCGAGATGAAGAAGATCGGGAGGTCCGCATGATCACACTCGGACCCAAGTCTTTCGCAACGTGGACGGAGGCGCGGCGCTACCTGGTCGAGTTGACCCGAACCCAACCCCTCGGAGCGACGATCGAGGGAGAGGCCCGCGAGGTCCTCGAGGCCGCGCTCCCGCTCCACTCCGAGTACGAGTTGAAGGTCGGCCCCGGTGTCTACCGCTTCGTCGTCAAGCGACATCCCGCCTACCCTAACACCCAATGCGTCTTCGTCGAGCGGGTGGACCAGACCTCAGTCGCGGTTAGCTTCCAGAACATCGGGAAGGCCGTCTCCCAGGTGAAACGGAAGGACCGGCTCCGCGCCCTTCGCGAGGCGGTCGTCTCTCAGATCCTTGACTTCAAGGATACGATGTTCCCCGAGGACGGTTGGGAGAACCAATGCCCCCTCACCGGCGAGCTCGTGACGAAGTCGAACTGCGAGGTCGACCACGCTCCGCCTTGGACCTTCGCGCAGCTCGTCGAGGACTGGTTGAAGGCCGAGGGCCTCACGCTCGAGGAGGTGGAGATCCACCCGCCGCCGCATCCAAAATGCGAACTTCGGAGCGCGATCCTCACCGAGTCCTGGCGAGCGTACCACGCCGAGCACTCGGCCCTTCGGATTTTGAGTCTCGAAGGCCACAAGCGAGTCACCGCCGAGAACCAGAAGGGGGGAGCATGATCTACACCGGCGTCGACCCCGGGAAGAACGGCGCGGTCGCGTCGATCTCCGCGACGGGCGAGGTGTTGAAGGTGTCGAGGTTCTCTGAGGTCGAGACCGAGGGACGGATCGCCCTGGTGATCGCCGACCACGTCGCCGAGCTCGCCGGCGATACACACTCGGCGGTCATCGAGCGCGTCGGTGCGATGCCCCGTCAAGGGGTCGCCTCGACGTTCGTGTTCGGCCGAGTCTACGGCGAGGCGTGGGCGGGACTGCTCCTCGCCGACGCGGGTCGCGTTCGCGTCCAGTCGGTCACCCCGTCCGCTTGGCAACGCGACCTCGGCCTCCCGAAGCGGGCCGACTCCGAGAACCACAAGCGGACCCTCCGCGAGCTGGCCGAGAACCGCTTCGGCCGGAAGTTCACCCTCGCCGAGGCCGACGCGATCTGGTTGGCCGAGTGGGCGCGGTCGTTCGGGAGTTGGGCTCGCGCCCTCGAGGTGACCCGATGACCCCCGACCTCGAAACCCTCGGGCGCCGGGTCATGACTTGGGCGCACTTCCAATGGCGTCCGGGGATGTTCGTCGTCCACCCCGAAGGCAACGCCGGCCACGGTTACGTCTACCGACTGAAGTCGACGACTCCTCGAGGCCCGAACGACTACCCCGACGTCTCGAACCCTTCGACCCAAGCTCGATTGGCCGTCTTGAAGTTCCTCGCCGGCCCGAGGACCGTCAACGCCGACGGGACCTGGTCGTTTGAGATCGTCCGTCGCAACCGCAGAACCACAAACGAGGAGTTCGTCGCCGGCCTCGAGTCCTCTCAACCCTAACCCCCAACGTTCCCCCATGCTGCGCCAGTACCAAGATCTCGCCCTTCGCCTCGCCGCGCGTCTCTGCGCGAAGGAGGACCTCGACCGCCTCGACCTCCGCGTCCTCGAGGCCTACTTCAACCTCGCCGCGAGCGACACCGAACCCGCCCCGGCCCCTCGTGACCAAACGATGCAACCGGAACGGGCGGTGTCTCCCCCCAAGGGAGTCGCGCTTGCCCTCCTACCGTGGGGTCCGCTCGTCTGCAAGGCCCAACCCCCCGTCGAGTCCGACCCCCTCCTTCTCGGGTTCATGCTCGCCTTCTTCGCGTGGGTAACCTACCTCCTCGCGAGGCGGTCGTGAGCGCGTACGCGATGCACGTCGCGGGCTACCTCCCGAAGGTCGAGGCGAACGACTACCTCCTCGCGGGATACCTCACAGTCTGCATTGTCGGGATCGCCTGGGCGTTGTTCCACGAGGGGGACGAATGACCTTCTCCCTTCGCAACCCCTCGAAGGTGACCGTGGCGAGCTCCGACACCTGGGCGACTCCGAGTTGGGTCGTCGAGTGGGTCGCGGGCTCCCTCGGTTGGAGCCGCTTCGACTTCGACCCCTGTTGCGTCCCCGCGACGGCGAAGGCCGAGCGGTTCATCGCCCCTGAGTTCGGCGACGGCCTCTCCGACCCTTGGGACGGTGACCGAGTATGGGTGAACCCTCCCTACTCCAACCAAGGGGCGTGGTTGCGCCGGTGCGCCGCCGAGGCCCGCGCCGGCCGCGATGTCGTCGTCTTGGTCATACCCTCCTTCGACGCCGCCTACTGGCGATCGACCGTCTGGGAGGCCGCCGCCGAGATCTGGATGATCGAGGGCCGGATCGCCTTCGAGGTCGACGGCGAGCCCCGACCCGGCGGGAACGTCCGCTCCTGTGTCGTCGTCTACCGCGCCGGGACGAAGTGGGGAGCCCCTCCCGTCGTCCGCTACCTTCGCCCGCGCCCTTCTGCTACCCTAGATCGATCCACCCCCCAAAAACCCCCCAAGGTGACCAGATGAAACCCTCCTACCAGATGAACCGCGCCGCGTACCTCTCCGAGGTCATGGCCCGCACCCTCGCCCAGTCGTTCCGTTGCGACTGGTACCCGAACCTCGTCCCCGGCGGCGAAGGTTGGGGAGAGTTCGCCCTCGTCCGCGACGGCGAGTTGAAGGCGATGCTCCGCGTCCTTCCCTTCTCCGACGAGGCCGACGCGACCTCCGACCACTTCCTCGACCTCGCGGACGCGAACCGAGTCGCGACGACCTTCCGCGCCCTCGGACTGAAGTTGATCGTTGCTCGCCGCGCCCCGAACGCGATCCAGATCGCCACCCTCGACGGGAGCACGATCACCTCGATCCACGTCCACCCGACCGACCGCTCCCGCATGGGTTGGATAATCGACGCCGCCGACTTCCGTCGGACCGTCCCGCTTCCCGACGGGAAGGGTTGGGAGGCCTATCGCACCGCCGAGGAGGGCTAGACCATGGGGTACGGAGCGAACCACTACACATACCAGAACATTGTCGACCCCGACCGTCCTAGGCCCGTCAAGGCCCCGACGAAGGCCTCGTTGACGGCCGCCCAGAAGGCCGAGGCCCTCGCCCGCATCCTCGCGGTGAAGACTGAGATCGAGACCCGCGAGGCCGCCGCGGTCGCAAAGGTAGCCGCAGCTCGCGAGAAGGTGTTGAAGGCCGCGACCGAGGTCGCACCCGAGGCCGTCCCCGACCTCGCAGAGGCGAAGAAGGTCCTACGCGCCGCGCAGATCCGAGCGGCGAACGCGCGTTACAGGGAGAAGATCAACGCCGAGGAGGACGCCGCCCGCGACGCCCTGGTCAAGTTGAGACTCGCGGACGACCGGAACCGGAAGAAGGGCTACCGCACCGCGAAGGCCGAGGCGAAGCTCCTCGAGGACTACCGCGCGGGGCTCCCGACGGCCCGCGAACTGGTCGACGAGGCGCAGCTCGCCGAGTTGATCGAGCGGGTCGAGGCGCGGAAGGCGAAGCGGAAGGAGAATAACCGGCGACAGGAGATCAAGCGGCGGGAACGTAGGCAAGCGGCGAAGGTCGAGAGGTTGAACGCCGAGGCCGCGACCGTCGACGAGAAGCTCCGCGCCTACCTGGTAACCCCCGACGACGTCATCGCCTTCGAGGCCTATCTCGCGAGGTCGCAGGAGTGTCGGAACCGGTACTACCACACGGTCGGCCGCCCCCTGTCCGAGGCCGAGGAGACGCAGAAGGAGCGGGCGGTGAAGTCCCGCCTACTCAGACGCCTCGAGGAGAACCCCAAGTTTCTCGACGACTGGAAGGCCGCGCGTTGGTTGCAAGGGATCGGGACGTTGAGCGAGGAACAGCAAACCCGCCGACGCTTGTACTACGCCGAGAAGAACGCGCGGACGAAGAACCGTCGCCTCGAGGTCATCCTAGAGCGACGCGAGGAGGTCGAAGCCAAGATCGCCGACCTCTCGAAGAAGCCCGAGCGGAAGTGGGCGATCGTCCAGTTGATCAAACTCTCCCTGAAGTACAGTCAACGCTACCGGAAGCAAGCGAACCTCGTCCCCTGGACCGAGGAACAGCTCGAGCTCGCCGTCCTCCGAGCGAAGATCCGGCTCGTCGACCGTCTCGCCGTCGAGACCGACTACCTCGACCTCTGGTACACGAAGGAGAAGCGGCGCCGGTCGGCGGTGTCGAAGCGGAAGCTCGAGCGGATCAAGGAGGACCCAGTTCGCGCTCGGGCGCACCGTCAGTCCGTCAACCTTCACCGGAACGAGTGGCGTCACCGGAAGCGGCGGGAGAAGCTCGCCGCCGAGGCCGCGAACCCGCCCGCACCCGTCGAGCCGGTCGTCGACGACTCGGCCTACCAGAAGTCGCTCCGTCGCCTCACCCGCATCTTCCGCGAGGCCCGCCGCGAGGCCGCGAAGCGGGAGAAGTAACCCCGAGGGGGCCTACTCCCGCCACTGGTTCGAGTAGGTCTCCATTCGGATCAACCGTTCGTTGATCTGCTCGACCCGCTCGCGGAGCTTCTCGAACTCCTCGGGGCTCGGTTGGCGGTCGAGCTCGTGCCGGATGTCCGCGATCGTGTCTTTCAGCTCCTTCCACTCGGACCGCACCTCAGACCAGGCGAACCCGATCAAGGCGAGGATGACCGTCGAGGCGAACGACCCGATCCCCGAGAAGACCCGGTAGAGGGTCGGGGCTCCGACCGTCGCCCGAGCTGCGAGCGTTTCGAGACTCGTCGTCGAGTGGTTCGGCCTGTCCGAACTGCGTCGATCGTACTGAGGGCCGGGGCTAGTCATCCTCTCGACCCGCCTTCTTCTCCTCGGACTCGAGGACCAGATCGACGGCGGTCTTCTTCTTCACGTTGCCGGCGAGGAGCCCCGAGACAACCGACCCGAGGCCGACCCACATCGCAACGGGGACGGCGGCGAGGCCGCCCGTCGCAGCGGTAGCGACGATCGGGATGACCGCCCCGAGTACCGCGCCGAGGGCGAGGCCCGCGTTGATCTTGCCCTTCGAGTGGGTAAACTTGACCATGGGGGATCCTACGAAATGGGGAGGGAGCGCCCGACGTACTCGGGGTCGAACCAACCGACGGTCCGAACGATGTCCGTAGAGTAGCTCCACTTGTGGAGCTTGGAGTAGACGCCGTCGCCTTCGCGCGACCCTGCCCCGTTGGTGTTGCCCTCTACGGTGTGGAATCCCTCGTCGTCAACGGCGACGACGATCCCGCAATGGCCTTGGACCCACGTCCCCTTCCGCGCCGAGACTGCCCCCGCCCCGTCCTTCGCTCGGACCCAGATCATACCTGGGCGAACCTTCGCGCGGAAGTCGGCCTTCTCGGGGGTCGTGAAGCCCTGGGCGAGCATCCGGCGGGTGCCACGGTGCCAGATCGTGATCGCCGACCCGCTACACCACAGGGGCGCGACGGTGAGGCCCTTCGCGGTGAGGACACACCACGAGACGAAGGCCGCACACCACGGCGAGCCGGGAGAGAGGCCGACCGTCTTCTGGTACTTCTCGACGTCGGGACCTCGGTTCATGCCTCCGACCTCGCGGACGTGCTTCGCGTCCTCGGCCTTCGCGACCTCGATCAACTTCTCGGCGGGGGTGAGTTCGGCGGTCATCCTAGCCTCGCTTGGAACGGCCCTTAGAGGCCTTAGTAGCAACCTTGACGGGCTTGGGGGGCTCGACGACGACGTCCTCGGCCTTCGAGGGCTTGGGGGCCTTCTTAGGGGCCTCGACGGGAGGCGTCGGGAGCGGGTCGACGCGGAGGCCCTCAGTCGGCCGGAACCCTTGGAGCTTCGCCGCCGCCTTCATCTTCGGTGACACCTCCGCGCCGCGAGCTCGCAGGGTCGCGCAGACGGCCTCGAGGACGGCGAGGAGTTGGCCCTCGTCCCAGAAGGCCGTCGAGACGGTGACCGAGTGTCGGTTGATGTCTCGGAGGAGGAACCCGTCGCGGGTTGCCTCGACCTGAGAGTCGACGAGAGAGCGGAAGACGGCGGGGGCGTTGATGATCGACACAGGGAGCTCCGAGCGGAGGGTGGAAGGAGACTAAGGCAGGGAGGGCTCGGGGAGCCGCTCCTCGTAGATCGAGAGGCCGTAGAGGTTCACGTAGGGCTGTCCGACGGTCTTCGTCACCGTGATCAGAAACGGGACCCACGCGCCGGGGGTGAGGGCCGTTGTCACGAGCTGCGCGTAGCCCGCCGCGGTCGTCCCGTAGACGTGAGTCCATGACCCACCGAGAGAGACGGTCACCGTCCCCTTCTCGGCGTACCCGACGATCCAGAACTTCCCGGTCGCGAGGGCCGAGAGCTTCGCGTAGCCCTGGTACACGAGGGTCGCGACACCTGAGGTCGTCGAGTAGTTCGAGACCGTCGTGATCAGTCGCCTCGAGGTCGCGTAGACGAACCGGTCGCGACGGAGGAACCCGTCGACGGTTGTCCCTCGGATGACGTCGGGGAAGTTCTGGTAGGCCGGCGAGCCGGGGTCGTTGGTTGGGATGACGAAGGAAGACATTCTAGACCAACCTCGCAGAGAAACCGATGACGTAGAGGGCGCGACCGGTTGTGATCTTGAGGGTGTAGACCCCTTGCCCTGTCCCATTGTTGAGAGCGGCGAAGAACGCCGAGGGGAACTCCCAGACGACCTTGTTCCCCTTCTGGATGTCGTCCTCGGGGAGGGCGTCGCGGAGCCCCCACTCGTTCGCGCCGGTGAGGACCCCCGTCAACGCGCGGGTCTTCGTCGCCGTCGTCTCCCAGGTCGAGGCCGAGGTGTAGCGTTGCCACCGGAACGATTGGTTCTGTACCCCGCCGACGACTGAGGCCCCGGTGTCGTCGAGGATGTCGAACCCGAGGGTCGTATTCCCCCCGTTCTCGACGGCCGACTCGAGCGGAAAGACGGTGAACGCCACCCGAACGATCCCCTCGACGTCGTATTGAAACCCGAAGGTCGCGGTCAAGGCGTCGGGAGCTGCGGTCACAATGCGGCCGAAGTGGTACGGGTCGCAGACGATGTTCGCGAGCTCGGGCCGGAAGGTCGGGATCGCGCTCGATTGCGCCGAGTTCACCGACGAGAGCGAGAGGGCGTGATAGTGATTCAACTGGTCGGGGGGCGTGTACGGGTCCGCCGTGTCGACGTTGTAGGAGATCGAGTAGAGCTTCGGTGCGCCGAGCTCGAAGATCGCTCCGACCGCCGACTTCGTCGTGTCGTTCACCCCAACCCCGATCGGGTAGTAGGTCTCGCCGGGGAAAATGCTCCCGATCGCCTCAGGGGTCTGTCCCGCCGAGGCGTCGATGTACCCTATCTGCCATGCGGTGACGTTATGCTCGACCCGTTGAAGGACCGCCGTCGACTCGTCTAGCAGGAGGAGGACGAACTTCTCGCCGGTCGTGAGGGCGTAGTGTCCCGCGCCGACGCCCGTCTTCGAGAGGCCGACCTGGTTGTTGTCGATATAGTGAACGTTCACCGTCCCAAGATCGGAGATCAGGTCGGACTGGAACCCGAACCAGAAGGCCTCGTAGCCTTGGCCGCCGCCTGTGTACCAGGCGAAGGTGACGTCGACGAACGTCCCGCCAACGGCCGAGGGAAGGTCGACGACGGTCGACTTCCCCGAGTCGATGTGTACGATCTTGAGCTGGCCGATCCGGTTCAAGTCCGACTCGTTCGAGTTCACCGTCTGGTAGAAGACGCGGAAGGTGATCTTCGTCGCGTTGGCCCCCATGTTCGCCCAGAAGACCGAGCCGGCGAAGGTACCATAGGAGGCCCACCGCACCGGCTTGTCGAGCCGCCACGAGAGGCAAGCGGCGCGGGTCAGCTCGACGGGGTAGGCGCGGGCGTTCTTCGTCAACCCCTGCGCGACGAAGGCCGAGTAGGGTTGAAAGTCGGTCCCAGTCGCGCCCGAGTTGTAGTCGTCGATCTTCTTCCACGCCATGTTAGACCATCCAGGGAAACGGTTCGTTGTTATTGACCATAGCCCCGGAAAAGTCCGCCTGGTAGGCATCCCACGAGGCAGGGATGATCCCCGCGTCCGCTCCGTCGACAACCGTTCCGTCGGCGATGACGAGGACGTCCTTCCCGAAGGACATCGCGTTGTCGAAGTTGGTGTCGCCGAAGATCAGAGTGTCGTTTGGGACGTCGACTCCGACGAGAAGCGAGGTTATCCCCAACGGGGTCCCGTACTCGTCGAGGAGCTGCAAGGGGAGGTAGCCCTTCGGACAGCGGGCGAGGGTCTCGGCGAAGGCCGCCGCGTCTGAGGTCGGCGCACCTGGGCGAGCGGACGACGCGGGGAGTGTGTACCGGTTGGGGAACAACTTCTGCTCCGTCGGCGAGACCTGATTTTTCCAGATCCCCGTTGCCGAGACGACTGAGAGACGGGTCGTCGAGGTGAGGTACCCGTAGAGCCAAAGGGTGTACCTCGTCGTCGGGGTCTTCCAACTCCGCTCGGCCTTGAGGACGAACCCGTTCGCGCCGAGGACCCCCATGGTCCCAAGGGCGTTCGGGATGTACTGCGAGGAGAAGGAGACGAACTGGCCGACCTCGAGGTCGAAGACCGGGTCGCGGTAGGTCACCTCGACGACCGCCGCCGCCTTCGAGTAGCGGGTGATCATGTTCACCGCGTCTCGCATCGCCTGAGAGTTCGCGAGCTCCGTCTCGTTGCCATAGGGGACGACGAAGTTCCCGAGCTGCGTCGTCTTCCCCGCCCCCGAGAGGAGGAGGTCGACGTTCGAGACCCGGTACTTCTCGCGAACGATGTCCTTGTCCTTCACCGAGAGAGCCCAATCGATCTCGCAGAGCTGGACGGAGTTGTTCCGGTCGAAGTTGAGGGTCACGCGGGGCTCGGCGAGGCCGGTGTCGTTGATCTCAGTCGGCCAGACCCCCGCCGTCGTCCACCGGTTGAAGCGGAGGCGGCCACGGTCGAAGACCATGTAGCACCCCGTCCGCTTGAAGACGTAGTCGAGGACGTCGCCCACCGTCTTCGCCGCCGAGTGTTGGTACGGCCACGGGTGATAGTCTGAGGTCAAGATCGGGAGGGCCGCGACGATGTCGTCGGCGAGGACCGCCTCGAGCTCGCCTAGGTCGATGATGTCCGAGATCGTCGACCAGTCGAAGGGCAACCAGGCGGACATACCCGCCGGCCGAACGCCCTCGGCGCCGGTTGTGTCGGCGTTGAAGGTACCGAAAATCAGGTCGATCACCGCGAACCGAGCGTTCTCGGCGACGAAGGAGACCTCGGCGAACCATTCGAGGACCGACCGCGAGGACTGGCCGTAGCTCGTGAGAAAGTCGCCCTGCGGGGGCGTTCCCGACCCCATGCCTTGACCCACGTTCACGTTGAACTGGTTCGAGACGTTGATCGCGTAGATCCCGTCGTTGAAGAAGATCGGGATCCCGAGGAGCATCGGGTCCTCGTCGCTCGGGTTCTGCGTTCGACTCCCGCCGGTGAGGACGTAGTCGACCCCGTTGCCCAGGTCGGAGACCTCGGAGAGCTTGAACACACCGCCCGACTTGTCCTTTCGGATCTGTACCACTCCGAGGCGAGAGTCGTAGGGTTGCTCGAAGTAGTCCCACGGCCGCCCCTGGATGTCTGCGCGGTAGGAGACCTTCAACGTCGAGGTGTTGTGACCGTTGACGTAGACCGGCGAGTTCTGGCCCCCCGGGTCGGCGATCTCTTGAAAGTAGATCGACATTGGAGCCGGCCGGAACGGGGCCGAGCGGATCATGCCGAGGAGCGACGTGCAGTCGACCTTGATCTGGTTCGTCCCGTTCGCCGAGGTGTCGGTCGTCACCTTGCCGATCATGCCCCGGAAGATGACCTCCTCGTCGTTCTGAGAGGTCGCGTCGACGGGGGCCGTCGAGATGACAACGGGGAGCTGCTCGATCCCACCTCGCGAGAACTCAGTCCCGCTCGAGCGAAGGAGGGCGATCGGTGCGCCGACGACTTGCCCCGTCCCTTGATCCTGCATCGCGATCGGGATGTTCGCCGCGTCCCAGATCCGAGTCGCGGTGAAGTCGATCGAGGAGTTCACCGACTGTACGAGAAACGGCGTCCCCGAGATCCGAACGATGTCGTTCGCGTAGAGGTTGGTTGTGTCGTTGCAGTAGATCGTCGCGGGGTTCTCGGGCGAGACGTAGTACGTCACGCGGACGATCGCGCTCGACGCGGCGTCTCTGAGGTAGCCCGTCGACCGACCCAGACAGAGCGGAAGCGTGTCTGAGTTCGAGAGGAGAGAGAAGTAGGTCGTCGGGTCCGACCCCATGCTCCCGAAGATCGGGATCTCCGACGAGAACTGGGACCCCATTTCGGCGATGACCCCGTTGAGGGCCGAGCCGGGGAGGTAGGGGAGCCCCGCCCGAGACGTGAAGACCTGCGCGACCGAGAGGTCGTTGAACCCGCCGATCGCGTAGACTCGGACGATCAGGATGCGGTCCGACCCTACCACTAGAGGTTCCCCCGGAAGAACAGGCCCGTCGTCGACCAGAGCCGGGGCTCGTCGTCGGGGGTGACATAGGCCGTGGCCGTCGCCTTCTCTGAGATGATCGGCATACGAGCCTCGTTCGGCGTCTCGGGCGTCGTACCTGGCAGGTTGTCCGTTGCCGAGCGGTAGAGCCGGAAGGTGACCCCCGTCGCCGCCGCCTCGAGGAGGCCCTCGAGGGTGTTGTTCGGGTCGTTCTTCGACCTCTGCGCGGCCGTGTAGTAGACGTCGATCTTCGCGTACCAACGGGTCAGGTTGGCCGCGGGGAAGATCGAGGAGAGAAACTCGAGGTCGGCCACCTCGCCCCAGTTGACGACGTCGGTCGAGAGGCCCGACATTTCCGAGGAGCTCGCCGCCGCCCGTTGCGTCGTCGTCCGCCGAACGTCGCCGGCCACCCCGCATGGACACCAGACCCCGCCCACGTTGTAGGGGGTCGTGTACGTCGCGAGCGTCCCCGAGGAGAGGTTGACCGTTGCGACGTCGAACCCGTAGACCTCCGCGTCCGCGACCGAGGAGAAGGTGATGATGATCACCGAGGCGCAGGTGTAGGTCAACGTCCAGGTCAGAGGCGACGTCGCGGGGACCGTGTTGTTCGTCGTATTGTAGGCGACAGAGACGGCCGTGACGCCGGCCATGGTCGCGAGGGAGGCCGCGAGAAACCCCGGCGGCGTCGCTGCGGTAGGCGTGTACGGAGTCGTCGCGAGCTCGTACCCGTAGCCCGTCGACGGGCCGAAGGACGACGGCGAACCCGCGCCCACTTGGATCGAGAAGGGGGGAAGGTCGATCTCCCAGGTAACGAGGGGGAAGTTTGCCATGGTCGATCCCTAGTAGGCGGCCGAGCCGAGGTAGCGAGTGTTTGCGAGTCGTTGCGCCTTGGCAAAGGCGCGGGCGATCCCCTCCTCGTCGGCGAAGGCCGCGTCGACTCGGAGGTTGTAGTTCGTCTGGTTGTTCGTCACCGCGGCCTCCTTCGCCGTTGCCTTCGTCGCCGAGCCCGACTTCTTGTCGGTCGCGCCGAGGTACGCGCCCGTCGCATAGGCCGCTGCGCCGGCGGCGGTGAGGGCGACAGCGCCGGGGATGTTACCCGTCGCGAACTCGATCGCCGCTTGGGACATAGCCTTGTCGCCGAGGGCGGTCACGATGTTACCGAGGGCCGCGCGGGCCGCATCCGCGATCGTCGCGCCGCCTTGGAGAGCGACCGCGACCTGCTTCGCGTTCTGGTTGACGAACTGGTCGTAGTTGGCCCGTCGGGCCTCCTGCTCCTTCGTTAGGACGACCTCGTTCGACTCCTCGATCTTCTCGTTCCCTCCAACGATCGCGGTGACGACGTCGTTGTAGATCCCCTTCACCGCGTCTGCGGCGGTCCTCCACGAGTCGACCCAACCCGTCTCGGGGTTGAACCCACCCCACCAACCCATGGCCGCGTTTTGGGCTTGCTCCCAGTCCGCTTGCATCTGTTCGGTTGCCTTCGCGTAGGCGTTTCCGGTTGCCTTGGACGCCGCCTTGATCGCCTCCGCGACTGGATCAACCGTCGGACCCTTGGAGCCGCCGCCGCCCGTCTTCGGGGGCGCGGCCGGTCCCTTGCCGAGGTACTGATCGTAGAGCTGCTCGCCCCGCTCCTCGAGGAGCGATAGGTCGGCCGCCGCCGAGTCGTAGGCGAGTTTGAGAGCCTCGGGCATGAACGAGTAGGCGTCCTTCCCCTGCGCGGCGAACTGCTTCGCGAGCGACGAGTAGAGCTCCGAGGTCTTTGTCTGAAGTCGCTCGGCCATTTCGCGGTCGCGCTCGATCTTCCACCCCATGCCCGCGTAGGAGAAATCGATGTTGTCCACCTCGGACTTGACCTGCGCGACGAGAACCGCCCGCGACTTCTCGACCTCCTTCCGGATCTCGACGTCGCGGATGATGTCGCCGACCTTCTTCGCGCTCGCTTGGAAGGCCCGGTTTTCGGCGATCGCTTGATCGTTCGCGGCCATGGCGAGAGCGGTCTGGTCGCCGACGAGGCCTTGGACCTTCTTCGCGAGCTCGTCGTAGGCCTTGGTCAAGTTCTCGATGTTCGTCACCGAGGTCGCGTTCGCGTAGTTGTCCTGAGACCGCTTGAGGGCGTCGAAGTTCTCGACCCCCTTCCCGGTCAGCTCGTTGAGCGTTCCCATGACCTTGACGAGAGCCTCGAACCCGATGTTGAGCATCGGGAACCCGTAGGTCACGAGGGCCTCGACGATCTTCGCCATACCCGAGAAGACCGTGATCAGCTTCTTGCCCATGTCCTCGGCCGACCCGCCGCCGATGACCGCCTTCGCGAACGCACCGGTGATCGAGTCGAGGGCCTTCTCGACCCCGTCCCAGACCTTCATGCCCTCGTCGCCCATGGACTTGAACAACTTCTCCACCGAGTTGAGGAAGAAGTCGACGCCCATTTTCGCCGCGCCGAACGCCGCGCCCGCACCCGCGATCGCCGTGATCGCCTTGGGACCGCCGATCTTGTTGACCAGGGCGCCGGCCGCCTTGTCGGCCGAGTCGGTCACCTCGCGGAGCTGGTCCGAGAGCTTCTTGCCCTCGGCCTCGAGCTTCTCCATACCCTTCTTGCCCTGGTCGAGGGCTCCGACGAGTCCACTAGAGTCGCCGTCGATCTCCGCTACCGCTCGTGCCATGGTCTAGCCCTTCATCTTCGCGGCCAGTTCGGCGAGGCGTTGCGCCGCGCGTTCCTTCCGGTCGTTGTAGTTCTTCTCCCCCTCCTGGACCTCGTGTTGAACGAACTCCGCGAGCTCGAGCTGCGAGTGGGTCAGATCCGAGAGGTGGATTGAGGGACTACCGCGCTCGATCCACTTGTGCAACCGCAACGCACCCCAAAAGCCCGCAGGTTCGCGCAGGAGGACGGGGCAGGTCACCGGTAGGGGCTCCTTGCCCTCGTAGCCTAGACCCTGCCGAAAACCCATTGTGCAACCCCTCTTGTAGCGGACCTCGTCGGGACACTCCCAACACCGCATCGAGTGAGACGTGATTAGCCGGGCGAAGTCCCGCCACTCGACCCGGCTCCAGTTTTTGGGTAGCCCACCGTTGCGACCTCAGACGCCACCGCCGAGACGTCGTTCCACGGGATGCGATACAACCAAGCCCGACGCTCGGCCTCCGTCCCCTCAGACGGGAACGCCGGCTCGACGCCCTCCGAGGCCTTTACACACGCTAGCAGAAGGTCGAGGTGTACCTGGATGATCGAGGCGAGGCCGTCCGGTTCGTCCTTC
>Ga0129333_10003055_pt1 | contig 15651 bp, 17 predicted proteins | sample CPB6_08_DNA_FD_94474 | JGI IMG/M metagenome (GOLD analysis project Ga0129333, IMG submission 94474) | Freshwater to marine salinity gradient microbial communities from Chesapeake Bay, USA - CPBay_Sum_0.6_0.8_DNA | ecosystem: Environmental > Aquatic > Marine > Coastal | place: USA: Chesapeake...
ATTGCACTTCCATAACATAATGCCTCAACTGATTGCTTTTTAATGGAACCGTCCTGATGTTCTATAAATACAAGTACTGGCATAATATTAGTTTTTAAAGTGCTTTTGCTTCTTCTCTCAAGAGTTTTACCAATAACTCAGGATTGTCAGCTGGAATCAATTTGACGCCTGCTTTTGGAGGGGGCAATGTAAATTGTTCATTGCTGGTAGTAGATGCAAATGGATATGCATCAACCACTTTTAGTGGCCGCGTGCGTGCGGCCATAATTCCTCGCATGTTGGGAATCCGTGCTTCGGCCATCCCTTTTTGGCAAGAAAGGACCAGTGGTAAAGGAGTGCTTACAATTTCTTCACCTCCTTCTATTTCTCGATGAACGGTTGCAAGCGTCCCTTCAATTTCTAATCGCGTTGCCAATGCGACATAATTCATGTCTAGCATTTCTGCCACCAGTGCTCCCATTGATGAACCATTATGGTCGATTGTTTCTTTACCCGTCAATATCAAAGAATAACCTCCCTCTTTGGCAACCTGTGCAATCTGATGCGCAACTACCTGCGGATCCTGATCCTCCGAATTTACACGAATGGCTTCATCGCCTCCCAGCGCCAATGCCTTTCTGATGATGGCTTCACTCTCTGCGCCACCTACATGAATCACATGCAAAACAACTGAGGCATCCTTTTCTTTGAGTTCGATTGCACGAACTAGGGCATACCATTCGTCATAGGGATTAATGATCCATTGTACTCCATCGCTTGCGAATTTCGTGTTGTTGTCGGTGAAAGCTATTTTTGCCGTAGTATCAGGCGTCCGGCTGATGCAAACAAGTATCTTCATGGCGATCGTTTTAGAAAAAAGTTGTCATAACAACTAAATTCTATACAAATATAAAGCGCGAAGGTGAATTCTAAAATCTGAAATCATAAATCCAGATGAAAAGAATGGAGCAGTTGATGGAGTTGATTGAGAAATTTCCAGATGACCTGTTCAGTCGTCACGCCCTTGCAATGGAGTATATCAAGATGGGGATGGATGTGAAGGCGTTGGAGCTGATGCAAGGTCTTTTAGAGCAGTCGCCCAACCATATTGGTACGTATTACCACCTTGGTAAGTTGCACGAGCGGATGGGGGAACTGCAACAAGCGCTTAGGGTGTATGAGGATGGAGAAGTGATGGCTCGATCTCTGAATGCTGCCCATGAATTACGTGAACTAACTGCTGCCAAAGAAAATGTATTGGATCAGATGGACGAATGACGAAAAAAACACCATACACAGCATTTGAGCAACAAGTTGCAAATCACCTCAGCAGCGAAAAATTGTGGAACGAGGGTGATCAATTGTATGTTGCGTGTAGTGGAGGGATGGATTCTGTGGTGTTGGTTCATTTACTTCGTTCCTTAGGGGCATCTGCAACAATTTTGCACTGCAACTTTCAATTGCGAGGTGAAGAGAGTGACCGCGACCAAGCATTTGTAGAAGCCCTTGCTGTTCAACTTGGATGGCCGTTTCGCTCTGTACAATTCAATACAAAGGATGAAGTGCGTAAGTCTGGGAAAAGCATTCAAGAGGTAGCACGAAAACTCCGTTACGATTGGTTTGCAGAAGTTCTACAGGCTAGCGAAGGACAATCCAGTTTCGTTCTTACCGCCCACCATGCCAATGATGTGGCGGAGACTATAATGATCAATTTTCTACGGGGAACTGGTATAAAGGGACTCCATGGTATACCTTCCCGCACAGGAAGAATTGTTCGTCCTTTACTTCCATTCAAAAGAGAAGCCTTGCAGGAGTATGCAATGCAAAAGCAGATAACTTGGGTAGAGGATAGCTCTAACGAGAAAAGTGAGTATACTCGAAATTTGATTCGCAACGAAGTGCTGCCGTTGGTACAAACCGTATTTCCCCAAGTTGTAGATAACCTACTGGATAATGTGAAACGATTGAAAGAAGTCGAGTCAATCTATACTACCGCTATTTCTCAACAATTACAAGCATGTACAAAAGTGCGCGAAAATGAAACTGCTTTTGCAGTGAATGCGCTAAAGCGACTACAGCCGCTGGATACCTATCTCTACGAGGCATTTGTAGAATTTGGCTTTACAAGTCGACAAACCCCAGAACTGAAAAAATTACTGGATGCACCCACTGGAAAATTCATCTGTTCCTCTTCGCATCGGGTCTTGAAAAATAGAAACTGGTTATTGGTACACCCTTTAGAAGAAGTCAGTCAACCGGTTGTTGTGATTGAATCAATTCCATACAGCATCACTACAGCTTCTTATTCATTGTCCATTGAAGCTTGCAGTTTGAAGGACGCCGATATAAGTCGCCAACAAAACGAGGAATACCTTTCGGCTTCTGGTATTGAATTTCCCTTGCTGGTTCGGTCATGGAAAGCGGGGGATTATTTTTATCCCTTAGGAATGCCCAAGAAAAAGAAAGTCGCCCGATTCCTGACCGACCTTAAAGTATCACTTCACGAGAAGCAACATCAGTTCGTACTGGAATCAAATCAAAAAATCATTGCTGTCCTTGGTAAACGCATCGACGATCGGTTTAAATTACTACCCACTGCACAAACTGCTTTGAAGATTTCATTTAAAGCACACTCCGAATAAAGTTATCCAGCAGGTCCACTCCGCTGAGCAATCTGGCCATTATATACGTGAACAAAATTCCGTATACACTTCCCCAGAAATGGGCATTGTGTCCGATGTTTCCTCCTCCTTTGCGAGCAAGGGATGCAGATAACAGCAGAAAGCAAATGCCAAAAATCCATCCGGGTATTTTAAACGGTATAAAAAAGAAAAGAATAGGCATATTGGGTTCTATGGTGATGGCCGCAAAAACTACTGCTGAAACAGCACCGGATGCGCCAAGAGAACGATAGTTGTACGTGTCTCGGTACTTTAAATAGTCGGGAATCACTGCTACAATGATGGCCGTAACGTATAAAATTGAAAACACGGCGCGAGTTGCTTCGCCGAATAATCCTAAATACAGGTATTCTTCCAGTGCCGAACCAAACGAATAGAAAGAAACCATATTGAAAATCAAGTGCAAGGTATCTGCATGCAATACGCCATGGGTAATAAAACGATAAAGTTGACCTTCTCGTTTGATCGTGTAGGGCCAAAACACAAGGTCGTCTGTTGTTTTAGTGCGACTAAAAGCGATCAGTGAAACAGCAGAAGTAATGAATATGATTAACGCAGTAATTCCCATGTGTCAACGGTGATGGTATTTTTCATTTCTTGTAATGGTAAATGCTCGATACACTTGCTCTGCTAAAATTAGCCGAACTAATTGATGCGGGAATGTTAATTTGGAAAGTGACCATACCAGGTCGGCTCGATCCATAACGGTTTTATCTATTCCAAACGCTCCGCCAATAAGAAAGACAATTCGTTTGGAGGAGTGGTTGCCCATCTTTGTTAACCAAGCTGCTAGTCCTTCTGAGTTCAGTTGTCCTCCTCCCTCATCCAAAACCACAAGCGTCACTTCTTTATCAATTTTATCTAGTATCAATTTACCTTCTAAACGTTTTAGATCGATTTCACTGAGGAGACCGGCATTTTTCGGTGGAGGAATGATGTCCCATTTGACGGGGCAATACCGATTGATTCGAGTGGTGTAATCTTCAATGACCTCTTTTAGAGAAGAATCGTGCTGTTTTCCAATGCTCCAAAGTTCCAGCTTCATAAGAGCAACAAAGAAAACGAACAATTTTTGTAATTTGTCCGAATAAACTGATCTGGAATGAAAAAGTTTCAATTTTTGTCTTTGCTCATTTTATTTTCTCTTTCGCTGACTGCACAAATAAAGAAAGCCCCGAACAGGGCTGAAGGCGAAGGACCTTGGTCGCAATTGATCCTCAGAGGCGCTACGCTCATCAACAGCACCGGCGCTCCTCCCGTTGGACCAGTGGACATCGTGATTGAGCAAAATCGGATTGTTGCCATTCGCAATGTGGGTTATCCGGGTATGGCCATTCGTGAGGGAGCGCGACCCAAATTGAAAGAGGGAGGAAAAGAGATCGATTGCAGCGGTATGTACATTCTACCCGGGTTCATTGATATGCACGGACACATTGGAGGAACTGCCCAGGGAACTCCTGCTGAATATGTATTCAAATTATGGATGGCCCACGGTATAACCACGATCCGTGATCCGTCCTGTGGTAACGGACTCGAATGGGTCTTGGATCAAAAACAAAAAAGTTCATCCAATGCCATTACAGCACCACGCATCTTCGCCTACACCTCATTTGGGCAAGGCGCACGAGGGGGAATTTCTACTCCTGCCCAGGCTATAGAATGGGTAAAGGAGAATGCGGCAAAAGGCGCGGATGGCATTAAATTCTTTGGCGCTGCTCCAGCCATTATGGATGCTGCACTTCGGGAGAACAAGCGACTGGGTTTACGATCATGCATGCATCATGCTCAAATGGACGTGGCACGTTGGAATGTGATGAATTCTGCTGAAGCAGGTCTCACTTCGATGGAACACTGGTATGGACTTCCAGAAGCGTTATTGGAAAAATCAACACTACAAGACTATCCGCTCAATTATAATTACTCCAACGAGCAACATCGTTTTGAAGAAGCAGGTAAGCTATGGAAGCAAGCCGCTAAGCAAGGCTCAGAACGCTGGAATACCGTGATGAGCAAGTTGCTGCAGCTTGATTTTACGCTTGATCCCACGTTTAATATTTATGAGGCCAATCGCGATCTGCATAAGACGCGAAGATTAGAATGGCACGATGAATATACACTTCCTTCTTTATGGAAGTTTTATGAACCTAATCGCGAATCCCATGGTTCGTACTGGTTCAACTGGGGGACTGAACAGGAGGTTCAATGGAAAGAAAATTACCGCATCTGGATGTCGTTTGTAAATGAATACAAGAATAGAGGAGGACGGGTTACAACCGGATCAGACAATGGTTTTATTTATCAAACATATGGATTTGGATACATCCGTGAATTGGAATTGTTACGTGAGGCAGGATTTCATCCGCTTGAAGTAATTCGTTCAGCTTCCTTGTTTGGAGCGCAAGCATTGGGAGCAGAGAAAGATTTGGGATCGATAGAAGTCGGCAAGCTGGCTGACCTGGTTGTCATAGATGCAAACCCATTGGAAAACTTTCAATACCTCTATGGCACTGGTGCTGTATACTTGAACGAGAAGAATGAAGTTACCCGAAAAGGTGGTGTGAAATATACCATCAAAGACGGGGTAGTGTACGATGCGAAAAAATTACTTGCTGATGTAAAGGCGATAGTTGATGAAGCGAAGCGTACATCAGGTAGCACAATTAAACAACCAGGAATAAATTGATCAACATGAAAAGAATTGTTGCATTCTTGCTATTGGCATTACCTGTAATCTGTAGTGCGCAGGCAGTTCCCACCATTGAAGAAAAGACCAAAGGCATGAAAAAAATGGAGGGGTATATTCCATTTTATATTGATGATGTCAATGGAAAAATATTTTTGGAGATCAATCGGGTTGATCAGGAGTTGCTCTATGTGATGTCTCTTCCTGCAGGTTTGGGTTCTAATGATATTGGACTTGACAGGGGATTGCTGGGTGGAGGAAGGATTGTCAAGTTCAATCGAGTTGGGAAAAAAATACTCATGATTGAGCCCAATTATGCCTATCGTGCCGTCTCACAATCTGAGCGCGAACGCATTGCGGTAGAGCAATCCTTTGCCCAATCTGCTTTATGGGGATTTACCCTAGAGGCGCAGTCGGGGTCATCGCTATTGGTGGATGCAACTGAGTTTTTAACCCGTGATGCCATGCAAGCAGCAAATCGGATTAGAAGAATGCAACAGGGGAATTATACCTTGGACCGGAATCGTTCTGCAGTGTATTTTTCATCCTGTAAAAATTTTCCTCTCAATACAGAACTGGAGGCAACCATCACCTTAGTCAGTTCGGATGGATTTGCAGGCAACTATGTTTCAGATGTTGCTCCTTCTACCGAAGCAATCACCTTGCGGATGCATCATTCTTTCGTGCAACTTCCGGATGGGAATTACAAGCCAAGAAAATTCGATCCTCGTTCCAGCTTCAATGCAACATCATTCTTTAATTATTCTTCTCCTGTTTCATCGCCCATTGATGAATTCTACATCAATCGACATCGATTGGCAAAAAAAGATCCAACGGCGAAAATAAGTGAACCGGTGAAGCCGATTGTGTATTACCTCGATAATGGCACACCCGAACCAATTCGAAGTGCCTTGCTCAAGGGAGCTTCTTGGTGGAATCAAGCATTTGAGGCTGCAGGATACAAAGATGCGTTTATTGTGAAAGTTCTTCCTGATACCTGTGATCCAATGGATATACGTTATAACATGATCAATTGGGTTCACCGGTCGACGCGTGGATGGAGTTATGGTGCCAGCGTAGTTGATCCCAGAACTGGGGAAATCATTAAGGGACAGGTTTCTCTTGGTTCGCTTCGGGTTCGACAAGATTATATGATTGCAAAAGGGCTGCTATCCCCCTACGATGAAAAAGGGTTGAAAGAAGATCCTATGCTGAAAATGTCGCTTTCACGATTGGAACAGCTTTCCGCCCATGAAGTTGGACACACCCTTGGCCTCATGCACAATTATGCTGCAAGTGCCGTTAACCTATCCAGTGTAATGGATTATCCTCACCCGCGCGTTCTGCTTAACCGAAAAGGTGAAATTGATCTTGAGCGTGCTTACGATGATAAAATAGGAGAGTGGGATAAAGTTGCCATCACCTGGGGGTATGCCGACCTCAGTGCAAGTAAAGATGAGCAGGCTGAACTCAATAAAATGTTAGTTGATGCTTCGGCAAGGGGACTTAAATTCATTAGCGATCGAGATGCTCGTGCTCCCGGAGGTTTGCATCCAGATGCCCATTTGTGGGATAATGGCAGTGAGCCTGTTGCAGAATTGGAGCGCATGATCAAAGTAAGAGAAAAAGCACTCTCTGATTTTGGATCAGCAACGCTCCCACAAGGAACCCCCATGGCAATGCTGGAAGATCTGTTGGTCCCCGTCTATTTTCACCACCGGTATCAGCTTGAGGCAGCAACGAAATTGGTTGGTGGAATGAATTATACGTATGCATTGAAAGGGGATGGGCAATTGGTGACCAGTCCGCTTTCAAATGAAGTTCAGCAAAATGCAATGAAGGCCATTTTGAACTGCATGGATCCTTCGTTTTTAAAAATTCCTAAACGTATTGCTGATCTCATACCGCCTCGTCCTGCAGGATACGAGTTCACGCGAGAATTATTCAAGAAAAAAACGGGACTATCATTTGACCAATTATCTCCGGCAGAAGCTGCTGCTGATATGCCGCTTTCATTCATCTATCATCCAGAGCGAATCAATCGTCTTGTACAACATGGATTAAATGGAACCTATGGTTATAATGAAATGACAAACGCATTGATCAATGCAACGTTTAAGTCGCCTCGAAGAACAGGCATGGAGCTTGCCATTCAACTTCAAACAGAGCAGCTGGTATTGACGTATTTACTGTCATCCAGCATTGACGACAAACTATCTTATCCTGCTCGCGCACAGGTGATGATGACATTGAATTCGTTGAAAGCGTTTATGGAAGAGGCTAAAAAGTCAACAGCCGATCCGCTGTATAAAGCACATCTTGAAGTGGCATTGGATCGGTATAAATCGCCTGATAAAGCCAAGCCTACGCTTCATGCAATTCCTCCACCCGGCGCACCAATTGGTTGCGGCGAATTGGATTGATGTGCGAGTTCACAAAAATGATGATGGAGTTTGAGCACTTGAGGAATCAGCAAATGGCGTTCATCGTTGTGGAGGATGAAGTGGCATTTGCTTAACTTTTCATCTTCATTCATTTGATTGCGCATGCGATCGATAATTTCCTCTTTCTTTTTATGATCCCGTTCCATGGCTCTGCTGATCCGCAGAGATTCAGGAGCGCTTACTCCTATGATGAAATCAAATTCACCCTGGCTTCCGCTTTCAAAGATCAAGGCGGCCTCTTTTAATGCATAGGGTGAAGTTTGCTGCTTCATCCATTGTTTTGCATCTTCAATGGTGTAGGGGTGTACCAGTGCATTGAGTTGACTCAGCCTTTCGGGATGCTGAAAGGCCTGATCTGAAAGGAAGGAAGTATCCAGTTGTCCGTTTTTATAAGCAAGCGGTGAAAAAAGGGACTGTATGCCGGATATGATATCCGGATGTGTATTCATCAAGCGCTTTGCTTCCTTGTCCGCCTGGTATACCGGTATGTCCAAAACAGAAAAAATCTTTGCAACCGTTGATTTTCCTGAACCAATTCCGCCTGTTAGTCCAATTCTGAGCATAGCCAAATGTAATAGAAAAAGCCCGGTTGGTGTACCGGGCTTTTATGCTTATTTAGCTAGAGTAGCTTTAGCAAGTTGTTCACTCCATTCCATGGAGATTGCCGACTTTTCAATTTTCATAAAGGAGCCGGGACTAACCTCAATTTGAATGGTGTTGTCATCATTCATTTTATTAACAATGCCGTGTATGCCTGCGATGGTTACAATTTTATCTCCTTTCTGCAAATCGTCTTGAAACTTCTTTGCCTTCTTTGCCTTTTGCTGTTGGGGACGAATCATGAAGAAGTAAAATACCAGCACCATGCCTCCCAAGAGGATCAATTGCATCATACCCGCATTGGGTTGTGCCTGAAGAAAAATACCTGTTGTCATGTTATGTGAATTGTTGTGATTGTTCAATTTAGTTCATCTGCGTGTACTTCAACATCAAATATCAGGGTATAGACGGCTTGGCGGGTATTGGCCTGAAGCATGATGGCTTTTTGATTGATGCCTGCTCTTCCTCTGCTGTCAAATGTCGCTTTAATTGATCCCATTTCACCGGGAGCAATCGGCTTTTCGGGTTTTTCCGGAATGGTACAGCCACAGGATGCGGATACATTTTTAATCACCAGCATTTCTTCTCCGGTATTCTTAAAACGAAATTCCACGTTCACGCTTTCACCCTCTTTCACTTTTCCCATATGAAGAACACTGTCTAAAAATTCTATTTCTGTCAAGGGGCCAGTTGGTTCCTCAGTTGTTGAAACAGGTGTTATTGCTTTTGGGCTAGATGCCAGGAATGAATCTTTCTTGTTGAACCCAATGATGGCAGCAGCAGCAAGAATGAAAATTGAGAATAGGATTGCTGGAGTTTTCATGTTCACACGTTTAAAAATCAAATTTAGCAGTTTACGCCTGTTTTTTAAAGTCGATCTTTTTAAGTTTTCCTTCAGCAAGCAGTTCTTTGTGGATGCTATCAAGAATTCCGTTTACGAACTGACCACTTTGCTGCGTGCTGTAGCTCTTTGCAAGGTCAATGTATTCATTGATGGTTACCTTTGTCGGTATTGTTTCAAAATACAAAAGTTCACAAACGCCTAGCCTGATCATGATCATATCGAGCAGAGCGATTCGATCAGGATCCCAATTTTTTAATTTGGGCTTAATCAATTCAAGGGTAAATTCTTTTTTGTCGATTGCTGTTTTTAAAAGGGTATGAGCATATTGGGTTTTGTCCCTTCCAATGATTTCTTTGGTATCTAAGGTTTCGGGCTTTGATAAAAAATTAAGCACCATTTGGTAAATCATTTCCGCATCATCGTCCCAATCAATAAAGCGTTCTTCAATGGCGTCGGTAATGGCATCGTCGGCCATCATGAGATCTGTAAATATGTAGGCAAGTATTTCTTTTTCTGATTTTTTATCCCGTTCTGGAGATGAAACATAGGTCAGGTAGGGTTCTGATTCGGTCAGTTCCGAGTATATTTTTTTAACCAGTTCTTGATCGACCAATCGCTCCAGTTTACGATCCTTGATGGCTTGGCTGAATCCTGAGGAAGCAACGATCCGGGAAACAACTTCATTGCCTGAAATTTTGGTATTGACATTCAAGTCCTTTTCTGAGGGAAGGTGTTTGCCGGCTTTGAGCAGGGAATCTGTTTCGGCGTAGCGGGTAACTTCATTGATCAGTAGGATGCAAAAAAGGAAGAGGTTTTCGGTCTGCTCCAGGTATTTTTTAAGTAGAGAAATGGCTTCTTTCTCGGTGAATTCCCCCGATCCCGTTTCAACGGCGTATAAGCACTGCATCACTTTGACCCTGATATTCCTCCTGCTGATCATGAAAAGAGCTATTTGAAAGCGCAAATATAGGCCATAGTGACCTTGAATTGCAATTATTTGTTTAACCCGTGAAATTTTGACATGATGAACGCCTATCTTCGCCGCCGATTTTCTGCAATTACGGCTGTAGGGTAGTTTTCCGACTGACATAATTTCAACAGGTGTCGCATGGTATGGATTTCGCTATCAGATTGGCGTAAGGATTAAATCCTAACATTCATCAAATTATTAAAAAACAAAAAGTTATGGCGAAGAAGTTAAACATTACCCCACTGCATGACCGGGTAATCGTGAAACCCGCTCCTGCCGAAGAGAAAACCGCAGGAGGCATCATTATCCCTGACACAGCAAAAGAAAAACCCCAAAGAGGAACCGTCGTGGCCGCTGGTCCCGGTAAAAAAGATGAGCCCATGTCCGTTAAGGCAGGTGATACCGTGCTGTACGGAAAGTATTCAGGCACTGAAATCTCTGTTGAAGGAAACGACTACTTGATCATGAGGGAGTCGGATATTCTTGCAATTGTATAATCACCCACTAAAAAAATTACACCATGGCAAAACAAATATTTTTTAACCTGGATGCCCGCAATAAAATGAAGAAAGGGGTTGATACCCTGGCCGATGCGGTAAAGGTTACGTTGGGACCAAAAGGTCGCAATGTAGTAATTGAAAAGAAATTCGGTGCTCCTGCTGTAACCAAGGACGGCGTTACCGTAGCTAAGGAAATCGAGTTGGAGGATCCCATTGAAAACATGGGTGCCCAAATGGTAAAGGAAGTTGCATCTAAAACTGCTGACGTAGCAGGTGATGGAACAACTACTGCAACTGTACTGGCTCAATCCATCATTACCGAAGGTTTAAAGAACGTTGCAGCTGGCGCAAATCCAATGGATGTTAAGCGCGGTATTGATAAAGCCGTTGAATTGGTAGTTGCCAATTTGAGCGCTCAATCTCAGGCTGTTGGAAACGATATCAAGAAAATTCAGCAGGTTGCTTCTATCTCTGCAAACAACGACGCTGAAATTGGTAAGTTGATTGCTGAAGCAATGCAGAAAGTAGGAAAAGACGGTGTCATTACCGTTGAAGAGGCAAAGGGAACCGAGACTTCAATTGATATTGTAGAGGGTATGCAATTCGACAGGGGATATATCTCTCCTTATTTTGTGACCAATGCAGATAAAATGGAATGTGAGTTGCAGAACCCATTCATTTTGATCTACGATAAAAAAATCTCTGCGATGAAGGATATCCTTCACATCCTGGAGAAAGTTGCTCAGCAAGGTGCTCCCTTGTTGATCATTTCTGAGGATCTTGAAGGAGAAGCAATGGCAACGCTCGTAGTAAACAAACTGCGTGGTACGTTGAAAGTTGCTGCCGTAAAAGCTCCTGGATTTGGAGATCGCCGCAAAGAAATGTTACAAGACATTGCCATCCTCACAAAAGGTATTGTAATCAGCGAAGAGCAAGGATTCAAGTTGGAGAATGCTGATCTGACCTATCTCGGAAGGGCTGAGCGTGTGACCATCGATAAAGACAATACCATCATCGTTGGTGGAAAAGGTAAAAAAGATGACATCAATGCTCGTATCGGACAGATCAAATCTCAAATTGAAACAACCACATCTGACTACGATAGGGAGAAATTGCAAGAGCGTCTCGCTAAGTTGAGCGGCGGTGTTGCTGTTCTTAATGTAGGTGCTGCTACCGAAGTTGAAATGAAGGAAAAGAAAGATCGCGTAGACGATGCCTTGCATGCAACTCGTGCGGCTGTTGAAGAAGGAATCGTTCCTGGTGGAGGTATCGCCTTCATCCGTGCGATTGAATCACTGGATAAGAAAAAAGGTGCCAATGAAGATGAGACTACTGGTATTGCGATCATTCGCCGTGCTCTTGAGGCTCCTTTACGTACCATCGTATCTAATGCCGGTATTGAAGGTTCAATTGTAGTGCAGAAGGTGAAAGAAGGCAAAGCTGATTTCGGCTATAATGCCCGCACCGATAATTTCGAAAAATTACTCACTGCAGGTGTAATTGATCCAACTAAAGTTGCACGTGTTGCATTGGAAAATGCTGCTTCCATCGCTGGAATGCTGTTGACAACAGAATGCGTAGTAGCAGATAAGCCTAAGAAAGAAGAGCCTGTGCATGCACACGGTGCTCCTGGAATGGGTGGAATGGATTATTAATATCCATCCGTGCAAAACATATCAGATGGGCTCCAATTGGAGCCCATTTTTTATGCTTGATCAACAGATGAAGAGGATGCTCCTATACGGTACCGGATGGCTCCTAAAACAATGAACAATTGAGCTAAGATGTAAGTCGACATGATGCTCATACCCGCAAATGCAAAGGAGGAACGGAACTTATCGACTGCCAACAATGAATCGGATAAAACAAATAATGTAGCTCCAATGATAAAATAGCGCGCTGTTTTATTTTCCAGTTTTTGGTATTGCCAAAATGCTGCTGAAAGCATGGTGCTGATGGTAATGCCATAAACCAGAACAGGTATTTTCATTTCGCCCAACGTCGGCCACAGCAAATACATCAATTCGATGAGGTATGCGATAACAGCTATGATCATGACCGGGCGAAGCTTGAAGAAAGAATCATTGCTGGAGTCGGTTCGCATAAAGAAAACAATGTAAAAAAGATGCGCCGTCAAAAAGGCAAGCAAACCAGGTACAAACAACCCTTCCAGTTGCAACAGTACATCTCCAATCCAGGAGAAAAGGAGTGCTATAAATATGGCATCCTTATGCAGGGGGCGTGTTCTTGGAGTTGATTGCAGATAGACCAAAGTCAGCAAGGGAATGATCAGTGGTTTACTGAAGATCCTGTACTCCTGATAGCCTAGGGCAATCAAACTGATTTCCGTAAGACTAACGATACAAAAAAGGTAGAACAGTAAGTTGGCTTGTGGTTTCATGTTGGCTTACACACAATATGTGTAAATTAGGGATTATTTATGGCATATTCGGAAGAGGAAATCAAATTCATGGAATATTGGAAGCAGAACCGTGATCGGCAGGGTCAGCTTTCTTATCAATTACTATATGGATTGCCGTATGGGTTATTTTTTTCTCTGCCCATAGTGGTTAATTTTTTACTTGGGCGATTTTGGTACAAACGAGCTGATGCAGTAGGACTGAGTCAGTTCAACCCACTGGTACTGATGATTGCTGTAATGCTCATATCGGTTTTTGTAGCTTTTTTAAATCGCAAGCTACGATGGGAGCGATACGAAGGAAAGTACCTAGAGCTTCAATCACGGTCCAATAAAAATTCTTGAATCACTACCTTAGATTTCGCATCTTTGTACCCTGAATCAGTGATTTATGAAACAAATTGTGTTGAGCCTTGTCGTTGCGACAAGCTGTTTTTTTTCTTCCGGATGCCTAAAAGACTCGAAATCATCATTTACTTGCACGGCATCTATTCCTCCTGTTACGGTTCCGGATACTGAGGTCCAGGCAATTGAGGCGTATCTCACCAGCAAGTCCATTACCAATGCCATCAAACACCCTAAAGGGTTTTACTATATCGTAGAAACTGCAGGAGTAGGAAACCAGCCCACTCTGTGTTCAAGTGTTGCCATATACTATAAAGGGTATTTGACCAACGATACAGTGTTTGATCAAACAGGGAACACTCCTGCAGTATTCCAATTAGCTAATCTTATCCAAGGATGGCAATACGGTTTGCCTCTAATTAAAGCAGGAGGTAAGATCAGGTTGATTTTACCCCCTTCTCTTGCTTACGGAAATCGTGCGTTGCCGGGGATACCCGCAAACAGTATTCTAATTTTTGAGATCACTTTGGTGGGCGTCTAATTTAAAGACTGCTTTTTGTCCACACATCTGTTCTTCCAATGAAGGTAAATCCTACATATCCTCTAACGTCAAGGGTGTTGGGATCTTTCATGGTGATGATGCATTTGTATTCTTTTCCATTTTTGGGATCGTAAATATGGCCGTTCTCCCACACACGATCACCTTTGAAATTGAATCCCCAGATGTTTACCAGTCCCATCAGCGGGCGACTATGTAGTTTTTCGTCGGGGTGCTTCACATCCGTCTTCGGTTTGCCACTAGCGGGATCAGTAGGTTCTTTTAGCCAAACAATTTTTCCCTGATATTTAGAACCGTTTTTATAAATCTCCACTTTAGCATTTCCTGATCCAGTGAGCCAAATTCCCATTAATTCATCTGCGCCTTTCTTTTCTTGAGCAAAGGATGACAGACCGATGGAAAGCAAAAACAATAGAAATAATTTTTTCATATCGCTCTTTTTAAATCTATTTTTTGAAGAATGCTTGGTTTGCTATGCATATTTACTCTAATTTTCAACACCAAACGTCAAATGTTTAATGGGACAGTCGATTTCTATATTTGAAATGTTTAAAATAGGAGTGGGTCCATCCAGTTCCCACACACTCGGTCCGTGGCGGGCAGCCCTGGATTTTTGTAGTCGACTCAACCTTGAAGGTAAGCTGGAAAAGGTGACAGCAATTGAGGTCCTCTTGTATGGTTCTCTCGCAAAAACTGGGAAAGGTCACGGTACCGACCTTGCAGTCATGATGGGGTTAGAGGGCAATGATCCCGTTACAATTGATACGGCACACATGCGATCACGCATTGCGACCATTGCATCTGCTAAGCAGTTGTCGCTTTTCGGGGGACCAACACTCGCCTTTGATCCAGATCATCAAATTGCTTTTTTGAGTTCTGAAACACTTCCATACCATCCCAATGGATTGACGTTTTTAGCCACGCTTGCTGATGGAGATTCTCTCGCAGGGACCTATTATTCGATCGGTGGGGGATTCATCGAGCGAGAAGGACAAACAACGGAAACCGCTATTTCAAAAGAACTTCCATTTCCTATTGATACTGCCGCGGATCTGCTGCACTGGTGCATGAAGACCGGAATGCCCATTCATGAAATCGTACTTGAGAACGAGTTGGCATGGCGACCAGAAACTGAAACACTCGCTGGTATCCATGCAATCTGGAATACCATGCAGAATTGCATCTACCAAGGCTGTCACTCTGAAGGGGAGTTGCCGGGGGGACTTCATGTAAGAAGGCGAGCTGCTGATCTCAATCAACGATTAATTAAAGGAAATTCCTATTCAACGTATCAGGAATGGATAGATGTTATTCATCACGGGGGTGCTGATTTTAGCTACACAGTGGATTGGGTTAGCTGTTTTGCTTTGGCTGTCAATGAAGTGAATGCCTCATTTGGAAGAGTAGTTACTGCACCTACCAATGGCGCAGCAGGCGTGATTCCGGCAGTCCTTCAATATTACATCACCTTTTGCAATCAAAACAAGGATAACAAAGTCAATCAGTTCCTACTCACAGCTTCTGCGATTGGAAGCATTTTCAAAAAAGGAGCAACGATATCGGCCGCCATGGGCGGATGTCAAGCCGAAATTGGAGTCTCCAGCGCCATGGCGGCCGGGGCACTATG
>Ga0129333_10003056_pt1 | contig 15650 bp, 9 predicted proteins | sample CPB6_08_DNA_FD_94474 | JGI IMG/M metagenome (GOLD analysis project Ga0129333, IMG submission 94474) | Freshwater to marine salinity gradient microbial communities from Chesapeake Bay, USA - CPBay_Sum_0.6_0.8_DNA | ecosystem: Environmental > Aquatic > Marine > Coastal | place: USA: Chesapeake Bay...
GTCCCTGGCGGCCGCGAAGTCGAAGCCCGACTCGGCGTACGCGTCCGCGATGTTCACCGTCTTGCCGGATAGAACGGCGTGGCAGGCAACGGCCTTGAGGTTGGGGCTTCCGTCGGGCATGGACAGCGGCAGCGGAGGCAGGCCCGGGGCGCTCTTGCCGGGCCCGCCCAGGGCAATGCCGAGGGAATCGTTGCGCACGATTTCGAATCGGAGCTCCCGTCCGGCCAGGCGGTAGAGGGTGCCTCCGTCCGCGCCCGTCAGCGCCTTGGCAGCGGCCAGGATCGTCTCGAGCAGGCGCCCGATGTCGCGCTCGCCCGACAACGAGACGCCGATGGCGTTCAGGTATTCGAGGCGCGCGAGTGGCGAGGCGGCCAGGCGATCACGGTCTGTCGCGATCGTCACTTGATGCAGACGGCGCGCACCTGGGCCATGTCCGTGAGGCCGCGCAGAACCTTTTCCATGCCATCCATCTTGAGAGTTGTCATGCCTTCTTCGAGGCACGCGACGAGAAGGTCCGCAACCGTGCCATGCTCCTGAATGATGCGCTTGACGCGGCCCGAGCCCAGCAGCAGCTCAAAGAGGCCCACCCGGCCCCGGTAACCCGTGTGATTGCACTCGTCGCAGCCGACTGGGCGGTAGAGCTGAAGCTGTGGTGTGCCATAGCCAAACTCGGATTGTAGCCGCTCGAACGCCCTCTGGTATCCCGCTGCCGGGTCGGCCTTGAAGCCCGGCAGGTTTTCAAGCTCGGCGCAGTACTCCTGGAGGAAGTGCCGGGACTCCTCCTCGCCCGGACGGTAGGGCTGCTTGCAGTCACATAGGCGTTTCGCCAGGCGCTGGGCCAGCACGCCCAGCAGGGCATCGGCAAAGTTGAAGGGATCCATGCCCATGTCGAGGAGGCGAACAATCGACTCCGGCGCCGAATTCGTGTGCAAGGTGGCGAACACCAGGTGGCCGGTCAGGGAAGCCTCCAAACCAATGGCGGTAGTTTCCTTGTCGCGCATCTCGCCCACCATGATGATGTCGGGGTCGGCTCGGAGGAACGCGCGCATGGCCGCTGCGAAAGTAAACCCTGCCTTCGCATTCACCTGGCACTGGCGCAGACCGCGCTGGGTGATCTCCACCGGGTCTTCCGCCGTCCAGATCTTTGCTTCGGCCGTATTCAGGGTGGCAAGAACCGAGTGCAGCGTGGTCGTTTTGCCGGAACCCGTTGGGCCGCAAACGAAAAAAATTCCGTAAGGCTTCGAGACCGCCGACTTCAACCGCGTCAGGTTCGCCGGCGTCAGCCCGATTTGGTCGATCGGCAGGGGCTCGCCCGCGCTCAAGATGCGCATCACGACGTCTTCCATGCCGCCGGCGGTAGGGATGGTAGCCACCCGCAGCTCGATGTCGAGGGGTCCGAACTTGCGAAATTTGATCTTGCCGTCCTGTGGCTTGCGCTTCTCCGAAATGTCCATGTCGCACATGATTTTCAGGCGCGTGACCATGGCTGAGCGGTAGGAAGCCGGTACCTCGATGTAGTTGAACAGCGTGCCGTCCTTCCGGAAGCGAACGCCCGTGCGCTGCCGGCCGGGCACCGGCTCGATGTGAATGTCCGATGCGCCCTGGTTGTGGGCATCGATGATGATGCGGTTCACGAGGCGCACCAGCTCGTTGTCGGAGGCCGCAGACAAATCGTCGGAGGCGGCCGTCTCGTCGTCGTCGGCGAGCCCCGACAGGAGGTCACCGATGGACTCTCCCGCCGACCGGAGCTCCGCTTCGCCGCCGAAGAGCAGGTCGAGGAGCTGGGTGAAGTCGCGCCCCGTCGTGACCGTGTGCTCGACGCGGGTTCCGGGAAAGACGTTTTCCACCAGGCGGGAATTGCGCAACCGCTCGGGGTCCGTGGAGACGACGCGGATTCCTTCCTTCGTATTCTCCAGGGGAACCCACTGGCAGGACTCGCAATACTCGCGCTTCAGGTTCTTCAGCAGGTCCACCGGGCGGACACGCGTGGCCCTGTGCGGCTCGTAGGGCACACCGAAGAACCTGCTGAGCGCCCCGCCGACTTCCGAGAGGGGGACACGGTGCTCCTCGAGCAGGACTTCCTCGATGTCTCGTCGATGGCGACGCGCCGCGCTGCCCGCGCGCTCGAGGTCCTGCCCCGAGACGACTCCCTTGGCGACAAGGTGCTCGTACTTGCCCGCCATCGTCGCTCGGGTGGCCAGGCCCTTCGCGCGTTGCAAGGCGATAGCCACCGCGCGCGCGAGTACCCCGACCCCCTCCTCATGGACTGCGTCGAACGGAGCGCCCGAACGCGTATTCACCATTTGCACCACGCCAAGGAGCTCGTTGTCGTACACCCCCACCAGCGGCGCAAGCAGCATTTGGCGAGATCGATAGCCGGTTCGCTGGTCGACCGCTCTCGGGAAACTGACAGCAGGCGACAGGCGCCGGAGCTCGCCTTCGTCGTACACGTCCGCCACGCACACGACGACTCGACGTGCCGCGGCCAAGCCCGGCATGGAGGACTCCGTGACCGGCAACCTGAGTTCCCGGAACGACTTGGACCCGGCCTTCACGCGCGAGACAAGCGCCTTGCGGTCCGCGCTCAACTGATAGAGCGTAATCCGGTCGGCGCCGAAGATGTCGCAAATCTCCCCGGCGAGGCCGGGCATCGCCCCATCGAGGTTGTCGATGCCCTTGAGCCGGGTCGCGGCCGCCTCGAGGCGTTCGAGAAAAACCGTGCGCTCGGGAGCGCTCAGGCGGGTCGCTGAGGTACCCGCAACAGAATCGTGGATAACCTGGGCGTTCATGGTCGTTGGCGCTCCGGCAAGGGGATCCCGCCGGGCTCGCGACGACGGCGATGTGGCGGTGGCGCTTCATTATTCGCAGAGGGATGTCCGCAGCGACAAGCGGCCTCGTCAATGTGCCGCGCGTCGAAGACCCCGGGTACGAAAAAAACGTATGCTGCGCCGCAGCAATATAGAGGTGAAATACCCCCCCGCCCTATAATGCGAAGGTCATTTCCCAACGGGACGCGGCCGCCTTCGGGCATCCCGCCGCCGACACCACCTCATGGACAGACTGAACGATATCGACCCGCTGGAAACGCGGGAGTGGTCCGACGCGCTGGAAGCCGTGCTGGCCCAGGAGGGAGCCGAGCGCGCGCACTTCCTGCTGGAGTTGCTGGTCGACAAGGCCCGTCGATCTGGCGTGAACCTGCCCTATCGCGGCAGCACCGCCTACATCAACACGATTCCGCCGCACCTCGAGCAGCCCGTTCCGGGCGACATGGAGCTCGAGGCCCGGCTTCGTCACATCGTCCGCTGGAATGCGGTTGCCATGGTGCTGCGCGCGGGGCGCAAGGACCTCGAGCTCGGCGGTCACATCGCAAGCTTCGCCTCCGCCGCCACGCTCTACGACGTGGGTTTCAACCACTGCTGGCACGGCCCCACCCCGGAGCACGGGGGCGACCTGATTTACATCCAAGGCCACTCCTCTCCTGGCGTCTATGCCCGCGCGTTCCTCGAGGGGCGCCTGTCCGAAACGCAGCTCGACATGTTCCGCCAGGAAGTTGACGGCAAAGGCATCTCGTCCTACCCCCATCCCTGGCTCATGCCGGACTTCTGGCAGTTCCCCACCGTGTCCATGGGCCTAGGGCCGATCCAGGCCATTTACCAGGCGCGGTTCCTGCGCTACCTCGAGCACCGCGGCATCGCGCGCACGGCGGGCCGGCGCGTGTGGGCCTTCATGGGCGATGGCGAAATGGACGAGCCGGAATCCATGGGCGCCATCGGCATGGCGGCGCGCGAGGGGCTCGACAACCTTGTCTTCGTCGTCAACTGCAACCTGCAGCGACTCGACGGGCCGGTGCGCGGCAACGGCAAGATCATCCAGGAGCTGGAAACCAGCTTCCGCGGCGCCGGCTGGAACGTGATCAAGGTCATCTGGGGCTCCTATTGGGACCCCCTTATCGCCAAGGACACAAAGGGAGTCCTCCTCAAGCGCATGGAGGAGGCGGTAGACGGGGAATACCAGAAGTTCAAGAGCCGCGATGGCGCGTACGTCCGCGAGTTCTTCTTCGGGAAGTATCCGGAGCTGAAGGCCATGGTCGCCAACATGACCGACGAGGACATCTGGCGGCTGAACCGCGGTGGCCACGACCCGCACAAGATTTACGCGGCTTACCACGCTGCGATGAACCACGCCGGCCAGCCGACCGTGATTCTCGCCAAGACCGTGAAGGGCTACGGCATGGGCGCCGTGGGCGAAGGCAAGAACATCGCCCACCAGCAGAAGAAAATGCCGCTTGAAGTCCTGCGCCAGTTCCGCGACCGCTTTGCCATTCCCATCCCTGACGACAAGCTCGCCGACATCCCGTACTACAAGCCGGCCGACGACTCGCCGGAAATGAAATACCTGCGCGACGTTCGCGCGCGCCTGGGTGGCTCGCTCCCCCAGCGCCGGCGCAAGTCGACGCGGCTCGAGGCGCCGAAGCTGGAAGCCTTCAAGCCGCTGCTCGAGGCCACGGCTGAGGGACGGGAGATTTCCACCACGATGGCGTTCGTGCGCATGCTCACGGCGTTGGTGCGCGACAAAAGCCTGGGCCGCAACGTCGTGCCGATCGTGCCGGATGAATCCCGCACCTTCGGCATGGAAGGCCTCTTCCGCCAGCTGGGCATCTACTCCTCGCTCGGCCAGCTCTACGAGCCCGAGGACAGCGATCAGCTGATGTTCTACAAGGAAGACAAGAACGGGCAGATCCTGCAGGAGGGCATCAACGAGGCGGGCGCCACCTGCTCATGGATCGCGGCCGCGACGTCGTACTCGACGAACGACGTGCCGATGATTCCCTTCTACATCTTCTACTCGATGTTCGGCTTGCAGCGCGTGGGCGACCTCGTGTGGGCGGCAGGCGACTCCCGCGCGCGCGGATTTCTGTTGGGTGGCACGGCTGGCCGCACGACCCTGAACGGCGAAGGCCTGCAGCACGAGGATGGCCACAGCCACATCCTGTCGTCGATGATTCCCAACTGCCGCTCGTACGACCCCACCTTCTCGTACGAGGTGGCGGTGATCATCCAGGACGGCCTGCGCCGCATGGTCGAGGACCAGGAAGACGTCTTCTATTACGTCACCCTGATGAATGAGAACTACGCCCACCCGGCGCTGCCCGATGGCGCGGCGGAGGGAATTCTGAAAGGCATGTACCGCCTGGGCGGCCGAGGCGAGGCCAAGGGCCCGCGCGTGCAGCTGCTGGGCTCCGGCACCATCTTTCGGGAAGTGATCGCCGCCGCGGACCTGCTCGCCAACGACTGGGGCGTGGCCTCCGACCTCTGGAGCTGCCCCAGCTTCAACGAGCTGCGCCGCGATGGGCTGGCGGCCGCTCGCTGGAACCTCCTGCACCCGACGGAGAAGCCGAAGGCCTCGCATGTGGAAACCTGCCTCGCCAAGACGCAAGGCCCGGTCATCGCGTCCACGGACTATGTGCGCTCCTTCGCTGACCAGATCCGCGAGTTCGTGCCGCGCCGCTACAAGGTGCTCGGCACCGATGGCTTCGGCCGCAGCGATTCACGCGCCAACCTGCGGCGATTCTTCGAGGTGGACCGGCACTACGTCGTGGTCGCTGCGCTCAAGGCCCTCGCCGAGGACGGCGAGGTCGCCCCCAACCGCGTCGCCGAGGCGATCAAGAAATACGGCATCGACGCGGCCAAGCCCGCGCCGTGGACGGTATGACGCCCCACGCACCCAACACGCACTCAGGAGAGTCCCGTGGCGGACATTGAAGTCAAGGTTCCCGACATCGGGGATTTCAAGGACGTGCCGGTCATCGAAGTGCTGGTCAAGCCCGGCGACGCGGTCACGAAGGAGCAATCCCTCGTCACCCTGGAAAGTGACAAGGCCACGATGGAAGTGCCCTCGCCCGCCACCGGCGTGGTGAGGGCCGTGGCAATCAAGGTGGGCGACAAGGTGAGCGAAGGCAGCGTTGTGCTGACGCTCGAGGCTGCCGCAACGGCAACCGCCGCACCGGCACCCAAGGCACCTGCCCCTGCGCCGGCACCTGCCGCGCCGCCCCCCGTCGCTGCGCCCAGCGCGCCGCCGCCGACGTTGGCGCCAGCGGTACGGCCCGCCCCTCTCGCTGCCGAGGTTTCCGTCGGCACGCCGCCCCATGCGAGCCCTGGCGTGCGTCGTTTCGCGCGCGAGCTTGGCGTAGACCTCACGGCGGTGAAGGGCTCCGGCCCGAAGGAACGCATTCTCAAGGAGGACATCCAGGCGTTCGTGAAAGCGGCGCTATCGGGTGAAGGGCCCGTTGCTGCGCCGCGCGCCACAAGCGGCGGTGGGCTTGCCGACCTCGGGCTGCCGGCCTGGCCGAAGGTGGACTTCGCGAAGTTCGGGCCGATCGAGCTGCAGCCGCTCTCGCGCATCAAGAAGATCTCGGGGCCCGCGCTCGCGCGGAACTGGGTGGTCATTCCGCACGTGACGCAATTCGACGAGGCGGACATCACCGACCTCGAGGAATTCCGCGCGCGCGTCAATGGCGAGATGGCGAAGTCCGGCGTGAAGGTGACGCCGCTTGCCTTCCTCATCAAGGCCTGCGTGGCGGCGCTCAAGCGCTTCCCGGAATTCAATGCTTCCCTCGACGGCGATAACCTGGTGCTCAAGCGCTACTGGCATGTCGGCTTTGCGGCCGACACGCCGAACGGGCTCGTCGTGCCGGTGATCCGCGACGCGGACCAGAAGGGCGTCGTCGAGCTCGCCAAGGAAACCTCGGCGCTGGCCGCCAAGGCGCGCGATGGCAAGCTGACCCCGGCGGAAATGCAGGGCGGCACGTTCTCCATCTCCTCGCTCGGCGGCATCGGCGGGACGGCATTCACGCCGATCGTCAACGCGCCGGAGGTGGCGATCCTCGGCGTCTCCAAGGCGGCGATGAAGCCGGTGTGGGACGGCAAGTCCTTCCAGCCACGCCTGATGATGCCGCTCTCGCTCTCGTACGACCATCGCGTCATCGATGGCGCTTCGGCAGCACGCTTCACCACGTACCTCGCCCAGGTCGTCGCTGACCTCCGGCGCAGCGTTCTTTAGGAGCGCACGCCATGGCGGCCATCGAAGTTCGCGTTCCCGACATCGGGGATTTCAAGGACGTCCCGGTCATCGAGGTGCTGGTGGAGGCGGGCGACGTGGTGAAGAAGGAGGATCCCCTCCTCGCGCTCGAGAGCGACAAGGCCACGATGGAAATTCCCGCGCCGCACGCCGGCACGGTGAAGTCCGTCCGCGTGAAGGTGGGTGACAAGGTCTCCGAGGGCACGGTCATCCTCGAGCTCGAGGCTGCCGCCGCTGCCACTACCCCGCAAGCGCCCGCCACCTCCCCCCTCACTGCAGCACCCGCACCCAAGCCCGCTGCTCCGCCCGCTCCGCCCGCCAGCGCACCGGCTCGCACAGCCGCCGCACCCTCTTCCCCGAACGCGCTTCGTGACGCGCTCAATTCCACGCTCGCAAGCCTCGATGCAGACCTGCATGCCGAAGTGCTGGTGCTCGGCGCCGGCCCTGGCGGCTACACCGCCGCGTTCCGCGCGGCGGATCTGGGCAAGAAAGTCGTGCTGGTCGAGCGCTATGAATCGCTGGGAGGGGTGTGCTTGAATGTCGGCTGCATTCCGTCGAAGGCGCTTCTGCACACCGCCAAGGTCATCACCGATGCCGAAGACGCCGCCCACCACGGCGTGACATTCGGCAGCCCCAAGGTCGACCTGGGGGGCGTGCGCGCCTTCAAGGATGGCGTGGTGGGCAAGCTCACCAAGGGGCTTTCAGCACTGGCCAAGGGCCGCAAGGTCACCGTCGTGCAGGGCGCGGCCACGTTCGCCTCGCCGCACACGCTCGAGGTGCAGGGCAAGGATGGGCGCAAGGTCATTTCGTTCGACCACTGCATCATCGCCGCGGGCTCGCAGCCGGCTCGCATTCCGGGCTTCCCCTACGACGACCCGCGCCTCATGGATTCCACCGGCGCGCTTCAGTTGAAGGATGTGCCGAAGCGCCTGCTGGTGATCGGCGGCGGGATCATCGGCCTGGAGATGGCTACCGTATATGACGCGCTGGGCGCCAAGGTCACGGTCGTCGAGTTCATGGATCGGCTGATTCCAGGAGCGGACGCCGATATCGTGAAGCCGCTGCACAAGCGCATCGAAAAGCGCTACGAGAAAATTCTCCTCGGCACCAAGGTCGCGAAGCTCGAGGCCACGCCGCAAGGCTTGCGCGCCACATTCGAGAGCGCTTCCGGCGGCGAAGCGCCCGCTGCCGCCACCTACGACCGCGTGCTGGTGGCAGTGGGCCGTCGCCCCAACGGCAACGCCATCGGCGCCGACAAGGCGGGGGTGCACGTGAACGAGCGCGGGTGGATTCCGGTAGACCGGCAAATGCGCACCAACGTCTCGCATATTTTCGCCATCGGCGACATCGTCGGCGAGCCCATGCTAGCGCACAAGGCCACGCACGAAGGGAAGCTGGCCGCCGAAGTCATCGCGGGACTCGCCCACCACGCCTGGGACGCGAGAACCATTCCCAACGTCGCCTATACCGACCCGGAGATCGCCTGGATGGGCCTGTCGGAGCCCGAGGCCAAAGCCCAGGGCATCGACTACGAGAAGGCCGTGTTTCCTTGGGCCGCCAGCGGTCGCGCCATCGGCATGGCACGGGAAGAAGGCGTGACGAAGCTCATCTTCGAGGCAGGGACCAAGCGGCTGCTGGGCGCGGGTATCGTCGGCGCCAATGCCGGCGAGCTCATCGCGGAGACGGTGCTGGCGCTCGAGATGGGCGCCGATGCCGAGGACTTGGGCCTCACCATCCACCCGCACCCGACCCTGTCGGAAACCGTTTTCTTCGGCGCCGAGATCGCCGAAGGCACGATCACGGACCTGATGCCCAAGAAGTAGCCGGGCGTCAGGGAAGGATGGGCGCGGCGACGATTGCCAGCGCCGCCAGCGCCGCGAGGCGAGTGGCGCTGAAGAAGCCTTTCGGCTTGGCCTCGGCATCCAGAATGCCAACCACCTGGCCTCGCTCGTTTAGCAGAGGCAGGCACGCCTCGGACTGCACCTCGGCGTCGCAAATGTAGAACCCCCCGCCCGCCGCCACGTGCTGGGCCACATCCTCGATCACCAGCGCCCGCCCCGTGAGGCCCACCGAGCTATTGGTGCTGCCGACGGCGAACTCGGGCGTCAGCGGAAACTCCGCGCGGCTCGGGCGGCCCACATAGGCCACCTTGGCCAGCACCTCGCCGCCGCTCTGCAGCGAGCGCTTCGCGTAGACGCCCACCCAATCCGTCCCGGTGGTCTGCTGCGTGCGTTCCACCAGGCGCTTGAGCAGGGCAAGCCGGCGCGTAGCCTGCTCGCTTCGCCCGCCCAGAATGCCCGCCAGGTCGTACGGCGTGGGCGAGAGTTGGTCGACGACTGAGCAGGACCCATCCTCGGAGAGCATCGGAACCGGGTAGCGGTAAAGGCCTTCGGGGTCCGACACTGCGCCCACCTCACCCATGGCGTCCAGCAGGTCGGCGACAGCGAGCGAGACATCACCAGCCCGCTCGGACAATTGCTCTAGGCCCGACGCGCGCACGTACGCCGCCACGCGAGCCAGCGCTTCAGGTGACACGGAACGGGTCGCCCCCACGGCTCAGGCGCCCGACTTCGCCGGCGCGGCGAAGTCGACGAACTCGACGGCCAGGCCGCGACTGCGCATCCAGTCCGCCACCGCGAAGCCCGTGGCCCGCGGCCAGGGCTTGAGGTCGGCCGGCTTGTACCGTCGGCACTCCACAATTTCCGCCCCCAGGGCGAGTGTTCCCTTGGCAACCGCGTGATAGCAAAGCATGACTTCGTTCTTGCGCTCGAAAATGTAATTGCCGATAAGGCTCGCTTCCGTCACCTCGAGCCCGAGCTCTTCCTTCACCTCGCGAGCAACGGCAGCCTTGGGATCCTCACGGGCCTCGAGATAGCCAGTGACGAGCGCAAACCAGCCCTCGGGCCACGCGCGGTTGCGGGCGAGGATGATTTCGCCGTCATGCTCAACCAGCGCGCCGACGGCGGGCGTGGGGTTGCCCCATTGGACGAAGCCGCAGTCGTCGACGCAGGCTCGTCGCCGCACCGTGCCACCGTCATCGGCGATTGGGCGCTCGGCCAGCGGCTGGGAACAACGTGGGCAGAATGCGAAGGCTTCGGCGCTCAAGCGCTTCCCTCGTCTTGCGTGAGGGCGCGCCGGGCGCGGCGAGCGATGAAGAACACGGCTCCTGCAATGATCGGCGCAACAAGGCCCATGGTGATGTCGGGGTCGATGTTGCCCCACCCCGCCGCCACGGCAGCCTTGGCCAGCACGCCGGCGAGCGACACGCCGTAATAGGTGATCACCACCACGGAGAGGCCCTCGACTGCCTGCTGCAGACGCAACTGAAGGCGTCCGCGACGGTTCATCGCCGCGAGCAACTGCTGGTTCTGGACCTCGCGGGCAATATCCACGCGGGTACGCAACATGGCGCTGGCTCGTGCGAGGCGCGCCGCAAGGTTCGCGATACGGCGCGACGTGCTGCGGCAGGTAGCCATCGCAGGCGCGAGGCGCCGATTGAGAAACTCCTCGATCGGCGAGAGGCCGGGAATACGAAGCTCCCGCAGCTCCGCCAGCCGCCGCGCCACCAGCGCCTCGTAGGCTTCTGACGCCTCGAAGCGAAACCCCGTTTCGCTTTGCAGGTGCTCGACCCGGACTGCGAGCCGCGTGAGGTCATCCAGGAGCGACGCCTCGTCCTCAGACTTGGCGGCCGAGATGCGCTCCACGAGCGCGCGTAGCGCCGCCTCCAATTCCGCCAGGCGAGACGCGCAGCCGCGTGCCACGGGAAAAGCGAGCAGCGCCATCATCCGATAGGTCTCGATCTCCAGCAGGCGCTGCACCATGCGGCCCGCCTGCCCTGGCCCCATGGCCCGGTTGAGCACAAGGAATCGCGTGAAGCCATCCTCCCGAATACGCAGGTCGGTATAGGCCCATGCGTTGCCCTCGGCGATGGCGCCACCGAGAACCGTGGGCGCGTCGGACTCGAATGCCTTGGGCGGCGGTGAAGCGCCCTCGAAGGGCACGAGGTCCAGGGAAACCGCCACGAAGACTTCGCCGGGCAGCGATGTGGCGGCCTTCGACCAACCCGCTCGATCGAGCAGCGCCTCGGGGGCCGCGCTTTGGCCTCCGGGGGCGAGGAACGTGTAGCCCGTGAACTCGGAGTGGCCTTCCCACTTGAGCAGCAGCCCTGCCGGCCCCGAGACGATGGCGTGATCGGCGCCCGCCGGCACTTCGGCGCCATGCGACTTGGCAATGCCACGAAAGCCGTCCCGGTGCGTGTCGCGTTCGTGCGGCGCGTGCCGCACCGCGAGGTAAACGACCTGCCAGCCGCCTTCAAGCCTGACCGGCGGGCGAGCGTGCACCTCATCGTTGAGCGCAGCCCGTCGGCTGTGCTCCGGCATCTTGAAGGCAGCGTTCGACACGGCCAGCGCCTATCCGTTGCTAGAGCCGTTCGGCAAGCCAGGCCTCGACGGACGCGAGCGCCGCTGGCAGTGCCGCCGGGTTGGTCCCACCCGCCTGGGCCATGTCCGGGCGGCCGCCGCCCTTGCCGCCCACCTGCTGAGCCACGAAGTTCACGAGATCGCCGGCTTTCACTTTGCCGGTGAGATCCTTGGTGACGCCGGCAATGACCGAAACCTTGCCCTCGGCGGTGGAAGCGAGCAGCACGATGCCACTGCCAAGCCGCTCCTTCGCCTTGTCGAGCGCTTCGCGGAGCATGCCGACATCCGCGCCCTCAAGCACCATCGTCAACGCCTTCACACCCTTGATCGTCTTTGTTCCCGCAGCGAGCGTGTCCTCGAGGCGGCCCGCAGCCAGCTGCCCCTTCACACGGGCAAGCTCCTTCTCAAGCGACTTCACCTGCTCGAGCACCTGGGCGATCTTTGACTCGATCTCCTGCGGTTGGGCGCGCAGCGACTCTGCCGTGCGCGCGAGACGCTCGCGGTCGCGACGCGCCTCGCCAATTGCGACACTGCCCGCCACCGCCTCCACTCGCCGCACGCCTGCCGCCACACCGCCTTCGCTCACGATGCGGAAGTAGCCGATGTCCCCGGTACGCGCCACGTGCGTGCCACCGCAGAGCTCGCGCGAGCTGCCGATGTCGAGCACGCGCACGGTGTCGCCGTACTTTTCGCCGAAAAGCATCATTGCGCCCACCTTGCGCGCATCGTCGATCGGCATCACGCGTGCCTGGGTGGCGGCGTTGCCCAGAATTTCGGCATTCACGATCTCCTCGACCCGCTGCATCTGGTCGGCAGTCATCGGGCCATCGTGGCTGAAGTCGAAGCGCGTCTTGTCTTCGTCCACCAGCGAGCCCTTCTGCTGCACGTGCGGGCCCAGCACTTCGCGCAGCGCCTTGTGCATGAGGTGCGTGACCGAATGGTGGCGCATGGTGCGGTAGCGCTTGTCGAGGTCCACTTGGGCAGCGACCGTATCACCGACGGCCAACTCACCCGTCTTTACCGTGCCCAGGTGCCCGTGCACATCCGGCTGGATCTTCTGCGTATCTTCCACCGCGAACAGCGTGAGGCACACGCCCGATTTGCTCAGCTCGCCCCGGTCGCCCACCTGGCCACCGGATTCCGCATAGAACGGCGTGCGATCGAGGACTACGACACCCGACTCCCCTGCCGCCAGCGACTGGACCGGCGAGCCCTCCCTGTAGAGGGCCACGACGCGGCCTTCTTCGGCGAGCGTCTCGTAGCCCCGGAAGGCGGTCTTGGCGCCGTTGTAGTCGAGTTGTGCGCCGGCCTTGAACTTGCTCGCCGAACGCGAGCGCTCCTGCTGGGCGGCCATCGCCCGATCGAAGCCTTCCAGGTCCACATCGAAGCCACGCTCACGACCGATGTCCGCGGTCAGGTCCACCGGGAAGCCGTAGGTGTCGTAGAGCTTGAAGGCCGTTTCGCCGTCGAGCTTCTTCGCCCCACCCGTGAGCGCCGAGTCCAGGATCTGCATGCCGTTCTCGAGTGTCTCGCCGAAGCGCTCCTCTTCCTGGCGCAGGATTGCCGTGACGCGACCCTCGGCATCCCTCAGCTCCGGATACGCTTCGCCCATTTCGGCGGTGAGGTCCGCCACCAGCTTGTAGAAGAACGGCTGCTTCTGCCCCAGCTTGTAGCCGTGGCGCATGGCACGGCGGGCAATGCGACGAAGTACGTAGCCGCGCCCTTCGTTGCCCGGAATCACGCCATCGACGATCAGGAACGCGCACGCCCGGATATGGTCGGCAATCACGCGCAGGCTCGGCAACGACAGGTCCTTGGAGCCCGTTTCGCGCGCGGCCGCCTTGATGAGCGCCTGAAAGAGGTCGATCTCGTAATTCGAGTGCACATGCTGCAACACGGCCGTCAGGCGCTCGAGGCCCATGCCGGTGTCCACCGACGGGCGCGGCAACGGGTTCAGCTTGCCGCTCTCGTCCCGGTTGAACTGCATGAACACCAGGTTCCAGATCTCGATGTAGCGGTCGCCATCAGCCTCCGGCGAGCCGGGCGGACCGCCCGCCACCCCGGGGCCGTGGTCATAGAAGATTTCCGAGCACGGGCCGCACGGGCCGGTATCGGCCATTTGCCAGAAGTTGTCGCTCTCGTAGGCACGCCCGCCTGGCTTGTCGCCGATGCGCACGACGCGCTCTGGCGGCACGCCGATTTCCTTGGTCCAGAGGTCGTAGGCCTCCTGGTCCGTGTGGTAGACCGTCGTCCAGAGCTTTTCCTTCGGCAGGCCGTAGACCTGCGTGATCAGCTCCCAGGCAAAGCGAATGGCATCGCGCTTGAAGTAATCGCCGAAGCTGAAGTTGCCCAGCATTTCGAAGAACGTGTGGTGGCGAGCGGTGTAGCCCACGTTCTCGAGGTCGTTGTGCTTGCCTCCGGCGCGCACGCAGCGCTGCGCCGTTACCGCCCGCTTGTAGGCGCGCTGCTCGGCGCCGAGGAAGACGTCCTTGAACTGCACCATCCCGGAGTTGGTGAACAGCAACGTGGGATCGTTGCCCGGCACGAGCGGGCTCGAGGCCACCGGCTGGTGCCCCTGGGAGGCGAAGAAGTCAATGAATTTACGGCGAATTTCGCTGGTTTTCATGGTGCGCGCAGGGACGTCAGGCGAAGCTCGCGAGCATACCAAACAGGCGTGGCAATACCGGCCGGGGACAGCCCGCGCGTATCCTTTAGGGGTCGCCAACAGCACCCCCTGCACAGGCCGGGGCACGCGCATCATGCAGGCCGACTGGATCAACTCTCTCGTTGCCTTCTGGCAAGGCTTGGGCACCGCTCCTGTTACCACCGTGCGGGTGTTGGGCGTGCTGCTGGCTGCGTGGATCATGGTGAGGCTCGCGCACCACAGCATCCGGGTGGCAGCACGGCGGATCACCGGGCGCCTGACGGACCGGGAATCGGCCAAGCGCGCCGGGACGCTTGCGCAGGTGGGGCGCTACGCCGTCTCGGTGGCGCTGTGGGTGTTGGCCGGCATCATGGTGCTGGCCGAGCTTGGGGTATCCGTGGCGCCGATACTCGGCGCCGTGGGTGTGGTGGGCATCGCCGTGGGCTTCGGGGCACAAAGCCTGGTGAAGGACTACTTCACCGGCTTTTTCATTTTGGTGGAAAACCAGATTCGCCAGGGCGACGTGGTGAAGATCGGTGAGCACCAGGGCCTGGTCGAAGAGGTGACCCTGCGCTACGTGCGGTTGCGGGATTACGAAGGCAACGTGCACTTCGTGCCTAACGGCATGATCACTTCGGTCATCAGCATGAGCCGCGATTTTTCCTACGCAGTGGTCGATGTGGGCGTGGGCTACCGTGAAAAGGTGGACGAGGTGGTGCGCGTGATGCAGGAGGTGGCCGCTGGCCTGCAGGCTGACCCCGATTACGCCAGGCGCATTCTCGCGCCCCTCGAAGTGGCGGGCGTGGAACGCTGGGACAATTCCGCCATCGTCATCCGCGCCCGCATGTGCGTGGAGCCACTGGAGCAGCACCCCGTGCGGCGTGAATACCTGCGGCGACTAAAGGCCACGTTCGACGAGCGCGGCATCGAGATTCCCTTCCCGCAGATGACCCTGCACCAAGGCACGCCCGCGGGCGCTTCTGCCCGCCCGGCGCCTCCCAAAGGCTGACACCGTTGACGAACAAGGCAATCGACCTCGACCCGGCAGGCCTTCCCCTGCGGTCGCTTACAGAGTTTCAGGGTTGGTACGCGGACTCGGCCGCCCACATCGCCGCGCGGCATCAAGTGCATGTGGCGCTTGAGTCGTCGTTGCCGGAAGGTGGGTCCTCAGGCCTTCCAGGGTGGTGCGCGGTATGCGAAAAAGATTCGACTTTCTCGTTTGATTGGCTCTACAGCGCGCCCGGAAAGGTGAACTGGCGCGAGCGCCTGGCCTGCGCGGGCTGCCAGCTCAACAACCGGTTGCGGCTCAGCGTGGACGTGATCCGGCAGCTGGCGCCGCTTTCAAACAGCGCCCTCTATGCCACCGAGCAACTGACGCCTTTCGTGCGTATCCTGCGATCACGTTACCCAACGCTCGCCGCGAGCGAGTACCTGGGGCCCGGGCTCAAGCCTGGCACCATGCGACCCGATGGCATACGGCACGAGGACCTGACCCAACTGTCGTTTTCCGA
>Ga0129333_10003057_pt1 | contig 15640 bp, 26 predicted proteins | sample CPB6_08_DNA_FD_94474 | JGI IMG/M metagenome (GOLD analysis project Ga0129333, IMG submission 94474) | Freshwater to marine salinity gradient microbial communities from Chesapeake Bay, USA - CPBay_Sum_0.6_0.8_DNA | ecosystem: Environmental > Aquatic > Marine > Coastal | place: USA: Chesapeake...
AATTCTCTATCAGTAATTAACATATCTCTGAATCCTCTTTCTTCTAATTCATCAATTCTAAACCTTTCAACATCTACCTTATGTTGATGTTCAGCCCATTGTTCTACCATAGAACGGTAATCTTTTTTAAAGAACTGTTCAATCTCAGGTAATGACTTTAAATTTTCAGGTTGTAATTGTTGTTTGGCTTCTTCAGAGTTAGGATCTAATCCTTGTTCAAGCATTGCAGCTAACATCTTTGTAGCAGCATCTGCCATTAATGTTTGCTCAACCATACTTCTTTTTTGTTCCATCATCTCATTATATGAGAAATCATCAATGGCTCTATAAGTAAGTTTACTTGATCTTTTAGCAAATTCTGCAACTAGTACATTAACTACGTTAGGTATAATTGGATAAAACTTTAATTCTAATGCTGAGACATCTTCTTTAGTAAGAAGCTCAACTACATCTCTATATTCATTATCTTCTTCAATGATATAATCTGATCTATCAATTACACCTTTTGCAAGTTTATAATTTTTCATCAGTCTTCTGGCATTCCTTCGGATTTGTTTTAATCCTTGCCACTCCAACCAATCAAGATTCCAAGCAGCCCATTCTTCTGTTTTATCTTTCTTAGGTAAAAACTGTAATGGTTGAGTTATACTACCTAACCTGTTTTGTTCAGTTTTAGCACCTTTCTTAGCCTGTAATGCGTTGTATATTTGCATAACTCTTATTTAATATTTTTAAATGCAGATTTCTTAAACCCACTCATATTATTTGCCATACCCTTCATTCCCATATGTTTGAACGGGCTCTTATTTAATTTAAACAAATTTTCTGACTTTTGCAAGTTTTTGGCTACATCATCCATAATTGTTCTTTTAGAATACCCTCTATTTGATTCTTGGATTTTCATAAAAGAAACTAAAGCTGCAAATGAAACAAGTCTATCCACATTGACTCCATCTGCATATTCTCTCATTTCCTTAATCAACATTGGATCTGGTATACGTTCAATACCATAAGTTGTTCTTACTACAGTTCCATCTGGTTTTAATTCTTGATCTAGTTCTTCTTTAGTATATTCTATAGCATAACTAAGAAGGTGTGCTTTAAATAAAGTACCTGTATTTTTCCATCCATATTCCTGGAATACATTATTGTTAGATCCTAAATCTTTTAGGAACATAATTTGACTCTTAGGTACTAAATATTTTTGCTTTCTTCTTTGAATCATGTATTGAATAAACAGAGATATGTTATTTTCTACAAGAGTCCAAGCATTATACCATTCAATTATTAATTCTAATTGATGATGTGTTTTATTTATATCATCATATCTACCACACCAAGCAGCAACTATTTTACCTTGTTCTATGTATGTTTCAGTTTCTACACCTGTAACTTTAGTAACTTGTACCGGAGCTTTCATAATGTATATAGAACATAATGATTCTGATGTTGTAGTTTTACCTTCACCTACAGGGTCAACAGATGCATAATATGTAGAAAATTCAGGATTGGCAATCGGTCTTTCCCATACAACAAGACATCCTGTTTTATCTTCAGTCTTTTTGTTAATAGGGAATTCCATAATTGGTCTTTTGTTACTTTTAGTAACTACAGGTTTCCCTTCTATATCAGTTGATATATCTAAGTACTCATACCCGTATTCTTTTTCTTCTATTCTTCTTTCTTGTGCAGCAAGAAGATGTGGGGGAAATACAGATACAGTTCTATATGCAAAAGCTTCTTTAATATTTCTTGGATGCTGAGATATACGAAGCTGGTAATCTTCCGGAGATAATTCATCTTTCCACTGTTGGAACTGTTTTTCTAATGCTTCTAATGCTTCTTCTACAAGTGAATTACCATAGTCATCAATATAGGGTGGCATTGACCATTGTTCAGGAATGAATAAACCTGACAAACCTGTAGTACCTTTATCATCAATCAGATCTGTTTCTACAGCATAAATATCTTTTGATGTTGGATTTAAGATCATATCCTTTAAAGGATTACACTGAGATAAATCACCCACGGATCCTGCAGCTATAAACATACCTGTAGTAATTAAACCAGACCTCATTGCAGGTCTCATATACTCATAGGTCTGATCCATCTTAGGTGCAATCCCTGCCTCCTCATGGAAGAAGTATTTTACCGGACCCCCTACACCATTTGTTGGATCTTTCTCAAATGACATACCTTGTATAGTACCTTTGAGACCAACTTCAGTTTTTCTGTCTCCTTTTCTTACCTCAATCTTTTGTTGCCACATCATTACTTTATCTGGTGACATAGGACGGTACCATGCAGTATGTTCATTTAAGAATGCAGCATATTCTTGTAAGAATTTCCAGGATCCTTTTTCATTGATATAATCTTTGAGTGATGCACCCATTTTTAATGTAACCCCTGCTTCAAACCATTGTTGATTTATAAACTTACCCATATGAAAATATGAGGATGCAATCTGACGTTTCTTTAAAATTGCTGAATGTTTATAAGCAAGTTCTGCTAATAATTCATAAAGTGCCATATGATATTGGGCATCTCTAATTTTAGCAAAACCAAATTTTTGAATTTCTTTGTCAAAGATTGGTAAGAAATTCAACCACATATAATATTCTCTACAAACAAACCATTTAAGATCTCCATCTTTTACAATAATACCTTTACGGCATTTTGTTTTTTGATCATCCCAATAGTTTATGTAGTCTCTAGATTTGTATGGAGCTGTACAATATACTCCATCTTTTTTAAATTTTTCTGACTCAGAAATAAATATTTGATTGGTAAGTTCATTGAATTGATACTTACCTGGTTCTTTAAATATATCATTGATGATAAAGTTTTTGAAGTCCTCTCTGGATTCAAAACTTGTACTTGTCCACTTTCCATTTTCATAGGTCGGTATGTCTTGATAAATTTCACTCATAATTACATATCATATGCTAGTCCTTGTCCACCTCTCACTCTACTTGATTGTTCTTCTTGAAGATCTTTGTAAGCACCTTTAAATGATTGTCTAATAGCTTCATAATTTTTAGCTGCAGCAATTAATGAATTCATGTTTCCATCACGACCATGTGTGATTGGAGTTACTTCCATATATCTACCTAATCTATCTAACATAGAAGCAATACCTTTATATGCTCTTGATGTTGGTGTTTCATACATCCTTTGACAAAACTGTAATGCTGTATAGATTGTATCATCTTCGGTAGAGAACTCTGCTTCAATTTGATCCATTATCATACTTTCTTTATCTACATCCGGAGTAAAGAAAAATGGATTTAAATCAGGATTAGGACATGACATATAGAATAAATACATATAGATCTTAAGATAATCATCTGGATATTCAACCATTACATCTTTAAGAGCTTTTAATGTATAACAATGTTCAGTAGGAATTACTACTCCATTCTGAACATCAAATAGTTTAGTTAATATCATTTCTTTTTAATTTTATGTCTGTTATCACTAAGATAGTGAATAATTGCCAATACTTCATCTATTAAATAAGGTACTGCAATTGGTATAACTTCTTTTAAAACAGGATCTCCATTTTCATCAAGTTTAGTTACAGGGTATCCCCAATTGTCTTCACGTTCAACTTGAAATACAACATGATGAATAATAATTCTTCCTGGTTTAAGTTTTGGATTATGCTTAAGTATAATATACATATAAATACTTAATTGTAAAGCATAATGATAAAAGTTACAATCATCTAAGTTATCTATAGGAGGAGCCATCTTATCTGATACACCTTCCCAGTTAACATAAGATTCTTTCTTAATTTCTTTGTTAGTCTTGTAGTCAATGATATTCACTTTACCATTGACTACTTCAACTAAATCTGATTGTCCACAGATACCAGCTGATCTTAAATAGACCATATGTTCTGGATAGACTCCTGGTTCTAATTTTTGAACTGGAGCAATTTTTACTCCATCTTTTAATTCTGTTGGTTTAAATACAGGAACGGTAATACCTTCTCTTTCAATTGATGCTAATGAACATAGATCAGATTCTCTCTGATTATGATACCATGTTCCTAGAGTAGTAGACCTATCTCCTTCATTAGTCCATATCTGTTGAATAAGTACAGGATCAATACCAAACCATTTTGAGTTTTTGTTTTTAGTAACTTTTTCTGCAGTTTTCTTTGCATCAAAAGGTTTTTTAAAATGGGAAACAAGTGTAGTTACACTTATCCAATCAATGTTATTATCGTCAATACTTTTATAACTATGATCATTTGCATTAAATACTATCATTTCTTTAATTGTTCTATAGCAAGTATTGCTATGTTAAAATTATCTATATCTTCTGATCTCAACATAGTGATCAGATTTTTTGCAGTTTCAGAATCTACTTTCTTTCTTTCTTCCATCCACTCTACAAAACCAACAGAATTTTCTATAGCCATAGCATGTGCAAGATAGTCTGCTCCTGCTTGTCCAGTATACAAATGAATAGTTCTACCTTGAGAAGCAATACCATCTGTTAGAAAAGATTCTAGTTCTGGCCAATTCATAACTTCTCTAATTCATCCTCTTCCTCCACTGTAGCAAGTGCTTCCCATTTACCAAGAGGACAATCAGATGCAAGAGAACGAGTCTTAAAATTAAGTGAACATCCACATTCATTACAACATGGAGCAGTACCTTTTACAGCACATTTCTTTCCTTTACTTGGACATTCATCACAAATAGAATATCTAAGTCTGGCAATTTCTTCTACAGTTTCATCTCTGATAACACTATTAGTTATCCCCTCTAGAATCTGTTTCCGGTTCTGCCATATTATTTTTAGAGTATTTTTCATCTTTAAAGGTTTTACGTTTTAATAATTCTTCTTCTGCTTTAGAATGAATTTTATTTAAAAGTTCTAGCTTTTCTTCTACACTCTTTTTATTATGATAAGCACCGAATGTTGAGGTATCATGATTGTCTAAAACTTTTTCATAATGAGGTATAGCTTTCTTAACTTTCTGTATCTTGATTACAAAATGACCAAGACCATCTACATTAATTCTTAAATCACTTAAACCACTCATTTTCTTTCTTAATGTTTTATAGTAGTCTTCAATTAAGTTTTCTACTAAGTCTTCAGATACATCAAACTGTTCTGTAATCTCTTTGTATAAACTATTAGCTTTCTTGGGTATCATGTCCTAAAAATTTATAGTCCAATAAAATTGTACCTTCTGTTTGAACTTTTACATTTGGATTAAGCATTATCAATTTCTTATTGCTTTCATCTTTTATTACAAGTCCACTTTTCTCAGCTTTATTTATACTGTTTCTGACAGTTTGAGGAGATTTAAAAATCCAATCTTCTTCTGAAGAAGCATCAAGACAAAAATTACTAAGTTCAATTGGTTGATTAAAACTAAGTAGAGTAAGACAGTCAAGATCAGATTCACTCATTGTTACACGATTAATGTAACAATGAGTAAGTATCTGAAATTTTACAATATCCCATTTGGGCATTCTGACCCTTTTCTGTACTTGATTAACAAGAGCCATTACCCTTTTCTTAATTTTTTACCTCCAGCCGGTGCTTGTGCTGTAGGTTTTTGTGGTGGTACTGAATCTTGTCTGAGATCTTCTCTTTCATCATCATCTAAATCAGGACCTTGAGTAGCAGCCATCATGTTTGCATACTGAAATTGCATAGTTGCTCTTTGATATCTTGCTTGCTCAACTTCAGTAAGTAGTTTTTCATACTTAGCTTGTGCTTCTAGATAAGGAATAGACTTTTCATAAAACTGTTTCATTTCATCTCTCCTTGCTTCTAATTGTTCTGGAGATAACTCCTCATTCATTTGTTGGTTTTCCATGATATATTAATTAAAGTTTACACAAATATACAATAAAAGTTTAAACAGAAATTGTTTAAACAAAAAAATCCAGGCATAGAAAATACCTGGATTACTATAGTTAGTATGGTTACTATTTCTTCTTTTTTATGGCACCACCTGTTTTTCTTTTAACAGGACCACCTTTTTTATGACCCATTAAATCATTTACTTTATCTTTTACACCAAATGCATTCTTAGCATAAGCACCAATAGCAGCTCCGGCAGCACCAACTCCAACACCAATTTTTTTAATGGTTTGACCAGCATCACTATTCCAGAATCTTCTTCTAGCATTCTTTCTTTGTGCTTTCCTGTGACCACATCCAGGATCTCCTGCCGTACAGTCTGATTCACCACCAGCATTCATTTTCTTCATTGGTTTAATAGCCTTTGGTTTTGCACCACCAACAGACATTTTAGGAGTAGGTTTTTTAGTTGTTTTCATAGTTATCTATTTTTAATAGTAAAGTTTAAAATAGTTAATGCATAGAAGTTTCTAGCTGGATCTATCTCTACAGAAAAAACATCTAACATAGATAACCTACATCTAATAGTTATTGTTTTCCAATTTGGTTTATGGTGTTTCCAACTATTTCTGAACTTCATACTGCAAGAGATTTAAGCATTGCAATCATTTTAGGTTGTGGAGAAATATCACTCTTATCCTTTCTATAAGAATTGTGAGTATATAATCCTGGTACTGCAGACAATGCATTCTTAGAAACTTCCCACATATCTTTTTCATTATATGTAAGAGGAATTCCATGTACTTTATTCCAGTAAATAAGTAACTGTTTTACTGATTCAATCTGTGCATCTGTATACGCATGATAATGTGTATAACCTTTGTAAGGTTTGTCTAATGTACATACTTGATCTAGAGGAACTTCTCTATTTACATAGTTATAGAATTTATCACCTTTTTTAGTAAGTGGCCCCCAGTTGCAAATCTCAATACCAATTGCAAGTGGATCCAATGATTTATAAGGTAATGCATTTGCACGGAATACATCTGGTTTAATACCTAGATGATATGCCCATTTTTTAGATGAGAATGCTTGAGCAATTTCTCCATCAAAAGTATCTTTAGACAATCCTTTACCAGATATAACTACACATGTGGCAATTCTTCCTCTACCATCAGCATCCCACATTTTAATCGTTCCTGGTGCAGATGAATTACCTGCTGTGTGATGTAATACTATTTGTAGTTTTTTGGTCTCCTCATTTACATACTGTCCTTCCGAAAGAGGTACCTGTTTAATTTTGGATAAGTCTAGGATACTCATTTTTTCTTATTAAATTTTTTAGCATAGAACTTTGCCAACCAGTCACCAATTTTTTTAAATGTAGAATTTTCTGCTACTACATTTACTTCAGTTCCTTTGTCAGTTTTTTTAACATCAACATCTAACTTTTCACTGTCAAGTTTGAACTCTTTTTTCTCTTCATCTTTGTGAAGTTCTACATCTACTTTAGGAGTATCAACTACTACGTCAACTTTCTTTCCTTCTTTTTTGACCTTAGCTCTGACTTTCTTAGTTTTTACTTCTACTTCAATGTCTTGTACTTTTTTCTTTTTAGTTGTCATTATTTATATATTAGGGGTTTCTACTTTTTTAACTTCAGTATCTTCTACTGTAAGTTGAGATAATGTAGCAGCTACTGTTCCTGCTGTTACTACATATGTTGCTGCTGTTACTACAGCTGCTGGTAATGCAATTGGAGCAGCAATAATAACTCCTGCTACAGCTCCTGCTACAATTGCAATCTTTTGTACTTTCTTCCAAAACTTTGGAGTCTTAGCATTCCATCTTTTCTTTAGTGACATAACTTAATTATTATTATTATTATTTCTTCTTCTTGTTGTTGCATTCATTTGAATTCTTACAAGATCACCTACAACATCAGATAATTCTCCTACTTTAGTTGCCATGTTCTTAATTTCATGTTGAGTATTTTCTTCAATATGCTGGAGTTTTAACCTGTGTTCTTGTTCTAACAATTCAAATTTTCCTTTTAGTTTACCTTGGTCTTCAATTCTTTTTTGATTCTCCAAAGTTAATACTTCTATTTGTTTGTTGATTGTACCATATGCACTTCTCAAAAAGAAGCCTATAATAGCAATTATAATACTTGCTACAAAAATTCCAATTGTTAAAAGTCCAGTTTCCATTTTTAATTTTTTAATATTTTAAAATTACAATAATAGTTTTATTATTAAGGATTATATTGAGTTTTTAATACACCATTTTCTAAGGTTATTATACCTTGATTAGGAAAATCTTGTAATACATATTTATCAGCAATAGAATCAAAAGTTGGAATGTCAGTATCCCAATTTTCCATTACTATTAAATAGTACATATCTAAATGTGAATCACAAAAAACAACAGTTCCGTGTTGTTCTAATTCATTTACTAAAGCTTGTCTATCTACAGCCATTATGTTACAATTTTAATTAACATTGGAAAATTAGTTCTTGTTCCTGTTCCGGTTGGAAAAGCAGGGTCACTAACTGCATACATTCCTTTACTAACTACGTTAGCAACTTGACCATTTCCATATCCTGATGTCCAGGAACCATCATAGTTTTTCCAAACTAAAAGTACATAGTTAGAAGTACCAGTATAACAAAAAGGAGTATCAAAGTTAATTTGTTGCCAAATATTATTAGTAATCGTATAAGTAAAAGCATTTTTAACTTTTGTCAACGGTACCACAAAAGTCAAATCACTAAAATCAACTTGTGGTGTTGTAGTAGGAAATGTTGCATTTGAAATAACACCCATCCAAATTTCTTGGTTATTATATTGATAACCTGGAGTATAACCAGTTACTTGTAATTGAATACCAGTTATTTGTAAATTAGACAATCCAAATGAATAAATATTTGCACTAATACCATAATTATACAAACCATAAGTTGGTACAAACGCAGTAGTTGTACTAAATGTACCAATTTGAGTAACAGTTCCTGTTGCTGGTGTAGCACAAGAGGAAGTTGGTTGAACTCTATATGGATTAATTATCATCATGATCTGTAACCAATTAAAGTAATCTTTAATCCTTTAGCTGTACCATCACCAATTTGGTCAATGTCAACAGTTATTTCAGCATCATCTGCTAAAGCACTATCAGATATCACTGCAGCAGTTGCAGCCGTTGTAGATGTTTTCTCAGTATTGTCTATTGTCAACTTAGTAGACAAAACAGATGTACCACCTTCGTTGATGTCAACTGTAAAAATAGCACCACTTGTTTGTGCTGTAGTTAATGATGCTCTAACTGCAGTTAATGTCATTGCATGAGGCATTCTAAATGTAAGTTTACCTGTACCTGCAGTAAGTGCTGTTGTCTCATCAGAACAAGCAGCTTGAATAACATCAGTTTTATTTACAACATCTAATATGTTACCATTAGCATCTTTGTAATGTGGCAACTTATCTGTCTTATCATAAAAATATGTATTACTAGCTACTGATGCCCAATCTGCAGAACTATCTGTAATTGCTGTATAGTTTATACCTTTTTCAGGTATATGACCATATGATAAAACTGTAACAGCCATAATTATTTACTTTTTATAAGTTGTACAAAAGCATCCCAGGTTTGCTTTTCACTATCAGAAAGTTCATCATAGATGATTTCTTTTTGCAACTCTGGTATAAAACCTTCACCATATTGAGCTAATGCTCTTACATACGGTGCTGTAGTTTCTTGAAGTACTATTTGTTGTAAATTATCCATTGTGTTTAATTTTAAAGAGTTATATTACCGTATGCATCTTCTGTATTTACTAAAGCTTGTGTTATATTAGTACTTACAGAAACTAATGCTCCATTAAATCTATTTTGAGAATATTTTATACTTGCTGCAGCATTTGATCTAATACAGTTTGCAGTATTGCTAGTAACTTGAATTGTATTACCTACAATAACATAAGGTACTGTATAAAATGATATTTCAATTCCAGCTGCTGCAGAACTTGCTGCTCTAGCAATTATTGTACAGTTAGATATAGTATAAGCATTTTGTGTACTCAATGCAAAAGCAGAAGATGTATCTGATATAGCAGTACAATTGTAAGCTGAACCAGTTCCATTATTTCCATTTGTTGCACCAATACCATTGTTTGCAGTACTGTATCCATGACAACCCATCATGAATCCATTAGTTGCAGCTATTCCTTGACCAGCTGTACTATATCCAACACAGTTAAGAAGTCTTGCACCATTCTGACCATTGATTGATATACCAGCTGATGCAGAAGATGTACCTGTACAGTTTTCACTTATGGATGCAATATAACATGTAAATCCAGAAGTAAAAGTTGAGAAACCATGACAATCTTGAGCAATACCTTGATTGTCAAAACCAACAGCACTTGTTGAGTAGGCTCTACAACCTAAAGCTTTACCTGTTGTACCATTGGTAATTGCAGGGTTTCCAGCAGTATGGAATGCAGTTGCATTTTGTAAAATACCTGTATTAGTAATGCATCCTGTAAATGATGAACCATTAAGTGTAGTATTATGTGCATAAACATTTGATACTACAGCACCACTTGAACTTATTACTAATTGAGAAGAGAATGAACCATAAGCTACAATATTTGAAAGTTTTATTGGTCCATTAACTATAACAGATACAGATCTTACTCCAGTAAATGTAGAACCAGAACAATCAATTGCTGAAGCACCTGTAAGATTTAAACCAGCTTTGTTTATAGTATCATATGTTGTAGTACTACTTCTGACAACATGAAGATTGTTTATTTTACAATCAGCAGTTACACCATTATCAATTAAAGCAGATGCTAAACCATCTCCAATCAAAGTGTATGTGTGACCATTACCTTGAATGTTAACACCATTTTTAAGAATTACACTTGTATTAGTAGTTTCTATGTAATCAGCAAATACTTCTACAGTTTGTCCTGATACAGCAGCATTAATTGCAGATTGCAAAGTTCCATGATAACTATATGCACCATTTGAGTTTGCAATACCAAATCTTCCATTTTGAGGAGCATAAGCTACATAGTCAATTCTATTTATATTAACTGCAACACCACTAGTTATACCTATATTCTTATTTAAAAGAGTTGGATTCCATGTTGGTATAAAATAAGTTCCTGAAAAAGGAGATACGTTGTGAGAACAGAATACAATTCTAAGTGCTTTGTTAAAACCAGCAGCAAGATCATCTATTCTTCTTAATACCCATTTTGATGTAGCACTTCCTGGACTTATAACTTGATATGTACCGTTATACCTTACTGATCTTGAAGGAAGAGTTTCAATTTCATTTCTAACAAGAAGAGTAGTAAATTGAGTTAATGAAGTTGTACTAGCACCAGCTGTCATTCCTGATACAACTAAAGTACCAAATCCATTTGCTACTAATGTAGCTCCTACACCTGGTTTTGTGGAATCAGGTCCTGGAGTATAGGTATATGCTGGAAGAACCCCATTTGTAACATTATCTACAAATGTTATTTGTAAAGGACTTGTAGTAAGAGTTGTAAGTGCAAATATGATATTTGCAAATCCAACTACTGGTGGAGTAGCACTACCCCATGCAGTATTTGTTTGAGTAAAATATTTACTACCGTTTACTAATCCTTGAAATGCATTTACTTGTAAAGGATATAATTCCTCTGGAGCATCAACATCTATACTTCTAGTTAAAATATATGGTGTAGAAACACTACCTGTATCAGTAATTTCATATATACCATTATAAAATTGATTAGTTTCATTTTTAACAAGAATAAGATCACCGGCTTCAGGTATATAATTAGTATCAATTCTACCTACAGCAGTTCCATCAGAAACTACACCATTGATTGTAGCAGTTAATGTTGCTCCAATACCATCATTTGCAGGTCCATTATAATACAAAGGTGAACCTACTAATGCTGCTTCTGTTGCAGCAATAACAAATACAAGTGGTGAATCATTTTGACTTACAACTGGTTTAGATTTCCATAACTGAGTAGCTGCTTCGTATGTAAGAACTTCTCCATCTAAAGGTACATTTCCTGTACCTTTTAATTGAACATTATGCAGTTCCTCTAATTCAAAACCATTTTGTACCTTAACAAATATCTCACCAGTACTTGCATTTTTCTTAGTAACTATACCTATAAACACCATATGTTGTGGTGCATAAGGTTTATTAGCAAGACCATAAATCAAGTTACCATTAGCACCTAACCATACAGGATCACCTGCTGCTCCAGCTGCAGATGTATCAATATTGGATAATAGACCATCAGAAATTACTTGTCCCTGAAAATTATTAGGACCTGTAGTAACTACAAGCCCTAATGTTTTAGATGATGTTGCTTCTGTAGAATAATCTGCTTTTCCTACAGTTATATTTGTACCATCAGCTCCATTAACATAAACAGCTTGTCCTTTTACTAGACCACCAACTTCATTATATTTTACATCAAATATAATTTTACTAGCTGTTCCACTAAGTGCTGCCAAATCAGCTATTGTTGCAAATACATTTGATGTAGATGGAGCATTAGCTAAAATTGCAGCTTGATATTGGTTATTGGGTAAATCCCTTCTTATTTGGCCCATAATAATTAAGTTGTGTATTCAATAATTAATGTTGTACCTGTTGCATTATATGCAATTGCTCCATAAGTATCTCTTGGACCAACGGCATCCCAAGGAATTGCTACACCTGCAGGAATAGAAATACCATTCCATACACCAGCTGCTGAACCTACATTCATAACTGAACCTCTTAAAGATCCTGCTGGAACTGTTCCCGCACCTGTTGCAGAAACTGTATTATGTGTTCTTGTAGCTGGGGTAAGTTTAGTATTTACTGCAGCAAGAGTAACTTCAGTTGCAGCTCCTGCTGGTAATGGTAATGATACAGCATCTACTGTAATAGAGTTCCCTCCATCTTGAATATTAACAGCTGCTGCTCCTGCACCATTTTGTACAGTAATATTTTCTAATGCTGTTAAGGTAGCTGCATCTAATGCTACAGTACCATTAACTGTCCATGGATTAGATGTGGCATCTTGACTAACTGGAAGTGGAGTAGGTATTGTTACTGTTGCATTAACATTTACAGCACCTGATGAATCTACTGAAATTGGTTGATTTGTGGTTCCATCAAAACCATAGATTAAAATGCTATCATTAGCTTGATTAATATTTACTTCTAATGGTAATGGATTTGTAACTGTTACTGGTAATGCATTTGTAGAATTTACTATAGCACCATTAACACATAAACTTATTCTATCATTACAATCAATAACAACAGGTAATCCTCCTGCAGGTCCACATAATGAAATACTATCCTCAGCACATGTCAAAGGTTTCTTTACTTCATCATAGATTTTCTGTAAACCTTCAAGCATTTTGAGTTGCCAAGGAAAATTATTTCCCTGGTTCCCACTATTTCTTAAATCTCCTATACTGTTTGACATAGCTTTAATTTTTAAAAGTACAGCCCACTAGGGGCTGCACATAATTAATACTTAGTTAAGCTTCAGGAGATGCTTCTTCTGCAGGTTCACCAACTTCTTCTTTTGTTTCATCACCTTCAACTCTAGAAGGTTCAAGAACAACCTGAATCTTAAATTCTGTTTCATCAGTACTAGGATCATCTACAATAATAAATGTTCCAATTGGTAATCCTTCTTCTAGTGCATCAGCTACTGAACTATAAATACCAGGTCTAAGTAATGCTTCAATAAATGCTGTTAACTCAGCTGCTTTAGCTTCAGCATTATTTAGTTCAACCTTAGAACATGTATAAAGTAATGTTGCAAGATTTCCTTGATTTACTAAAGTCTCATTAGTACTTAGTTCTTTTTCTGCTTCTTTAAGTTTTTTCAAACTGATAGCTCTTAATTTTGCTTGCTCTTTCTTCCAAGTTTCAATGTAGATTGCAAGTTCCTCATCAGTAAGTAAACCTTCATCTAGTTTAAATTCTTGATCAGCAAGTTCTGCTTCTCTTGCTGCTTTCAAAGCTGCTTCTTTAGCTGCTTGTTCATTTAGTATTTCATCTGCCATGATTTCTAGGTTTAATTATTGAACAATTTTTACAATTAAGTCAGTTCCTGATACTGATACATACCAATCTCCCTTCTTCAATCCTGCAGCAACTGCAGCAGCATTGTTGGCATATACTCGTTGCACAGCAAGTTTGTAACCCCAATCAAAGAAAAACTTATTTACCGACCTGTTTAGGTACTGGTACATCTGAGTAAGTTTAGATTTATACTCAGGCATCGTAGATCTAGCATTATCTACATTTTCAAATTCTGGTAAAGCTCCCATGATATAAAATTTTAATTACATAATAATATACGAAAAATATTTTAAATAAAAAAATCCTCAGAAAAAAAATTCTGAGGATCTTTATTATCGGAGAGTAGCAGGGTTTACATCATTAGTCCCAGTATAAAAGAAATAGCAAGCATAAATATCAATGTCATATTAGCATACTTTCTACCTTCAGGATCATCTTCCCAAACATTAGACATTCTATTATATATAGGTTTACTCATAGCATTATGTACCAGGAACAAAAATCCAAGTATACCCAATGCAATAATAAACACTATAGCTTTTGTTATCATAGTGAGTCAATTCTTTTTTGTAAATATACTAAAGCTTTTTGTAAATCTTCCTTTTCAGTCAATTTATTTTTCTTTCCTGCTCTAGCTAAGTACTTGATTACGTTACCTAAATAAAAATCTTTATCAAGTCCCCAGGCTTCTAACACCTGAAATACCTCATATGGATTATCCTTGCCACCATAGTAGTTTGGTCTTGGTCCTTCATCAAGTTTTACAACTCTTTTAGTCCAGTCTATTTCTTCTGCTGTAGGGCAAGGATTGGTAGTAATACTGGTATCTTTTCCATAAACATCCTTGGTCATATCTGCATATGGAGAGTATTTATCACCTGGACTTGGAGTATATGTATTATAATTTCTTGTTGCCATGACTTACCATACTATAATTACATCACCTTCATTTAGAACAAGCTTGATACCACCATCAATTTCAATTCTCTCTACAGTCTCCATGTTTAATGATGATGTTCTTACATATACTTGATCTCCTTCTTGTACTTCTTCTACTTTATCTCCTATGGCATAAACAGTAAGTTTACTCCACATCTTTGCAGCTTCTTGCATGATCATGTCTTCATCCTTAGCAGATAGTTCAATAGCAGACTTTTTTCTTTCAGGCACACTTAGTAGAATAGTTCTACCTCTTAATTTTTTAAACGGTTTCATTATGTTGGTTTTTAATTTATTACTTCTTCATAGGTCATCTCAAAGATGTCCGGTTTACATGCATAGAATTCACCCTTAACACCCTGAATAACATAGTCTCCTACTGAAGCTGTCATGTTACCTTCTAGAGTATTAATTACAAGAATTGGTTTGCTGTCCTTTTGATAACTAAAGCAATCTCTACAGAAAGCTAATATCTCAGTTGTGTTTTCTCCTGTCCATTGAACTGTTTCAATCTCAACAGGTTTCTTTCTAAACTTACGCATCATAATTCTGGGAACTTTTTTCTTTACCTTTTTTCTTTCTTAGATCATAAATAGGAAGTTCTGGTCTATTTAATAAATCCATCTTGATTTTTTCTATTAAACCTATAACAGCAAAATTTTCATAGGCTTGTTCTGCAACATGAACCTCGATACCATTTTCTGTTTCTACCATAGAAAGGATAATTCTGTCTTCAGACATATTTAGTTTTTTTAGTAG
>Ga0129333_10003058_pt1 | contig 15639 bp, 16 predicted proteins | sample CPB6_08_DNA_FD_94474 | JGI IMG/M metagenome (GOLD analysis project Ga0129333, IMG submission 94474) | Freshwater to marine salinity gradient microbial communities from Chesapeake Bay, USA - CPBay_Sum_0.6_0.8_DNA | ecosystem: Environmental > Aquatic > Marine > Coastal | place: USA: Chesapeake...
AGCCTCAATCTGACTTCTCTTATTCCAATGAACTATACGGGTGACATTGTTCGCCTTAACAACCGTTCTATCACCGAGGAAACCTGCAGGAAGTTCAATGTCCGAGTCGATAAGACTGATGCTGGTTATGTACTGCGCTTTCCCTACTACTCTTCTTCTGGCAGCTTGGTTGCTGTTAAGGAGAGAACGGAGGACAAACAGTTCTCTTGGGTAGGAAAGAACCAAGACAAACAGCTCTTTGGACAGCAGCTCTTCGGTACTGGTAAAACTCTTGTCATCGTTGAGGGGGAAATTGACTGCCTCTCAACCTGGCAGGCAAGACCGAATTGGCCTGTTGTCTCCGTTCCAAATGGTGCAGCAGGAGCGAAGAAAGCTCTTGAACATCAGATTGGTTGGTGTCTTGGCTTCGACGAGATTATTCTTCTGTTTGATACCGACAGTGCAGGGATTCAAGCGGCACAAGACTGTGCAAGCTTGTTCCCTCCTGATCGTGTCTTCATCGGGAATATCTCTCCCTACAAGGATGCCAATGAAGCATTGGTAGATCGTAATTCAGATGCGATCCGCCAAGCCATTTGGAATAAGAAGCCCTACACCCCACAGAGCATCGTTGATGGGCGGGACATCTTTGATCTGGTGTCTAAACCTCTTAAGGGTAAGGATGCTGATTGGCCTTTCCAGAAGCTCAATGAAGTCACTGGGGGTTTGAGGCTAGGCGAACTGGTGACGATTACCGCTGGATCAGGCGTGGGGAAATCGACCATTTGCGGAGAAACTGCTCAATGTCTTGTTGATCAGGGCTTCAAGGTCGGCTATATCGCGCTTGAGGAAAGCGTGCAGAGAACGGCTCTAAGACTGATGACAGTCAAGGCCAATACTCCACTTCATCTCAACAATCAAATCCCCACAGAGGAGCTTAGAGAGGCCTTTGACAAGAGCGTAGGCAGTGGATCCGTCTTCCTTCGGGATGGCTTTGGTTCTGTTGATCCTGACGTGATTCTCAATGACATCAGGTTCATGTGTAAGGCAAAAGGTGTGTCTTGGATTATCCTCGATCACCTTTCAATCCTGCTCAGTGGTAATGCTGATGCAATGGGAGATGAGAGAAAGACGATTGATATTGTTATGACAAAGCTCCGTTCATTCGTGGCGGAGACAGGTATAGGAATGATTCTTATCTCGCATCTTAGGAGATCACATGGAGACAAAGGATTTGAAGACGGTGCAGAAGTCTCCCTATCACACCTTAGAGGCTCCCATGCCATACCGCAGCTATCAGATTTGGTCGTCGCTATACAAAGAAGCGTCTCCGCTGGAGAGAATACTGCAAAGCTGGTTGTATTAAAGAACCGCTTTAGTGGTCGTACTGGGGAAGCCGGAGAGATTACCTATACCGACATAACAGGTCGCATGACCGATGCCTCCTATTCCATACCTAATGAGGAAGGTTATGAGTTTTAAGGCTCTTCTGTTTGTCCAAGACAAATGCGAACCCTGTCACCGCACTCTCAATGCTCTCAAGCAAGCCTATGACAAGTCTGATTTTATTCAAGTCACTCAGTACAAGGATACAGACGGCAACAAAACCCAGGAGGCAGAAGCGTACAGCGTCTCAGTCACTCCGACTGTGGTTGTTGTTCGCCCTAGTGGTACTGAGCTAGGGAGGTTCAAAGGGTCTTCTCAAATGCCACCTGCATTCTTTAGCAAGTTGGCACGGTTTCTCAATAACGCGAATGATGAACAAGAGAGAGAGGATATTACTTGAAACCTTCTACATCATTACAAACCTATTCATCATTGCCGGTGTTATCCGCCACTGGAACAGTTAACCGCTTCCTCTTTGACATTGAAACTGATGGTCTCCTGCGTTCTGTTAGCACCATCCACTGTGTTGTTATTCGGGATCTCGATTCCGGGCAAACTCTGGTCTTCAATGATCAGGGTGATAAGCCGCCTGTTTCCCAAGCAATTACACTCCTAGAGGAAGCAACGGAGTTATGGGGGCACAATATCTGCCTCTATGACATACCCGCTATACGAGAGATCTTTCCGTTCTTTGATCCAAAGGCTCGCTGCTACGACACCTTGATCATGAGCCGGATGTTCTTCTCAGACATTCTGGATCGTGACTTTAAGAGTAAGCCAGCCCAGATGCCTCAGAAGCTCTATGGCAGACATAGCCTGGAGTCTTGGGGTTACCGTCTTGGTGAATACAAGAGCGACTTTGGCAAGACAACAGATTGGAAGGATTGGTCTCAGGAGCTACAGGATTACTGCGTTCAAGACACAGAAGTAAGTCTGAAGCTACGGGATCTCTTTCTCCCACGGCTAGCTGACTACGAATCCTGTATTGACCTAGAACATCGTCATGCCAAGATCATGGCCCTGCAGGAGGAGTCAGGCATCCGCTTTGATATTCCTCAGGCACAACAACTGGAATCAATTCTCCGAACAGAACTGGAACAGTTGTCAGATGGAATGAGGGAACATTTCCCTTATGTTGATGCTGGACCCTTCATCCCTGCTAGGGATAACAAGACAAAGGGTTACGTCAAAGGCTGTGAGTTCACCAAGCTTAAGGAGTTCAACCCAACGTCTCGATTCCATATTGCCTGGGCTTTCCAGACGTGGCGGGATTGGACCCCAACTGAGTTCACCGATACAGGGAACCCAAAGATTGATGAATCCGTCCTAAAGACCATAGGCACAGAGGAGGCTCTCACCTTTGCTCGGATCCTTGAACTACAGAAGGCCTTAGGGCAGCTGAGTGATGGGAATGGAGCGTGGTTGAAGCAAGTGACAAAAGAGGGTCTCATCCACCACTCCTGTCAGCTTGCTACCAACACAGGCCGTAACGCTCATAGGAATCCCAACGTCTCCCAAGTAAGTTCTGACCCTCGCTGTAGGGCTTTGTTCCTGCCGCATGAAGGTATGACTTGGGTTGATGCAGACGCATCAGGCCTGGAGCTTCGGATGCTTGGGCATTACCTAGGAGCCTATGACGGTTGTGAGTTTGCCAATGTTGTTGTTAATGGAGACATTCATCAACAGAACGCAGACCGGGTTGGGGTGACAAGATCTCAGGTCAAGTCACTAACCTACTGTTTCATCTACGGTGGATCTGATAAGAAACTAGGCTTGACTTATGACCCTACGTTGTCGCTTGAAAAGGCACAAAAGAAGGGTAAAGAGCTTAGGGCAGCTTTCATGGAGGCTATCCCTGGTCTTCAGGAATTGACTGATGCTCTTAAATCAAGAGCCAAGACAAACAAGATCAAAGCTTTGGATGGTAGACCTATCTGCCTACAAGGTAAGACCCATGTTTGTCTCAATTACCTCCTCCAGTCAGGGGGAGCGATTTTAACGAAGAGGTGGGGGGTTATCCTCGCTGATCATCTTATTAACGACCATAAACTCCAATACGGAGTTGACTTTACATTCCTCGCTTTTATCCACGATAGCTATGGCTTGTCCGTCAAGCCCGAGCACGTCGCAACAGTTGAGTCTCTCCTTTCTCTCAGCATCGTTGAAGCCGGAGAGTTCTATAACCTCCGAGTCCCAATGGCTGCAGAGCCCAAATCAGGGCCTAGTTGGAGAGAAGTCCACTAAGCAATGTCGTGCTTGCACTCAACACCTGCCTATTGATTCCTTTCCACACTTCTCTACTTCCAAAGCTGGACGCAAGAACACTTGTAAGTCCTGTACCAAGGCCTTAGCAGAAGTCAGGACCTATCTCAGGGAGAAGAATCCTCCTCCCCCTCCAGGTCCCTGTCCAATCTGCAAACAGCATACAGATACTTGGGTCTTAGACCATTGCCATTTCAACTCAACATTCAGGGGTTACATCTGCAACTCCTGCAACCTTGGATTGGGTCGGTTTAATGATGATCCTAAGTATCTGATGCAGGCTCTTTACTATCTTATTAACTAATGTACGCACCACCTCAGCTCCGAATGGATGCTGACTTCTATGCCTATAGATCCTGTCAGATGGGGGAAGAGGATCTCGACTTTGGTGATGAGGTCATCATTGTCGCTTCCAACTTTCCTCTTGTCGTCCGTATGTTCGAGCGACAGATACAGGACCTCAAGGACCGATACGAGACTGATGATGTTGTCCTGTACTTCACAGGTACTGACAACTTCCGTAAGAAGGTCGATCCTGAATACAAGGGTAATCGCGTCAAGCGAAAGCCTGCAGGTTATAAGCGTCTTCTGAACTATGCCTTTGAAACCTACACCTGCAAACGGATCGACTGTTTAGAGGCTGACGATCTACTCGGTCTGGACTGCCACCAGAGCACTGAGAACTTTGTCTTAGTCAGCCCTGACAAGGATATGAAGAGTATCGCTTGTCGTCTCTTCAATGGGGAAGAGGAAGTAGAGGTTACTCCTGAAGCTGCTGATCATCAGTTCCACCTCCAGTGTCTGACTGGTGATGTTGTTGATGGTTACAAAGGCATCCCTGGTATTGGCCCTAAGTCCGCTGAGAAGATCCTTTCTCAAGATGGTGAGCCGTGGAACCTGATTGTTCAAGCCTATGAAAAGGCTGGTCTTTCAGAAGAGGATGCAATCCGTAATGCACGTCTCGCTCGTATTCTTCGCCCCGGCGAATTTGACTTTGAGAACAATGAGCCAATCCTTTGGACCCCCACCTCCTGTCATTGAACCAACCATTGAACAGCACTTCAAATGGAGACGAATGCAGGACCTTCTTCCTAAGGCTTCTAAGGAAGATCTCATCACCCTTATTGATTCGCTTCAACACCAGAACTTCGCACTTACTAACACCATTGGCAACCTCCTCAAGCACTGGCCCTCTGGGCTCTAAGTACAACCCGACTCATTACCAGAAAGGGAACATCCAAGTCTGGGACTTTATTGCTGATCAGAAGCTGGATTACCTGAAGGGTTGCATCGTCAAATATGTATGCCGTGCAGGATCAAAGCCGCACGAGTCTGAACTCGATGATCTCCTGAAAGCAAGAGCCTATCTCGATAAGGCTATCTCCTGTATTGACACCATTACCTTTACTAAAAGTGCAGCTTCTATCTGAAGAGATGACTAGCAATTATCGCAACCGAGCTAGGGCTTTCCGCGAGGCTATGGATCAGCCTATGGATTGCTTTACTGTAGCCAGTGCCAAGCTTCAGCTCCATCTAATTACTGAGGAATGGCTTGAACTCAAGTCTGCTATCTACAGCTGCCTTGCTGATCCAGGCAATCGTCGTGCCAAGGAAGAAGCGATTAAGGAGCTGACTGATCTCCTAGTGGTCGTCTTTCAAATGGGAGAAGCCTTTGGTTGGGATCTTGACTCAGCTTATAACCGAGTCATGGATAGCAACATGAGCAAGCTTGTCGATGGTAAGCCCTTAAAGAGAGAAGACGGCAAGGTACTTAAGTCCCCTAACTATCAACCCCCTGTATTGATTGATCTCGTATGAACCCCACTGACAAGATTGCCCGAACTGGTCGTGTCCAGAGCTGGATGGATCAACCGGATGGACGCTTGCCGGTTAGCTGCACCATCTTTGTTGTAGAAGATGAAATGGAAGGAGACAACGGAATCGAAGCGTCTTGGCGCTTTGTTAGCCACGCTCTCCGCTATGGAGCGGGAGTTGCTGTCCACCTATCCAAACTTCGACCCAAAGGAGTTGAGAACGGCAAAGGCTTGGTTGCTTCTGGCCCAGTGTCGTTTGGAAAGATCTACTCCGTCTTGAATGAAATCCTCCGTAGGGGTGGACTATACAAAAACGGCGCTTGTGTGTTACATCTAGATTATACTTGTGCGGATGCACTTGAGTTTGTCACTGCACAGCGTCACGAGCTGCCTTGGGTTAAGCGTTGTCTGAATGTAGATCACGACTTCCTCTCCAAGGCTTCTCCTGAGTTGATCGATGCTTGTCTCGACAACATCCGTAAGGGAGACCTCTGGCTCACCAAGATGCGGTATGACAAAAACGGAGAACGTATCCGTGCCAATGTTTGCCTTGAGATCCTTCTGAAGAGCCGTGGTACTTGCCTCCTCCAACACGTGAACCTAGGCGCTTGCACCCCTGAGGATGTAGAGCAAGCCTTTGTGATGGGTATGTCTGAACTCTGTGCTCTCCACGCCAAGACTGGTGTGGGTGAGTCTGGTGAGTACCTACCCCCTGAGCAGGACCGTCAAGTTGGTCTTGGTCTCCTTGGCTTGGCTAACTTCCTTGCTATTCACGGCGTCACCTACAAGGAGTTTGGTGAGGCTCTCCGTACTCTGAACAATGGTGAGCGTGATGAACACACTCCCGCCCTGATCCTTGCTCGGTCTATCCAGAAAGGTATTGAGTCTGCCGCTCATGTGGCTCGTGCTCATGGGATGGAACGGGCTTTCACTATTGCTCCTACGGCTACCTGCTCTTACCGCTATAAGGATCTCCGTGGTTTCACTACTACTCCAGAGATTGCTCCTCCCATTGCTCGTTCCGTTGATCGTGATAGTGGCACTTTCGGCGTAACAAGCTATGACTATGGTGATGTAGAGATTGCTTCTGAGGTTGGCTGGGATGCCTACAACCTCGTGGCCAATGAACTTGTACGAATGTATGAGAAGACTGGTCTCTGGCACTCTTACTCCTACAACACTTGGTCTGATCTTGTCACCTACGACCGCAAGTTCCTGCAGGAGTGGTTGTCTTCCCCGCAGACCAGCATGTATTACGCCCTTCAGGTGACGCCTGACTCTCAGCGTAAGGATGATGCCTTGGCTGCCTTGGATGAAGACTTCCGTGATCTCTTTGGCTTTGAAGAAGCCTTTGCACCATCTGACGACTTCTGTGTTTCTTGTGCTGAATGATGACCTCTCCCTATCTCTCTGTTGTTGCCCGTAAGCGTAAATGGACTCCGGTTGCCGTTGATAAAGGGACTGTCACTGAGGGCTCTGAGGATTCGATCTTCAGGGCTCTTGCCCTTCGCTGCCTTGAACTGCCTGTTAAGGAGTTCCTGCAGCAGGGTCTAGAGAAAGAACTCCCCTCTACTCCTGGTGTTGTGGAGGCTCTGCAGTCCAACCAACAGGATGAAGACCGCCACGACCAGGCCTTTGAGTTCATCGTCAACGCCCACGGTACGGACGCTAAGGCTGAGCGTGAAGCTAAGCACATACTCAAGAGCTGGTTAGAAGCTCCTGAACATCCCATTCTCAAGGCAGCCATCCTTGAACGGAGTGTGTTCTTTGTCCTTCTCCCCTTCTATCGAAACGTTGGGGATATTGGTATGAGAACCACTGCGGCTGATATTAGCCGTGATGAACAGACTCACGTTGCTATTCATCATATGGTGTGTAAGGAGCTTGGTCTCCAGTCCACACCGAACCTCGACCGTCTCCGCCGAGCAACAGTTGCTTGGGTGATGGATGGTTTGAGTGGTGACTCAAAGTGGCTTGATAAGGACTTCTGGATCTCACAGTCAGACAGTCTCTATGCCCGTGGTAAGGCTGATGGTCTTGCAGATACGCAACGGGCTCGGATGCCTGCCTTCTTTGAGGCAAGCAATGTGAACCTACCTATGTATGGCTGATCCCTCTGTTCTAATTAAGGAGAGTCTGGAATTAGGTCTTGTTAGTGATTCGACTCTAAAGGTTCTGATTGAAGAGCTTGATCGTATCTACCCAGACATCTTTCCAGACTACTCATTGCAGCACCACGAAATTGCCTATAGAGCTGGCCAAGTGTCAGTTGTTAGGTATCTCAAATCTAAACTGCAACAAGACTAATGTGTACCAGTGCCCCCAAGGCTCCTGACCCGCCGAAGTTTAAGGATCCTCGCCTTAAGGATAAGGAGTACAAAGCGATTGCTAAAGACCTTGGCATTAAAAAGCTAGAGACCCCACGCCAGCTCTATCGAGTTGAGAAGGTCATCGCTCGTAATAAGGAGAACGAGTATCAGACCAGGCTCGATGAGCTTGAAGAGACTAATACTAGGAACCGAGCTGAAGATATTGCTCGGGTTACTGCTCAATATGAAGAAACGACTCGAATCCAACAGGAACAATTTGACCGAAGCATCGCTGCTCAGAACTATGGTTTACAGGCTCAACTAGAAGCCCAAGACCGCCTTCAACAGCGAGCAGAGGAATCTAGCCTGCGTTCTCAGGTTCCTCAGTTCGTCAACAACTCTTCTAATGCACGTCGTGTTAAGGCTAAGAAGACAGGTCGTGCTATTGCTCAGCAGGCCTCCCGTGGTGCAAGTCAGCTGAGGATTCCCCTGTCTATCAACAGTGGCTCTTCTAGCCCTGTCAAACTTAATATCGGTTCCTGATGATGGAAACTACTGCTTCCCAGCGATACGCCCGCCTTTCTAGTAGTAGGACACAGTTCCTTGATGCAGCCCGTGAATGTGCCAAGCTGAGTCTTCCCTATCTTCTGACCCCTAGTGGTCATGCTTCAGGGAATAAGCTTCCAACCCCTTGGCAGTCGGTGGGCGCCAAAGGCGTGAACGTGATGGCGTCGAAGCTCATGTTGAGCCTCTTCCCTATCAATCAAAAGTTCTTCAAGCTACAGATCAACGACGGCAAGCTTTCTCTTGATCCTTCCGTTGATCAACAGGCTAGGTCTGAAATTGACCTAACCCTCTCTAAGATTGAGAGGATCGTGATGCAGAACGTAGCTGAGTCACAGGATCGGATGGTCCTGCATCAGGCTATGAAGCATCTTGTGGTGACGGGTAATGTTCTTGTCTTCATGGGCAAGAAATACCTGAAGCTCTATCCCCTTGACCGTTACGTTGTTGTGCGTGATGGTGAGGGTCAACCGACTGAGATCATTACGGTTGAGGCCGTGGATCGTCAGTTCCTCCCAGAGGAGTTTCAAAAGGGATCCTCCGCTACAGGCATCAAGCCAGGTAATCATCCTGGTGAAGAGGGAGCTGCGTCTGTTCCTGACCTCAAGATCGACCTCAACACAAATGATGTTGCTGTCTACACCTGGGCCAAGCTTAAGGATGGACAGTGGTATTGGCATCAAGAGGCTGAGAATCAGATCATTGAAGGGTCTGAATCCAAAGCTCCTAAGTCCGCTCCTGCTTTTCTCCCCCTCCGCTTCAACATCGTGGATGGGGAAGATTACGGACGGTCCAGAATTGAGGAGTATCTAGGAGATCTCAAGAGCCTTGAGGCGTTGATGCAGGCCCTTGTGGAGGGTTCTGCTGCAGCTGCAAAGGTTGTCTTCACCGTATCCCCTTCTGCTACGACCAAGCCTTCTCAGCTTGCTCAGGCAGGTAATGGAGCCATCATCCAAGGCCGCCCTGAGGATGTTGGTGTCATTCAGGTTGGTAAGACAGCTGACTTCCGTACTGCCTATGAGATGAGTAACACTCTCACTCAACGGTTGTCAGAAGCCTTCCTGATCCTCAACCCACGCTCTGCCGAAAGAGTGACTGCGGAAGAGATCAGAGCCACTCAACAGGAGCTGAACGAACAACTTGGGGGAATTTTCGGAAACCTCACTTCTGAACTCCTGACTCCCTACATTGCTCGAAAGCTTCTCCTGTTACAGAAGACGAGAGAACTTCCTCCGCTCCCTAAAGGCATTGTCTTCCCGACTGTGGTTGCTGGCCTTGAAGGGATTGGTCGCGGACAGGACCGTGAAGCCTTAACTCTCTTCATCCAAACCCTCGCTCAAACTCTGGGTCCTGAGATGATCCAGACCTATATCAATCCCGATGAAGCGATTAAACGCCTCAGTGCTTCCTTTGGTATTGACTATCTGGGTCTTATCAAGACCAGTGAAGAGCGTCAAGCAGAGTCTGAAGCTTCACAGCAACAGGCTATGAATCAAAACATCATGGGTCAACTAGGACAGCTGGCATCTACACCATTGGCTGATCCGACTAAGAACCCAGCTATTGCAGAACAATTCGCTAATGTCACAGGACAATCAGACTTCCCGCCAGAGGGCTCGCAACCCGGAGGGGACATACAAGGGCAACCCTGAGACGCCTGGAGTGAATGAGGCATGGGAGGCTACCAGTCTTCCCCTTAAGAATCCAGCCGTTAAGCAGAAGGTTACCCCGACGACTAGCAAGCCGAAGATTGGAGCAGCAGAGAAGGTGGTTGCTCCTGATTTCCTTTCGGTGAATATCTCTACCTATTGATATGGATTTCACGTTTGATTCCACAGATACCTCTTCTGCTGAGGCTCAACAGGCAGCGGAGGCCAAAGCACTACAAGAGGGTGAGCGTCTTATTGAGCAACAACAGAAAGCCCAAGAGCTGACCTATGAGCAGGCTCGCCTTCAAGACGAGGCTCAGGCTCGGTATGCCGGCAAGTATCGGTCTGCTGAGGAGCTTGAGAAGGCTTACCTTGAACTTCAAAAGAAGCTTGGTGAACCTAAGCAAGAGCAGTCATCCGATGATGAGGATGACTCTGAGACCCCCCCAGAAGAGCCTGTAGAGGGCTCCGATGATGAAGAGGTAGCAGAGGTCTCTGATGAGGTTTCCGAAGTAGCACAGCTCCTTACAGAAGCCTCTCAGGAGTTCTCTCAGAACAGTTCCAAGCTCTCTGACGAAACGATTGAGAAGCTTTCCAAGCTTGACAGTCGGACGTTGGTTGAGACGTGGGCTAACTACATTGCTCAACAGGAACAGCAGGCCGTCCAAGCCGCCATCTCCCAACAGGAAGCTGATCGGGTGATGAAGGCAGTGGGTGGAGAGAAGGAGTATCAAGCGATGATTGCTTGGGCTTCTGAGAACCTGTCTCCTGCAGAGGTATCGGCCTATGACAATGTAGTCAACAACGGCAATGCTGATGCTGTCTATTGGGCAGCGATGGGTTTGAAAGCTAAGTATTCAGATGCTTTGGGTTACGAAGGTAAGCAAGTGAGTGGTAAGCGTCCGTCTTCAATGGAACCTGGCTTCCGCTCTCATGCAGAGCTTGCTCGGGCTATCCGAGATCCGCGCTACAAGGATGATCCTGCCTATCGCCGGGATGTAGAAGACAAACTTTCCCGTAGTGGAGATCTGATCTAATTATGAAAAAGAAAGGAACTAAAGGCGGTAAGGGTGGAGTGAAGAAAGGCTACCGTCATGGCTAAGCCTGGTCTCTACGCCAATATCCACGCCAAGCGTAAGCGTATCGCAGAAGGGAGTGGTGAGAAGATGAGGAAGCCTGGCTCCTCTGGTGCTCCAACTGCTAAGGCATTTAAGAAGGCAGCTAAGACTGCTAAGAAATAGTTCCCGCTAACTCGGGCTGAAATCCACAGCAATGTGGTGTCTTCCATAGTCTAGTGGTCAGGACATAGGCGACATGCCGAAGAGTTCGGGTTCGATTCCCGATGGAAGCCTTGTGGGGGACGACCACGTTAAAAACGCCAACCGGTTGGCAGGCCCGAAAGGATACCCTGTGCGGTTTCACAATAAAACCACAAACAAATAGAAGCTTCTTAAATAGGACAAGGCCTTACTCAACGTCAAACCTTTTCCTTACATAAATTACAATGGCTAACATGAATGTGACTTATCCCGGCGCCTCTAATGGCGGTGCGGATAAGCGTGCTTTGATGCTTAAACTGTTTACTGGAGAGGTGTATGAAGCCTTCCGTAACAGTACGATTGCTCGTGATCTGGTACAACGTCGTACCCTGACTGGTGGAAAGGAAGCCCAGTTCATTCATACGGGCGCTATGACAGCCGGGTACCACACTGTTGGTAATCCGATTCTTGGTAATGCTGCTGGCAATCCGCTGGCTGCTGAGACCACCATTGCGATGGATAACCTGCTGATTAGCAGTGCCTTCGTTAACCAACTCGATGAAGTTCTGAGCCAGTACGATCTGCGCGGCCCCATCAGCCGTCAAATCGGGCAGGCTCTGGCTGAGCACTATGACCGCCGCATCTTCCGCGTGCTGGATCGTGCCTCTGGTCTGACTGCCCCTGTGACCGGCCAGCCCGGTGGCTTCCAGGTGAAGCTGGGTGCTTCTAAGGAGTATGACGCTCAGGCCCTGGTGGATGGCTTCTTCGCCGCCGCCGCTCTGCTTGACGAGCGTGCTGCTCCCAAAGAGGGCCGTGTGGCTGTGCTGTCTCCCCGACAGTTTTACAGTCTTCTGAGCAACGTAGACACCAACATTCTCAACCGTGAATACGGCGCCACTTCTGGTAGCCTGACCTCCGGTGAGGGTCTCTACGAGATCGCTGGTATCAAGATCTACAAGTCCAACAACATCCCCTTCCTGGGTAAGTATGGTGTTGGTACTGGTACTACCATCGAGAACAAGGACACCACCAACGAGAAGAACAACTACGGCGATGCAGCTGACTTCGCTAACAGCTGTGGTCTGATCTTCCACCGTGACGCTGCTGCCTGTGTTGAGGCCATCGGCCCCGAGGTGCAGGTCACTAGCGGTGACGTGTCGATCATGTACCAAGGCGACCTGATGGTGGGTCGTCTGGCTATGGGCGCCGGTCCTGTCCGCGTGTCCGTTGCTGGTGCTTTCCGCAACATCGCCTGATTTATCTGGGGAGTCCTTCGGGGCTCCCCTTTTTTATTGGCCCCCAGACCGGGGCCTTCATTGCTATCTGAACAATGACCCTCGCAACAACCAAGCTGGATGCTGTTAACCAGATGCTCTCTAGCATTGGTGAAGCTCCGGCTGTATCTCTTGACACTGACAACCCTGAAATTGCCATTGCAGAGTCCACCCTTGATGAGATCAGCCGTTCTGTCCAGGCTGAGGGTTGGAATTTCAATACGGAGTATGAGTATCCCTTCACTCCAGACGGCAATGGGCAAATCCTAATTCCATCTAATCTGCTTTCTGTTACGGATAATAAGGTCAAGAGTACAGGTAAGTACCTGACGACCGTTCGTAATGGCAAGCTCTATGACAAGCTCACTCATTCCTTTTCCTTCACCTCTACTGTCTACTGTGATGTGGTGTGGGGCTTTGAATTTGTAGACCTACCACAACCATTTAAGGACTACATCACGACTCGTGCCTCCCGTGTCTTTGCTTCCCGTGTGGTGGGTAGTGAAGAGCAGGTCAAACTGATTAGCCAAGACGAAGCCATCCTTCGGGCTAACTGCATTACCTACGACACCTCTACTGCAGAGCCAAATATCTTTGGGTTGAAGAACGGACAGAATACCTACATATCATACATTCCGTTCGCCATGATCGCACGATAATCCCGATGGCTACAATCAATCAAAAGATACCCAACCTTTTAGGAGGTGTCTCACAGCAGCCTGACTCTTTAAAGCTGCCTGGTCAGTTGCGGGAATGTATCAATGCAGTCCCCGACCCTACCTATGGTCTGCTTAAGCGTCCTGGACTGAAGCTGGTCTCTAAGCTGACGGGTGCTGTTGAGAACGGTAGGTGGTTCTCCATCTTCCGTGATGCGACTGAAAAGTACATCGGTCAGTTCACCGCTGCTGGTGAGATGAAGATCTGGGATGCAGTTACTGGTGCTGCAAAGACCGTTAACTCCATCGCAACAGCTGCTACCAACTACATCGCTAGCGTCTCTCAATCAGACTTTGAGATGCTTCAGGTTGGTGATTATAACTTTGTCTTGAATCGCTCTAAGGTTGTCGGTAAGCTCGCTACCACTTCCCCTGCACAGGACTTCAAGGCGTGGGTCAACATCAACCAAGTTGGTTACGCAGTTGAGTATGTTGTTACCCTTGATGGTACTAACTATTCATACACCACTCCAACTTCAGGAACGATTTCCGTCAAGTCAGTCGTTGATGGATTGGCTTCTGCTATCCCATCAGGGACCTATACCGTCGTTAAAGTCGGCAATGGCTTCTCTGTTAAGAAGGCTAATAGTACCGACTTCCGTATTAGTGCCTCAGGTGGTCTCTCTGGTCAAGCCATCGTTGCCTTTAAGGGTTCTGTCAATACCGTTGCTGATCTCCCTGTCAGTTGTGAGAACGGCTTCATCTTTAAGGTCTCTAACCTAGATGAGGCAGCAGCGGATGACTACTATGTGAAGTTCGTTGTCAGTGGTACTGGATCTGAAGGCTCTGGTATCTGGGAGGAAACCGTAGCTCCTGGTACTCAGCTCTATATTGATCCTGACACTATGCCTCATGTGATCATCCGTGAGGCTAACGGTACTTTCACTTTCCGATCTCTCAATCAGGCAGCGGCAGGAACAACCGACCTCTATTGGAAGGAAAGACAAGTTGGTGATGAGGATACCAACCCATTCCCTAGTCTTGTCGGTAATTCGATCACGGGTATCTCCTTCTATCGAAATCGTCTGATCCTTCTGGCAGGTGAGAATGTTGTTGCTTCTCAGCCTGGCAGCTTCTTTAATCTCTTTGCTGTATCTGCTATCACTGTTACTGACGGTGATGCGATTGATATTTCCTGTGGTTCTCTGCGTCCGGTTAACCTCCGCTACGCCATCCCAACCACAAATGGTTTGCTGTTGTTCTCTGAGTTTGCTCAGTTCCTGCTGACCTCTGATGCGGATGTATTTGGCCCTAGTACGGCTAGTATCAATCTCCTCTCTAACTTCACAACTGACCCTGGAATCAAGCCTGTAGAGACTGGTACTTCTATTGTCTTTACCGATAACAATCAAGGCTATTGTGCTGTTACTGAGATGCTCGTTACCTCTGTGGATAACCGCCCACAGGTTAGCGACATATCCCGTACCACTCCTAACTTTGTACCAGCTCAGGTTCTATCGCTGATTGCCTCTCCTTCTGCCTCGCTGCTGTCTTTCATGCCAGCTAACAATAGCAAGGAGTTGTACCTATTCAAGTTCTTCAATAACGGCTCTTCTAGGGTTCTTGCTGCTTGGTTCAAGTGGACTATGCCTGGTGTCGGGACCTATCAGGCTGCAGACCACGATAAGCTCTATTTCGTTACCAAGCAGACCAATGGCTATATTCTCTCCACATCAACCATCCTTAGTGATGTAGAGGGAACTGCTGTCAACTCCAGTGGTATTGCCTATGAGTATCGCCTAGACCTTTTTACCAAGACACCAACGACTGCCTACGACGCAGTTAATAACCTCACTAAGGTCTACTTCAAGGATGGCACCTATGAGCCCTCACTGACCCCTGTAGTGGTCGTTGACGCCAGTGCTACGGATAAAGGCCAGGTCTTCCTCCCTACAGCTGCTACTGACGGTACAGGTCCTTATGTACCTATCCCAGGCAATCAGACCAGCAGCACCTTGACCTTAGGGTATGCCTATCAGATCACGATTAAGCTTCCTCGTTTCTATGTGAAGCAAGCGTTGTCTGATGGCTCTGTACGGGCTGATTCCGTCAACATTCCCCGCCTACATCGTCTGATCCTTGAGAGTTCTGATTCAGGTCCCTTCTTTGTGAAGGCTGAGGTGTTGGGTAGAAATGATGCTATCTATGAGCTTCCCCAAGCCATCGCTAATACCTATCTTGCTAACTCTACTCCCCTCCCTTCTGTCATTAAGAACACGATCCCGTTGATGGGTAAGGGCACAGATACGTTTGTCACGATCTATAGCCAGACGCCATTCCCCCTTAGCTTTGTCTCAATGACTTGGCAGGGTACTTATCACAACCGTAGTATCCGTGATATCTAAGCTTATTGATACGGCAACTGCTGATCTTGCTTTTACGAATAGCCCCTATCTACGTTGGCAGGATGTGCGGGAGATAGAGGCT
>Ga0129333_10003059_pt1 | contig 15638 bp, 19 predicted proteins | sample CPB6_08_DNA_FD_94474 | JGI IMG/M metagenome (GOLD analysis project Ga0129333, IMG submission 94474) | Freshwater to marine salinity gradient microbial communities from Chesapeake Bay, USA - CPBay_Sum_0.6_0.8_DNA | ecosystem: Environmental > Aquatic > Marine > Coastal | place: USA: Chesapeake...
ATACTTTACCATGCGTTCTACGAGGTTGTCAAAGGAAATTTTCGGCTTCCAACCTAATTCTTCTCTGGCTGGAGTTGAGTCGCCAAATAAAAGTTCAACTTCAGCGGGTCTGTAAAATTTAGGATTAATTTTAACTAAAACTGATGATTGAATTTCATTTTTAATAGCATATTCAGTAGATATGCTCATTTGTTCATCTTTTCCATTTCCATGCCAAACTCCTTGTATACCAGCACAATGAAATGATTTATTAATAAATTCCCTAATCGTATGTGTTTCGTTACTGGAAAGAACATAATCTTTGGGCGATTTTTGGTTCATGATTTTCCAAACTCCCTCAACAAAATCTTCAGAATCAGACCAATCTCTTTTTGCGTCTAGATTTCCAAGTTCGATTGGAGCAAATGGTTTGTTGTTCTGAATAGCATGGTAAATACGCGCTACGCCTTTAGTAATTTTTCTCGTTACGAACTCTTCTCCTCGCTTTGTGCCTTCGTGATTAAAAAGAATGCTGTGAACAGCGTATAAATTATACGATTCACGATAGACCTTAACAAGATGACGAGCAGCAGCTTTACTCGCGCCGTATGGGCTTCTAGGTCTGACAGGATGATGAATGTCTTGTGGACTGTACTGTACGTCTCCGAATTCTTCGCTAGATCCAGCAGAATAAAAACGACACTTAGGTTGGAACCTGCGAATAGCTTCTAGGCATCTGGCTACACCGTTAGCGTTCACATCAAACGTCTGTAGAGGAATCTCCCAACTGCATCCCACAAAACTTTGAGCAGCAAAATTAATAAAGTAATCAGGCTGAATATCTCTAACAAGATTATCCAAACTAACGCCATCAGCTAAATCTCCATAAACTAATTGAAAACTTTCGTTTTTGATAAAAGATTTACAATTTACAAAATTAGGATTGGATGTGCGGCGGATCATTCCAAAAATTTTGGCATCAGTATTTTTTAGAAGATACTCAACCATGTTTGCGCCATCTTGACCTAATATTCCAGTTACTATTATTTTCATAATCAATAATATTTATTTATTTATTTATTTGATTGTAAATCCATTTATAAGTTTTTTCTAAACCTATTTCTAATGAGATAGAAGGCTCCCAATTAAATTGTTTCAATATTAAAGCATTGTCAGAATTTCTACCGTTGACTCCTTTTGGGGCATCCAGCTTATATTTACGTTTTAATTTAATTCCTGCAATTTTTTCAGCAATGTCTACAAGTTGATTAATAGTTACTTTTTCAGAACTGCCTATGTTTATTGGATCTCTAAAATCGCTTTGCATTAACATTGTTGATCCTTTAATGCAGTCATCAATATACATAAAAGATCTGGTTTGATTACCATCTCCCCAAATTTCGATTTCATGATTGCCAGTTATTTTTGCTTTTATAACTTTACGACAAATAGCTGCTGGAGCTTTTTCTCTTCCGCCATCCCAAGTTCCAAAAGGACCGTATACATTATGATATCTAGCTACTCTAGTCTCTAGACCGAAATCTTCATAAAAATGTCTGCACATTCTTTCGCCAAAAAGTTTTTCCCATCCATAACCGTCTTCTGCTAAAGCTGGATAAGCGTCTTCTTCTTTTAAAGAGGTTATATTTGGGTCTTTTTGTTTATCGCCATTATAAACACACGCAGAAGAAGAAAAGAAAAATTTTTCAGTTTTATTATCTTTTGCAGCTAGTAATAAATTTGTATTTGTCAATACGCTCAACATGCATAAAGCTTTATTATGTTCAATGAATCCCATACCGCCCATATCAGCAGCAAGATTATAAATCTCTTTTGTATTTTTAACTGCTAAATAACAATTATCTTCTTTTTGCAAATCTAAGCATAAATTTTCTACATCATCAAATTTTTGATACCATTCAGATATGGGTTTGCGATCAACGGCTCGAATTTTATAATTAGAATTTTTTTTAAGATAATTGACCAATTCACCCCCGATAAAGCCGCCAGCACCTGCTACTAAAATTGTGTTTTTCATTTTATTTGATAATCTTATAATAAACGTGTTTTTAAAAAATTAAATTAGTTTCTTTTTTCCATTTGTGCCAGAAATTGTTTCTTCCAAAACATTTTTCGTGAGTTCCTAAAAGATGAGCAATATAACTAAAAGAACTATTAGCTGCAATAAAAAAATCTGCATTTATCATATGATATAAAGAAATCAAAGGATTTTCTTCAATATGCAAGATAACGTTTTCTTTTTTTAGGAATTTAAACTCTTCTTCTGTACCCTGTGAATAAATATGAAACACATGATTTTTATCATCTAGTCGTTTGATATGGTTAAGATAAATATCTTTTCTTGCTTCCGTGAAATATTCTCTGTTGGTTAAAGTGCAGTTATCAGTTTGTGTAAATTTTCTAATATGTATTGCAATATTTTTTTTATCGCTTTCAAAATATTTTTGCTCCTGTTTCAATTTTAAGTTGTTTTTCAGCTCTAATAAAATTTCTCTTGTTTTAGGTTCATTTATTATTTTATGCAATGTTCGCATTAAATATAAACCTTCAAGATTTAAAATAATCGTTTCTTTCGCGTTGAGATTTTTTAAAAAAGAATGATCGTTATTTATATGTATTATATCATGAGTTAAAACAGGAGAAGTTTTAAAATTAAAAAATTCAGTTATTTCTTGATCCCATTTTTCTTGCGTTGTATCAAAATATTGATAGTGATGTAAATTCTTAAATCCTGTAAAATAAAATTGCGTGTCGTGTATTTTTGATAATATATAACAAATAATTTGATATTGAACCACTGCTCCAATACCTTCTCTTTTTAATCCGTCTGAGGAGGTGCTTATAAAAATATTGCTTTTCATTTATTTTATATCTTTGGCTTCGACAATTCTTGATGTTTTGTTTATTTTTTATGAATTCTTTTTATTTTTAAATATTAAATTTTCTTCTTGATCAAACGTTTGTTTAGCTGATTCTATTAGTTCGAAGTCATTATCTATCATATATTTTATTAGTTCTTGTTTTTTTGATTGGTTTTTATATATTTCAAAATTAGTTACTTGAACTTCGCATTCAATATATTTTATTATTTTAATTTTAGATCCTGCGCTTTTAATTACTTCGAAATCATGTCCTTGTGTGTCAATTTTTAAGTGTGGAATAAATGAGATAGAATATTGATTTATAATACTATCCAATCTCATGCATTTAACTTTTTCTTTTTTCCATGCGCTCCATTTTTCTTTTATAGCGCTTGATCCTGTATAGCCATCTATATACTTATGTATTTCGTCTAAATTAGTTTCAAGAATTGAATGTGTGCCTTCTTGATAATAATTGAATTCAATTTCTCCATCGAAAGATGTTATTGCTAAATTTAATTTTATATCATTTGACTCCGCTGGAACTCTGTTCAGAGCGGCTTTATCAGGTTCGATAAAAATAACAGGAAGCCTATATTGTTTTTTTAACTGTATTCCTCTTGGGGCGTTATGAGAAGTACCTACATCAATGATATATTGGTTCATAAATTATTTAGTTAAATTTAACCATTCTAATATTTGTATCATTTCGTGTCCATGCAGTTCTGCGTGTTTGGGAATGTTTTTTAAATTATTAATAATATTTTTATCTAGCAAGGAATAATCTACATACCAATCTTCAGCTTGAGTTTGTATAACTCTAGAGTATTTTTTATTTAGAATTTCTCTTTGTGGTTGTCTCAACGATTCTCCAAAACGATAATAGTCATGTTCTATACAAATACATTTGAATTTAAATTTATCCAAGTCTATATTTTTTAATGCTGATAAACCAGCTTCATCGACATCTAAAGATAAAAATTCAATAATACTAGGACATTCAGAAAATAAAATATCTATATTCTTTTTTATCGTGACATCTATATTATAGAACTTATAATTTTTATATTCGGCCCATTGAGACTTATAATCTGATAGATCCGCTCCAACTCCTGACCATCCTTTTTCTAGAAAAAGAGTAGAATTATTGCCTTGTCCTGGTGTTTTACATCCAATATCTACAACAAATCCTTTATTTGTATCTGAGTTTACATATGAAGCAAAAATATCTTGCAAACAGTTTGTGCCTGAATAAGTTTTCATTTTTTATGTTTTTTTAAAAATCGGAATTGGTATCATTTTGTGCTTGTTTTGAGTATTAAAATTTGAGTAAATTTTTAAAATCTCTATTTGTCTTTCGTTTATTTTATCGATGTTATTATAATTCATAGCCCATTCTAATTCTTCATAAGAAGCGCCAATTTGGGTTTCGTCTGTTCTGTTATCTTCCCAAAGGCCGTCTGTTGGTATAGCATTAACAATATATTCTGGTACATTTAGAATTTTAGACATCAGCCTTACTTCTGTTTTTGTAAGATCTGCAATAGGAGATATATCTACACCTCCATCTCCATATTTTGTATAAAATCCTACTCCAAAATCTTCAACTTTATTTCCTGTACCAATAACTATTCCGTTAGTACAAGCAGCTATTTGATATAAAGCGACCATTCTCAATCTGGATTTAGTATTTGCAAATGCTAGTTGTTTATTATAATCATTAATAAAGAGAAATTTAAAACATTCAAATGTTTGAGTTAAGTCTTTTTCTATAAATGTTACATTATTAAAGTTATCAGTTAACCATTTACAATGATTTCTAGCTCTTTCTAACTGTGTCGCCTCTTGTTTAATTGGCATACTGATTACATAAGTTGGTAAATCAGTTTTAGCGCATAATGTGCTTACTAAACCGCTATCTACTCCTCCGCTAACACCTATAACTAAACTTGACAGTTTATTGATGAACGCATAATCTTTGATCCAGTTTACTATTTTATTTGATACTATAAATAAATCTGTTTCCATATAATTCCTTTAGCTTGTTTATCACCTGTAATCGTTCATTAATTTGAACTGAATATCCTCTTTCAGTTAATTCAAATGCATATTTTAATTGTTGAGACTCTTCTAGTATAGTCGATTCTGCTTTATAAGTAATGCTATCAAAGATGATAGTTTTATCTTTTAAAACTGTTCTTTCTGTGTAATTTAGTTGATGTAAAAGATGTGAGTTATTGCTCTGATCTGTTGCGTAACTAATGTGTGGATAAACTCCATTTTCTTCACAAAACAATCCAAATGCACGATTATCTCTTGGAAAACAAGGACCGCCAAATCCAAATCCATATTTTAAATATTTATTACCTATTCTGCTGTCAGATCCAATTGCTTTTAATATAATATCAGGATTGCAATTTACTTTTTTGGAAATATCGCCAACCATGTTTGCATATGATATCTTTGTTGTTAGAAAACAGTTTAAAGCTATTTTTGTAATTTCAGCTTCGGTTGTAGACATTCTGTGATAACTAGGATTATTAATGCATAGTTTTTTATATATGCTTGAAATCAATTCGTAAGCTTCATTAGACTGACAGCCTATTAAAACAGTGTCAGCGTTTACCTGATCTTTAATAATACTTCCTTGGGCTATAAATTCAGGATTATAACATATTTCATAATTATATTTTTTTATTTTTTCTTGCAGTCTTTCGCAATATGTAGGCATAGTTGTGCAGTTTATAACTAAATATTTTTTATCAATCTGTACTCCGAATTGTAAAATTTGATTTATTGCGTTTTCAATTTGAGAATGATCGTATTTTCCAGATTCTAGGCTGGGCGTGGCAACAGTTATAAAAATTATTTTACTAAGTAAGCATTTTTTAATATCCGTAGTTGCTATAAAATTTTTGCTTTTGTTCAAATAATCTTCAACAAATGGTTCGTCTGACACAAGCTTTTTTGTGTTTATTTTATTTACATATTCTTCATTTATATCAATCCCAATTATTTCATATCCACATTTTTCTAAGTTGAGTGATAAGCAGATTCCTAATTTACCTATACCTATGATAGATATTTTATTGTCCATGATTTGATTATTTTCTAACATTACTATAATTTTCTTGAAACCATTTATATGTAGTTTCTAATCCATCTTGTAGTTTAATTTTAGGTCTCCATCCTAAATCAAATAGCTTTTTAACATCTAATAGTCTTTTAGGGGTTCCATCAGGTTTAGAACTGTCCCATAAAATTTCACCGTTATATCCAGAAACTGTTTTAATCATTTCTGTAAGATCTTTTATTGTAACATCCTCGCCGTATCCAATATTTATAATTTCTTTTTCATTGTAGTTAAGCATTAAAAACAATAATGCTGTGGCTAAATCGTCTGAATTTAAAAACTCTCTTCTTGGAGATCCTGTTCCCCAGCAAGTTACAGATGAAAGGTTATTTAATTTGGCTTCGTGAAATCTCTTTATTAAGGCTGGCAAAACATGAGAATTCATAGGATGGAAGTTATCGTTAATTCCATAAAGATTACACGGCATAGCAGAAATAAAATTACATCCATATTGCTTCCGATAAGCTTGACACATTTTTATTCCTGCTATTTTGGCGATAGCATACCATTCATTAGTTGGTTCTAATTCTCCACAAAGCAAAGATTTTTCATTGACGGGTTCAGCGGCAAATTTTGGATAAATGCAAATGCTTCCCATAAATAGAAGTTTTTTAACACCTGTTAAATAAGAAGAGTGAATAACATTATTTTGTATTTCAAGGTTATCATAAATAAATTCTGCTGGGTGAGTATCGTTTGCGTAAATTCCGCCAACTTTCGCAGCCGCTAAAAAAACATATTCTGGTTTATTCTTTTCAAACCATTGTTGAACACTAATTTTATCTTTTAGATTTAAATTATTTTTATCTTCTGTAAGGATGTTTTTATATCCTTCGTTATTCAATAATCTATAAATGGCAGATCCAGCTAATCCATTGTGTCCAGCAATGAAGATTCTTGATGTTTTATTCATTTTTTTATTCTTTTATTATGAGAGGTTATTTTATTTTTTCAAATTTATTGAAAGTTGCTATTTTTTATATTAAGTTGATTAGCTAATTCATCTGAATTTCTTTCTATGTTTATGCTTATAGCTCTTGGGTAAGGATTAGCGTTATTAAAATCATTAATTAATACTCGCTTACAATTATACAAGCCCATTATAATATTTGGATTTCTAAAACCGATATTTTCTAAGGTTTTGATAGTTAAATCTCTTGCTGATTCTGGTCGAGCGGTAACAAATATTACTTGATTATTTTCTTTGATTAACTTTAAAATGCATTTTACATTATTAATTAGTGGAATTCCTAGTTGATTGTATTCACTTTTATTTTGAGCTTTAATTAAAGTTCCATCTATATCGCAAAAAATAACACATTTATCATTATAGTTTAACCATTCTTTTAAAGTGCCGACATCCGTATAGTTGGTCACTATTTTTTCAGAAAAAATCTGCTTATCTGATAAGCAAATTTCTATCACGCCAGAAACAAATAATTCAGTATTTACGCTTTTTAATTTTTTAAAAGCAGACTTGAATAATGCAGCAGTTTCAAATTTGTATCCGCCAACACAAAATTTGTCTGATATTATAGACTTTTCTATTATTTTTGTGACGATGCCTTGATCATTTGAAATAATATAACTTTTTGATGCTGGCTTATTTATTATTTCTTGATCGCATAAACGAGCTACACAAATAAAATTCCCAAAAGAATAATCAAAATCAAAAAATGAGTCGCAGTCTTTGATTAAAATTTCTGACGTGTCTGGTACATTTGATTTTTCTAAAATTTGAAAAACAGTGTCTGCTGGGCCAAGCGTTTCTTTTTCAATTATTACGATATTTATATCTCCTTTTATTTCGTTTTGAATAAGAGACTTTAAATTGTACTCGTCGTTATGTTTTTTTAAAATTCCAATTGTTATACGGTGTTTTCCAAGAAATGGATCTATTGCTTTTTTAAGCATCATTTCCCCAGAATATGTAAATAAAGAATATTTTGGTCTTGTATTTGGAAATCTAGATGATAGACCTGCTGCTGGAACGATTATCTCCATAATGATTTTATGTTTTCAACGATAAATTTCTGCTCAATAGAATCTTTTTTTGCATAAATATATACTCTTAAAAGCATAAGTATTAAAAGATTGTTATCGAATGCTTCAGGATATTCTTGTTTGAGTTTATTGTCGATTAATTCTAAGCAATTATATAAGCTTTTATCATCTGAGTTTCTAAGAAACCATTTACATTTTAAATCTTGTCTTAATTTTGCTAAGTCAAATATCCAAGAATCAAAATCTCCTGTAGAACAATCAATCATGTAAAATTTATTTTCGCTAAAAATAACATTATCTAAAGTAAAGTCTCCATGACAAACTGATTGGGGTAATTTAGATGGTAGCTTTGATAAAAATTCATCTATTGTAAAAGGAAAATCGTTATAATTTTTAATTTCTCGAAGCTTATTTATGTAACAATTTTTATAATCTTTTGTTTTTTCTGTTTTTTTAAATTTATTAATTAAATCAATAATTGAGTCCGTGAATATATTTAGATCGTATATTTTAAAAAAATGACGCATGTCTATTCCGTGTATGTATTCTATGTCTAATAGATTATCAGATTTTTTATATATTTTAGGAACATTATAGTTAAGATTGTTTAATTGAACTAATTTGTTATAATTTCTTTCGATATTATTTATTTTGCGAATAAATTTTTTATGTTCGTCTTCCATCAAATAAACATGACTACCAGAAAAACCAATAAATTCTTTGATTATCCTTTCCATGCGTATTATGCGTTAGTTAATTTAAATTACCAAAAGCTTTTATTTTTTTTATAGAATTATTATTTAAAATATCGTTTAATGAATTATTGTTATTTTCATCAAGGTATCTATAAATCCAACCAATAAATCCGCTGTGAATAGATTTTTTAATATTTACTTTAGCATTGTTTAAAGTTTCATGAATATGATATTCTGAAGATATTGTAAGATCAAAGTAATTGGTTTGAAAAGATTTTTGACACTTGGGACAAAAATTTATTTTTGGATATGTTGGTGAGTTTTTTATTTCTTCTGGAATAATTCCATGAGAGATATTTCTACCGCATTTTTCGCATTCAAAACCATATATTGGCCTGTCAATTGTAAATCCTAAATTTTTATATAGTTTTAAATATTCTAAAATGTTTTCTCTTTTAGCTAATGCATACCAATCAAACACAACTGCTGGTAAAAAATCTGGAACATAAATATTGTTTTCGTAATTCAATGATTTTAGGTTAAAATCAACAACTGATTTGTAAATACAATCAAACCTAGTTTTAAAAACCACGTCATATTTAAAATTGTTTTCATTTTCATGCTTCCGCATCATTTCGAAGCAATCGTATACTTTTTTATATTGTGAAAATAAAAGCTCTGGAACAGATCCTCTATAGTTTGATTTTTTTATTATGTCGAACTTAATATTATCTGTATGATCGTTGTTTTCATTCAATATGTTTAAATTTTTTATATTGAGTGGAAGACTGTTCAATTGTTGTGTTATTATATCAGAGCATTTTTCATGGCTTTCAAATTTTATATTAGGAAAAAATCTAAAATTATTAGCATTAGTTATTTGTATTTCTTTTTCACTGTTCCAGTATTGTGATCCATTGTAATAAAAGTCATTAGAATCAGTGCTTATAAATACATCTACATTGTTATTGTTTATAATATTATTTATAAATATATCGCAGACCTTTATTTCAGGAATTTCTCTTAATGGCATGAGAAAAGTTCTCATATTGCCATGTAATAAAATTGCAATTTTCATATTATAATGTTAAAGATTTTGTTATAAATTGCTTTGCGAGATGAGTATAGGTTCCTTTTTGTTTGGACCAATTATAACCTTCTTTTTGTTTTTTCAAAAAAGCTTGTTTGTTATATTTATAATAATTTATTTTGTTTTTTAAATCTTCTAGCGAGCATACATATTCTACTATTCCGTCTGTCCACTCGGTAGCTACAGGATTGTCACAAAGAACAATATTGCCAAAAGAGATGCCTTCGGCAACTCTTTCTGTAACAACGTTATTTTTTATATTATCATCGGCAGAAAATCCTAAAGATACATAAGAAGATAAAAATGAATTAATTCTATCTTCTTCGCTTATTTCTGGAGCGGTATTTCTGATAAAACAATTATTCAATTGAGATGTCCATTCGGTTTTATAATAAGCGCCAACAAACTGAGCGTCCCAAATTTCTTTTCTTTCAAGAGTTCCTATTTTTTCAATGGGTATGTAACTTAAAAAAGTTAGAGGATGATGATAATCAATTGATTTTTCAAAGTCATAACGTTTTTTATGGCATGGAAGTAGAGGTTCTTTGAGAAAATGCTCACCAGTTAATATGCGTTTTCCTAAATTTATATCCTTATTTTTAATAAAAAATTCATGAAAAAACCAAAATATTTTAGTGGTGTTAGGAAATAACTTTAGTTTTTCTATTGTTTGAGGATATTCATTTGTAGATAATCCATGATTTCCAATAAAGAAAAAATTATCTTTTGAGTCATCAATAGAGTCAAAATTTGAATCATCGTTTACAATAAAGATTTCAAAATTAAGATGAGCAAATCCTGATGTAAATTTTCTTACAGTGTGCCAAAAATTACCAAGAATTGGAAGGCTACGAGTGTTAATTATATATAGTTTACTCATTTCTATTATTCTGTTCTGTGTTTATGGAATAATTCTAAAAACTGATTGTTTGTTTGTTCTTGCGATTCTGTTCTAAAACTTTTATTATAAAAAAGTTTAATTTTTTCATTTTCTAAACATTTTTTATCAGCATCTTTAACTAGTTGATCATATGGGTTTATTTGCCATTTTTTTATTATTATAGACATTATATAATTCTCAAGCTCTAGATAATTATGCATTTCATTTTTTATTGGTGCTATTATGTCGCCTATATAAGCTTCAGATGCATCATGGAGTAAAGCAGATATTTTTAAATGTTCGGGAACTATTTTGCATACCTCTATACTGTGTAGCGCAACTGAATAAAATGGAACCTGTCCAGCAAACCTTGGAATATTAGATAAACCGTATGATATATCTATTATACTTATATCATCTGTTTTTAGATTGTATAAATCTATATTTTTGCCAGAATATGTGATGACTTTGTTCATCTTACTACATTAAATTTAAAATCAAAAGTTTTAACTTTATCTAAAATATTTTCTATTTTCAAATTGCTGTAACAAGCAGCTTCTCCATATAAACTATTTACCGAATTATTTATTTTGTCTAAATTATCATATAGCATTGTTGGCTTTTTCGCCAAATCGGGAGTTGAAATCCATATCATTTCATTTATAGCGTTTTTATTTTCTGCGTATTGATAGTTATACCATATGTATTCGTTGAAGATTATATAATTTTTATCGAATGTTATATTTTGTATAGTTATGTCTGGTCTGAGCCTTATTATAAAATCATATTTTTCAATATCTTTTTCGATAAGATCAAAACAATCTTTTATTTTAAAATATTGATAATTGAGATGATTATCGCTTTTTAAATTTTTTAAAGGGCAATCTTTATAGTTATCAATTTTTATAGCTTTTATATTAAATGCTGGAGGAGTAACTTTGTTAATATAATTTATATCGATTTTTTCTGGAGTGTTTAAATCAATTTTATAATGCCAAGGATCATTTATTTTATTAGGACGTGATATTTCATCCCAAGTAGAAATATAAATATCTGAATCTCCTATTTTATTTAAGTGATTTTTAACGCAGTACTCATAAGTTCTTAGATTACCGGAGTAGCAGATAGCGATTTTCATAAGTTCATCTTTTTCTAATATCGCTTGATGATATTCCTTCTTTGTATGGAATGTAAATAAGCGTAATATCGTTTTCGTCTAACCATTTTTGTGTAAAATTCATCTGTTTATAATAATCTTTTTTAGCCCAATCATCACCAACGGCTATTATATTTGGTGAGACGCTTAATATAGATGGCTTAGAGTCTTCACCATTTATATTTTCAATAACGTCATCAACATATTTACACGCCAATAATACAATTTTTCTATCATCGTATGAAATTATTGGTTTTTTTCCTTTATATCTTTCAATGAATTCATCAGTATTTAAAGATACCACTACTTTATCCGATATTTTTTTACAGTGTTTTAAGAAATTAACATGTCCAGAGTGAAATAAATCGAAAGTTCCGCCTGTATATAGTATTATGTTTTTCATTTTTAATATGCGTTTTTAATTTAATTATATTTTATAAGTATTTTCCTTTATAAAAATTTTCAAGGTAATACGAAGTTGCGTCTCTATTGCGTCCTTTTTGATAAAACATGGGTTTAGCTACACCATAAATATTGAACTTAAATTGTTCTTGACACATTAGATAATCAAATGGAACTGTTGATTGCATGTTGTATGATTTTCCAATTTTATTTAAATGAGATAGAAAGTTATTGTTTAAAAATAATATAGCATGAGTAGAACACATACCATTAATTTTATAAAACTCATCGTTATATTTTTTAATATCGAAGTTATATTTATCAGTTTGCCCGTTTACTGCGCCCCAGATGCTAGTGCCTAAATAAATAGCGTCGGCATTGTCTGGCACATCGAATTCATTTTTATAATGTTCTGTTATAGCGCAGTCATCTTCTAGGCATAAGCATGGAGGATTTATAGATTCATACATTTTAATAGTTGATATAGAACATCCAAGATGACCTTTAATCACATCTCCATAAAAAACTTCGATATTTAACTTGTTTTTTGAAAAATTGAATTCTTTTTTTATTTTATCAAGCTTATCATAATTTTGTTCGATAGTTAACAAATGTGTTTTAAGATCTGATAATATTATTTTCATACAGATATAATATAAAACAGTTTAATAATATTTTATTTTAAATTAAATTCCAGTTTTTAGGTATGAGATCTTTTATGTTGCAGTTGGCTTGTTCGGTGTACCATTGATGAGGTGCGTATATTTTTTTATTTGAGTTTTTATTTAAATAAGAAGCCCACCAGCTAAAAGTGCTGTTTGTGTTTATATTGTGATTACAAGAAGTGAGCAGACAGAAATCTTTAATTTCATCATAAAAATTAGAATAGTGCATGTTATCTCCTTTTATGTTTTGTTTCGCCCATTCCATATCGTCAGAAACAATTATAAAATCGACATCTGTAAACTTTTTAAAAGCTTTTTCATAATACTCTAATCCATTTATTACATGGTGGTAAGAAAATTTTAAATAGTCGCCTCTTCTTATGTGAACACCAACTGTTTCTTTATTTATTTTGTTTTCTTTTTTCCATTCGTTTATTTCGTTGAACCATTTTTGATCCAAAGTGTAGTCTTCGATAATTTTTTCTTTATGTTTTTCAAAGTATTTTTCGCTTTGAAAATAACCGTGTATTGTTATGTTTTTTATTCTTGGTATTTCGTTATATGTGTATTCAGGTTCTTGATACACGCTATTCGGAATAACTAGAGTTTCTTTAATATTTCTAAAAAATATGTTTTTATATTTCGAGGATTTTTCACCTTGGTTTGGTGTGTAGCACATTTCATGGTTTATAGCTAAATCATCATTCAAATCTAAAGCAAGAGATTTTGCGGCTGCGACTTGAAATAGCTGATTTCCTAATCCTCCTTGTAAAAAAACTGATATCATTTGTTAAAAAGCGTTAAAGTTCTTAAATAAAGTAAACATGAATTTATATATTGTTCTTGTAAATAAGTTTGATTTTTATCGTTATAATTGTAATTCACTAGTATTTCTGGAATGTTATACATTTTAAAATGCGGCAATGCTCTTAAAAATAGATCAAAATCTTCACAGTATTTATATGTCAAATCATATCCTCCGCATATTTTAAAAACTTCACTCTTTAATATAACAGAAGAATTTCCAAATGGATTATTTCCTTTAGAAAAATATTCTTTTATTTGTTGATGTTTTTCTGGATATAAAACATCAAAATGTTGTTTGTCTTTTAAAAATCTCATTCCTGTGCCGCAAATGTCATTCTCTGATAATAAAGGTATTTGTTTTTCTAGTTTTTGTGGAAACCATTGATCGTCAGCATCAATCATTGCAATATATCTATACTTTTCATTATTAAGAATATAATGTATTGCGGTATTTCTAGCTGGAACTACACCTGGTATAGAACAGAATAAATAAATTATTTTATTATATTCTTTTATTATTTCTTTTAAATTGTCTGTTGATCCATTATCTACTAAAATAATTTCAAAGTCCCACTCTTTTGAAGAGAAAAGTGTTTGGTTATAAACAGATTCGATGGCATTTTTTATGCAATGAGCGGCGTTTCTTGCTGGAGTTAAAACTGCTATAGTGTTCATAGTGCAAGGTCTATAGTATCCCAAAAATATTTTGGTCTATTTTTTATATACTCTAAGGTTTTAGTTTTGTCCGTCCACCATTCTTCATGTATATGCTGACAATTTGAATTACAAATAACTTCTAAATTCATAAATCTTGCTTCAATGATGCATCTTGGGCAAGTGTCATGTATTATTGGAAGAAAAACTATTCCTTTATATTTAGATAAAGTTCTTAAATGCTCTTCAAAATCTTTATTTTCTAATACGTCGTATTCGATATTATTTGATTCGCAATATTCTACAGCTTCTTTCAATCCTTTGGCAAAACTATGCCATCCTCCATAACCTTTAAGTATTGCATATTTATTATTTTTAATGTTATCTTTCAAAGAATCCATTATAGAAAGCATTCTTTTAGAAAAACAAGAAGATAAAACACTGCTTTTATGAAACGGCAATAAAGGCATGTGATAAGAATGAACGGCTTTTTGCCTTTCAGACATGAAAAATATATGTAAAGCGTTTTTATGAATTAATTTATAAACTTCAGCAAGAAATGGTTCTGAATCTATTCCATTTGGACAATCGCATGTTTGTTTTCCAAGAATCTCATGCCCAGCCTCACATCTAAATTTACAAAAGTTATAATCAAATTCAATCTTTATAAATCTTTCATTTTCAAGAAGATTCAATAATATTTTAGGATCTTTATTTTTTCCAATAGACATTGTATTTCCAATAATCCATATTTTATTTGCGTTAAAATGTAAAAAAGATTGGTTCAAGTTTTCAACAGGCATGAAAAAACATTCGTCTTTTCTATCTTCTAATATTGATTCTAAAGTTAGAGAAGTTCCTCCATTTTGGATAACAGCATCGTCTAAAACAATATATTTTTGATTGACAGAAATCATTTTATCTATATACTAATCTTATGATCAGAAGTTTAGAAAGTCAAGATTATTTTTATCTAGTAACGTGCGCTGATTTAGAGTGCGTAGTTTTATCATCTTCTTTTGAAGAAGCGGCATGTTCTGGATTAAAAAAGATACTTGAAGAAAAAAAGTCTGAAACAAATCTTTCTTTTATAATGAGTGTAGATCTCTTAGATAAAAAAGATTATGAAACACAAGTTTTTTACACTTCCAGTATTTTAAACGATGTTGGTTATTTTAAATTAGCTAAAGATTTGGAATCCCTGAGTGATTTTTTCCTTGACAAAGGAGAAAATCCTCATTAAACTCTTGAGCGAAGCGAAAGAGTTTAATAATCTTACGAAAATCATACG
>Ga0129333_10003060_pt1 | contig 15637 bp, 14 predicted proteins | sample CPB6_08_DNA_FD_94474 | JGI IMG/M metagenome (GOLD analysis project Ga0129333, IMG submission 94474) | Freshwater to marine salinity gradient microbial communities from Chesapeake Bay, USA - CPBay_Sum_0.6_0.8_DNA | ecosystem: Environmental > Aquatic > Marine > Coastal | place: USA: Chesapeake...
ATTTTATGTTTGTAATAAAAATTCACCTACTTGCTCTTAAGACTACAATGAGTATTCCTACTATTACTTTGACTTATAAGCCTAAGCCTACTGGTTTTCCTGTTGTCGACGGACATTTCTGGGTTGAGAGAGATGGTGAAATCATTGACCCTTACTTTATTGAATATGATTTCATTAAGGTTGTTAATCGTTTAGAGGGTTTACCGGTGTATATGAAAGCTGATGACATTGTTTCGAAAGTTATCATTCGTCGTTTTGAAAATGTGATTTCTTACGATTTACTTTTCAAGATGATGAAAGATAATTATTATCAGGTTTCTTTCGGTAAGTGTTATCTGAATGCTGTTCTTGAGGTTCGTAAGAATGGTGGTGAATTATGTTTCGGTTCTATGGGATGGAAACGTAAGCGTTCTGATGATATTCACTGGGAATATGGTGGTAGTGGTTGGACTGTTAAGCAGTTTCTTAAGCAGTGAGTTTTTTTATGTTTTTTTATGTTTTTTAGAAAAAAAAAGGGACTAAAAAAAAATTGAATTTTGATTTTATGTATATAATCAAAATTTACACACTTGCTCTAATGACTTACGGATACGGATATACTGTTGATAGAGCGACTTTAGATTTCGGAACTCCTGATAATTCACATTGTGGATTTTGTAAGACTCCTTGTAATGGTAAATGGAGAGAAGGAGAATTACAACAAGATATTATATGTGATTATTGTTCGGAGGAATGGTATCTTGATGATGACGATAACGCTTTTTATAGTCGTAGTAATACGCATCAGGCTGCTTTATTGATAGAGACTTTAATCTATACTAAGTCGTATGAAGGTTTTAGAGGTATTCCTCTTTTAGAATGGTATTTTTATTATGATAATGACCAGTTAAGGACTGATATAGTTAGACGTAATTGGGTTCGTAGTAAGTATAGATATTGGGATTATGATGATTCTGATTTAGAATAAATATATTTTGTTTTTTTTTTCTTTATAAAAAAATTGAATTTGTTTTTTAGTCATCGGGTTAAAAAACATACTATGAATAATATTGATAATATTGATGAAGGAATTAGTGATATTACCGAAGAGATAAATGATATTAGAAACAAGATAGAATATCACGAAAACTTACGAGAAACTATATTAGATATTAAAAGGTTAGACTTGAATATCGCTTTTTTAAAGAATAAGTTAAAAAGTCTCCAAACAACAATAATTGGTTTACGTGCTTGTAAAAATATTAATAGGGAAAGTTTACAGATACAATTATTAGTAATAGAAAGAATGAAAGAACTTATTACAGAGAGACAAGAAATCGCTCAAGAGATATCCGATAATGGTTATGTTGATGATAACACCTATAATCTTCATTGTATGTATCATAAGGATATGTGGGGTGTTCTTAATAGCAGTTCTTAAAAAAAACTTTATTGATTACAATACCGAAAAGGTATTATAATTATATACAAACCTTATTAAAAAAAAATGTCAAGTTTCAATGTATGCGATGCGTATATAAATAATGAACAAAAAAAAAAATGCATATGAAAAAAAATGATGGACTCGTCGATGGGCTGACTGGGGACGATGGACTGTCCTTATAATAAGAAAATATTTCTTTTAAATTAAAAAGTTTTTTAAAAAAAAATTGAATTATCTTTTTTTGAATTAATAAAAAAGATGGATACTTTAGACATGATGAATAACAAGTTAAATAATTTTAAGACTCAAAGAGAGTTGAAATTTACTGAAACTATTGATATGGATAAATTGAATTTCATTAATGATAATTTTGATTTAGTTTATCCACACATTGGTAAAGTAAAAGATAAGAGTTTTAATCCGATGGATAAAGCGTCTGTTAAAACTCTTGTAAATAAGAGATGTCAAAATATTACAAATGAATTTACTTATTCAATTGCTAAAGATAAACAAGGTCGACTCTCATCTCGGGGTTGGTGTTGTCAGGGAATGAATAAAATTTTAAGACATACTATTGCTGGAGAATATAATTATGATATTGATATTGCTAACTGCCATCCGAATATCGCATATTGGACTTCTTTATTATTAAAAATTGAAATGCCTCATTTAAAACATTATCTTGATAATCGTGAAGATGTTTTACAAAAATGTATGGCATTTGATGAATGTTCAAGAGAGGATGCGAAAGATAAGATATTAGCATTATTTAATAATTATTGTCATCAGGGTTTTATTGAATCGAATCCGTTATATGGATTATCGAAAGAAATTAAAGTTCTTATAGAGAAAGTATTTGAATCACGTAAAGATTTACATAAACAAGCGTCGGAAAGTGCTCAGAGTAAAGATATTCGAAATGTGAAAGGTATTTGTATGTCTTTACATTTACAATCTATTGAAAATAAAATATTTCAATGTATGATTTTTTATTGTCAAGATAACAATATTGATATTACAGCAGGGTGTCATGATGGTTTTATGGCAACTACTGATAGTGTCGAAGAATATGGTGGACTTGATAAATTAATGAGAGATATTGAAAAACATGTTTTTGAAACATTAGATTTTACTATTAATTTAACATCTAAACCTATGGATAAAAGTCTTGATATTGATAAATTAAAATTATCAAAAACTATTGATGAAACTCCTAAAGAAGAAAAAAAAGACCCATTCGATATCTTACTTTTAAGTGATGAACGTTGTGCTAAATATGTCTTAAACTATTTGGAAAAAAAAGAAATTATTTTTTATCATAAGACACTTGATTTATTATATTTTTATAATGAAGAAAACGCATTATTTGAATTGAGAGAAAAAGAACACGTTATGACTTATTTCAGTAAGTTATTACCTAAATATTTACAAGATATTGGTGCTAATGATAAAAAGAATTATGATGCTATGACTATGAAAGCAATTATTACACGAAAATTTTCACTTGAAAGTTCTGCTGGACAACGTGGTATATTTAACTGTTTGAAACTTTACTTTACCGACAAAACAAAATTTATTGATAAAAAATTTAATAAGATTCCTTATTTAATATCATTACAGGATAATAAAGTAGTTGATATTAGAACGAATACTATAAGAGAGAGAACTAAAACCGATTTCTTTTCTTTTGAAATTAATAGAGATTATAATCCTGAATGTGATGTTGAAAGAGTAAAGAACTTTATTAGATTATATATTATACCACGTGAAAAACTTGAATTAGATGAACAGGATAAACTTACGATTGATAACTTTTTAATGGTTTGTGGATACCTATTAACTGGATATAATAATCTTAAAAAATTATTTCTGATGATTGGACCACCTAATACAGGAAAAAGTTCATTATTTAATAATAGAATTTTTAGATTTTTTTCAGACTTTTTTGCGCAAGTTAATAAAAGAGTTTTCGTAAAAAATAAAAATGATTCTGTTCATGACGCGGAAGATTTTGAACTTATTAATAGACGTGTTGTATCAGTTGGCGAATTAGATGATAATGAAAAATTTAATAATAGTAAAATCAAGATTATAACTGGAGATGATAAGATTCTACCGATTAGACCTTGTGGTTCTACTAAAATCTATAAAGCAATCGTGGACTGTAAAATTATTTTACCTTTAAATGGTGTTCCTACAAGTGTTGATACTGCTTTCTTGAGTAGAGTTATATCTTTCAAGTTTATGAATGTTTTTAACAAGTCTGATATGACTACTGAAAGAAATGAATTAATGAATAGTATTGATGATGACCTATTTAGCACTATGGTTTTATATGCTCATTTATTCTATAAAAACAAACTTTCAATTAATTGGTCTGAATCTGTTTTAGACTGTACAAAAGATGTTGTAAGTCAAGTTAATAATATTAAAGACTTTTATAATAAGAATTTTACATATAGTGATAATAGAAAAGATAGAATTAGTAAAAAAGAGATATTTGACCTTTTTAATGAACAATATGGTCATTCTATGGGAAAAATTCAGTTTTATCGTGCATTTGAGAATGAATTAACTACTTTAGACGTGTATAGACGAACACATTACTGTTATATTAAGTATCTTATTAATGAAAAAGATGCTACTGATGATGAAAATATTGAATAAAAAAAAGTGTAAAGAGTCTTTTCACAATTTAATTTTTAAGACTGGTTTTCAGTCTTAAAAAAATGTTCTTTTTGTGATGAAATGTTATATGTTAGAGATTTTTATATAGTATGTCTATTTTTTTATACATATCATCATTTTTATTATATATAATAAGAATCCTTATATATATAATATAAGAACCCCTTTTATTATTATTACTTATATATATTATTCACAAATTAACAATTACACTTATACTATAAAACAGTCTTAATAATAATAATAAATATTAATTGTGATGTTCTTTTTTTAAAAAATGAAATTAGATGAAAAAATAAAATTGAATTAATATTTTAGGGTCTGGATTAAAAAAGTATATAATAATGAGTATCGATAATAGAATTGAAACAGTCGTAAAACGAGATAATAATGATATTGTTAGAATACCTCATTCTAAAATGATAATGGAAAACAAGTGCACAGAGTTCAGACATATTATTAAGTGTCAAACAGGTTCTGGTTCCTATGATGAATTATTAGATTTAACATATGAATATCTACCAACAAGGTATCACGAAGATGACCATAGAATATTGCAGTGTATTTGTAGTCAATATATATCAAAAGTTCATTATATAAGAGAACTTAATTCTAATGAAATATTTAGATGTGGTGCAGATTGTTTAAAACATTTGAATGATGATTTATATCGACGAGCAAAACAATATGAGAGACAGTATCAAAAAACAAAATTAGAATATGAAAATTTACGAAGTCAATATATAACATTCTTGATGGATTATGTTATCTTTAAAAATAAAGGAACAACTATAAGAGAACTTATTAATTATTCTCGATTTCAATGTGATAAGAGTCTCGGATGGATACTTGAAAAAGAAATTCATAAGAAATGTTCTTTCCCTGAAATTCATTTGTTTATAGAATATTTATCTGAAACAGCACCAGAGGATATTAATATAGAAAAGTTCTTATTATCAATGGTAATTCCTAATGAATATAAACAATGTCTATGTGGTTTAGACACTTATGTTGGATATTCTGATAAATCAAAGAGAACATATAGAAAATGTCGAAATGATAAAAAAACACCAACAGGATATACAGGTGGATGTGGTTTTTATAAATGGGGATTTCTAAATACAGAAATATTAGATGAAAATCCACTTTTTATTAAAGCAGAACAATTATCAATTAATTGTAAAAAGTTAGATAAAGTATGTAGAGTTATCAGAAACTACCACAAAAGATGCCAAGCCCACCAACCCTGACTACCCACCTTGCGTTGTTCTCCATCGTGACGAATCCGATACAATCTCCGTCTTTCATTTGCATACTTTTCGCCTTTTTCTACAAGATACATTCCATAATCTTTTGCTCCACGTTGACCAATAGATGCTACTTTAACACCATTTTTAAAAACATCAAGTTTCTTTGATGGGTCTTTACTTACCTTAATCATAACGCCAAATTTCTTGGCTTGTTTCATCGTATAAGGTGTAATCATTTTATAAAAGACAATATCTTTTATAAAAAACAGTTTCCATGAAACCACCAATTAATTTTTATCTTTCTTTAAATAAATTTATGCCATATAAAATTGTGCCTTATAAATATGGTTTTCGTGTTTGTAAAGCAAATCAACCATCAGTTTGTTTTTCTAAAAAACCACTTACGAAGAAGAATGCTTTGAAACAACGGACTGCGATAAATCTGTCAGAACTTGGTCTTTCGAAACCTCGGAAAAAGTAGAAATCTTTTTACCATCAATATGTTCATAACCGGTGTTAATATTTTTTTCAAAGAATTCTTTGTATTGTTTAGCATATTTCTCTATATCCTCCTCACTCATACCTATATGCTTAAGGTTCTCGAAGACTTCGCGTATTTCACTCAAACTCTTTTTCGAGAACTCGTCAAAATATAAACTTTCATTTCTATCCATTTATATTATGATAAAGAAAAAAATTTAAAAATAAAAAAAAATCTTGGTAAGATTTAAGAAATTCAAAATGCCTAAAAAAACTTTTTACACAAAGGAAGAAATAGAAAAACAAAAGAATGACGCTGTTGAACAGAAACCAGTGGAAAAAGACCCTCCACAAATTAAAAATATTAAGAATGATAAAGAACAGACTGATATCGAAAAAGAATTGATAGCGGATGCAGTGAGTCAAAAAAAACCAAAAAAACCAAAACCAATTAAAAGACACGCACGTTCCACTCTTATGGATGAACAAGGCAACAAGTTAAAAAAAGATGGCACAATTGATAGACGAGGTGAGACTGGAATGAAGAATCTACAAAAAAGTCGAGTTTATCAACAGATACTTGAAAACAAAAAGTTGAAAGAATCAGGACAAAAAGTCGCGATTCTTTCACCATATCCAGAGTCATCAGATTCAGAAACAGAATTTGAAACGAAAGATGTTAAGTTAGAACTTGAACCCGAACCAGCACCACCAGTATCAAAAGGAACAGAGGACTTTATTCGAAAACAGGAGGCAGAACGAGAAAAGATGCTTGCAGACCAACTCAAAGCAATGGAACTTGAAAATAAAAAATTAAAAGATTCTTTTCATTATAATGCTCATTTGAATCGAATCCAAACACTTGCTACTAATGTCAAATTAAAATTTTAATTCTTGTTATAATAAATATGATTAAGGAAAATACACTAAATAATATTTCAATAAAACCCCTTGTAAATGCTAATGCTCTTGATGAAAGTAAGGTAAAAGGTGGGAAAATGTTTCCAGACCCATATAACGTAACATACCTATGTGCAAGGCGAAAGAGTGGTAAAACAAGTGTGATTGCCGAGATACTAAAAAAGACATCAGATAAAAAGACAACATTTTGGTTATTTGTTCCTACCAGTCGAGTCGATGAGTCGTGGAAAACAATTATACAGTTATTAGAGGATAGAGGAAATACAGTTAATGTTTTTGATTCCATTATGGAGGGTAAGACTAATTTACTTGATGAGATAGTAGCAGATTTATCAGTAGGAGATGAACCACCAAAGAAAGAAGAACCTGTAAAAGCGCCAGTTAAGATAATGTTTGATATTCCAGAATCAGAAAAAAAGAAATATGAATATAAACCAAAGAAGTTGGCAGCACAACATATCTTTGTTTTTGACGATATCTCACAAGAACTAAAAAATCCTGCTTTGTTGTCTTTACTTAAAAAATCTCGTCATTTAAAAGCGGCAGTATATGTTTCATCTCAATACGTAAACGACTTACCACCACAAGCATTGAAACAATTATCTTATTTCTTATGCTTTCGTTCAATGACTCACGATAAACTCGAACATATCCATAAAATGCTTGACCTTGCTATCGATATAGAAAAATTCAATAATATTTATGATTATGCGACAAAGGAACCATATAATTTTCTTTATGTAGATATGAAAAATCAAACATTCCGTAAAAACTTTTCAAAAGAATTAAATTTCGAAGAATAAAAAAAAATTAAATTTACAAAAAAAAATTAAATTTTATTTCTCTTATAGTAAATAAAATGGAAAATATTTCTAAAGAACTAAACTATTCCCCTGTGGTTAACAATCACAGTTCTCTTGTTTATAGAGTTGTATCACCTCAAGCCGGTGGTGATGTAACGACTAATGTATCTGCGTCAGTAGGCCCTACTGAATTTTTAATTCCTCCGTCTTGTTGGATTCCTGAAATGAGTCGTCTTAATTTCCAATTAAATTTGGCTGCAGTTACAAGTGCTTATAATTATGTCAATGCTAACACTTTAACAGGAATTTCCAGAATAACCCTTTATGATACCGCAACCTCTAATATTATTATGGATTGTTCTAATTTTGAAAAATATGCCTCTCTTGTAAGCACAGCATCAACTAAATTTGACGATTTCGTTACTAAAAACATTTTAGCAACTGTTGGTTCAACTGATGCTACATCTCAACCTTATCCTGTTGAGGATATTCAAAAAACTATTGTTGCCAGTGGTAACGATGACGGAGATAATGAAGATTTAGCTACTTTAAATCCATATTTCGCAAGACGTCAATTTTTCATTGGTGCGGTATCAACTGCTACAATTATTGATGTAAGTATTCCTTTCACTGCTTTTAAATTATCTGCACTTTCATCTGATAAAATTTGGTATTCTCCAAGTTCTCTTGTTTTACAAGTTTATTGGAATGCTAATAACAACTACGCTTTTAGTGCAACATCAAATACAGACCCTTCTACCGGAACTGCTAATTTAGCATCTGCTATTACTATTAAATCTCCTCAACTCATTCTCGCTAATGAGGGAAATCTTGCCATTGTTTCTCAAGTTATCAATAAAGTAATGAGTGGAGGAGGAATTCAATTACCTATAGCCTACCCTACTGTTACTAAGACTACTATTTCTCAAACAACTTCTCACGCATATCAATTACAGTTAACTCGTGGATATGGAAATAGAATTCTTGCTATGCTAACAGCTGCTTTTGATAAAACATCAGGTGCTAATTATGCTAATGTTCACGATAGAGTTCCAACTACTTTTTACAATACTTTCCTTAACAATGTTGCAATTCGTTTCCCAGCAGGATTTAAATGCACTACTGGAGGTCAAGACTGGACTATTGCCAATTTCCCTTATTTCAAAGGCTCCGCTCTACAAAATATACAGGAATACGTATTTGGTGAATGGGTTCACGTTGATGGATTTTTTGGAAATAAACCCCTACACGAGGTTGACCAACATCAAGTTGATGGTCTCGACGTAACAGCTCAATCATCCACTTGGCAACTACAAGCTACTACATCCAATGTTGCTTACGATTGGCTCACACTAATTGTTGGACAGAAATCTATGTCTTTAACTGCCCAAGGAGTAATGGTTCAATAAATAAAAAATTAATTTTAAAGAAAACAAATTCTTTAAAATTATAAATTTGGTGGAAACTGTGTAGTGATACCAAATGGTAAAACAGGATATAATGGTTCAGTATTCCCGATAAAGGTTGGTGCAGGAGGTAATGTTGTAATTAAACCCTCTTGTTTATTCTCAACAGGCGCAGTTAATTGTTCTTGTAATCCTTTTTGTTCTTGTTCTATTTTAAATAATCTTTCCTCATTTGTAATCATTAATTCAGTTTTATGTATTTCGTGAGTTTTATTTCTCTGATAGAAAACAACAGAAAAAGCCCAAGGAATACCATTAAGGTCTATTTCTTGTCCAAATGAATCTTGAATTACAAAATTCCAAGATGTTTTACTTGTTGGACTTAACTTTCTTGAATTCATATCAAAATTATATTGTTGATAATGAACTACACTTGACGCAGGATAAGAACCAAAGTTTAATATTTCCTCTAAAATAGAATCAGTTGCATCGGCCACTAAATTCGTTTTTATAAAAGCTCTTAATATATATGAAAGATTCAAACTATTCACACTTTCTAATGTTGACGAACCAACACCAGCAGTAAAAGTATATGTTCCAATTTCAAATCCTAATTGTCGATAAGGACTTGTTGAACTAAATATAAATTGGACTGCAATAGCAGATGAATTAACTGTAAAAGTATAATGAAAAGTATCAGCAACTGTCGATGCAGGATATGATACAGTATACGTTCTACCATTAGGAGACGCCGCTGTTAATAAACTGGCAAGAACAGATTGTAAATTAATACGTGTATATGAACCAGCTGGTATTGTAATGGTTACAGATGTAGCATTTTCTTTTAATGTAAATGTATTATATCCCGTAGGCATATTATAAAACGATTTTGGTAAAGATGCTTGAACAAGACAAACAGTATCAAATGCGTTATTTCCAAGGTCAATAGGTAATGAATTAAAATTAGAATTTGTTCCGCTAATTCTATCTTTTGAATTAAAATTAATAATCAATGGTGGAGTTATTGAACTATCGTATAAACTCATTTATATATTCTTATATTTTTTTTTCTTTTAATAATATAAATATGACACGTCCACGTAGATTATATACAACCACAGATGGTAAATTTTATTATTTAATCGATGGTAAAAAGAAATTTGTAAAAGTTCCCGCAGGTATTTCACAAAAACAAGTCGCAAAAATCAATATTAGAAATATCGTTAATGCTCCAACAACAAAAAGAATTAAAAGACGTCGTAAAAGAATTGAACCTGCTTATGGAGCTAAAGTAGGCTCAGCATTAGCGCAATCAAATACAGGAGGATTACCAATTTATTTTTTTAAACCAAAGAAACAAATTCCAACATTACAAGAGCAAGCAGAAACGTCAGCTGATACAACTGTTGATAAATTAACTAAATCAATTTTAAAGTTAGTTCCATCATCAAGTAAAATAGAACCAACTATAACGCCACCAGCACCAGCATCAACACCAGCATCAACACCAGCATCAACACCATCAATAACAGGATATGATGATGCAATTAAATCCGCAATTAGTAATACCGGAGAAATGGATAATATATGGTTTAATCAGAAAAATGAAGAATATGATTTTGATGCGAATAGACAATCATATAAAACTTATTTGAAACGAGTTATAGATAGTTTTGAATTAGATGAGGATAAATCAAAAGAAATATTCAAACAATATAGTAATAATAAAGATTTTGAACAAACTTATTTGAACACATTAGAAAAATGGGTGCAAGAATGGCCATCAGAATCTGGTTCATCACGTTCATCAGTTTCACTATCAATGTCCCCAAGTCCACCATCATCAGTTCCATCAACACCAATATCAATGAGAGGAATTTTTGGTAGATTCAACGAGGATACTTTACAAACAGATGTTAAAGGTAAACAGGATTTTCAATTACCAAAAGGAGATTTGACACCATCCGAAACATCTGGAGCAGAGGAATCTAAAACATCTGGAGCAGAGGAATCTAAAACATCAGGTGGTGGAGCTGGTGATGGTCTCTATAATGATGAAATTGAAAAAATCGTTAAAAAGCGTATCAAGAATTATGTTCCTGTAATAGCATCTGATGAAATCAATCAATTACCAAGATACGTCGCTCGTGGAGATAAACGTTTTGGTTTTGTCATTAATACAAATCCATCGACATCAGATGGTTCTGGTAATGATGGTTATCGAACTGGTCATTGGAGAGCAGTCTATATTAATAATGAGGATGATTATCCAGCTGTTGAATATTTCGACCCGCTCGCCGAGGGTAAGATGCCACCTGAATTAATTACAATATGTCGTAAGATTGCGATAAAAATGAATCCATCAATGATGTTTAAGTATAAACAGAATATGCTACGTCGTCAGTCAAAGGTTACATCTACCTGCGGTCATCACGCAATCAAGTTTTTAGATGACCGCTATAACGGAGTCCCTTGGTCAGAGGCTACAGGATATGATGATTATATGGAAAAACATAGTTCACCTCCTGATGATTCTCAAGATGGAGAAAAGGATATCGCAAAAACTATAAAAAAATACGAATCATATATTTAAAAAAAATTATTTTATTTCTTGTTCATAATAAATAAAATATGTCTGAAATAACACCAGCACAGAAAACAGCATTATTGAAACTCGAGGGATTCAAAGAAATTCGCGACCAATATGCTAAAGAACAAAAAATGGCAGGGTCAGGTAAGAGACGTATGAAAGGAAAAGGGTTCTGGGATGATGTTTGGGGATGGTTTAAAAGCGCTGGCACAACTGTCAATGATTTTTTAAAAAGAACCAAATTAATTTCAAATGTCGCAGGAGCCGTCCTACCACTTATCGCCCCCATCGGTGCAGCTCTCTTAACCGCAAATCCCATAGCGGCAGCAGGAGCAGTAGGAGCCGCAAAAGCCACAGCAGAGGGTATAAAATCACTCGGATATGGTTCTAAAATGAGAGGTATGGGCAATGACCCACTTGCTATCAACTTACCGAATCAACGAATGAGAGGAGTTAATCCTAAATCTAAAATGAGAGGAGCTGGTATGAAAATGAGAGGAGGTTATAGTTCAGAGGATGCTCTTGCAGTAGCCAGAGCAATTACAGGTAGAGGAGGTTATGGAACTATAAATAACACAGTCGGAGTAAATGGAGTCCCTCAAAGAGTATCAGCACCAGCTCATTCAGGTATGATGCATAATATTGGAGGTAGAGGAATGAAATCAAAACCTGCTGTTATGAAAGGTATGGGAGGAACTCAATATGGAGTTGTTTCATCTGAATTTGGAAATGTGCAATTTTAAAAAAAAAAAGTTTCTTTAAATAAAATGAATCAACAACAAGGAGACGGTGTTTTCTTACGTGAAGCCGGCAAATTCCCACCAGCAGACCGTAAACTCATCGAAGAAGTCGGAGGAGAGAAAGTAGAAAAACTTACTCTTTTCAGATATCCAATTTCTTTATCTAAATTTGCAAAGTTTATCGGAGCTTTGAAAAATACACCATACGATGACCTCATTCATATCGGTGTAGTAATCAACGGAAAATATCTCACAGAAAAAGATGCTGTATTAAATTTTGAAAGAGCAGGAGTTCCATCTCAATCAACCGATACTTTAGACGTTCCATTAGGAACAAAAAGTATAACAATCAACGATTTACTCGAAAACACAAGAAAGAGAATGGGAGACGAAAGATTTTCAACTTATAAAGCACTATCATGGAATTGCCAAGATTATTTACAGAATATGTTAGAGGCTAATGGTGTATCAACCGCCGAGACTACAAAATTTATAAAACAAGATTTAGAACAAGTCGTTAAGAATCTACCATCATTTGCAAATGCGATATCCAACTTTTATACTGGAGCAAAAGCAGTTGTTAATCGATTAACAAAAGGAGAGGGAGATTGTCAATGCGGAGAAGGAGCTCTTGAAGATTATATGAAAACTCATCCTGATTTTAAATCACTAACTCCCGCAGAATCAGGACAAAGAATCGCAGATGCTATTACAAGAGTAAAAAAATATTATGGATATGGAGAAGGTGAAGACCAACTTTATAACTATCAACTCCATCGAGCGAAATGTAAATTTTCAGAGGGTCAATATGGAGGAGCAGATGATAAACAACGAGGAGAAGCAGCCTTATTAAGAGAATATGTTAATGACCCGACACTTAGACCATCAGGTCTTCCTAAAGGTAACCTAATGACATTGAAACAAGAATTAAATGCTATTGTTCATTCAGCAGAACCCTACTACAAAGATGCTACCAAAGGTACCAGAGGTCAAGACTATAAGAATAATTATTTTAAAGATTATACTAATACATTTGACCCAGAGGCTCAATTAGTTATAGATGCTGCTAAAAATTATATAACAAATCTTCAAACAGAAGCTATGAAACCCGTTAACAAACCACCAACGTGGGCTCGCCCAATTGCAGATGCCAGACGAAATCGAGGAAATGTTTATCCGCCACCACCATATCCGCTACCACCATATCCGCCATCACCATTTATGCCACCACCAACATCGTCTTTATTCGGGCCTGCGGTAGGAGGAACAGCATCTATATTAACAGGAACAATAACTGGTAAAACATTTACAGGATTTTCTAAAATACCAACAGTCGGTTTTGTTCCGAAAACATCACCATAATTTCTAATTTATTTATTTCTTTTTATTATAAAACTAATAATAAAATGACGAGTGCTTTCACATCAAACTACCTCGCACTAATGAATTTAACGGAAGTCGTAACAGACGTATTACAATTAGATGGAATAAATTATTCATCACTAAACGCATCCGGATATACAGGGGCAACAGGATATACCGGTTGGACAGGATTTACAGGATATACAGGATATACCGGTTGGACAGGTTGGACAGGATTTACAGGATATACAGGATATACAGGTTGGACAGGTCATACAGGATATACAGGACATACAGGATATACGGGTAGAACAGGGCCAACAGGGCCAACAGGTTCAATAGGGGCAACTGGTTTTACAGGATGGACAGGTTGGACAGGACACACAGGTAGAACAGGACCAACAGGGCCAACAGGGCCAACAGGGCCGACAGGGCCAACAGGTTCAACTGGTTTTACAGGTTGGACAGGTTGGACAGGACACACAGGATATACAGGATATACAGGATACATATCAGCAACAGGAATTGCTTATTCAAATTATCCATATTGGGACGAAGTAGCAAAAACGTGGAAATCTGAAAATAGTAATAGAGTTCATATTGGAACAGACGCTGGATTGATAAGTCAAAGCGATTTTTCTGTAGCAGTAGGCCCATATGCAGGTAATGGAAATCAGGCTGTGAGTGCGGTAGCTATGGGATATGCAGCAGGATATATTAGTCAAGGTCAAGAAGGAGTAGCAGTTGGAAGCCTTTCAGCATATACTCATCAGAGACCTTTTTCTGTAGCAATTGGAACTTACGCAGGAAATAGCACACAAGGAGATTCATCCGTAGCAATCGGTAGAGGAGCAGCGGAATTTAATCAGGGTTCAGGTTCAATATCAATAGGATATTATGCTGGACGATTTACACAAGGAATAAATTCTATAGCTATGGGTTTAAATAGCGGATACACAGGACAAGGAGCAAACTCAATCACAATTGGAGAAAGTGCAGGATATACTAACCAAGGTTCAGGAGCTATTGCTATAGGATATTATGCTGGATATTCAGGTCAAGGTGGTAATAATGTCGCCATCGGAAGAACAGCTGGGTATGATAGGCAAGATTCAGGGGGGACGGTTGCAGTAGGATGGAATGCAGGATATCATCGACAAGGACAGAGAGCAACTGCCGTGGGGGTCGGAGCAGGTTATACTCAACAGGGGATTGCGGCAGTAGCCGTAGGAGATAATGCAGGAAATGAAAATCAAGGGAATTCTGCTGTTGCCGTCGGTAATTTTGCAGGTTTAAAGAATCAAGGAGTCGCGAGCATCGCAATAGGAAAAGACTCGGCTTATTACAATCAAGGAGCCATTAGTATTGCTATTGGGTATGAAGCAGGATGGACTGGTCAAGCGTCAGGTTGCATCGCTTTAGGATGGAATTCAGGGTATAATTCCCAGCGCTCGGGTGCTGTTGCAATTGGATACCAAGCCGGTTATACAAGTCAAGGAACTAATGCGGTTGCTATAGGATTTCAAGCTGGACGAACAGGGCAATCATCATCTACAGTTGCTATCGGAAATAGTGCCGGTAGAGATAGACAAGGTGCTTTCTCTGTTGGTATTGGATATTTTGCAGGACAAAACTCACAAGGTGCATCTGCGGTTGCTGTTGGAGATACTTGTGGATGGACAGGACAAGGAGCAAACGCTGTTGCTGTAGGACTCTATGCAGGACAGATTTCACAAGGTCTTTCATCGGTTGCTATCGGAAATGGCGCCGGTAGAACAAATCAAGCGTCAGGTTCTGTCGCAATTGGTATTAGTGCTGGACAAGGAACACAAGGGAGAGATTCTGTTGCAATTGGTAATAGTGCTGGAAGTTTATCACAAGGAAATTCATCTGTAGCCATAGGATTTAATAGTGCTGTTTTCTCTCAAGGAGCATCATCTATAGCTATAGGAGACCAAGCAGGGTTTAATGGTC
>Ga0129333_10003061_pt1 | contig 15631 bp, 20 predicted proteins | sample CPB6_08_DNA_FD_94474 | JGI IMG/M metagenome (GOLD analysis project Ga0129333, IMG submission 94474) | Freshwater to marine salinity gradient microbial communities from Chesapeake Bay, USA - CPBay_Sum_0.6_0.8_DNA | ecosystem: Environmental > Aquatic > Marine > Coastal | place: USA: Chesapeake...
CACCAAGCATCGTGGTGTTGGGTGGCACTCAAATCGTTTACCCCGACTGGCGGTCAGATGACCCGATGATTCGGCTCTACGCTGCGCAATATGTCATCCAGCGATACTTTGATTTGACGTACGGCGAAGCACGACCCATCGAATACACGATCACAGGCATTGCTGAGCAGCCAGATACGGATGATCTGCCACCAGACACGGTGTTCTAGACTGTGACCATGATTTCTGTCGGAGACATCCTCGAGCGTCCACGCAAATCAGGCGGTGTTGAGCGCGCTCTGGTTGAGAAGGTGCGCACGTCAGGCAACGTGCTGATCAACGGCTCGCAGGTAGCCGCAACCTCCGAGAACCCTGTGGTCACAGCCAGAATCGTGGTACTGGACGGCGAGTCGGTGCTCAAGACTCGAGCCACACGCACTTTCGTGCACAAAATGCACGGCGACGACCATGAGATGGGCGTTTATACGCTTGTTCCGCGCCAGAAGGCGATGTACGAGATGTATGAGGCCATCGTCGGGCAGATGGGCCAGTTCGATAAGGGTGTTGGTGGGAATGGTGCTCACTACGCGGACGGCACGGAGAACGTGTTCCTGTCGGAGGGGATGCAGTGCGCTAACTGCGTGTTTTACTGCGGTGGCCGAGCCTGCGAAGTTGTTGCTGGAGACATCGACCCGTTGGGCATCTGCAAACTGTGGATCATCGCCGAGCCTCTTCTCGGCCAGCAGGCTACGCCTGTGCTGATCTCTGAGCGCGAACTAGGGATTGAGAAGGCATCAAACTTCACTCCACCGCAAGCGGTGCGTGACGCCGCGCAACGGGCCGTCAAATGGATCGAGGAAGGGAAGGCTGGCGACGGCTTCACGGCGGTCGGTGCAGGCCGTGCGCGCGATCTCGCAGCAGGACGGGCAGTGTCGCTCGAGACCGTCAAGCGGATCTCCAACTTCCTGTCGCGCCACGAAGTTGACAAGAAGGCCGAAGGCTTCAGTCAAGGGGAGAACGGCTACCCCTCGGCAGGTCGTGTTGCTTGGGATGCATGGGGAGGTGATCCTGCGAAGAGTTGGGTGAGTGGAATCCTTGCCGATGTCCAAAAGGCCGCCAAACTGAAGGAAGGCCAGTTCGTTCGCTGGAACTCGTCAGGTGGCCCTGCGCAAGGCCGCATCGAGCACGTGATGGAAGAAGGCACGCTCGGCGTCCCGAACTCAAGGTTCAAGATTAACGCGCAGCCCGACGACCCTGCGGTGCTGATCCGCATCTATCAAGAGGGTGCGGACGGATGGGTGGAAACCCCAACCCTTGTCGGTCACAAGGCGTCGACGCTTCGTCGTATCGAGCCTCTGTCAAAAGCGACACGCCTCATCAAGCAGGCCACCGAGGAACGCTTCACTCTAGCCCCTTGGTATATTCCAGAAAAATACGATGCGCAGAACGAGTGGACGGACGCACGCGAACTTCAGAAAGCGTTGTGGGAATACGTTCAGTCTGGTGATCGCACCATCCGTTTGCAGCACAACAAGAATGTGCGCGCTGGCGAATGGGTGGAAGCAATGACGTTGCCGCACTCGTGGACGACCCCGATGACGAAAGCCAACGGCGCAACCACCGAGATCACATACCCTGCTGGAACCGTGCTTCTGGGCGTCATCTGGGACGACTGGGCGTGGGACATGGTCAAAAAAGGCGAGATCACGGGCTTCTCCATCGGTGGCTCAGCGGAACGCCTCGACCTCGAAATGCCCTAAAACCGCGCAACGACGCCACTAAACGGTAGTTGACTACGGCCCAGAAATGCCGTACCTTCTTCGAGACACATACGAGGAGGAGCAAGATGGCTTCACGGCAGCGATACGACGAAGAACAGGTTCTACGCGGTTTGGTATCCGCTTGGATACAACTTCGATCCCAACTCACGGCCACACCGAACGCCTGCATCCTTGCAGCCAACTTCGCTCGCCGAATCCTGCCACGCTTCTACGTCTCGACTTTCGTCCGACCTGTCGGCGTGATCGCCTTCAACCGTGAAGGATGGGAAGCGATCTGCTACGGGCAACCGTTAACGGGTGACGCGTGGAGCGTCGGATGCTCGAGCCGATTCACAACATCAGACTTCGCCTACGACGGTCATGTGGTGATCCAAACCTCAAACTGGTATCTCGACCTGACCGCAGAAGCCTTCGAGCGACCAGAGCACAACATCGTCATGGGTGGCCCTGTGCTGATCCCACTCGCCAAACTCGGTGTCATACCGAAGGATCATCGTCTGCACGAATTAACGCAAACGACACGCACATATTCAATCCCACTCAACACGGGCATCTACACATTCTTTGACGAACCGAACAACCTGAAGTTTCGTTCTGCACCCGACTGGCAAGTCGACTGGCATGATTTGCGAGGCGCGGAAGCAGAACAAATCATCAACGATCATCTGCGGAGCAACCAGTGAACAGAACCCAACGGCGATCAAGGAAACATGCGGTGAAAGAATTTGCGGCACTCGACAACGCGCTCCAGTCCGCAGACAACGCTGCCCGTATCTCGCTCAAAGACCCCACCAGCCCTGCTGAAAGCCGTTACACGGCGGCTTGGGCCGAGATTCCGATGTGTGACCGCAACAAGCCACTCTTGCGCATCTGTGACCGCTACAGGATCGGGATGCAGGGGATCGGGATGCGTGAAACAGGCTCGGTTCAGGCGCGCGTGTTCAAACCTCGAGCCGATTCACGGCTGTCACGCGAACTGTGGCGTCAAGCGTCAACGGAGCGTCGCATGGCTGCCGAGGTTGACTGGGCCACAGAGTTCGTTGCGTGCCTCCGCAGGTGGGAGTTCGTCGCGTCTGCTCACTGCCGTGTCGGCGATAACGGTTGACGGGTGGGCTACTATGGCGACTGAGATGAACCAAGACGCGATCTACAAGATGTTTGCGGCGTCCCCTGTCGGGAAGTCGATGTCGGCTGCTGATCTTGACGCGATGCGTCAAATGCTCGAGACGACCCCTGTCACACAGATCGGTGGCTGGTACGGGGAGCAGATTCGCAAGGCTGCCCGTCTCGCCAAAGGCGATTACGTTGGGCATCCGTTCCGAGGCAACCAATACACCGACGCATCAGGCGTGGGACGAGGCTCCTCAAGTGGGCCTTCCAGCCGTCGCAGCACCGCCGAGATTGACGCCATCAACGAGCGTCTGGCACGCACAGGCGACAAGCAGTTGATGATGGACGGGCTTCTCAGCAGTGCTCGAGCAGACGTTGACGCAGCGATGCGTGCAGGGAAAAACAACGTACCGTTGATTGACGGTCTTGCGCTGCTGGAAACCGCGAACCGTGCAGGCGTTAACACTCCAGAAGGCAAGCAGGCACTTCAACGCGCCTTCGACTGGCTCGAGAACGAGAACTATCACGGGCTTGCTGAAGGCGTCCATAACATCATGCAGGCCAGAGGCCCGAAGAACGGCTACATGGAATTTGAGCGGGATGCAAAAGACTTCGTGTCGTCGCAGATCGCGGAGACCGCACTCTTCGCGGAAACCGACCTGAAACGACAGATGGACGGCATCGACGGAATCATCGAGACATCAAAAGGCGCAATCGACAACGCCGACGTCAAAGCCGAAAGAAGCGAGAATTTTGAGAGCGAGGACGCCGCGAAAGATCGCAAGGACGCATCCGATGTGACTCGCGCTGAGACGCGACTCCAACGGCACGCGAAGGAAGTCAAATCAGTCTTGGAATCCCTGATCGTATACAGTCGGAATGGGCGCACCGATTCAAACGCTGGTGATATCGAGCGCGCCTACAAGAACCTGTTCAGTAAGGCCTCTCAACTTCAGATGCTTCGCTCTGAGATCATGCGCGATAGCGAATTTGAGCGCACCGCAAGCCGTCAAGGTTTTGCTGGCGGCAAGAGCGTCACTGGCAAGTACGGTTTGCTTCTCGGCAGCATTCGGCAGGCATTAGAGGCGATCAACGAAGTCCAGTCTGAGGTTGATAGTTCCAGCGAATCGATCCGTCAATCCGCCGAACAAATGTACGCAGACTCGAAGGGATAATAAAGTGGCCGAAGTTCGCAAGTGTTCATGTGGTGAAGGTAACCAGCAGGTGCTCGACACGCTGCGCTCCACCACGCTGGCCGAGATGCCTGTGGACGAATTCAACGAGATCGTCGACGACGTCAACAAGGCTGGCGGCATCCGCAACCTGTCAGGTTTGTCTCGGGTGCTGATCGAGAAGGCGTTGAACGATTTGCGTGCAGGTGTAGAGAAGGGCGACTACGAAGGTCATCCATTCCGAGGAAATCAGTGGACTGATTCGTCAGGTACTGGACGTGGCGGCGCAGGCGGTGGGCCAAAAGGTTCTAAGAATCAACGGGCTAGATATTTTGACAGTGCACCTGACCGCCCACAGACCGCTGGTGCTAGATATTTTGACAGTGCGCCCGACCGCCCACAGGCCGCTGGTGCTAAATATATCGACATGAAAGGGAATTCTCCTCGTCGCGCTGAGAGTGTGCAACAGGAACTGAATCGCCTGTCTAGAGAAGGCCTACAAAGTCAAATCGATGAACTGAAGATGTATATCGATGACCATAAGGGAATGGCTGAAGTTCTACGCGACCTCGGCAACGAGGATGGCGCACGACAAGCAGAAGCCAACGCTGCGAAAGCAGAGAAAGAGGTGCGCGGCCTAAAAGCGGAGATCGACAGGCGTCAAAAGCGATTCGAAATGGATCAAAAAACGGAGTCCGCTAAGACAAAAGTCACCGAGGACAACATTGATTCCAAATTGAAAGGCGATGACCTAAAGCAGTTCAAAGCGCAGGTCAAGGAAGCCGAGACTGCTGTCAAAGAATTCCGTAAAACTGTCGCAGATATACAAAAGCGCGTGGCCGCCGAAGGAGTTCGTGGCGTTGCTTCTATTCTTAAAGAAGCACTCAATGAGGCTCGGACGTTTGAGAAGTTGGTGCGCGACGCCAAAGCAGCACCAACCATTCGTCAAGCGGTACGAATGACGTCGTTAGGAACAAATGCTGGCGAAAACGCTAAGGGTGCGCTTCGAGAGGTTTTGGGGAAACTAAAGGGCGGCGAAAGCGATGCTGATACAGAAGCAATAAATGCTCTGCAAACTGCTGGCGACAAATATTTTGGTCTTTCGCCAGACCGATACAACCTTGATGATGCCTTTGATTTCATTGATAGTTGAGGCTTGCCAAGTCCTGAATCACGCGCTGGACAGTTCAACCGACGTTTAGTTGTCGGTCTTGTCTGGTCATCTACACTCAAGACAAATGGGTGCGCGCAAGATGGTGAAACTCAAGGTCGAAGAGACCTCTGGGGTCGATCATCCAGCGCATCTGGAAGAAGGTTGGATCGTCATGAAGTCAGCGAGCAAGGGAGCGAAAGTGGCCAAGCAGCCCAACATCGAGATCGAAGTCGGAGCAGAGGAAGAGGAGATGAACGAGGAAATGGAAACCGAGAAGGCCGCGTCTGAAGAGACTGATTTCGAGGCGATGTTCGCCAAGATGAAGGAAGAGCGCGACATGTACAAGGGCAAGTACGAGGACTTGATGAAGGAAATGTCGCCCGAGGACGATGAGGCCTCGATGGAAAAGGCGATGCCTGAGGCTGTCCGCGAAATGCTGAACAAGGCTCGCAACGAGGCCGAGGCGGCACGCACCGAACTCCGCAAGGAAGTTGAGCGTCGTCAGGATCGCGAGTATGTGGCAAAGGCTGCTGCTTGGGGCAACCTGTCGCTCAACGCCGAGGAAGTTGGCCCGATGCTTCGCAAGATGGCAGAGACCAACGGCGAACTCGTTGACGCTGTGATGGGCGCACTGTCGTCCGCTAACGCACAGGCAGAGGCCGCCAACATCTTTGCCGAACTCGGAACCGCGCATCGCCCAGATTCGGGTGACGCATTCAGTCGCATGACCAAGATGGCGAAGGCTGCCGTCGACGCAGGCGAACACAAGACGATTGAGCAGGCGATTTCCGCGCTGGTCGTATCAAACCCCGAACTCTACGACGCATACCGTCAAGAGAACCGCTAAACAAGGAGCGAAACCAACATGGCCTACGAAATTGCCAACCACGCAGTCCGCATCACGCTCGAGGCTGGTGAAGACCTCTCGGCGAAGCAGTACTACTTCGTGAAGATCTCGTCAGGGAAGGCTGTTGCTTGCGCTGCAGCGACCGACGCACCAATCGGCGTTCTCCAGAACGACCCTGCATCGGGCGAAGAAGCATCCATCGTCGTCGTCGGCGGCACGAAGATCGTGTCCTCGGCCAGCATCGCTGCAGGCATCAAGATCGGCACGAGCAGCGCAGGTAAGGCCGACGCAAAGGTCGCAGGAACCGACACCACCGAGTACACGGTCGGTCAGGTCATCCTCGGTGCTGGTGCGGATGGTGAAATCCTCACCGCAGTCGTCAACTGCGCGTCCCCGAACCGCGCGGCATAACCCGTCTAACAGGAAACAGGAGCAACAACCATGCCACAGCCCACCCAGAATCAAGTCCATGTTGACGCGATCCTGACCAACATCTCGGTCGCGTACCTGCAGAAGCAGGACAACTTCATCGCCAGCAAGGTGTTCCCAATCGTCCCTGTGTCGAAGCAGAGCGACAAGTTCTTCACCTACACGAAGAACGACTGGTTCCGTGACGAAGCGCAGCGTCGTGCTGATGCCACCGAGTCGGCAGGCGGAGGCTACAACCTCTCCACCGACACCTATCAGGCTGACGTGTACGCCTTCCACAAGGACATCGGCGACCAGACGCGTGCAAACGCTGACGCGCCGATCAACGTCGACCGTGAAGCCACCGAGTTCGTGACCTCGCGCATCGCGCTGAAGATGGAGACGCAGTTCGTGTCCTCGTTCTTCACGACGGGTGTGTGGGCAACCGATTCGACGCCGAGCAACCTCTGGTCGGACTACACCGCCAGCGATCCGCTCAACGACGTCGAGACGGGCAAGCGTGCAATCCTCTCGACCACTGGTTTCGAGCCAAACACGCTGGTCATCGGCTACGACGTGTTCAAGAGCCTCAAGAACCACCCAGACCTCGTCGACCGCATCAAGTACACGTCCGCACAGACGTTGACTGCTGATCTCATGGCCAGCCTGTTCGACATCGAGCGCGTGTTCGTTGCGAAGGCTGTGAAGGCCACCAACAACGAAGGCGCGACTGGCGCATACGACTTCACTCACGGCAAGAACGCCCTGTTGTGCTACTCCGCACCGTCTGCTGGTCTCCTCCAGCCTTCGGCTGGCTACGTCATGTCGTGGACTGGCGTGTCGGGCGGCCTCGGCGCAACTGTCGGCACGAGCCGTCTCCGCATGGAGCAGTACAAGGCCGACCGCATCGAAGCCGAAGTGGCCTTCGACATGAAGGTGATCGGCGCAGACCTCGGCTACTTCTTCTCCAGCGTTGTTGCCTAAGGCGGTAGTCAATGGCTAACCGACTCACTAAGGGCAAGGGGCTTTTCGGCTCTTTGCGCACCAGCGGCCCTGTTCGTGCTGCTCGCGTCTCCGAGACGAAGGCTGCGAACACGGTCGCGGATGGCGCGTCGATGGTGATCACGGCTGCACAGTTCTACACAGATGGAATTGTGTCCGCGACACCCACGACTGGTCGCAGCATTCAGGCTCCAACGGCGGCGTCGATTATCGCGCTGGCGAACGGATACACGACGGGTGACACTTTTGATTTCACGCTCATCAATCTGGCGGCGGCTACGCACGCTTTGACGTTGACTGTGAACACGGGTCTCACCATCGTGGGGTCTGCATCGGTTGCGGCGGCAACGAGCGGCACATTCTTGTGTCGTATTGCTTCGTCGACTACGGTGGTGTTGTACCGCAAGTAACTTCGGTTAGAGTGACCGAAGTGTCCGAATCGGAGGAACTATGGCTTACAGAGTGCTCAAGCCCATCCCGAATGGCGATGGCACATACCATCAAACTGGTGATCTTGTCGATGCTGGCGGCTGGCGCAATCTGCGTGCCCTGATCAGTGGTCGCTACCTTGTTGAGGTTGTGGAGGCCGTTGAGCCTGAGGTCAAGAAGGCGAAGTCGAAGCGAGTCGCTGCCGACGACGCCGAGTAAGGCTGAGGCGGCGGTAGTCGCATGGCGTGGACATACTCTGGTGATCCAGCAGGCTCTGCACGGGACAAGGTGCGTTTCCTCATTGGGGACACTGACACAACCAACCAGTTACTGAACGACGCAGAAATTGCGTTCCTGCTCGACCAGTGGAACAACAACGCTTACATCGCCGCTTCGGAGGCCTGTAACTCGCTGGCTGCGAAGTTCTCGGCAAAGAGCGACTATTCACGCTCGGTTGGTGATCTGTCTATCTCCACGCAGTACGGCCAGCAGGCCGACAGATACGCCTCGTTGGGTGGTCAGTTGCGTGCGCAGGCGACCGCATCCGCGCCTCCTTCGCCTACGTTCTACACGAACGATGCTGGAGATGTCGGTCATGCATCAAAGTTCTACATCGATATGGACGCCAACCTCGAATGATTCCAACCTCGATTGAACCAGCGTTCCTCGAGTTGATGCCTTCCACCGTGACGATTAACTCGGTGTCCTCAACGAACGAGTACGGGATTCGCACGTTCGGCTCGTCAACGACGGTGTCGTGTCGCATCCAGAAGTCCTCGAGGCTGGTGATCACAGAGGACGGGAAGCAGGTTCCAGAGGAAGGCCGCGTGTACTGCTATGGCACGGCGACAGTGACCGTGAACGACAAGTTGACGCTGCCCGATAACACAGTTGTGCCGATCTTGTCGGTGGAAACGAGGAATAACGAGGCAGGAGCGTTCGTTACAGTTATTTCATTTGGACGGGCATAATGGCCCGTAAAACACTGGTAAACGTGGAACTTGAGGGACTGCGCAAGTTCATTCAGAAGTTCAATTTGTCTGCGCAGCAAGTTCTTCCTGAGATGGGTGGAGCAATCTACGAAGAAGCCTCGGTTATCGCCGATGAAGCAGACATGCTTGTTCCGTATGACACGGGTGCGTTGGCCTTGTCGCAGATCGTGCACTCTCCTGCCTATCAAGGAAACCGTGTGTACGTCGACATCACATACGGTGGCCCTTCGGCTCGTTATGCTGAAGTGCAGCACGAAAACATGGAATTCAACCACCCGTCGCTCGCTTCAGGTCTCCCACCTAACGGTCGGCAGGCTAAATATCTAGAAGATCCGCTCATGGAGTCCGTCGACGGTGGCCGCCTAAGTCAAGTTTTGGCGTGGCGTATCGAGGCGCGTCTGCTCCGCAAGATGGGCTACTGATATGGCTCTTTTGGATGCGCTCGCCACACAACTCGTCGCCGATGGGGTAGGAACGCTCGGCACAACCATTTTCCTCGGCTACATGCCACCCACCCCTGACGCGGTTGTGGTGATCTACGAAGGACGCGGAAACGGCCCAGATCACGTGTTCGGCTCAAGCGTGTCAGGCATTGACCGTCCTCAGGTGCGTGTGCTGGTGCGTGCAGGACGCAACGATTACCCTGCGGCTCGAGCCAAAGTGGTTGCTGTTCGGAACAGTCTCGGATCAATCCAAAACGAAACCGTCTCGGGCGTGGCTTTCCTGTCGGTTCAGGCCACATCCGATTATTATCCTGTGCGTCTCGACGACAAGGAACGCGCCATGTTTGGGCTTGATTTCGTCGCATGGATCAACAACTAGTCGACCCCTACGGGCGGAACGCCTCCCAGAGCGACGAAAACCTGCGTTGTTGGCGTTGTAACAGGCTGCTCGCCCTGCTCGTCACAAGGCCGTATGTCATCGTGTGTGCGCGTTGTAAAGCGTCTAACAAGGGAACATAACGGGTCACGTTATGTCCTTTGTGCGGAAGTGGTTGCTGAAAGGCGTTCCTCATAGCCATGCTGTAGGCGGTCAAACAACAGAGGAGGAGACCATGTCAACACAAACCCCAGAAGCACCCATAATTGACAGCGAGGCGGCTATCGCCAATGCGCGACGCAAAGACATTCGCGCCCAAGCAGCCAGCACACAGTCCGAACTTGACAGTTTGGCAGCCGAACTGTACGCAGAACTCGGATCATGGGCGAAGGTTGCCGAGCAACTTGGCTACGCCAACGGTGCAGTAGCGCGACGCGCTGGTTTGCGCCACAGAGGCCGTATGGAGATCAACGACTAAGGCTCGGTCAAGCATCAAACTTGCTAGGGTGACTTAGCATCAGTGAATAGCGTCGACGCGGACACGGATTCCGCTTTATCTCAGGTGGCTGAATGGCACGCAAATTCTCGTTAAGTATCGGCATAGTTTTAGTCAGTTTGATAGGGACGGTGGCGTGGGCGTCGCCTCTCAAAGCACCAGACGCCCATGTCTATGCTGATCCTTTGGCAGCGCGAGCCAACCAGATCACAGCCGTCGAGGAGCGATCCGTGTCCGTGCCGTCGTCCTTCAGGAAGGGTGACTGCCGATGGATGAATATCCTTGCCCTCGAGGCAGGCTTCGAGCGCAGCGACCTTCCGACCCTTCGATTTCTCGCTCGACGCGAATCGGGCTGCTGCCCGAACGTGCGCGGAGGCGATGTGACGGATCAGGACTGCAATGTGCTGAAAGTCGTCGACTGGTCACATAGGTCAGACTCGGGCCTCCTTCAGATCAACGGAGTCCACTGGAAGAAAGACCACCCCGAATATCGGGGTCTGGTGTGCCGCGAAATGAGAGTGTGCTCTCAAGAACCCCTATTCGATCCGCTCACCAACCTGCGCGCAGCCAAACTGCTCTACGACGTCGCAGGATGGTCGCCTTGGGGATTGGACTAGACCCCTGTTGTGAACCGTACTGTTCGGCTGCTGATCTGGCAGACTGACCAGCCCTATGACTCACAACTCAACACACGCGGTTGATGCCGCCACTATCTGCGAAGCCATCCGACTCCTTCAACGCACTTGGGTAGGAAGAGGCGACGAGGAACGCCTATTTAATGTGATCGGCCAACTGCGCGGCAGTCTTGCAACCCCACTTGATAAAGGTGCTTCTCGGGTCGTGATACCATCGCGTTAAACGTGTCCAAGTGACCTCGGTGCTCCCAAGTGCCCATTGTGGTCGGGGCGTGTCGAGGCCGCTACGCGTCTGACATTGGGAGCAACATGGCAAAGTATCGAGTCACGACAGGATTGGATTACCCTCCGAACAAGCGCGCCGAGGCAGGCGACGTCGTGTCTGATTTGCCACCCAAGTCCATCAAGTGGCTGCGTGAGCAAGGTCTAATCGAGCAGGTTGACGGCGTTGAGGCTGCTGAACCTGTGACAGAGGAAGAGGAGGCCTGAGATGGCGTTTCTGCACGGCAAAGGCACACGCGTCCTGCACGGTGCTTACGACCTCACGACCTATCTGAACGAGGCCTCCGTCTCCCACGACGTTGAGGCGAATGAAACGACCACTTTCCAGTCGTCGGGATCGGCCAAAACCTATGTTGTCGGTCTCCGCGATGCGGCTGTCTCGGCGTCGGGCCTGTTTGACGGCTCATCGGACGCGATTGACCAAGTTCTGACGGCCTCAATTGGCTCGGATTCGCTTGCACCAATCACGATTGCTCCAGACGGTTTCACGGTTGGCAACGGTGTGGTGATCGCTCTCGCCAAAACGACTTCCTACGAGGTTTCATCGCCTGTCGCCGACGTTGTTTCTGTTTCTTACGACGCCCAAACCGATGGCGGTGCTGATCGTGCGGTGTCTTTGGCGGCGTTGGCGTCTGTCTCGAGCACAGGCAACGGAACATCGGTGGATAACTCGGCCTCGAGCACTGGTGGAGGGATCGCACAGGTTCACGTCACCGTTAATACTCGAAGCGCGGCCACAACACTCAAAGTGCAACACTCTGCCGACAACTCGACGTGGGCCGATCTGGCCACCTTTACTTCGGTGACGAGCACCCAAGTAACTTCGGAGCGCGTAGCGGTTTCTGGAACGGTCAACCGTTACCTGCGCGCCACACACACCATTGCCTCAGGCACTGGTGCGCTAACATATCAAGCATCGTTCGCAAGGCGATAAGGAGCACAAATCATGGCTTTCGTTCACGGAAAATCGGCAGCATTCAAGTTGGATGACTCGGGCGGCACGCTGCGTGACCTGTCCACGTACCTCGACGAAGTGTCGATGCCGCGCGACATTGAGACCGCTGAGACGACCACTTTCCAGTCGTCTGGCTCCGCCAAGACCTACATCACAGGCCTGACCGACGCCACGATCTCGATTTCGGGCAAGTTCGATGCAACCGCAGACGGCTACCTCGCAGGAGTCCTCGGGCAGGCGGCAACACTGTCTTTCGAGTATGGCCCGTCAGGAACCACCGCAGGCATGATCAAGTACTCGGGCGAGTGCATCATGACCTCGTATGAGGTTTCCTCGTCGGTCGGCGACGCTGTGTCGGCTTCCGCAGATTTCCAGATCACTGGAGCGATCACTCGCGGCACTTGGTCGTAACCTGTAGGCTGTAAGCCTCAACACAAGGAGAAGGCATGAGTCTCAAAGACAAGATTCTGAACATCAACGACGTCACCCGTGAGGTGGTGAAAATTGACGAGTGGGGTCTCGAGGTGGAGGTGCGCTCGATGACTGGCGCGGCTCGAGCAGCCATCGTTCAGGCAGGAGCAGTCGAAGGCAAAAGCCCAGACCTCAACAGGTTCACAGCCGACATTGTGGTGATGTGCACCTTCGATCCCGAGACTGGCGAACAGGTGTTTGATGAAACCGACGCTGCTTCCGTCATGGAAAAGAACGGGGCAGCCCTTGAAAAGATCGTCACCGTAGCGATGCGCCTGTCAGGTTTCGCAAAGGACGCGGTCGACGTCGTGGGAAAAGACTCTTAGTCAACCCTGAACGAAGGTTCCTGTTTGACCTCGCAGAGAACCTCGGAAGAACCGTTGAGGAACTGCTCTACGGCTCGCCTGCGCACCGACCTATCTCTGCTAATGAGATAATCGAATGGGCGGCAGTCTACAAACTGCGCGCCCACGACGCAGAAAAGGCGTCAAGACGCAGAGGCAGGTGATCTATGGCAACCGAGATGGAGGTAATCGCTCGAATAGCAGGCGACGCCTCTGGTGCGGTTGACGCGTTCCATCAAGCGTCTGGGGCTGCACAGGGCTTCCAAAAAGAGATCGACAAGATGAATGCGATGCTTGTCGGGCTTGGAGCAGCCATCGGCACTGCTGGCTACGCGATCACACGCTTCGGCAAGAACGCCTTTGATGAGGCTGCTCGAGTGTCCGAACTTGATGTGGCTATGACAGCCATCGGTCGGTCAACGGGTGTTGGTGCAGGCAAACTGAAAGAGGCTGCCGCCGCGATTAAGGCGAAGGGTATCGAGACTGCCGCCGCCCAGAAGATGGCCATCGAATACGCGCAAGGCGAATTAGATCTTGCTGATGCTGCGAAAATTGCGCGTGTCGCGCAGGACTTGGCGGTTATCTCACAAAAGAACTCGACAGATACAGCGTTGTTGTTGACTCGAGCCATCAAGACTGGTAACTCGCAGTTGCTGAAATCGGCTGGTGTGTCCCGTCAAGCGTCCGAGGCATACGAGATGTATGCAACGGAACTTGGCAAATCAACGACCGCTTTAACCGCATCTGAACGTCAACAGGCCATCGTTAACCTGATCATGGATGAGGGTGAGAAGGTTGCTGGCGTTTATGAGGCGGCGATGCAGGAGGCTGGCAAGGTTCTGCGTTCGTTCCCACGCTTGTTTAACGACATTCAGGTCGCTATCGGCGGTGCTTTAGTCAACGGTTTCGGGCCTTTGATCATGTCGGCCTACGACATGGTGAAAGCATTCTCAAAAGCGATCTCTGAAGGTGGTTCGCTTTACCCAGTTGTGCAGGCACTCGAGATGGTTGTCACGGAACTAGTCCAGCCGTTCGTTAATGCCTTCGACGCGATAACCCACTTCATCAAGGGTCTCAAACTGACGGAAGAACAAGTGCCTGCCATCGCCGAAACGATGCGGAAACTTCTGCCTGTCATAACTGCGGTGTCGGCAGGTTTGTCAGCGTTCGCAGGGAGAAGCCTGCTCGGGAACCTCCCCGTGATCGGCAGATTTGTTGGCGCATTAAATCCGATGGCCATCGCAATAACCACGCTGATCGCGCTTTCGCCGCGCCTGCGGTCATCATTCACTGGCTTGATGCAGCAAGCCCAGAAACTCATTCCACCCTTATTGAAGATCGCCAAAGCAATCGCGGAAGCAGGAGCCGAGTTCGTGGACGAGTTCATCATCCCGATGGCCACCACGCTGCTGAACCTGCTTGGGCCTGCTATTGACGCCATGTCTGGATTCTTGGATGCATTCAGCGGGTCGGCGGATCGAGCGCGAAACGTCACCGAAGCCCTCAAAACTGTTCTGGTTGTTTTGACAGGCGTTTATGTTGGTCTCAAGGTTGTGGCAGCAGCCCAACTTGCGATCACAAAAGCCCAAGCCATCTGGGATGGAATCCTCACTGTTGCAACCTTTGTGCTGATCGCCGCAACGGACGGCCTCGCAGCAGCATTCGCAGCCCTCGGCGTCGCAATTACATCAACAGGCATCGGCGCGCTGGTCATCGTCATCGGACTCGTTATCGCAGCACTGGTTGTCTGGTATCAGAAGTCGGTCTGGTTCCGCAACATGGTCAAGCAGGTATTTGAGGGTGTGGTGAACTTCTTTATTTGGGTCGTGAACAAAATCATCGAGTACATCAACATTTATCTTGGCATGGCAACTAAAATGATCAACGGCCTGATCAGTATTGCCAACAGGGTTCGTACCATCTTGGGCATGGAAAAGATCGACCCTATTGATCCATTGGCGATCAAAACCATCGGCTACCTGAACGTCGGCCTTGAGGAAACCGAGAACCGTGTTAACAGGCTCACGGGAGCGTTCTACAAACTGGTCAACGCCCAGAAACGGGAGAATCAGGCTCGGTTGGACGGCATGGGCTGGCTGGACGCGTGGAATGAAAAGGCCAAAGAACAGTCGCAAGGGCTTGGCGATGGGGCATCAAAGGCCGATGACCTTAAGAAGAAGATTGACGACCTGAAGCAAAAGACGCTCGAGTACGTCAAGGACGGCCTTGAGAACGCTCGGCAAGCCCTAAAAGAGCAGCAGAACGCGATGGAAGAATACGCCCAGAGCGTGTCCTCAACCGTTCGCGCACAACTCAATTTTGGCAACGCGATGTCGATGGTGATCCAGAAACGCAAAGAGGAAGCGGACGAGATCGCTCGTCAACAGGAAGCCCTCAACAACTATGCTGCGAGCATCTCAGGGGCCGTGAGCAAGGTTTTGTCGCTCTCTGGCGTGCTTGATGATCAGGCGAAGGCCGCCGACGCGCTGGCTAAAGCCCAAGCCGACGTCGCTAAAGCACAGGACGATTTCGCCGACGCAATCTTGCGAGGTGATCTTGAGGACATTGTGAAGGCTCAGGAAGCGTTCGCTAAAGCGACTCAAGAAGCCAACGCTGCACAGTCGCAGCAAATGACGTTCCTTCAGCGTCTCGCCAAACAAGCCGAATCGGCAATAGGGTTCGCCGACCGAATCAAGAAACTTGCTGCAGCAGGTCTTACTCAGGCTGCTCTTGATCAAGTAGTGCAGGCAGGCGCG